>Ga0302324_100015680_pt1 | contig 15181 bp, 14 predicted proteins | sample Palsa_T0_1_FD_201949 | JGI IMG/M metagenome (GOLD analysis project Ga0302324, IMG submission 201949) | Peat permafrost microbial communities from Stordalen Mire near Abisko, Sweden - Palsa_T0_1 | ecosystem: Environmental > Terrestrial > Soil > Palsa > Peat permafrost | place: Sweden: Abisko...
CGCGTGGTCTCTTGCTACGCCGGCGCCCAACGACGGCAACTGCAACGAAATGCTTCCCATCGCCTGCTGCGATTGAGGAGATGCCTTGAGATCGACTACTCTCTGCGCCCTTTTGCTCGCGACGGGCCCAGCGCTCGCCCAGACATCCGTCCCCCCGCAACTCGCCTACGAAGGTAGGCTCGCGGCTTTGGATGGTGGTGCGCCAATCACCGGAACCCACAGCATCAAGTTCGCGATCTGGCCGTCGCCCACTCCCGGGAGCGGGAGCCCCCCCTGGAGCGACACGCTCTCGCCGATGGTGGTGAACGGGCTTTACTCGGTGACGCTCGGCACGACGAGCGGCGACCCGTTCCCTCCAACCCTCTTTGACGGGTCGGTTCTATACCTCGAGCTCACCGTCGACGGCGACACTCTCGCCCCCCGCCAACCGATCGGCAGCGTGCCTTACGCCATCCTTGCGGGCGCGGTTCAAGGCGGGCCCGTGAACGCAACGAGCTATGCACTCAACGGGAGCCCGTTTGCCACCGCCACGGGGCGCACGCTGCTCAGCTACACCCCTGATGGGGGCACCACATCGACCAAATCGGTCAGCGGTCTCTTCTGTGGGGCATCGCCAAGCATCACCAATGGAGCCCTCACGGACCCGGTCACCGGCGCCAAGGGTTACCTAGCGAGCAAACTGATTTGCCAAGGTGTGTGCAAGAGCCAAACCGCCCACATGTGCAGCGCGCCTGAGTTGATTGGGAGCATGGAGTTGGGCGTCAGCGCTCTTCAGCAAGCCGCAACAGCAGCTGATCTTTGGTACTCGGCCGGCGTCGACATCCCATACAGCGGGCTGCCCACGAACGACTGCGGAGGATGGACGCTCTCGAGCGGGGCTTGGGGACCGGCCTGGGCATCACCCGGAGTAGCGACGCTCGACCTCTGTGGTGACACAGAGTTGATCGCGTGCTGCGACTGAGCGAAAGGAGATGCCTTGATACGCATAAGCCTGTCCATTGCGCTTCTCGCCGCGGGCTCAGCCCTCGCCCAGACATCCGTCCCGCAACAACTCGCGTACGAGGGCCGCCTGGCCGCTGTGGACGGCGGCGGCGCGATCTCGGGGCAGCACACCATCCATTTCGCGATCTGGCCCTCGCTCACCGGGGGCACGAACGACCTCTGGCACGATACCTTCCCGGTCACGGTCGTGAATGGCCTCTACTCCGTGGAGCTCGGAAGCGGCGTCGTCCCCCTCCCACCCACGCTGTTCGACGGAACGGTTCGGTACCTCGAGCTAACCATCGACGGCACCGACACTCTCGCCCCGCGCCAACCCATCGGCAGCGTGCCCTACTCGATCCTCTCCGGCGGTGTGCGGGGTGGACCCGTCAACGCCACGAGTTACCAGTTGAACGGAACCACGGTCCTAAACTCTGCTGGCAGGACGCTATTGAGTTACACCGACGCGGGGGTCACCTCGACGAAGACCGTCGCCGGTCTCTTTTGCGGCGCCACGGCAACCCAGTTCAGCGGGTTGATCACCGAGCCCTTAGGCGCTACCAGCTATAGGGCAACGAAGGTGATCTGTGAGGGCGTTTGCAAGAGCCCAACCGCGCACATGTGCACGTCTTCTGAGATGGTGAGCAGTGCCGAGCTTGGAATCAACACATTTTCCCCTGTGCCCGTCCTCTGGCTCACCGCCAGCAGCAGTAACACGACGGACGATTGCGACGGCTGGACCTCCGGCACCTCGGCTCACATTGGTGTCACCTGGGGTAGTTCGGCTGCGGGTGAATCGTGTAACACCCCCAACTATGTCGCCTGCTGCGACTGAGAAACCTTCATGTCCTCAAGAAACTTCCTTGCGCCGGTCGCCGCCCTGGTTGCCCTTGCCGCCTGCAGCAACTCCACGCCTGACTACTGCGGCAAAACGTGCGGCGTCAACGCGCCGTGCGGCGTGGGCTACACATGCGACGCTTCCACGGGCCTGTGCGTCGGGCCCCAATGCGCAACCACGAGCGGGGGGGCGGCTGCCACCTCCGGCACGGGCGGAGGTGCAAGCACGGGTGGCTCCTCGACGGGCGGAGCGAACAATACTACGGGCGGTACGAGCGGCACCACCGGCGGAACCGGCGGCCTGATCCCGGCCGGCGGTCCGTATTCGCTGGGCACAACGTTCGCCGATCAAGGAACGCTCGCCTGCGGTGGCAGCCTCAGCCCAGCGCAGACCGGTACGAACTTCACGAACCAGGGTATTCTCGGCAGCCGCGGCGCCGGGCCCTTGATGACCGGCACGAACTTCACGAACCAGGGCGGGTTCCTCGGCCAGTAGGTGAGCTCTCTCATCCTCCTGCTGGCGCTGACTACCGCCGGTCCCCGCATCGCTGTGCTCGACCTGAAGGCCCGCGTGGGCGTGAGCGCCGAGCTCGCGCAGGCCATCACCGACGACGTGGTGTCCGAGGTTCGAAGGTTACTCCCACGCGCGAAGGTGATCAGCGCCGACGAGATCCGCTCGACGGTCAAGTACGACCTGCAGAAACGCGACCTTGGCTGCGACGTCACCTCGTGCCTCTCCGAAATCGGCGGCGCGCTCGGCGTGGAGCTGCTGGTCACGGGAACCCTGAGCAAGTTCGGGAAGACCTATCTGCTCTCGCTCAAGACGATCGACCCGCGGCTGGCGACAGTCGCGCACGAGTATACCCAGAAGATCGCAGGGGATTCGGAGGAGGCCTTGCTCGCGGCCGTCGCACCCGGTGTGAGGCAGCTCTTTCCGGAGCTGGTCTTGCCACCCGAACCCGTCACTCCGGCGCCCTTGATCCTGGCTCCGCTTGAGGCGCCAGAGCCTCCGCCCAAGGCTCACATCGAACCCCCCGGTCGCGACCGGACCAATCTGCTCGCCGAGCCCACTCCTCGCGTGCAAAGCGCGCCGCCGCGCAACACATCGAGCGACTGGATGCCGGTCGTCGGCTGGACCGGAGTCGGCCTGTCGATTGCCGCCCTCGCAGCGGGCGGCATCCTGCTCGGGGTCGCCGCCAACGAACGGTCAGCGGCCAACTCGGACCCCACCTCACTCGGGCTCGACCTCAAGACCCAGAGGGAAAATACCGCGAACGCTGCCGCCATCGGGGCCCTCATCGGGGGAGGCGTGCTGCTGATCCCGTCGTTCGTCCTTCTCCTGACTCATCCCGATCCACCGCCGGCGAGCAACTGAGTCGGCGACTCGCGACCTGGCGATGATTCGGAGAGGCGTGCTGTGTCTCATCGTGCTGGCGCTGGCCCCGGTGCCGCTGTGGGTCCACGACCACCTCACCCCCTATGCGTCCCCGTTCGGAATCACGCTTGGGAGAGCCGAGGCGCAGCGGGAGACTCAAGCCATCGAGCGGCAGCTCAGGGTTCGCGCGGCTCAGCGACAGCTGAGCGCTGACCCGACGCTGGTCGTCGAGGTGCGACAGGATTCGAAGGGCGATGTCTTCTTCGCACCGGTCCCTGCGGCAGAGGCGGCGCATATCGCGGAAGGCTCGGTCGAGCCGGGGGAGACTCCCACGCTGCTCCCCCGATCCTTCTCAGAGTTGCGTGCGCTGGCCACGCCCCTCGCGCCGAAGGACCTTGCCTTTGTCGCAGCTTCTGTCGATGCGGACCCCGAGCGGTTTGCCCGACTGATACTGCCGGAGAACCCCGGGTCGAACGGGCCAAGCGTGGTCCCCCCGCGAGTCTTCTGGAACGCCGCGCAACTGCATGAGGCGTGGGACACCCTCCAGACGTCGATGGAACATGCAGAGAAGCTGCGACTCTTGGCGGCTGCGGGGGCCTGGGCCCTGCTCGCTCTGTCCCTGGCTCTAGCGATCTGGGCACTCGCCTCCCAGTTGCCCGCGGTCCGCGCGCCCAACCTGCCGCGGCCACGCGTGACAGCGCTGGTCTCCGAGCGAAGGGCGCTCTTCACGCTCGCGCTCTGTACGCTGTCCTTGCCAGCGGTCTGCAAGGGGCTGGTGCAGCTCCCGTTCTTCTGGGAAGAGCCGATCTTCCCCTTGGCCTACCTCGCCGCCGCGGTGCTCGCGCTCGTGTGGTGCCTACAAGACACGGTCGATCGCGTGGTGCTGCGCGGCGCGATCGCGGCGATTGGCATCATTCTCGGAACGCTGGTCGCCATGCACATCGGCAAGAGCCTCCCGGGACGGTTCGCCCCCTTTCTCTGGCAGGATCCGATCTTCCCAGTGGTCTACCTCGTCACGGCGGCGCTGTTGATCGTCGCCTGCGTTCGAGCTGCGGTGAAGGGGGTTGCCGTGCGTCGCTGGATCGCCGTTCTCGGTGTGGCCCTCGTGCTTGCCGGCGCCGGGGCCACCCTTCGGGGCTGCTACACCTCATCGGAGCTCTGGATACGGCGCCAGACCGACGTGCGCTGGCATAGGGACTGGCAGGACCTACACTGGCGCGACGAGATAGACGCCGCCGAAGCCAACATCTATTGGAAGCTTCGGCTGGCCCATCCCGACGACCCCGACTGGAACTACCTGGCCCTCCGGGCCCAGCCACCAGATGTGGAGAAGCGCGACGCCTTCGCGGCGGCTGCCGAGGCTTTCCCCGAGAGCCCCTGGCTCGCGTGGAGCGCCGGGACCACTAACGGCGACCTGCCGCAACTGCTCTTCGCGGTGAAGTCCCTCTCGCCGCTGCCCGCACGGTTGATCGAGGACGCGCTCTCTCTCTGCACGCGCGACCGGAACTGGCCGGCGCTGAAGGCCCTCTGGGACGGCCAAGCGGCGCTCATCCGATCCGACTTCCACTTGGCCGCCTCGATGGCCGTTGCCGATCTCATCCGCGGCGATCGGGAGGGAACGTCGCAGTGGATTGCACTTGCCCAGGGCCTGGAGAGCCCGAGGGATCGCTCAACCACCTGGTTCCCGACGTCGTCCCTCGACACCATCGATAGGCTCGGCAAGCGCCTCGGCTGGCGCCCGGACCTCATCGGCAGCGTGGCGCATGCGGAGGCCACCGGGGACCACGGCCGCGTCGAGATCGTCAACGTTCACGCCCAGGACGCCGCTGACGGCGCACGCTTGGGCTACGATCCAGCGATCGGCTCGTACCTGAATACCCTCGGGGAGGGCGCTCACAGGGGACTCGAGGGCTTGGGCGACGACCCCTACAGAAGAGACTCGCCGAAGCTTCAAAGCCAGCTCCAGGCTGGTAGCTTGAGCCTCAGCTTCCTGATCAAGTACACGAAGCCGCTGATAACCGTCGTGGCCACGAAGGGGCAGCCGAGTGACCTGAAGCCATTGAGGACGGCGGAGACGTCGCACGGCGTACTCGCGCTACTCGGCGGACCACTCCCCACATTCACCTTGCGCACCCTTGATGGACGGGATCTCGCTCCCGCGGAGCAAGGCCCCAAGGGCGATTTCACGCAACTTACGTTCCTGCTTCCGCCGGGCGCTCAGGTGTCGGAACTGGTCACCACGATCGGGATGGACCCAAACGAGGCCCGACTCCACCTCGATCTCAAACCACAGTCAGGCGCTGCGCCGATCGTCGGCATCCGGCCAGACTGAGCGCGGTGCGGAGCCCCTCACTTCACGTGAATCGGGACCTCCGCGGTACGTCCACCGAATGTAGCAGTGAGCGTCGCCGATCCCTTCTGCCGGCCGGTGGCTTTGCCAGCCGCGGTCACTTCCACGACCGCGGTATCGCTGGAGGTCCAGGTCGCGGCGACTGGAGCGACGGGGCTCCCGCGCAGCGTGACCGTCGCCGGAAGCACCCGCTCCGACCCCAGGCTCAACCCAACAGTGGCATGGGTAATCCTCGACGGATCGTCGGCCGAAACCCGGGTCTTCTTCGGCCCCTTCGGTGAGACGACCGTGACCTGGACGCCCGCGCCGACAGCCTGAGAGAGCTCCGCCAGATTGTTGATCATCTCCGCATCGAAGCCGGCGACGAGTCCGTCGAACTCGAGCGCGGTCACCGTGACCGGCAACTTGGCCGTCAGGTCGCCGTTGCGCGCAGTAATGGTGGCGCTTCCCGGGGTAAGCGGGAGGATGTTCCCGTGGCCATCCAGGCCAACGACGGCGGGAGCATTCGACTGCAGCTCGAGGGCAGGCTCGAAGAAACGGGCGCCCATCTTGTCCTGGGCCGAGATCGGAAGCGTTACCGGAAGACCCGAGGCCTTGGCGTTGAACGAGTCCGGCGCCGAAAGGGCCGTCGGTGTCCACACCTTGAGCTTGCAGTCGGCGGAGGCTCCGGACACCGAGGCCGTGATGGTGACCACCCCGTTGCGAAGAGCCTGAACCTGCCCCGCGCCGTCGACCGAGGCAGTCTCGGGGTCGCTGCTCGACCAGACCGGCCGCAGCTCTGGCAGCGATGTTCCACGATCGTCGAGCGCGGTGGCGTGCAGCGTCACACTGCCGTGGTGGGCGAAGATCGTCGCCTGCGGCTCGAGCTCCACATGACTTGCCCGCGGCCCGCAGGTAGCCAGGAACAGCGCGAGTGCGGGTGCGGCTCGCAAAGAGTAAACGCGCGCGGTGCGAGAACCCATGCTCGTACCCTCCCTTCCGCCAACCATACAGGGTTGACCCAGGAGTGAGCATGCAATACACGCGGAGTGGTCATGAGACGCGTCGAGAAACCGTGGGGCTACGAGCTGATCTGGGCCCAGACTGACCGCTACGTGGGCAAGGTGCTGCACGTGAACGCCGGCCAGCGGCTCTCGCTGCAGTACCACGAGAAGAAAGACGAGACGATCTACCTGTGGAGCGGCCGGCTCACCCTGGTGGTCGACGAGGGGAACGGGCTACACGAGCGCGAGCTCAAGCCGGGCGAGAGCTACCACGTCCGCGCCCTCGTGAAGCACCGCATGATCGCCATCACGGATTGCGACATCCTCGAGGCCTCGACGCCCGAGTTGGATGACGTGGTGAGGTTGGAGGATGCGTACGGCAGGGTGAAGTAGCGAGACGTGGTCCTTGAACACTGAAGCCGCGGCTTCGACGGTCGAGGTGTCAGCCTTGAAAGACGAGACTGAGACTTCGAACGTTGAAGCCCAGGCTTGGAAATTCGGGGCCCAGGCGTTGAAATTCGGAGCCCAGGCGTCGAAATTCGGAGCCCAGGCTTGGAAATTCGAAGCCCAGGCTTTGAAATTCGGAGCCCAGGCTTGGAAATTCGGGGTCCAAGCTTGGAAAGTCGATCCCGCGGCGTTGAAGATTGATCGGAAGACCTCGAAGTTCGGTCACCTCACCTGGAAGTTCCAAGTGCGCGCTCGGAATTTCAAAGTCTCGCACTCGAAGCTCGCTCACGGCGCCCCAAAGTTCGATCATTTCATTCGGAAATTCGGCGTCTGGTGATCGAAATTCGATCACTTCACTTGGAAGTTCCGAGACTGGGGATGGAATTTTGATCACCGCGCTTCGAAGTTCGAAGTCGTCGGATCGAAATTCAGAGCTTGGGGATCGAGCTCGGTGGTACCCTTTCCTCGATGGCAAGGATGCCAAAGACCAAGCGCAAGATCGTCCGCGTCGGTGACCAGGTTGGCATCGAAATGGCGGGGCGCATTCGCACTGCGACCGTTATCGAGGATCGCGGCAATCTGGGCGTTGGCGGCAAGCGGGTCGTCCGCATCGATGTCGAGACCGATCCTTCGACCGACCACTATCGGGTCGAGGTTCCTGTGGATTGGCTCAAGCCCGCACCGGCTTGACCGCGACCCGACGCCGGCCGACTCTTCGGCGACCCCCGTGTGCCGGCGGAAGAGATTCCGCATACAGCCGGCCCCACCCTCCCCTCGCTTCGCGATGGGGAGGGGACGAATCAGCCCCCGCCCGGCGACTTGATCCACTGATCCACGATCCCGTCCCCGTCGGTGTCGATGCCGATGCGGTCGATCTTTCCGCCCTCCCAGTACTCCCAGGTGTCGACCCGGCCGTTGCCCTTGGTGTCCCGCTCCTTGCGCACCAGCTGGCCCTTCTCGTAGTACTTCCAGAGGTTGGGTTTGCCGTCGAAGTTGAGGGCCTGCTCCTTCTTCACCGGGACGCCCTTGTTGTCGAAGAAGATGATCTCGTCGACCTTGCCGTCGAAGTCGAGGTCCAGGGCTTCCTTCTCGATCGACCCGTCGTCCCGGTACCAGCGCCACAGGTCGACCTTGCCGTCGCCGTTGAGGTCCATCTCCTTGCGGATGAGCAAGAGCCCTGGCTTGGCGGTCTTGGGATCGGGCACGGTCTTGAAGTAGTCCCAGACATCGGGCCTGCCGGAGTGATTGATGTCGTAAGTCTTGACCGTGAGGTCGCCCTGCTTGTGCTCCTCGACCCCCTGCAGCTCGTCGGAGCTCGGGCGTTCGGGACCCACGGCCTTGGGGCCGCCGCAGGCCGCCAGGGCGAACAAGCCAGAGAGGCAGAGCCGTCGCATGCCTCAACGGTAGGCCGCCTTGCGAAGCGCCGTCAAGCTCAGTACAAGGCGACGCCAGATGGTCAAGCGAAGAGCGGTGGTTCTGGGAGGGGCGGGTTTCCTGGGCTCGCACCTGTGCGAGGCCCTGCTCGCGCGCGGCGAGCAGGTCGTCTGCGTCGACAACTTCATCACGGGCTCGCGCCGCAACGTCGAGCAACTGGTCGCCGGTCCCGACTTCGAGCTGGTCGAGGCCGACATCACCGAGCCCTTCACCATCGCCGGCGCCGTCGACCACGTCCTCAACTTCGCCTCCCCGGCCTCGCCCATCGACTACGCCCAGCTCCCCATCGAGACCCTGCGGGTGGGGAGCATCGGCACCGAGCGCGGCCTACGCCTGGCCCACGAAAAGAGGGCGCGTTTCCTGCAGGCCTCCACCAGCGAGGTCTACGGCGATCCCCTGATTCACCCGCAGGTCGAGACCTACTTCGGGAACGTCAATCCGCTCGGCCCGCGCAGCTGCTACGACGAGGCCAAGCGCTACGGCGAGGCTGTCTGCGCAGCCTATGCCCGCGTCCACGGCGTCGAGGTCCGCATCGTTCGCATCTTCAACACCTACGGACCGCGGATGCGCCTCGACGACGGCCGGGTCGTGCCGGCCTTCATCTCGCAGCTCTTGCGCGGCGAGGACTTCACGGTCTTCGGGCGCGGCGAGCAAACCCGCAGCTTCTGCTACGCGAGCGACGAGATCCGCGGCATCCTCTTGCTGCTCGATTCTGGGGAGACCGGGCCGGTCAACATCGGCAACCCCACCGAGATGACGGTGCTCGAATTCGTCGAGGCGGTGCGCGCGGCGGGCAAGAGCCTCGGGCTACCGGGCGCCGACGCCAAGCTCGACTTCAAGCCCTTTCCCGAGAACGATCCCAAGCGCCGCAAGCCCGACATCTCCAAGGCCCGCAAGGTGCTCGGCTGGGAGCCGAAGGTCACGCTCGAAGAAGGGCTCAAGACCACCATCGCCTGGTTCAAGGACCACGGCTTTGCCAAGCCGCTCGGCAAGGCGAGCTAGGAGCCCCCTTGAAGGTCCTGGTCACCGGAGGCGCCGGCTTCATCGGCTCCCACGTCTGCGACGCGCTCCAGGCCGCCGGCCACGAACCGGTCGCGCTCGACAATCTCACCACCGGCAAGCGCGCCAACCTCTCCCCCGGCATCCGGTTGATCGAGGCCGACATCCGCGATCCCAAGCTCACGGCGGTCTTCGAGCGCGAGCGGCCGGAGGCGGTCTCGCACCACGCCGCGCAGATCGACGTGCGTAAGAGCGTGGCCGATCCGGTGGCCGACGCCGACATCAACCTCCTGGGGCTCCTGCGCGTGCTCGAAGCCAGCGTCGCGGTGGGGGTGCGCCGCTTCCTGTTCGCCTCCTCGGGCGGCGCCTGCTACGGGGAACAGGAGACCTTTCCGGCACCCGAAGCTCACCCTTCCCGGCCGGTCTCACCCTACGGGACTTCGAAGGCGGCGGGCGAGCTGTACCTCGGCTACTACCGAGCCGAGAAAGCCCTTTCGTTCGCGGCCTTGCGCTACGCCAACGTCTACGGGCCCCGGCAGGACCCTCACGGCGAAGCCGGCGTGGTCGCGATCTTCGCGCAGCGGCTGATTGCCGGAACGCCCTGCACCATCTTCGGCGACGGCGAGAACACGCGCGACTTCGTGTACGTGGGGGACGTGGCGCGCGCCAACCTGCTCGCGCTCACCTCCAGCACCACCGGGCCAATCAACATCGGAACCGGACGCGAGACCAGCGTCAACGCGCTGTATCGACAGCTCGCCGGAATCGTTGGCAGCACGCTGCAACCGACCCACGCGGCCCCCAAGCCCGGCGAGCAGCGCCGGTCGGTGATCGACCCGACCCTCGCCTCCCGGGTGCTCGGCTGGGCGCCGCAAGTGTCGCTGGAGGAGGGCCTCCGCCGGACCGTGAGCTGGTTTCGTGGATGAAGCTGGAGGCCGGGCCCTATTTGTGCGATGCCTTCGGAAGACATGACCGAGTCCGGCCCTAGGGCTTTGCCTCTGCCATCGCCGTCCTCGCAGGTCGACCGGGGTGAGAACCTCCCCTGGGAGAGTGCCGCCCGCACCGACGTCGGTCGCGTGCGCGATCACAACGAGGACGTGTATCTGATGCGGCCCGACCTGGGCCTCTTCATGGTCTGCGACGGCATGGGCGGCTACTCCGCCGGCGAGATCGCAGCCTCGATCGCCGCCGAGTCGTCCGAGGAGTTCTTCGAGAGCTGCCGCCGCGACCCGAACGGCACCTGGCCCTTCAAGGCCGAGGAAGCGCTGGGCGAGGAAGGCAGCCGCCTGACGGTGGCGCTCAAGCTCGCGAACCAGCGGATTCGCCTGGCCGCGCAGGGCGACCCGCGCAAGCACAACATGGGCACCACCGCGGTGGGGGTCTTCCTGGAGCAGGACCGGACCTACGTGGCCCATGCCGGCGACAGCCGGGCTTACATGTTCCGCGACGGCCAGCTCAAGGCCGTCACCGCCGACCACTCGCTGCTCGGGGAGTTCATCCGCAACCAGCATCCCACCCCCGAAGAGATCCAGGCGTTTCCCTACAAGAACGTCATCAACCGCGCCCTCGGCCCGGCCGCCGACGTGAAGATCGACTCACGGCAGATCGAGATGGGGGCCGGAGATCTCTTGCTGCTCTGCTGCGACGGGCTGCATGGGCTCATCAGCGACGACGCCATCGCCCAGATTCTCTGGACCTATCCCTATCTCGAGGACGCCTCGCGGGCGCTCGTGGATGCCGCCAACGCCGCCGGCGGGACCGACAACATCACGGTGGTGCTGGTGCGACGGCACTAGAAATCGTCGAAAGGACCTGAGATGCGCATCGTCACTTTTCTTTTCCTGGGGACTTCCTTGCTCGCCGCTTGCGACACGGGCACCGGCGGCTCGACCGCCTCGAGTGGCATGTCCAGCGGCGGCGGCCTGACGGGCGGCATGGGCACCTCGACCGCGGCTGCCATTCCCTCGGCCCCGATCACGACCATTGCTGGCAAGGGCTCCAATTTCGCGGGGTTCGCCGGCGGGGACGCCGGGACCGCCGAGTTCAACATGCCGGGTGGGATCACGGTCGTCGACGGCGGCATCATGTACGTGGCCGACACCGGCAACAACGCCATCCGGAAGATCGACGCCCTGGGCAACGTCTCGACCGTCGCCGGGCTGGGTTTCGCCATGCCCGGCTTCGTCAACGGGACCACGAGAAACGCGCTGTTCAACATGCCGAGCGGGGTGGCGGTCGACGCGGCGGGCAACATCTACGTCGCCGACACGGGCAACAGCGCGGTCCGGAAGATCGACACCCATGGCAACGTCACCACCCTCGTCCCGGCGCAGACCGGCAGCTTCGTCGCCTCCGGGGCGGGGGCGGCCGTGCGCTATCCGTATGGCGTGGCGGTCGACGCCGCCGGGAACGTCTACGTCGCCGACAGCGGCAACAACGCCATTCGAAAGATCGACACCCTGGGCAACATCACGACCATCGTCGGCGGCCCCGACCGCCCCCTCGGCTTCGTCAACGGCGACGCGGGGACCGCCGAGCTTCAACCCCCCGACGGCCTGGCGGTCGACGGGAACGGAAACATCTATTTTGCCGAGCAGGTCAATAACGACGTTCGCAAGGTCGACCAGCAGGGCAACGTCTCGACCCTCGCGGGATTGGGTCCCGGTTCCGGCAAGTACGGCTTCATGGACGGAACCGCCGCGACCGCGGAGCTGTTCCAGCCCTTCGACGTGGCGGTCGATTCGGCCGGCAACGTCTACGTGGCCGACCAGAGAAACAATGCCGTCCGGAAGATCGACCCGAAAGGCAACGTCTCGACCCTTGGCGGGCGCGGCCCCGGGAAGGCGGGATTCATCGACGGGGATGCCGGAACCGCGGAATTCGACTATCCGACCGGCGTGGCCGTGTACTCGAACGGCAACATCTTTGTCGCGGACCAGAACAACAACGCCATCCGCGAGATCGCGCCGTAAAAGGCGAGGGCGCGCGCTCGGTCCTCTCCCCCCCGAAGAGGACGAGCCGACCTCAAGCCCAGCGGTAGCTGGCCCGGCGTTGCAGCCAGGATGTGACCTGCTTGCGCTGCGCCGGGGTCAACGTACGGTGAAACTCCTTGAGAGATTCCACCAGGCCGCCGCGCAGCTTCTCGTAGGCCACGGTGGCCTTGGAGGCCATCTGGTCGAGCGCCTGCTCGTCGAGGGCTTCGCCGGGCAGCACGGCCACGAGCGACGCGATCAGATCCGAACGCGTCGCGCGAATCACGTCGAAATCGCCACGCATGCGGGCGATGATCTCGGAGAGCTTCGCCTCCTGCTCGGGGGTGGCGTCAATGGATCGCGCGATCCAGGAAGCCGGTCCAGAGAAACCGCCGCGCCCGAAGCCGTGGCGTCCGTGGCGATGGCCGTGCCAGCCGTGACCCCAGTGACCACCATGTCGGCGCCAGCGCGCAAACCAGAACAGCCGCCGCAGAACGCCAAGACCAAGAACCGTGAGAACCACAATCAGTACGATGTGTCCGACACCCATGACCTTCTTCTCCCTGTGGTGAGACTTCCCTTCGGCGGGGCAAACGGGCTCTACTGGACCGCGCTCTCGAAGTGAGCAAAGCCTAAGACAGGCTGAAGCGCTGTCTAGGAGATATATCTAGAAAACGCTAACCGCCCTGAGTTGTTGAGGAACCGGCGGTATTATTTGTGGCGACTCTGTAACCAGCCGTGGATCTCGCGCTGCAGGCGCGGCCTGGCGCGGGTGCAAACCTCGATGCTCTCGAGCGCCCGATCGCTCGCCCGCAGCGCGCCGCGCAGCGGGTGATCCTTGAGGAACGCCGCGACGTCGTCGTGCTCCTGGAGCGTGCAGAAGCCCCCCAGGCCGGGCACGACGACCCGCCCGGCCAGCAGCGGCGGCAGGCGCGCCTTCATGGCATCGAAGTGCTCCTTGACGAAGGTCCAGGTGAGCCCCCGGGCCTGGGGATTGCTGAACAGGGCGCGAAAGGCATAGCCCACGTTCTGAATCGCGATGGCGTCGGTGAGGGTGAGGGCCAGCGTCTTCTGCACCAGCTCGGGCCGCTCGAAGGCCGCCAGCGCATTGAGATAGGACAGCCGCAGACCCGCCTCGTCGGCGGCCAGCATGCGGGTCTCGAGATCGGTCCACAGGCGGGCGTCGCCGTGGCGCGCCGCGACCCCGAGGATCATGTCGCGCATGGTGGGATCGAGCGCTTGCCCGCCGTTCTCGCTGGCGGTGAGCCGCCGCATGGCCTCGGCCGCGATGGCCGGGTCGTTGGCGACGTCGTCCAGCGCTCGCAAGACGGCGACTCGGAGCTGGGCGTTCTGCGAGGACTCGTCCGTCACCGGGTCCCAGCCCAGCTCTTTTGCGATGGGCGTGAGCTGCGCGTCGACCCAGGCGCTGAAGCGCGCATGGTCGGCCGAGGCCACCAGCTTCTCGCCCAGCATCCGCAGCTGGTCGATCATCATCTGCTCGACCTCGGCGTCTCTATTCGGCGCGAGCGCGTCGAGCTCCTCGAGCAGCGGCGTGAGGGCCTGGCCCGAGAGCGCCAGGGCCGACTGGTCGGTGATCAACGTGATGCGCTCGGCGGGCGAGAGCGAGAGCGATCGCAGCGACCCCAGGAGCGCCTTGCGGCCGGCGTCGTCGTAGGCGGTCCGGTAGACGCCCATGCCGTCGCGGTTGGCAAAGAGGAACTTGCCGTCCACGACCTGCGAGGGCTCGGAGAGAACAGGGCACGCGCCGCCGTCCGGTCGGGCCTCGGCCGTCGCGGACCCGAGCGTGCAGAAGGGGATGTCCCAGACCTCGAACTGGCCGGCGCTACCAGCGGGCGTGGGCGAAAGCCGGAAGCGGCGCTGGGTGACCACCGTGGTGTCGCCTTTGGTCTTCAGCTCGACCAGCGGATGCCCGGCCTGGTCGACCCACTGCTGCGCCATGTGCGTGATGGGCGTGCCCGAGGCGACGCCCACCGCCTCCCAGAGGTCGTCGGCCCGTGCGTTCCCGTAGGCGTGCGAGATGAGGTAGCGATGCAGGCCGGCCCTCCAGCCCGCCTCGCCCACCGCGTGGGCCAGCATCGCCAGCACCCCCTCCCCCTTCTGGTAGGTGATCTCGTCGAACTGCTCCTGGGCCTGGTCGGGGTCGGCCACCGCCGAGTGGATGGCGTGCGTGCTGCGCATCGAGTCGGTGAGCTTGGCGCGCGCCACAGCGGCGGCGAACTGCTGGTTCATCGGCCAGTCGGGGCGCAGGTCGCGCACGCAGAAGAACTCCATCACCGAGGCGAAGGCTTCGTTGAGCCAGACGTCGTCCCACCAGGCCATGGTGACGAGATCGCCGAACCACTGGTGCGCGATCTCGTGGGCCACCACCTCCTCCACCCGCTTCTGCTGCCAGAGCGGCGCTTTGCCCTCGTCGAGCAGCAGCGCCGAATCGCGGTAGAAGATGGCTCCGGCGTTCTCCATGCCGCCGGCCTCGAACTCGGGGATGGCCACCATGTCGAGCTTGGGGAATGGGAAGGCGATGCCGGTGTACTTCTCGTACCAGGGCACCACCTGCTCGGCCACGCTGAGCGCGAAGGTGGCGAGCTTCTCCTGCCCGGCGGGCGTGATGACGCGGATCGGCAGGTTGCCGGCCTGGCCCTCGACCGTCCCGAAGCGGCCGACCGCCAGGGCCACCAGGTAGGTGGGGATGGGCTCGGTCACCGGGAAGTTCACGGTGTGGCCGCCTTTGGAGTCGGCCCGGTCGGCTCCGGCGGCGGTGTTCGAGATGACCGCCATCGCGGCG
>Ga0302324_100015686_pt1 | contig 15175 bp, 10 predicted proteins | sample Palsa_T0_1_FD_201949 | JGI IMG/M metagenome (GOLD analysis project Ga0302324, IMG submission 201949) | Peat permafrost microbial communities from Stordalen Mire near Abisko, Sweden - Palsa_T0_1 | ecosystem: Environmental > Terrestrial > Soil > Palsa > Peat permafrost | place: Sweden: Abisko...
TCTCACCGTATTTAAGAACTCGCGGCGTCTGGATGAGCTCCGCAATGTCGGTGACAGCCAAGCGCCGAAGGGCAGCATCCTCACCATTGTCTTCGAGCTCGATGGCCAGAAGTTCACCGCCCTCAACTGCGGCCCAAGCTTCAAATTCACCGAAGCGATCTCCTTCGTCGTGCGATGCGATACACAGCACGAAGTGGATGAGTATTGGTCGAAGCTTTCGGCCGGAGGCAGCGAGGTGCAGTGCGGCTGGCTGAAGGATAAGTTCGGCCTTTCCTGGCAGATTGTGCCGGCGCGCTTGCCCGAGCTGATCAAAAATCCCAAAGCGATGCAGGCCATGATGAAGATGATCAAACTCGATATCGCGGAACTCGAACGCGCCGCGCAATCGTGAACGCGGAGCAACCACATGAACGAACTGGCACGGACCCTCATCGGCGATAGCGCAGCGGCACCCGCGGCTCACATTCTGGAAGGTCTCGACGACGAACTGGTCCATCGGAATACTCCGGGTGCTCCACACACCATCTATGAGGAGCTTTGGCACCTTGCTTTCTGGCAGCAAATTACACTCGACTGGATTCACGGCGAGGAAACGGCTTATCCGGCGAATGCATCGCTTGGATTCCCCTCTGGGTCGGAACTAAAGCTCGAAAGTTGGGATCATCTCCGCCAACGCTTCCTCGATGGCAGTCAGACGGCGGCAGCCATATCCTGCGAGGGGGACCGGCTGGCGCAATCGATTCGCTGCCCATCGCCGCCGGGTAAGCCACTTCGAACGATGTCTGTCAGAGAGCAATTGGAAAGCCTGGCCGCGCATAATGCATATCATTTGGGCCGCATCGTTCTGCTGAGGCAGCTCAGCGGAGCGTGGCCTCCGGCTTCAGGCGGGTCTACCTGGTAGGCTGTCCTGATGTCAGCTGGCGGCGCCTTGAATGCCTTTTGCCGGAGTGCCTTTGCGGTAGGCCAGATTACCCAGATGGGCCGCGCGCGCGGCAGCCACCGACGATCTCACAGACGCGTTGGGAGTCTTTCGGCTCCGCACGCAATCGAGAAAGTTTTTCACGTGGTCCACCGTTCCGTCTCCCAGCGAGCGCATGGCGATCTCCGGCTCCGGGTACTGTGTTTTCTCAAAAGGCACTACATGCTCCGGATAGACCGCAAAGCCATCGCGGTTGATCTTCAGCATCGCACTGCTGCCGCGGAAGATTATGTTGCCGCCCTCCAGCGACCCCACCAGCGAGCCATTGTAGACTACGTCGAATCCCGGATACTCATAGGCGGCGTTAATAGTGTCGGGACACTCGAACATCGGCAGCGCGTTCCGGCCGCCCATGGCCTGCGCCATTTGCGGCGAATCTTGACCCATATACCACTGAATAACATCGCACCAGTGGCTATATAGGTCAGTCAGGTGGCCGCCACCAAAATCCCAGAACCAGCGCCACTTGGTAAAACGTAGCGGATCGAATGGCTGTTCCGGCGCCGAGCCGAGGAACCGCTTCCAATCCAGTTTTTGCGGGTCTACCGGGGCAGCGCCACTCAGCAAGGTGAGGTAATCCTGATACCACGACGCGAGGACCAGAGTGATCTTGCCCAGTTTGCCGCCCGCCACCACCTCACGGCCGGCCCGGTAATGTTCCCAACTCCGCTGTTGATAGCCCACCTGGATCACCTGCCGCGAACCGGCCACCGCTTTCTCCAGCCGCTCACCTTCTTCGATCGTGTGGCTGACGGGTTTCTCCACATAGACATCCTTGCCGGACTGGATGGCATCGAGAGTCATGGCAACGTGCCAGTGGTCCGGAGAGCCGATGAACACGCCATCGACGTCCTTGCGATCGAGCACCTCACGGTAATCCACATAGTCAGCGCGGGCGGCGGGAGCGAGCTTTTCTTTCAAAGCCAGACGGCGCGGTTCATACACGTCGCAGAGCGCGACGATCTCGGCACCAGCCTTGCTTGCCAGGCTCAGCAGGTAGGAACAGCGGCCCCCGGTGCCGATTCCGGCAATACGGACGCGTTCATTCGCGCCCAGGATCCGGCTGGTGGAGAGCGCCGTCAATAACGCGGAGTTGCGCAGGAAGTCGCGCCGGTTGTCGTTCATGGCTGATGGTCTCCTACTGGAGCATGTTAGCGCGATTTCTAATTCGAGAGTATTCCGACGGAGCGAATCCGGGCGTTTCCCTCTAAACCTGCGCGAAGCCGCCATCGACAAACAATTCGATTCCGGTGACGAAGCTGCTGTCGTCGGACGCCAGGAACACAGCCGCCTTCGCGATCTCGTCGCCGCTACCCATGCGCCCCAGCGGCACGCTGGAACTGAGGCTCCTAAGACGATCCTGCCCCGCCTCCGTCGTGCCGACTAACTCACGCAGGCCTTCGGTGTCGATCGGGCCAGGGCTTATCGCATTCACCCGGATTCGGCGGGCCTTGAGATCAGTGGTCCAGGTGCGCGCGAAAGAGCGCACAGCCGCCTTGGTCGCCGCATAGACGCTGTTTGCCGGCAGCCCTTTACTGCCGACTATAGACGCGTTGAGAATGATGGATGCACCGTCTGGCAGCAGAGGCAGAGCCTTCTGTACGGTAAAGAGTAAGCCCTTCACATTGGTTCCAAAGATACTGTCGAAATGCTCTTCGTCTATGGTGCCGAAGGGAGCAAACCTGCCGATGCCTGCGTTGGCAAAGACGATATCCAGCTTACCCTTATCTTTCTTGATCTGTTCGAACAGCCGATCCAAATCGCCCGGCTTCGCCACATCTCCTTGAACTCCGGTAACATTGGACCCAATCTGCTTTACCGCCTCATCGAGTTTCAATTGCGTCCGACCGGTGATAAAGACGTAGGCGCCCTCCTGCACGAAGCGTTTCGCCGTAGCCAGACCGATGCCGCTGTTACCGCCCGTAATCAGTGCGACTTTTCCGTCAAGCTTTCCCATGAAGGCCTCCTCGATTTATGTCCCGCACGTAGTAGATGCGACAGCCCTTCCCCCGGGTGCGTCAAAACCGCCATGATCGGCCGAACGTGTGCGGGGCCACAATGAAGGCATGGCATTGCACGTCCCGGAACGACTCGTGGCTAACTGTGGCAAGTCACGCGAGCGTGCGGCCTGGCTTCGCGGGTTGCCCGAGGCCCTGCGAAAGCTGGAGCGACGATGGTCGCTGACACTGGGTGCGCCGTTTGATGACGACGAGGGGAGTTGCGCGTGGGTGGCGCCGGTGACGCTCTCGGACGGAACCCTTGCCGTGCTGAAGCTCGGCATGCCGCACATGGAAGGCAGTCACGAACTCGCAGGGCTGCGCTTCTGGAACGGAGACCCAACGGTGCAACTCCTGGAAGCCGACGATGAGCTCGGCGCCATGCTTCTCGAGAGGTGTGAGCCAGGTACGGCGCTGCGCACACTACCGGAATCCGAACAGGATCTGGTGATCGCAGGGCTTCTGCGCCGCCTTTGGCGCTCGCCACCGATACCGCACCCCTTTCGCCCCCTGTCGGCTATGACGGAGTATTGGAGTGACGAGACGCTGGCCGATGTCGAGCGGTGGCCCGACACAGGGCTGGTCCGTGAAGGTCTGCGGCTTTTCAAGGAGCTGCCGCGCACCGCACCCAAAGAAGTGCTGCTGGCCACCGATCTGCATGCAGGCAACGTCCTTCGGTCGGAGCGAGAACCTTGGCTGGTGATAGATCCGAAGCCGTTCGTCGGGGATCCAGCCTATGACCTGACGCAGCACCTGTTCAACTGTGAGTCGAGACTGCGTGCGGACCCGCATGGGACCATCCGCCGCCTCGCGGACCTGCTTTGCGTGGATAGCGAACGCGTTCGCTTGTGGACGTTTGCCCGCGCCGCGGCGGAGCCGCGCGACCATTGGAGTTACGACGGTTCAATGGCGCTCGCGAGAGCGATAGCTCCGTAACCGATGCAGGCGCTTCATCTACGAATTGACCGGGCGCTTCTTACCGAAGCCGGTGGCCTGTTCGAAAGCGTGCGCCATTTGCAGGACGCTGAAGTCTTCCTGGTTGCGGCCGACGATTTGCAGACCGACCGGAAGTCCTTCAGGAGTGAATCCTCCCGGCACCGAGGCCGCTGGATTGCCCGTTGTCGAGATATACCAGCACGACTTCATCCAGTCGATGTAGCGATCGACCTTCACGCCCGTGATTTCTGTTGGGTAGGGTATGGTCACGTCGAATGCCGGTAACTGCGTGGTGGGCAGCACGAAGTATTCGTACTTCTCGAGAAATGCTTGAAAGCGCCGCCAGAGCTGTCCGTGGGCGGTCTCGGCTTGCGCGAGATCCGTGCCCGTCAGTCGCAACCCTTCCTCGATCTCAGCCTTTAGCGTGTCCTTGAAAGCGTGCGGGTGCTCACGCAGCAGCGCGCCATGCGCATTCGCCGAATTCCATGCGCGAAGCACGCGAAAGGCGATCTCGGCAGGAGCGAAGTCCGGCTCGGCCTGCTCGACGATGCACCCCAGCGATTCAAATGTCGTGCGATGTGCGTCCACCACGGTGCGCACCCGCGGGTCGAAGGGCACACCGCCAAGGTCCTTGAACCAAGCTACGCGCGTACCTTTGAAATTGCGGTCGAGCGGGCGGGCGAAGCGTTCCCCAGGTTCGTTGATGGAGAGTGGAGCGCGGGAATCGGGCCCCGCGATCGTGCTCAGCACGAAGGCAAGGTCGGCCACCGAACGCCCAAGGCATCCCGAGGTACTCAGGGTCGACCACGCGAATGCCGCTTTCGGGTTCGGCACGCGGCCGATCGAGGGCCGGAAGCCAACCACATTGCAGAATGCCGCGGGATTTCGTAGGGAACCGCCGGTATCGGAGCCATCGGCAACGGGCACGAGCCCGCAAGCAAGCGCGACGGCCGCGCCGCCAGAGGATCCGCCGCACGTCTTGGTCAGGTCGTAGGGGTTGTACGTCGCGCCGAAGAGCGTGTTGAAGGTCTGCGATCCCGCGCCGAATTCCGGCGTGTTAGTCTTGCCGATGGTGATTGCGCCTGCGCGCCGGATCCGTTCCACAACCAGATCGTCTTCGGCGGGGATATAGTCCTTATAGAGGGGCGATCCAAAGGTGGTGCGGATGCCGCGGGTTTCCATCAGGTCCTTATGCGCCACCGGCAGACCATGCAGCGGCCCCAGCGTCTCATTGCGCGCCTGCATCTCATCGGCTTTCGCGGCGTCGTCGGCGGCCATTTCCGGCACCAGGGTCACGATGGCATTGACTTTCGGGTTCACACGCTCGATCTGCTTCAGGTGCACGGCCAGCGCTTCGCGCGCGGACATCTGCTTCGTACGGATCAGCCGGGCCATCTCGACCGTACTCATGAAACAGACGGATGAAGCCGCGGCCTCGGCCTCCAGAGCGCCCTGTAGAAGAGGTACGCCAGCCATTACCAGCAGGGCTTCGCGGCGCGTTGCATAGTCCTCACTCATTGATTAAGATCCTCGCGATCAGAGATCGTGTCAGGTTGATCGCCATTGAACGCGGCGACAATAATAGATTGTACATTGCGCGCGCCAATGCGGCTTGCAGGTCAATCAGAATGAGAACTGACAGATTCGGCGCACTCACTTGTCAGGGTTTTTTCCGAATCGCTTTGCGTACATTGCCTTGCTTTCTGGCGCTGCTCACTCTCCTTCGAGCAGACAATTACGAGGAACTCTTCCGGCAGGCTGCGGATCTCAGCGCGCGCGGCAAATATGATCAGGCCATCGAAGACTATAAAGCAGCGCTGCTCCTTCGTCCCGGCGCGGTCGAGGCGCTCAACAACCTGGCAGTGATGTACTATGCGGCGCACCGCTATGCGGAAGCCTTCAATACCGCCGGGGGAATCTGGAAAACCCATCCAGCGATGGCATCTGCCGCGCTCGTTACCGGGATGGCCGCGGTCCAGTGTAACCGGCCGCGGGATGCGCTCGAACCGCTGGAGAGCCTGGTGGCCAAAGACCCGGGAAATCGTGATGCAATTCTGGCGCTCGCCAGCGCCCACGTTGCCCTGAATGAACCAGGCGAAGCTTCGCGCCTGTACGAGCGCCGGACTATTCTGGCGGGCGATGACGCCGACGCCTGGTACGGCCTGGGAATCTGCTATGAACGGATGGCGGAAGAGGCCTCTCGTAAGCTCTCGCATATGACCGGCGGGGCAGCCTACTCGAAGCATCTGCTTGGCGATTTTCTTTTGAGCATGGGCGATACCCGGTTGGCCCGCGAGGCCTTCGGAGAATCGTTGGTTTCTCCTGCCGCCGAAGACTCGCAGGCGGCCGGCCAATACGCCGAGGCGCGGGACCTGGCGGGAAAGTCACGCCACGCTTTTGAGCGCTTCGTCACCCTGGCGCCCGACTCCTGGCAGGCCGATTTGTTCCGGGGCGATATCGAGCGCCAGCATGGCCAACTTTCCGCGGCGTTGGAGCTATATCAGAAAGCCGCCGCGCAGCAGCCGGAAAATCCGGCCCCCTTGCTTGGCATGGGAACGGTGTATTGGGAGCTTGGGCAGTTCGACAATGCCGAGAAATGTCTGCGAAATACCCTGCGATTGAGCCCGCAATCGGAGCCGGCAGCCTTCGAACTGGCAAATATTGCGGTGCGGCGTCATCAATACCGTGAGGCCATCCCATTGCTTGAGAAATACCTAACCGGCCGTCCGGACGCGCTGGCCGCCCGCGCCGATCTGGGGCTGGCGTACTTCCATATGAACCGGTTTGCTGACGCGGTCGAGGAGCTGAGCAAAGCCCTGGATAGCGACGAGAAGGGCGACATTCATTATCAGCTTTCGATTGCCTTGCGCAAGCTGGGCCGCACTGGGGAAGCGGATGCGGCGCTGCAGAAATCCGTCGCGATTCGCCAGGCGGCTCTCAAACGCGAGCAGCGTCTGCTCACGGATCGCTGACCGCGGCGACGGCCTTCATGGCTTGGCGTCTTTGTGCCGTAACCGTTGGAAGTCGGCCAGCGCGGCTCGGGCGGATTTCTCATCGCCCGCTTCCTTATAAGCGCGGAACAGCAGGAAGTGATAACTTCCATCGGGATCGGCAGCCAGGACCTTTCGCAGCTCTGCTATAGCCAGCTGCGGGTGTTTTTCCGCCAGATAAACGCGGCCCAGAACCACGTGCGCCTGCATCAGGTCAGGGTTGCCGGCCAGAGCAATTCCGGCGTGTTGTTTCGCCGCGGCGTCCTCTCCGTCATGCTCCAGAATATCGGCCAGCATTGCGTTGGCTTCGGGATCCTGAGGCGATGATGCCAGTACACGCTTGAGCAACGGAAGCGCATCCTGGAACTGTCCCTGCCTCCAGTACGCCGTCGCCAATCCCAGGTAAGCGGCGTCCAATTTCGAATCCTGTTTGATGGCCGCCTCAAATTCCGGAATAGCGTCCACCAGCCGACCGGCTTCGGAGAACGATTCCGCCAGGATCAGGTGCGGCCGGGCGGACGTTGGATCGAGCTCGATGGCTCGCTTGAGGGCTTCGAGCGCGCGGTCAAGCAAGTCATTCGCTTCGTTTCGCAGCGCCTGCTGGTCCACGGATGGACCGCCGCGGGCAGCCTTGTTCAGTCGTTGCTCGGCTAACGAGCGGTCCGTAATCCCCACTCCATACCAGGCTTCGGCGAGCCGCGCATTGAGTTGAGTCGCTTTGAAGTAGCTCTCGTTGGCGAGGCCGTAATCCCGCAGCGCTACGTAAGCTTTGCCGAGCCCGAGCAACGGCGCCGGGCTTCCCGAGTCCAACTGCCGGGCCTTCTTCAGCAAGGGCAGCGCCTCTTTCGGTGCCCCGAGGTCCACTTCGGTCAACCCGCCGAAAAGGTTGGCGCTGACCAGAGCCGGCTTTTGGCGCAAGGCGATCCTGAACTGGTCCATGGCTTCCTGGTTGCTGCCTGCCAGGTGCAGCATGATGCCAAGATTACTGCGTACTTCGGGGCTGTCGGTACCCTCTGCGATCAACTGCCGGTAGAGTTTCGCTGCCTTCTGATAATCGCCGGCCGATTGAGCGGAACGAATCTCCCCGGCAAGATTATCCGCAAAAGCGTGCGCCAGGCTCACGGAAAGTGCCAACATTGGGATCGCAAATACACCGTGCATTTTTTTACAGTTGGCGCAGATTCGTCCTCTGGACGCGAATGCCTTTTCAGCATATAATAAAAGCCGCCCTGAGGCAGAATACCAAGCAAAGGAAGTGTTAATACTTCCTTTACGGCGAAAACAGGAGTCTGGGATGAGAACCTTAGTCGCTTCTCTTTGTGCGTTCCTGATAAGCGTTCCCGCGTGGGGCCAAACGCAGGCAGTTAACGCCCAGCTTTCCGGGACAATTACCGATCCGAACAAGGCGCCGGTGCCCGGAGCGCAGGTCACCCTGTCGAATTCTGAAACCGGATTCCGGCGCCAGTTTACGACAGGAGAGACGGGCCAATACACTTTCGCCCTGATCCCTCCAGGCCATTACGATCTGACCGTCGAAAAGCAGGGCTTCTCCGTCTCCCATGTTCCGGCAGTGGTCCTCGAGGTAGGCCAAGTGTCGAATCTCGACGCCCAACTGCAGCTCGGCACGGTGTCTCAAACGGTGGAAGTGGAGGCCAGTGCCCCGGTTCTGGTGACCGGCAGCGCGGATATTGGCTCGGAAGTGAGCGGCAAGCAGGCCGTCGAACTTCCCCTGAACATACGAAATGTGTTCGGGCTGGTGGGTCTGGATTCGAGCGTGAATAATAGCCAGCAGTTTCAGGCTTTGAATCCGCCCGGCTCGCAGGGCAACGTGGACCAGGATATTTCCTTCTTTAACTTCGGAGGAGGCCGCATGGGCTCGACGGTCTTCCTCTTCGACGGCCACTGGGATGGCGCCGGCGATTGGGACGGCATCATTTACGTGCCCTCGGTCGACGAACTCCAGGAGTTCAAAATTCAGACCAACACCTACTCGCCGCAATACGGCTGGGGTATGGGCAACGTCGTCAACGCTATCGAGAAATCGGGCACGCACGATTTCCACGGCAGCGCGTTCGAGTTTCTGCGCAACGACGACTTCGATGCCAACAACTACTTCAACAACCTGGAGGGCCTGGCCCGGCCGGGATTTCATCGCGACCAGTTCGGTTTTACAGCCGGCGGCCCGCTATATCTGCCCGGTATTTACCGCCAGCGCGAAAAAACATTTATCTTCGGCACGTACGAAGGGCTGCGCCAGCAGACTCCGACTACGCTTCTGACCACAGTCCCCACGGCGCTGCAGCGGCAGGGCAATTTCTCCCAAACCTTCAACGAGAACGGCAGTCTGGCGGTGATCTACAACCCCTTCACTACCCAGTTTGGCAACGGCCAATACTCGCGCCAACCATTTCCCGGGAATATCATTCCGACCAGCATGTTGGATTCCGTGGCTCTTAAGCTCATGGCCTATTATCCGGATCCGAACCTGCCGGGCAATGCCGTCACTGGCGCCAACAACTATGCTGGAACCGCGGGGCTTCCGACCGATAGCGATCAATACACTGTCAGGGTGGATCACAATATCAGCGACAAGCAACACTTTTTTGCGCGCTGGTCACAGAAGCGCCAGTTCAAGCAACTGAGCGGCGACTTCTTCGGTACGAGCGACCCGGGCGGTAACGGCACCCTGGCGCCGGATAATCGATGGGATGCGGGCATGGGATTTACCGATGCATTTTCGCCCACCTTTGTGATGGTCGCCAACTTCGGGTGGGGACGCTGGGCCGAAGGCCGCAAGCCGCAGGGCGTGCCGTTTGACCCTTCCACGGTCGGTCTGCCAGCTACGCTCGACTCCTTTGGAGGACCGGGCGCGTTTCCTTCCGTCAATATCACCGGCGAAAACAGCCTGGGTTCCGGCGTATTGAACGCCACGCCGCGGGAGGCGCGCACCATCTCCACCGACTTCACCAAGATCCACGGCCCACATACGTTTTCCATGGGCTTCATGGGAATCGATTTCGTCCTGTACACCTTCAATTCGTCGCAGGCTAGTTTTAACTTCTCACCGGATTTCACCCAGGGACCGAACCCCACGGCGGCCAACGCTCTCACCGGCTACGGCTTCGCATCGTTCCTGCTGGGCACGGGAGACAACAGCAGCGGCGGTATCACTCTGAGCGCGGATGCGGCATTTACCAAGAAATTCTTCGGCTGGTATTTCAACGATGATTGGAAAGTCAGCCACAACCTGACCCTGAACCTGGGTCTGCGTTACGATTTCCAAACCGCGCCCACCGACCGCTTCAACCGGTTATCGTATTTCGACCCGCAAGCGACTAATCCCATCAGCACCCAGGTGGGGATTACCCTGCCCGGGGCGCTCGTCTATACCGGCGATGGCAATCCGCGCGGAGTTTACAATCCGCAATACACCAACTTCGCTCCGCGCATCGGCTTGAGTTATTCGCCCGCAAGAAAACTCGTGTTCCGGGCTGGTTTCGGCCTGTTTTACACGCCCGCCATGGAGTTCGGAGATTACCAGGGATTGACTCTGAACGGATTCTCCGAAACCACGCCGTATGTGGGCACGATCAACGGGGTGACACCGCAGAACCTGCTGAGCAATCCGTTTCCGACGGGCCTGCTGCAGCCGCCCGGTAAGGCGGATGGCGGTGCGACCAATGACGGCCTGACCGTCGACGCCGTCCTCCGCAACCGGCCCACACCTTACGTGGAGATGTGGTCCGCGAATCTTCAGTACGAGATCGCTCCGAACACTGTTCTGCAGGCCGGTTACGCTGGGAATCATGGCCTGAAACTATTATTCGGGACAACCTCCGAGCTGAATGCGCTGCCGCCGCAAGACCTGGCGATGGGCAACGCACTGCTCGCGCCGGTAGCGAATCCGTTCTATGGCATCATCACTTCTGGAGCGCTTGCCGGCCCGACGATTCCTTACGGCCAACTCCTGCGCCCGTACCCGGAATATACGGGCGTGGAGAACGTGCAGGCGCCCGCCGCTTCCAGCTACTACGACGCGCTTACCCTCTCCGCCAACCGGCGCTTCAACAACGGCCTCCAGTTCCTTGTGACATTTACCTGGTCGAAGTATCTGGACGACAGTGAAGGCCCTGAGGGATGGACGCAAGGCCAGGCGCAATCCGTGCAAAACTGGTACGACACGGCGCTCGAAAAATCCCTGATGATCGACGACATTCCACGAAGCTTCGTGGCCAGTTACATCTACGAGCTTCCAGTGGGCAAGGGTAAGGCTCTCCAGCCGGAGAGCAAGTTCCTCAATGCCGTGGTTGGCGGCTGGCAGGTGGCCGGTATCACGACTCTGAAAGATGGCTTCCCGCTAGCCTTCGGGAATGCGACCAACAACACCAACTCGTTTGGCGGCGGCCAGCGCCCTAACCTCATTGGCAATCCTGGACTGGCGAATCCGACCATCTATGAGGAGTTCAACACAGCCGCGTTCGCGCAGCCGGCGGCGTTTACCTTCGGTGATGTCCCTCGCACGACCGGCTATATAAGATCCCAGGGCACCAACAACTTCGATGCCAGCCTGCAGAAATATTGGCGACTGTGGAATGAGTCGGCCAGGCTGCAATTCCGCGGGGAGGTCTTCAACCTATTCAACCGGGCGCAGTTCTTCGCGCCGAATACGACCTTCGGCACGTCCAGCTTCGGCGTTGTGCCGGGGGCGTTGCCGGCACGTTCGATTCAGCTTGGGATGAAGCTGTATTGGTGACCAGAAAGCTCATTCCTGGGATGGCTCAGTGATCGCCGCGTCCGGCCCGCTGCATCCGAATCATGCGGAACATGATGCTTTGCGTGTTCCACGCCAGATATCGATCGATGGTGGCCAGCACATCCGGCATCCGGCCCTGGGACTGATACAGCTTGGCGAGCGCGATCCAGGACTGTTTCGAGGAAGGGTCGATCTCCGTGGCGCGCTGATACTCTCGTTCAGCCGCTTCCAAGTCCCCCGCCTGGCGCAGCACCATGGCCAACACGTAGGCCGCCAAGCCGCTGTCGGGGGCGCTTTCGACCGCGCGGCGTGCCAGGGCTAAGCCTCGCTCCAGGTTCTTCTTTTCCATGGCATCACCGGCCAGCGCGGTCAGCAGCTTGGCATCTTTCTCGTCGGGAGTTACCGGTATCCGGTTGAGCAGTCGTATCCCGTTTTCGCGCAGCGTGGCCGACTGATATTTATCGCTGACGATAATTTCGGCCAATGCCAGATCGCGGTCTCGAAACTGCGCCGGCGGCTCTCGCCAGGGGATCAGTTCGTCCGGGGCGGTATTGCCGGCTTTACTGAGCGGGAGGGGTCGCCGCGGAATACTGTGGTCGGTGCTTGCCGCATGCGGAATGTCGTCCGGAGTCAACCGCGGCATGTGACAACTCACACACTCGCCCGGGGATTCCGGGTGGGCATTCTTGGACAAGGTGGCATGGCAGGATACACAGGCTCGGCGAACCTCGGCGGCATCCGTTTTCTGCTTGTGCGGATTGTGACACGTAGCGCACCATAGCCGGTCGCCGCTCGCCGGCTGGCATTTGCTGTGCGCCAGTTGTTCCGATTGACTCACCGCGTGGGTGGCTCCATCGTGCCGCGACCCCAGATAGGTCGCCGCGACTTGCTCGAACGGCTCGCCTGGATGAAAGTCCAGCCAGCGATTGCTGGGATTGAGCACGCGCGTTTCTCCCTCCAGGTGACACTGCTCGCAGATGCTGTTGCGCGCCGCTGCCGGCAGCTTCGCGGGATTCACGATGTTGCCGGTGGTCGGGCGGCGCGCGTGCTCGTCGCCCGGTCCGTGGCAGCGGTCGCAGCTGATCGAGGCCAGTGGTTGTCCCGAAAAACGATGCTCCTCGGAGCCGCTGAACTCTGCCCGGTCGGCGTGACAGAACAGGCATCTGGCATCCACCCGGCGGTCAAAATCCAATCCCGGCGAATCTGCGTATCCCGGCGATAAATCCCATCCGTGCGAGCGGTACCAGGAGGCCGGCGATTCGAACAAGTAATTGCCGATCTGCACCAGGTAGCTATAGCCTACGCGGCGCGCCCCAATTTGGTAGGCGATGGGATACTCGGCGGTCAAGCGCTGGACCAGCAGGTGAATCATCCGCCGGTCACGCTGCTCGACGGTGATGACGCTGCCGCTCAACTCGTGCGTGATCCGCCCGCCAGGCTGCATGACGGGAGGACCTATCGAGTTGCCCATGGGAGATTTGCGGAAGGATTCAGTCTCCGCGGGATGACAGTGGGAGCACGGCGAAACCTCCTGGGCCCCGCGCGCACTCGCAAGGCAGAGAGCTATCACCACTGCCCGGCTAAGGCCAACCAGGGGACTTCTCAATTGAGCTTCTCCACGCCGGATTTCTCCTAACGCGGGATCACCGGCAGAACCAGCGCGGACGGGTGCTGCTGGTCGTGGTAGATCCGCTGCTGAGCCTTGATCATGCGTGAGGAACCCGCTATCGGCTCGCCCGTATTCAGATTCCGGTCGAAGCGCGGGAAGTTACTGCTCGATACATACAGCCGGATGCGGTGTCCGGCCTTGAACAAGTTGCTGGTGGCCCACAGGTCGATCGAATATTTATAAATCTTGCCCGGTTCGATCGGCTCGGCCTGCCGCGTCGAATTCCGATACCGCGCCCGCACGATGCCGTCGGTCAGGAAGCGCGCGTAGCCCGATGGCTCCACGTCCGCCAGCAAGGCCGTGAAATCGGTGTCCACTGCCGAACTGGAGGCGTAGATGGCGGCCTTCACCCAACCGGTCGCCTCAACGTCCTTGGCCAGTGGCGGCGTGGAGAAGACCAGCACGTCCGGCCGGCCCTCGCTAGGGCGCTGATCGGCAGGACCCGGCGGGAGCTGATTGTTGCCGCAGCACAGCCGCCCGCCGATGGTTGGAACAGGCATCGCCGGATCGTATTGGTACTGCTCCGGCTCCGCCGCGCCCGGAGCATCGGTCGAAAGCGCGCCAGCCCGCAAATAATAATTGGTATACTGCGTGCGCGCCAGGGGGAACTCCTGCTCGTCGCGCCAGGCGTTTTCGCCCATGATGAAAATGCGCACGGGCGCGCCGGTGGCATACTCATTGCGTGCGCCCTTCAGCGCGTAGTCGTACCAGCGCAGGACGGTGGCATCGGTATCCAGCACCGCGCTTTTGCCGAAGGTCACGTCGCCAACTTTGCCTTCGGGCGAAGTCTCGGCATGCGCCCAGGGACCCAGCAGCAGCCGCTGGTCGGCGCGCGCCGGCGAAGCACCGCGCAGCCCCACATAGTTCTGAATGGTGCCTTTCAGGAAGATGTCATGCCAGCCGCCCGAGTGCAGCGCTTTGATGTTCATCTCCCCATAGTGATCGGAGATTTTCCATGGCCGCCAGTAGTCGTCATCCCGTTCGTGCGCCACCCAGTCGGGGAAGTAAGGAGCCAGCGCCGAAACCGGCGGCAGCTCGAGCATGCGATAGCTATCCACCGGCAATTGCTGCACCCACGATTTGGGGTTTTCGAGTCCCGCCGCTTTGCGCCGCAAAGTATCCACAGCCAAGCCGCTCGACCATGAGCTGGCGAACCATTGCATGAGCGCGCCGTTCTGATACGTCCAGCCATCGTAATACTCCGATGCGGTTACATAGGGCTGAATGGCCACCAGGTGCGGCGGGGATGCTATGGCGGCCAGCATCTGCGTGGCGCCAACGTAAGAGCCGCCGAACATGCCGACTTTGCCATTGGCATAGGGCTGTTTCGCGGCCCACTCGATGGTGTCATAGCCGTCCTGGCTTTCGTAGCGGAAAGGGTAAAACTCGCCTTCCGAATCGAAGCGTCCGCGCGTATCCTGGATGATCACTACATACCCATGCGCAGCCATGGCCGCCGCCGAACCAGCTCCGCCCGCCCGGTTGTATGGCGTGCGCTCCAGCAGCACCGGGAATTTGCCTTCCGCCTCAGGCTGGTAAACATCGGCGATTAACTTCACGCCGTCCCGCATGGTAATGGCGACGCCCGAGTGGATGGCCACCCGGTAGGGCTGGCCCCAGGCGCTCCAAGCAAAGAACAGCGAAACAATAGAACCCGTGAACAGGCGCATCGGTATCAATCATATCGCCAGATGCGTGTCTTGGCGTTTTTGCGCGAGATGCTGCCGGGCGCCAGGACCCTATTTGCCGGGTGCGCTGCGATGGAGTTCCTCGTTTTCCTGCTCCAAAGCCTGCATTCGCTTTTCGACGGGGGCCAGTGCATTCCGTATCTGCTCTTCGGTAAAGCGCGGA
>Ga0302324_100015689_pt1 | contig 15175 bp, 13 predicted proteins | sample Palsa_T0_1_FD_201949 | JGI IMG/M metagenome (GOLD analysis project Ga0302324, IMG submission 201949) | Peat permafrost microbial communities from Stordalen Mire near Abisko, Sweden - Palsa_T0_1 | ecosystem: Environmental > Terrestrial > Soil > Palsa > Peat permafrost | place: Sweden: Abisko...
GAAATACCACGCACCGCCTTTGTTCGCCAGCGGAATGGGGAAGGGCCAGTTCTCCGGTCCCACGTACAACGTCGTCTCCCCGTTAGGTTCCTTCACCAAGCGGTGCACTTGCTGATAGCGCTCGATGAACGTGGTGCGGTCCTGGGTATCCTCGGTGTCGTCTCCCGACGACACGATTCGCTTTCCCTCGGGTCCAAGGACGTCCAGCATCGCTTTTTCGTCGTTGCTCTGCGCCGCGGTGAGCAGCGCGCTGCTGGCAGCCTGGGCGGATGAGAAGGTCTTCTGTCCTGCTTGCTGCGCAGCGGAACCGAGAGCGAAGGGACCCGCCAAAAGGAGGGTGAGGCTGGCGATACCGAAAAGATTCATCCATCGAGATTCGCCGATGTTGCGCGTAGCTTGGTGCATGTCGCTTCTCCTCGTCTTTACGATTTCAGAACTACAGGGTTTCGTTTGAAAGAACGTTGAACGAGAGACGACTAGCGGCGGCCGCCCCCACCGCCATGAAATCCTCCTCCGCCACCGCCGCCGTGGAATCCACCGCCGCCAAAGCTGGAGCTACCCCGTGACGAATAGCTGCGGCTCTCGCCGCCGTGATCGTAGTTGCTGAAGGCGCCGGAGCGGGTCCCGCTTTGGCCGCGGGGCTCAGCGTATCCCCGCATGGCCGGCTTGCTGCCCTCAAAGGGCCTCGCCGTTCCGCCTGGACGATTAAAGGCTTCGCTACCACGCGCTCCGCCGCGCGCACGGCCACGGTAGAAGTTGTCACGGTTGTAGAACGTCCTGCTCTGTGAGTAATACCGTCCGTGATCGTACACCGCGTAGTGGTGGTGCCAATCGAAACCCCAGCCCCCCCAGCCCCATCCATAGCCGCCGAAGAAACCGATGCCGAAGCCGACACCAAAGGAGAGATAAGGGCCGCCGAACCAGATCCCTGGATACGGATACCAGCCGGGCCACGGCAGGATGGAATCGCCGTAAACCAGCCACGGATCGTAGGCCGGGACGTAAATCACGCCAGGATCGACGGGCTGTATTTCGATATCGGGATAGGGATCGGACACCGTCTGCTGTGGCGTGTTCTTTAGATTCCCGGATTGCTCGGCCCGCTGGCGCATAACCTGTACGGCGTCCATCACGGCCTGCTGCTGGTTGTAATAGGCGTCACCGAGGGAGGATGTCCAAGAGATGTTCTTGTCCATGTTCCCCAAAACCGAAGGAAAGGCTGTGAGCGCCTTTACGCTGGGGTCCCAAGGCTGCTGGTCCACCGCGTCCGCCAACGCCTTGTCCTTCAGATCCGGGTGGCTCTGCACCCATCGGTCCGCCTCGACAACCTGTTCGGGAAAGGTCGAACCGGCCAGGATCTGGGCTACCAGGGAATCCGGGTACAGCGCAATAGGAGCTACCAATTGCTGCAACTGGTCGGGAGTCTGCTGCGCGTAGGCCGGCGCCTGGTCTGCGGCCTGCTGGCCAGGATCAGCCGCGGGCGGCGCGTCTTGGCCGGCCGAAAGGGCCTGAGGCCAAGCCGCAAACAACAGAAGAAGTGACAATGCGGAAGCCAAAATCTGCTTGCCAAAGCTGGGCTTGAAGAATCTCATCGCGGGTGTGAGCACGCTCATTTGTAACCTCCCTGCCTAATACCTTGGATGCAGCGGACGGGCAGAGGGTTCCGTCCCACTCGAAAGAGTTGGAGTTGGGACGCCTAGGTCGGCCTTCTCAGGGCCAAACTAGCGCTGGATTTCGAGCTCAGGATCGAGTGCGTGGGTAGCGACCGGCGGCTCCGGGGCGGGTTTCGGTTCGACGACGCGCGAGAGTCTTAGAGCGTCTGGCTGCGACTCAATAAATTCGCCCAATGCCAGCTGCATATTCCCAGGATTGGTCGAATAGGCCAGGCCGGTGGCGATGTCGATGGTTCCTTCGCGAATGAGCTTCTCGATTTCGTCGTCGAAGCACTGCATGCTGTCCATTGATCCGTCGCGCATGGCGTCGAGCAGCGATTTGCCCTCGCTCTCGCCTTTTTGCACGTACTCGCGAGTGCGCAGCGTGGACTTTAGGATTTCAAAGACTGCGATGCGCCCTACACCGTCGCGGCGGGGAAGCAGGCGCTGCGAAATGATGAAGCGAAAGCTTTTGGCGATGCGTGTGCGAATGGCGGTCTGCTCGCCCAGCGCGAAGACGCCGATGATGCGCTCGATTGTTTTCGACGCGTCAATGGTATGCAGCGTGGACAAAACCAGGTGTCCGGTTTCCGCCGCCTCCAGAGCGACCTCGATTGTCTCTCGGTCGCGCATTTCGCCTACCAGGATGGCCTTGGGCGCCTGTCGCAGAGCGGCGCGCAGAGCCAATGCGAAGCTTGGCGTATCGGTGTGAAGCTCGCGCTGATGGATAGTGGCTTTCTTATGCGAGTGCAGGAATTCGATGGGGTCTTCAATGGTGATGATATGGCAGGCATTCTCCTCATTGATCTTGTTGATGAACGCGGCAAGCGTAGACGACTTGCCGCTGCCCGTCGGCCCAGTCACCAGCACGATGCCGGGGCGCAGCTCGGCGGCTTCCAGCAGTTGCGAGGGAAGGGAACGGGTCTTGAAGTCCGGAACATCACTGGGAATTACGCGCATGACGATTGCATAGCTACCGCGCTGGGTGAAGATATTCACGCGGAAACGGGAGAGCTTGGGGACGCTATAGGAGATATCGCACGAGCCGGAGTTCCTCAGATCGTCGGTGGCGTGCGTGTTGTGGCCGATCAGGTCGGAGGCGATCCGCGCAGTGTCATCGGGGGTCAGCACGCCCACGCCGGCGATCTTCAACTGGATAAGCTGCCCGCTGGCTTCGACCTGCGGGGCGCGCCCTGGCGAAAAGATCAGGTCGCTTGCGCCCTTGGTGGCGCGCAGCATGGTAGCGATCAGGTTGGGCGTCGGCACTTGGGCGGCCCCTGTGGCGGGCGCTGCGTTTGACGGCGTAACCGGCGGAGGAAGCTGAGTGGCATTCGTCATGGGTTCGTTGGGTCCTCCTGCCAGGCGGACCGGCAGGAGACTAGTATGAGGGGATGTTTCAATCTGGCACGGAACGGCAAGGTACAGGTGTTTACAAGTGATTAGCAGAGGGGGGCGGGACGAGGCATCCGGGGCCTGCCTATGGCGCCTCAAGCGAGTGCATAGAAGAAATGTATTGCACGCGGTGAAAGTGGGATTAACATGGTGCTGCTATGGTGGAAAGCGGCGGCCAGCCCGGGACGGTTGGCGTCGAGCTGCACGGTGGACGAGGCCGGCGGCTTGGGTCCGTGGGATTATGCGCCGGTTTATTCCTGGCTCTCTCCGCTGCCGTAGCGCCGCCGATTAGTGCGCAGGACCGCAAGCCGAGTGGTCCTCCACCCAGCGTAGGCAACACTCCGCTGTCCAATTCTCCAACGACTTTGTCCTCGCCATCTATTGACGTCCTGGGTCCCTATACCGCTGCGCTTTCGCAGCCGAATGCCTTTCCCGTCATTCCCGAAGCGACGTGGGGTTCCGGGATGTCCTCTGCGGAAGCTTGCAACACGTGGACGGAAGCCGGATTCCACAGCCCAACAGTGAGCGCGGCGCGATTGATGGTGCCCGGTAAGGCGAGCAGCGAATACCAGAAAGCTTGCGGGGCCTTGAAGGACAAGAAGCTCGGCCAGGCCGAAGAGCATGTGCGCAAGGCGCTCGATGTGTATCCAAAATACGCGGCCGCCTGGGTGGTGCTTGGACAGATCCTCGAGGGACAGCAGAAGCGGGAGGACGCGCGGCAGGCTTGTTCGCAAGCCATGAAAGTGGATTCCGACTACGTGCCTCCGTATCTATGCCTGGCGGATTTTGCCGCGAGAGAAGGAGACTGGGATCAGGTTTCCGTACTTGCCGATCGCGCGCGGACCCTCGATCCGGTGAGCAATGCCTTTACGTTTTATTTTATGGCCGGCGCGCAACTTCACTTTCAACAGCTTCGCCAAGCGGAATTGAACGCGGAGTCGGCGCTGGAGCTGGACATCTGGCATCACGTGCCGGAACTGCACTACCTGATGGCGCAAATTTGCCAAGCCAAAGGCGATCTGCGCAACGAAGGGATCCACCTGCGAGAATATCTGAAGCAGGCGCCGAACGCCGCGGATGCCGCGACTGCCAGGACTTTATTGGCGCAGATAGACCTGAAACCCCAGAAGTAAGCGCGGAATTCCACACAATTAATTGCTGGATGCGCTGGCCTTGAGCAGCTTAACGGGGCGCGTGTGTCTGCTACGGCCCGGCTATGGACGGGGAGCCGTGCTGCCATCCCGCTCGGCGACGATCTTGCGCGCGTTGGAGTAAAGAACCCGGGACTCTGGAATGGACTCGACGGCCTTGTCGAGCTGCGGGTCGTTTTCGAGCGCCACCTTGTAGCCCTCGTTGAGACCGAAGATCGAAGTGAAGACTTCGCGCTTGATCTCCCACTTGATCCAAGCCAGGTTCTGCTGAATATCGTGATCGGTGAACGGCACCTTCTGATCGGTCAGATACTTTCGAAGTTGGGCAACCACGGCATCATCGACGACGAAATCCTTGGTGACCGTGGGCCTGGTGCCCAGGTAGAAGCGCGCAAAATCGCCCACGCCCTGAGGGATCGGATAGAAGATTCCGCGCCGCTCGAGCGCCTCTTCGAACGCATCGGGTTTGGGCTCGGCGACCATGACGTCGGGCGTAATTCCACCGCCGCCGTAAACCTGGCGTCCGCTATCGGTCAGCTTGACCTCAGGCGCTTGCGGAGGTTTCGGGTTGTAGTGGTAGTCGTACAGGGTTTCGTTCTTGTAATCGCGCTGAATCAGCCGGCCGCTGGGTGTGTAGTAGCGCGCGGTGGTGAGCAGCAGAGCGGTGTTTTCGCTGAGCGGGTACTGCGTCTGCACCAAGCCCTTGCCGAAGCTGATTTCTCCGACGATGAGTCCGCGGTCATGATCCTGAATGGCTCCCGAAACAATTTCCGAAGCGGAGGCGCTCTGCCCGTTGACCAGCACGATCAGCGGAACTTGAATGCCCTGATTCCCGCGCACGGCGTAGTAGCGGTGTTCGGCGGAAGCACGGCCGCGATGAGAGACGACAATCTCGTTCTTATCGAGGAACATGTCGCACATGCCCACGGCCTGATTGAGCAGGCCGCCGCCATTGCCGCGCAGATCGATGATGAGACCGTCCAGTTTGGAGACGTCAAGGTGTTTGAGCGCGTCGGTGAGATCGGCGTCGGTGGTTTCATTGAATGTGGAGACGCGCACGTAGCCTATGCCAGGCCGCACCATGGTCGAGAACTCGACGCCGGGGCGGGGGATCTCGTCGCGAACCACTGTCACTTCAATTGGTTTATCCCATCCCTCGCGGCCCAGGGAAATGTGAACGGCGGTTCCCTTGGCGCCCTTGAGGAGGTCCGCCACTTCGGTCGTGGTCAGGCCTTGGCAGGGCTTGGTGTCGACCTTCAGGATGATGTCCCCGGGGCGAATGCCGGCCTTGTAGGCGGGCGAATTGAAAAAGGGCGCCTGGACGACAGTTTGGTTCTCGCGCTGCTGCACGACCATCCCGACTCCGTAATACTTGCCTTCCTGCTCTTCACGGAAAAGGGCGTATTGCTTGGGATCGAAGAAGTTCGAGTGCGGATCGAGCACGTGGAGCATGCCGGGAATGGCGCCATCGTAAATGACGCGGTCGGTATCGACGGGGTCAGCGTAGTTGCGCTCGACGACGGCAAGAACGCGCGCAAAACTTTTCGCGGAATCCTGCAGATCGTCTGCGTCCGGCGCGTTGGCGCCGACGGAGCGTCCGTACAGGCCGCCAAAAATCGCAAATACGCTCAGGACCAGTGCCAGCACAACGAAACCTCGGGCGGAGGAGCGCGAACCTGTTGGAGGCTTATTGGGGTTGGAGCTGGGAGAAGACTCTGAATATGACATTCGGCCTCCGTCGGGCTGTAAAAGAAAGTATAGCACAGACGCTGGAGTGCGTTTGACAGGCATGGAGCCCTCTTCTATCATTCGACACAGGTGGCAACACAAGCGCGGAGAGGGGCTCCGCAGGACTCCCAATGTTTAGCATCCCACATATCATTGTGATCTTTGTGGTTGCCCTGATCATCTTCGGGCCCGAGAAACTGCCCGAACTGGCGCGCAACCTGGGCAAAGTGATGGGAGAATTTCGCCGCGCGACGGGCGATCTGCAGTCCACGTTCGAGGGGCACCTGCGAGATATCGAGCGGGATGCGGAAGCGAGACGGATTGGCGGAGGTCCGGCAGTTACAAAAGTTGCGGGCTCGCCGGCTGGTGCATTGACGAGCGATGGATCCGACAACCCCACGACGCTACCGCCGGTAACGCCTGGCGAGCCCTCGATGTCTCCGGCGGAGGGAACCGTTCCGTCAAATGCCCCGAACGCGGCCGCGATCGCGGCTGCGAGGGGATTGGCATTTTTCTCCGGGGAAGAAGAGGCTGCCCACCGCGATATCACCGGGCCCGGAAACGCCCAGCCTGAGCCTCACTCCGAAGCTTCGACTCCCACGGGTTCGCCCGAACCTGAGCGCACCCCCGACCATGCCCCTGACCAGACCTACGATCACGTGAGCGATGCCGGATCCCATCATTCCTGAACCCGCGAAGAGACACCGCGGCCAGGATGAATCGGGCGCGTCCATGTCGTTTTTCGACCATCTTGTGGAGCTGCGCAAGCGGCTGATCAGCTCGGTAGTGGCGATCGGCGTGGGCATGGTGGTGGGCCTGCTGGTTTCCAAGCGCCTAATCAATTTCGTAATCCTGCCGATGCGGGCGGCGCTCACCGCCAATCATCTGGACGACAAGCTCTATTACACCAATCCCGCGGGTTTCGTCAGCTTGTACATCAGCTTGGGCATGTATCTGGGCATCGTGCTGGCGATGCCTTGGGTGCTGTACCAGATTTGGCTGTTCGTTGCGCCGGGACTCTACAAGCACGAGCGGCGTGCGGCGGCGAGCTTCATCGTGTCGGCGATGTCATTGTTCCTGTGCGGAATCGCGTTTGGGTATTACGTGATGCTGCCGCAGGTGCTGACCTACATCATCGGATTTGCGAATGATGGCCCGATTAAGCCGCTGATCAGCATTAATGAGTATTTCAGTTTGACGCTGGCCGTGCTGCTGGGGCTGGGAGTTATTTTCGAGCTGCCGGTAGTGGTCTTCATCCTGTCGCTCTTCGGAATCGTGACGCCGAAGTTCATGATGAAGAATTTTCGCTACGCCATGCTCCTGATTACAGTGGCGGCGGCGATCGTGACGCCCACGCCGGACGCGACGACGATGCTGGTTTTTATGGCGCCCATGGTGGCGCTGTATTTTGTCGGGGTGCTGGTTTCCTACGTGGTGCTGCGGGGCAAGCGAAAGCGGAAACTGGCTGAGGAAAAAACTGAACAAGATGCCAAACAGAAAGCCGAACAGAATGTTGAACCCTAAACGGATCGTTCGCTTCGCCGCGGGATTTCTTGCACTTGCGTTCGTGGCGTGCGGATCAGGCGCGACACCGTTTTCAACGCCGCCCTTGGCGTCGTCCACGGTTGCGGCGGCTGCTCAGGCGGCGGAAACAGCTCCTCCCGCGGCGCAGACGGGCGGCTTTGATGGCGCGAAAGCCTATGCGCACGTCGCCAAGCTGGTCAGCTTCGGCCCGCATCCGCCGGGGTCGGAGTCGATTCGGGCGGTGCAGAGTTACATTCGCGCGCAACTCACGAGCTTCGGATGTGCTGTCGAGGCGGATGACTTCCACGCCGAGACGCCCATCGGCTCAATGGCGATGCAGAATATCGTGGCAAAGATTCCGGGCACCGGGCCGGGGATTATTTTGCTGCTCACGCACTATGACACGCTGCGGCTGGACGGATTCGTTGGAGCGGAAGATGCGGGATCGTCGACGGGATTGATGCTGGAAGTGGCGCGCGATTTGTGCCGGGCGCCGAAGCGGGAAAACTCGGTGTGGATTGCGTTCCTCGACGGAGAAGAGGCGCAGGTAGTCAAAGATGGCGTCGCGAAATGGACCGACGCGGATAGCGTGTACGGTAGCCGCGAGTTGGCCGCACGTCTGGCTGTTTCGGGCGAGCTGAAGCGGATTCGCGCGGTGATCCTGGCGGACATGATTGGGCAATACAATCTGCACATTTTGCGAGAAAAGAATTCGACGAAGTGGCTGAAGGATGCCGTGTGGAACACAGCGGGGCGGCTGGGCTACAAGCAGATCTTTTTGTCGTCGGAGCTGGAAATCTCCGACGATCACGACCCCTTCTTGCATCGCGGGGTTCCGGCGGTAGACATCATCGATTTGGACGATTATAGCCAGCCCGGAGGACCGTGGCACACGACGCGAGACACCCTCGACAAGGTCAGCCCGCGCAGCCTGGCGATCGTGGGGCATGTCATTTTGGAATCCGTGTCGGAGCTTCAGGCCCGGAAATAACCGCTAGACGGGCGGGTAACCCCTCAGAGAAGTCCCACGCGGTATGCTACATTTCTTCGTCAACCATGCAAACGATTCGAGTGAAGAGCTCCGCTGGTTTGTATCGCGTCGAGTGCGGGCGCGGTGCGATCGCGCGGCTGAACCGTGCGATCGATGGCCTCGGCGATTCCACCGGTACGTTCATCCTTTCGTCTCCGCGCGCGTGGCACTCCTGCGGACGGGCGATTGCGGCTCGGATTCGACGGAAAGACGTGCGAGCTGTGGTGCTTTTCGATGATGCGGAATCGGCCAAGCGGATGGCCACGGTCGAGGGAATCGCGCGGAACTTGATTCGCACGGGGGCAGACCGCCGCGCTGTAGTCGTTGCGGTGGGCGGCGGAGTGGTGGGCGATGTTGCGGGGTTCGCGGCAGCAACTTATCTGCGGGGAGTGCGGCTGATACACGTGGCGACGACCGTGGTGGCGCAGGTGGATAGCGCCATCGGCGGCAAGACGGGCGTCGATCTGCCGGAGGGAAAGAATCTGGTGGGCGCGTTTTACCCTCCGAAGGCGGTGATTGCCGATCCTGACTTGCTGGCCACGCTGCCGCACCGCGAATATCGCTCGGGACTCTACGAAGTAGTGAAATACGGGGTGATCGCGGATCCGAAACTTTTCGAATTTCTCGAACGGCGGATGCAGGGGGTTTTGCGGCGTGATGCGGCGGCGCTCGATTGGATTATCCCTCGGTGCATAGCCATCAAGGCGCGGGTCGTGAGCGAGGACGAGCGAGAGAGCGGCTTGAGGCAGATTTTGAATTTCGGGCACACGATGGGGCACGCGCTCGAGGCCGCCACCGGCTACCGGCGTTTCCTACATGGAGAAGCGATTGGGTGGGGAATGATCTACGCGGCGTGCCTGTCGCTCGCAGCGGGTCGGCTCAGCGAGGGAGACGCGGCGCGCATCATCCGGCTGATCGCCAGTGTCGGGCCGCTGCCAAAGCTTGGGAACGTTCGCTTGGCCGAGCTGCGAAAGATAATGGCCGGAGATAAGAAGGCGCGCGGCGGCCGGGTGCTGTGGGTGCTGGCGCGCGGCATTGGCAAGACGGAATGGGGCCGCGAGGTGCCATGGCCGGTGGCGGCAAAGGCGTTCGCGAACCTGTCTGAGATCGCTGCGGCGGGCGGCCTCGCCTCGGCTAGCAGGTTCGGAAAGCGATGACGATCTCCACGGAAGAACCAACGGCGCATGTGACGCGAGCGAGCGGTTCGCGGCCGGAAGGAGCGGCAGACGCGCGCGAGGCATCCACGCGTGTGCGCGAGATGTTCACGCGCATCGCGCCTCGTTACGATTTCCTGAACCACCTCCTTTCGTTTGGGCTGGACCATGTCTGGAGATGGCGCACGGCACGGCGATTCCGCGAGGTTCTGGCGCGGCCGGATGCAAAGGTGCTCGACATCTGCTGCGGGACTGGCGACCTGGCTTTCGCGTTGGCGCGGATGCGAGCGGCGGCGACGCGGCGGTCCGGGACGAGCGGCACTCGGGGCACGCTCGGCGCGCCGGTAACAGGGAGCGATTTCGTCGAGCCGATGCTCGTTCGCGCGCGAGAAAAGGCCGCAGCGTCGAAGGCTGATGCGGTATTTGCCGCAGCCGATGCCCTGCGTCTGCCCTTTGCCGATGCAAGCTTCGATCTGGTGACCACAGGGTTCGGCTTTCGAAATCTGGCGAGCTACGAAGACGGGCTGCGGGAGATCGCGCGAGTGCTGCGGCCGGGCGGCGCGGTTGGGATCTTGGAATTCTCCGAGCCCACGACGGGGCTGCTCGCGGGCGTATTCCGTTTCTATTTCCGGCGCGTCTTGCCGAAAATTGGCGGGGCGATTTCCGGAAATAGCGAGGCATATGCGTATCTGCCGAATTCGGTGGCGAAGTTTCCTTCGGCGGGCGAACTGGCCACGCTGATGGAGCGGAACGGCTTCGGCGGCGTGAAGGTTGCCTCGTGGAATTTCGGCAGCGTGCTGTTGCATTCCGCGCGGAGGACTTGAGGAGTGGCGACTTTCGACTCCATTGTCGATCTACGCAGCGATACGGTCACAAAGCCGACGCCGACCATGCGGCGCGCGATGGCCGAAGCGGAGGTGGGCGACGACGTTTACGCCGAAGATCCTACGGTGAACCGGTTGCAGGCGCGGGCCGCCGAACTCTTCGAGCGAGAGGCGGCGTTGTTTTTCCCCTCCGGGTCGATGGCCAACCTCGCGGCAATCAAAAGCTGGACGCATCCGGGCATGGAAGTGATCTGCGAGGCGCAAGCGCACATTTATTTGTATGAGATGGCGTCGATCGCGGCAATCGCCGGGTGCATGCCGAACACGGTGGCGGCGCCGGGCGGCGTGCTGCGCTGGGAGATGATCGAGCCGATAATCCGGCCGCACATCTACTACCGCGCGCAAACTGCGCTGATCGAATGCGAAAACACGCACAACATGCAGGGGGGAATCGTATCCCCGCTCGACGTGACCAAGGAGATTTGCGATGGCGCGCACGCGGCCAAGCTGCCGGTGCATCTCGATGGCGCGCGCGTCTTCAACGCGGCCGTGGTGCTGGGGCGTAGCGTGGCCGAGGTTGCGCGGCATTTCGATTCGGTGATGTTCAGCCTGTCGAAAGGCCTGGGCGCGCCCGTAGGCTCGATGCTGGTGGGCTCGGCGGAATTCATCGAAAAGGCGCGCGTGAACCGCAAACTCCTGGGCGGCGGAATGCGGCAGGCCGGAGTGCTGGCCGCGGCGGGACTGGTGGCGCTCGAGGAAAGCCCGAGCCGGTTGCATCGGGACCACGAAAATGCGCGGCATCTCGCGGAAGGGTTGGCGCAGATCAAGGGCATCGCCGCCGATCCCCAGAAAGTGCAGACGAACATCGTGCTGTTTGATCTTCGGCAAGCTGCGGGCCACACTGCAACAGCGGTGGAGGTTTGTGCGGCGCTCAAGGAGCGCAACGTGTTGTGCAGCCCGACGGCGAAATTCACGGTGCGCATGGTGACGCACTATGATGTGGATCGCGCGGGGATCGACCGGGCGATAGAGGCTGCTCGAGAAGTGATGGCGGGACTCGTGCAACGCGGGTGATACGCGGTGCCGCTATGGGTATAATCGAACGGCGCGGCGCAGACCACCGCCGAAGCAGCAGAAGGGGAGATCAAGCGATGAAGGGACTGCGCGCGTTTGTAGTCCAGGTTTTCGCTTTAGCCGTTTTCGTTGCCGCCATGAGCACACCAGCAGACACTTCCCAATCGAGCGCATCCGGTAAAAGCGCCGCGCCACCCACCATAGAGGAAGCGCGGAAGTTCACCGACGCAGCGGAAAAGCGGCTGCTCGATCTGTGGATCAAGGACGGACGCGCGCAGTGGGTGCATGAAACCTATATCACGGACGACACCGAGCAGATGGCCGCCGACGCCGACCAGGCAGTTGCCACGGTCACCGCGGAGCTGGCGGCGCAGGCGCGACGTTTCGACAAGCTGAAGCTGCCGGAGGATGTGGCGCGGAAGCTGATGCTTTTGCGACTCTCCGTTTCTATTCCCACGCCGCGCGACCCGGCGCTCGCCGCGGAACTCACTAAGATCAACGTGTCACTCGACGGCGACTACGGGAAGGGCAAATGGTGCCCGGATGGGCCGTCGGGAAAGTGCCTCGCGTTAGGCGATATCGAGCCCATCATCGCGCATAGCCGCGATCCCGAAGAGCTGCGGCGCGCGTGGAAGGGCTGGCACGCGATAGCGCCGCCGATGCGGCAGCGCTATACACGCATGGTGACGCTCGCGAATCAGGGCGCGCGAGAACTGGGTTTCGCCGATGTAGGCGCGATGTGGCGTTCGAACTACGATATGCCGCCCGAGGAGTTCTCGGCGGAGGTCGACCGGTTGTGGCAGCAGGTGCGTCCACTGTACGTGTCGCTCCATACCTACGTGCGCTGGCAGCTGGCGAAGAAATACGGCCCGTCGGTGGTGAAGGAAGACGGGCCCATCCCGGCGCACTTGCTGGGAAATATGTGGGCTCAGGATTGGACGAACATCTACTCGCTAGTGGCGCCGGCGAACGTTGATCCGGGTTATGACCTGAGCGCGATTCTAAAGTCGCGAAACACCAGCGCGATGGATATCGTGCATACGGCGGAGCGATTTTTCACTTCGCTGGGTTTTGCGCCGCTGCCCAAGACGTTTTGGGAGCGGTCGATGTTCGACAAGCCGCGAGATCGCGAAGTGGTATGCCATGCGAGCGCGTGGAACATCGATTACATGAACGACGTGCGCATCAAGGTGTGCCTGGAGCCCACGGAAGAGGACTTCACGACGGCGCACCACGAGCTGGGCCACAATTTTTATCAGCGCGCTTACAACCAGCTACCTCCACTTTTCCAAAACGGCGCGAACGACGGGTTCCACGAAGCCATCGGCGATACGATTGCGCTTTCGGTTACGCCGGAATATCTGAAAGAAATTGGTTTGATCGATGCGGTGCCGCCGCCATCGGCCGACACGGGACTCCTGCTGCATCGCGCGCTCGAAAAGGTGGCGTTCCTGCCGTTCGGGCTGATGATCGACAAATGGCGCTGGGGAGTATTCTCCGGAAAGATTCCGCCGTCGGAGTACAACAAGGCGTGGTGGGATTTGCGCCGCGAATACGAGGGAGTCGCGCCGCCGGAGGAGCGTTCGGAAGCGGACTTCGATCCGGGGGCGAAATACCATATAGCCGCGAACGTGCCGTACATGCGCTATTTCCTGTCTTTCGTGATGCAGTTCCAGTTTCATCGCGCACTGTGCCGCGCCGCGGGCTACACCGGGCCACTGAATCGCTGTTCGATCTATGGCAACAAGGCTGCGGGAGACAAGCTCAACAAGATGCTGGAAATGGGCCAGAGCCGCCCTTGGCCGGAAGCGTTCGAGGCGATGACGGGCGAAAAGCGAATGGACGGGACGGCAATACTCGATTATTTCGCGCCGCTGAAGAAGTGGCTCGACGAGCAGAACGCAGGGCACAAGAGCGGGTGGTAGTGTCCCGCAGAGCCGGTCGACTCGGCGCACCGGTGAGGGGCTAGTGGAGAACAGATGAATTGGAAGACTCGTCTCGGCATTCTTGCGTCTTGCGCGGTCTTGGCCGCGGCCGCCGGCTGCAGCAAGAAATCCCCAGAGCAGGGAAGTGCCCAGGAAGTTGCGCAGGAACCAGCGGCAACGGCCACGGTGGATGCCTCGACGGCTGGGAGCATCAGCGGCACGGTGATGCTTGAGGGCGCTCCGCCCACGTACCGCCCAATCGATATGCAGGCTGTGCCGCCGTGCGCGAAGGCGAATCCCACACCGGTAATTCCTCCCGTGGTGATGACAGGAGATCACGGGGAACTGGCCAACGCCGTGGTCTACATCAAGTCCGGACTCGGCAGCTACCACTTCGACACGCCGGCGACGCCCGCAACTCTGGATCAAGACGCATGTATGTACGTACCGCATGTGGTGGCATTGATGACGCATCAAATCCTGCAGGTGAAGAATACCGATCCTACTGCGCACAATATTCACTTCATGCCGAAAACGAACAAGCAGTGGAACTACTCGATGCCGAGCGGCTCCGATCCTCTCGAGACGCATTTCGATAAGCCAGAAGTTGCCGTACCGGTAATGTGCAACGTGCATCCGTGGATGCGCGCGTTTCTCTTCGTGTTTGCGGACCCCTATTTCGCGGTTACCACGAAGACGGGCGCCTTCAATCTGACGAACGTTCCGCCTGGGACGTACACCATCGAGGCGTGGCAAGAAAGATTTGGCACGCAGGATCAAACCGTGACCATCGCCCCGAAGGAATCCAAGTCCGTTTCCTTCACGTTTCACGCCGCAGACGCGCACTAGCTCCCGATTTTTTCCGCACGCCCAAACCAGATTTTTTGGTTATAGTCCCCGTATGGATGTGAAGAGCGCCGGCTTGGTGATGTACAGAATCACACATGGTGAATTTGAGGTTCTACTGGTGCATCCGGGCGGGCCTTTCTGGGTGAAGAAAGACGAGGGGGCATGGTCGATTCCCAAAGGGGAGATTGATGCTGGCGAGGACCCGCTGGCGGCTGCGAAGCGGGAGTTCGAAGAGGAAACCGGCTGCAAAGCCGAGGGGCCTTTTTTTGAATTGGGCAGCGTGCGGCACAAGAGCGGAAAGACCGTGACCGCGTGGGCGTTTGAAGGCGACTGCGATCCTACCCAAATTAAGAGCAACACGTTCGAGATGGAATGGCCGCCGCGCTCGGGACAGCGAAAGCAATTTCCGGAAGTGGATCGAGCCGAGTTCTTCACCGTGGAGAAAGCGCGGACGAAAAGCCATTTGGCCGAATTCGAATTTGTGCGCCGCCTCGAGGCATTGCTGGAAAAAAGAAGCCCAGGGCGAGAAGCTGGCAATCAGGTGGCTGAGTGAAGCGCATCGACATTAAGGAACTTCACGAGCGACGGTGGGTTCCCGGTTTTTTGCGGGATTACATGACCGACGCGCTCCAGTTTGTTATGGGAGTGGCGGGAGTCTACCGGCCCATCGTAGGCCGCCTGAGTGGCGCGGTTGAGGCCGCAGGCGCTCACCGGCTGGTCGATCTGTGCTCGGGTGCCGGCGGCCCGTGGCCCTGGCTATACAGGACGGTAAAGAAAAGCCGGGGCGGCGATTTCCAAATCGTCCTGACGGACATGTATCCGAACCTGACGGCCTTCGCGCGCGCGCGCGAGGATTCAGGCGGCGTCATTGA
>Ga0302324_100015691_pt1 | contig 15174 bp, 13 predicted proteins | sample Palsa_T0_1_FD_201949 | JGI IMG/M metagenome (GOLD analysis project Ga0302324, IMG submission 201949) | Peat permafrost microbial communities from Stordalen Mire near Abisko, Sweden - Palsa_T0_1 | ecosystem: Environmental > Terrestrial > Soil > Palsa > Peat permafrost | place: Sweden: Abisko...
TTTGTGCACGATCGCCGCCGCGCTCCGCGTCAGTTCCCGGATAAGAACCGCGAACTCAAGCATATTCGTTTCCCTCGGATTTCCCAGGTTTACCGGATAAATCTCGCGGCTCAGCATCAGTCTCACAAGCCCGTCGACCAGGTCGCTTACATAACAGAAGCTGCGCGTCTGCAGCCCGTCCCCGAAAACGGTGATCGGGTCGCCCCGCAGCGCCTGGTCGAGAAACGCCGGCACAACGCGCCCGTCGTTCAGTTTCATGCGCGGTCCGTAAGTATTGAAGATGCGCGCAATGCTCGTCTGCACGCCGCGCGAGCGATGCCAAGCCATCGTGAGAGCCTCCGCGAACCGCTTGCTCTCGTCGTAACAGGATCGCGGACCCACCGGATTCACGTTGCCCCAGTACGTCTCCACCTGCGGGTGTACCGAAGGATCGCCGTACGTTTCCGAAGTAGACGTCAGCAGAAATTTCGCGTCCTTGCTCTCCGCCAGTTCGAGCATGCGCCGTGTGCCGAGCGAGCCCACGTCCAGCGTTTCCACCGGATGCTCCAGATAGTCCTTCGGACTGGCCGGCGACGCCATGTGCAGCACATAGTCCACCGGCCCTGGGATTTCGATCGGACACGTTACATCGTGCCGGATAAACAGAAACTGCGGATGGCCCGTCAGATGTTCGATGTTTCGTTGGTGGCCTGTCAGGAAGTTATCGAGGCCGATCACAAAATACCCGTCGGAGATCAGCCGGTCGCACATGTGCGACCCTACAAAACCAGCAGCTCCCGACAGCACAATACGTTTTGACATTAATTTTTACCTGTGGAGCAGGCGTTTTCGCCTGCAAGTTTCCTACGGATGGAAGATCGCGAGACCCGTGCCGATCTGAATCGCAGCCTCAATCGTCCGGTTCGTGATCGTCTTCATGGCGTCGCTCGGCACGTAGAGGATGTCATTCGGCCGCAGCACAATATCTTCCTGCTTGCCCGCCAGTATCGCCTTCACGTCCACCGGAATCTGCCGGTCGCCCCCGGGTCCGCCCCTGCGGAGAATGCGGACCCGCTTCGGAGCCGCCCGCCCGTCCAGCCATTCCGCCAGACCGAGGGCCTGTACCGCTGTCAGCGAAGGCCTGCCGGCCAGCGGAAATCCCCCGGATCGCCTCACCTGTCCGACCACATAGACCAGCTGCGCGGCCGGAATGGAAATCACGTCGTGCGGTTTCACCGGAATATTGTCCGCCGTGTTCTGTCCCTCCATCAGATTGTGGAGGTCGATCTCAACCACGCTCTCGCCGTTCACAAGCTGCCGTGCCCCCGCATGAGGAATCGGGCCGTAGACACCCTGCCGCGTCAGAATCAGCGTGGGACCGGCATCGCCGCGTACTCCGCCCGCAGCCGACAGCGCCTCGACCAGATCCATCTTTCCCTTGATCGGATACACGCCCGAAGTACCCACCGACCCCGTCACCGACAGCGTCTCGATATGAAAGGACGCCACGCTGATCTGAATATCCGGTTCTTTGTAGTAAGTCTTCAGCGCTTCCGCCAGCGCCTTTTCGGCCTCGCGGGGCGTCAGGCCGCCCAGCTTCACCACCCCGGCCAGCGGGAAATTCACCTCCCCGCTCTGATCCAGCCGGAACGTCTTATCGGAGATTTCCTTCGCCTGCAGGCTGCGAACCGTGATCTCGTCGTTTTGCTGCAGGACGCTGCCCGGCGGCAGTTCCGCGACAGGTTTTTCATCCCCGAACCCAGTGTTCAGGAACAGCAGGGAAAGGCAGCAGATACAGCGCAGTACGGGTACGGCTTGGAAACTCATGTTACTTCCTCACTACTTACTTCGTCATCAGGGCGTTGTTGCTCTCAGTGCTTTGTTCCGGGTCGCCGGCGGCGGGTCCGACAATTCTCGAAATGCGGCCGCGAATATGCCGCAATTCGTCGTCAATCTGTTCGAGGACGGAAATCAGAGTCACCAGATCTTCGGGCGCGGCGCTCCGCGGGAGAGCTTCCGTCGACAGCTGCTGCAGAACCGCTCCCCGGGTCAGTTCTGAAATACTGCGTGCCCGCCGCGAGATGCACAGTCCCCGCAAAGCTTCATACTCTTCCATCGTCACCCTGAAAGTGACAAGCTTTTTTCTGCTCGCTACCAGCGTCATGTTTTCGCGCGCTCCGGGGTCTGGAATCTGTATACGTCCCGAAACAACAGATAAATCTCTAGCTTTATCCGATCGTTTATATCGATCATTCTTATCAGAAGTTGAAGGCAGCGGGAATTTTGGAAGTCCACGGCCTGTCGGCTTCAGCCGGTATCACCCAGTCGCGGTCGATCTCAACCGATACGGAACGGCACAACAACTCGACAGAAACCACCAGCCGGCAGGTGTTTCGAATTTGTGTCAGTGTGCCGGTCAGGCCCGTCAGCGGTCCGTCCGTCAGGACAACTTTCTGCCCTGTAATCAGGGTCGGATAAGGCTCCGCCCGCACTGCTGAGCTTACAATCAGCTGAACCGCTTCGATCTCCTGGGTCGCAATAGCCGCAGGTTCGGAACCGACCCGCACGATATCGATAACGCCCGATGTCGCCAGCACAGAATACCGGTCCGCCGGATCGAACCGGCAGAAAATATATCCCGGAAATAACGGCAGCGACACCGATCTCCAGCGGTCGCCCCATTTGTTGCGCGCGGTGTACAGCGGAAGGAATACATCCTGCTGCTTGGCTTCGAGCTGGCTGTGAACCGTCTTTTCATGACGGGACCGGACGTGAAGAGCAAACCAGTGCGTTGTAGGGATCTCAGGCATAACCATCTCGATTTCAGCTATCGGGGCGTACCTCCGGCATGTCAACTACCGCCCTTGGTTTACCTCTTAGCGCCGCGCCGGTCGTTACACAAAAGTTCGTGCCCGGTGTGTAAGACCGTTGTATTCGCTGCGCTGCTTAAAGCCTATAATCGGGGGTTTCGGGGATCGAGTCAAGAGTAAAAGGGAGCCGCATCCGGCAGGTCCCTGATAGGAGGTGTCTGAATGTACCGAACTGCTGAGGGTTGTAACGCATAGCTTACAGATGGCCTCTGAACGCACGTTAAAAGACACTATTTTGCTTATCCAGGATATTTCAGGCGAGGACGGCGGAATAATGCGGGTTTACACGCGTCGGCTCAGAGTACCTGGAACCGGTACTTATTTTGTTGACAAAGTTAATGGCCCTGCCTTAACGCAGACACACCTCCGGCCTGCCAGCTACCAACCGGGTAACTACGCCGCTCAACGCGTTACGCGGCACTCGTAATTTGTCCTCCCATGTCAAGCCGAACAGTTTATAATCAACGGTTTTGCTGCGGGGTGTCAACAGAATACGGAGAACACTATTACCGTTGATGAGTAGTGGAGTACGCTACGGTTCTGTTCGTTCGCGAAGCCGCCAGCTAAGGTAATAAAAATAACTCGTGTTAGATAGAAATGATGCTAGAGGTTAAATAAAACACATGTTGCCCTGCTTTCGACTCACGGCGCGCTGTTTACCCGCGCCGTTTCGTTCTGTCTTGGGATCGCGGATCTTTTCCAGATAATTCCAGGGGATTACCCAAAAACCACCCCGCCAGAGCGCTTTATTTCCGCTTGCGCTGCGTCCCCCGGAAGATAAACGTTCCCCTGTTTGTCGAAACCGCTACATCGAGTGCCCCGTCCCCGTTCAGATCGGCCCGCGCTGCGGCCGATTCAGGTGGCGATGAAATTCCATTTCTGAGATATCTTCTGCCACCGTCGTTCAGGTTCAGCGCGGCTTAACCCGAATGATCGCCATCATCCCGCCATCCTCGTGTGCACGGATGTGGCAATGATACACGAAATCGCCAACATCCGGACCCCGGAAATCCATCCGCAGCGTGACGCTCGGGTAAGGCCCTTCACCCGTCCAGTAGGGCACATTGATGGTGTCGAGATATTGACCGTCGGATACCGCAACTCCGTTTTGGGCCAACAGCAGGAAATGGAGTTGGTGAATGTGAAACTCATGGTTTTCCATCGCACGGTTTTCAATTGTCCAGTCTTCAACAGAACCCTGCGTGGTTACGATCGCCGGAGGATTATCGGGATCGAACAACGTCGGAGTCTGCCCATCCACGGTGATATAAAAGTTCGTCGGGCTGCTAGGATCGGTCGGGTCGGAGAGCACCTCGGAAAAATAGACTTTGCGCTTCGCCGTACGGGGCGCGCCGGCCAGTCCGGCGAACCGCTGCGGGTTGGGACGGCCGGATTCCGCGCTTACCGCGATTGGCGGTCCCGGTGCATTGGCACTTGCCTTAATGGACGCGATGGGGCGTGGGGGATCGTTATCTCCATCAGGCCCCGTATCGATATTCAGCGTCAGAAGGGTGGCGGCCTGCACCGTCAGAGCCGGACCGGTCACAATGAATTCGGCGCGCGCCGCAGGAGCCAGAAATATGTCAGTCTGAGTCACCGTTTTCCCCTTCGCGGCGCCGTCCTGAGAACCAGTGGGAACCCCATCGAGCGCGACAACCTGCAGTGGCTGCGGCATGCCGTCGTACTGTAACTGAATATCGAGAATGGTATCGGCGGAGGCATTTACTACACGCCACAACTGCTTCTCCGACGGCTTCATCGGTATCACCGCGGGAGTGAACGCGGGGTAGGGCACGGGAACGTAGTTCAGCGAAATATCCCACGAAGGTATGCTGCCGCCGGGCGTCGGATTACCCGGCACAAGGTTATCCCGGACGATTAGAACGGAGCTTATATTGAAACGACTCGCCCGCGTTTACCAGAGTGGTAATCACTTCGTCCTGATGGCAGAGTGGAGGTGTGTTTGTACCGTGGTAGTGAATGTTGACCGAAGCGTCGTTCATGACCACCGGGCCGCACGTGTTTGAAGCCGAACCGGCCATGATCATGCCGGGCATCGCATGCGCCGAATTCGAGGATTGCGACTCCGGAAGTCCGTTCCTGACGTTGATGATGAGCTCGTCGCCGGGGTAGACGTGAAGAGTATGGCTCTGCGCACCGTCTGAATTCACGAAACAGTAAAGCGTATTTCCGTCGCTGTCGACTCTTGTCAGATAGGTAAGGTTGAGTTGCAGGACGCCTCTCGAGCTGAAAAGATCTTCGGGTTCGACTATCGTGCTTCCCGGCGCGTAGCGGGGACAGGGCTGGCCCGATTGGGCAAGGCTGGCGGCGGGAGCCAGAAAACACAACGCCAGGCACGCCAGAGCCGCTCTGTACGAGAATATTCTTGTCATTTCTTACCTTTTTACTAAATACGGTTCTTTACTCGTCAAAAGGCGAACTTAACGCCTGCCTGAACCAGCCGCGGAGGCGCTGCGCTCACTGCCTCCCCAAACGTTGCGCTGGCAATGTTGTCGTCAACAGCCTGCGGCCCGAAGAACTGAGCGTGGTTGAAAACATTAAATGCTTCGAGGCGGAACTGGAGCGATTTCGATTCGGTCAGGCGCAGGTTCTTGAGCAGCGCCATATCGAAGTTCTCCAGACCGGGACCGTGGAAATACCGGCGTGAGGCGTCGCCTGGCGTGCCCAGTGCATTATCGCTGAACAACCCGGCATTGAAATACGGCTGCCCGTTGCGGGGGTTGTGATTCAGATTCAGGGAACCGGCCGCGATGTCCGGTTCGTCAATGCCAAAGTTGTTGATCCCGTTCGGCTCCGCCCCCAACAGGGAGTTGTCGCCGTAATTAATCAGCGTCACCGGCAGACCAGAGCTGAAGCGCGCGATCCCGGATAATTCCCATCCCTCTGTCCAGCAGTTCGTACCATGGGACAGACGTTCAAGCGGGAGCTGGTAGCTGTAACTTACCACGAAGTTCTGCGTGATATCGAAGGCGGATAGCGCCCTGCTCAATGAGGGATTGAGCGGATTGACCTCTTCTCCCAGACTGGAAGACTGATCGAGCGATTTGCTGTACGTATATGCGGCCAGCAACTGCAGCGGTCCGCTGGTGTGCCGCAAGGTAACCTGCAGCGAGTTGTAATTAGAGTTGCCAATCGTTGTCTCGGCGGTATCGCTTCCAAAATTCGGCCCGAGGGGCCCTCGCGTGCCGTTGATCGTCTGGCCCGCTGCGGTAGTAAAGACATTGCTTTCATTGAAAGGGCCGCAAGGCGTCTGTCCTGGCGCCAGGTTGGCCGGATTGCTCAGAAAGAGACACTGGGCTGGGTTGCCCGGGTTGGCTTCCTCAAGCACCAGAAGGTGGTGCGCCTGATTGCCCACATAGCTGGCGTCAAGCACAGTGTTGTTTCCGAAGCCGCGCTCAATGGACAGCATGTATTCCTCGGTATAGGGAATCCTGTTGCTGGTCAGGTAGTTGGGAATTCCGCTGATTGGTTCGAACTGAGACCAGTCGAGACTTGCATCCGGGTGGCTTGCCGATGTGTTCAGGGGCGCCAGTTGAACCGGGAAGTACTGGCCCACGTTCTGGCCGTTGGCCGCGGTAATGAACGGGGTGGCGAAAAGCGGCGGTGCGGGGCTGGTATAGGTGGTCCATATGGCGCATTCGCGCTACTGATTCCGATGGTCAGCGCTTCGATTGCGGTGTAAAAAATGCCGTAGCTGGCCCTGATGCTCGTCTTGCCGGAGCCGGGCGACCAGGCTAAACCAAGACGCGGCGCAAAATCGAGATTTCCGGGCGGACCAATCGTGCGCGGAACTGCGGGATCGCCGGGAAACAGATTGCCCGCCGGCGGACAGGGGAAAACGACCGACTGCCGGCCTGGCTCAAACGTGGCGATCTGATTGTATTTTTCGTACCAGGGCTCGATTCGGTCCCAGCGCAGACCGTAGTTCAACGTAAGATTCTTCGTCACGCGCCAGCTATCCTGCGCATAGAGACCGGTATATTTGTTGCGGCCGTAGAAAGTCTGAAGCTGGCTCTGGTTGTACTGACTCGGAATACCCAGCAGGAAGTCGGCGAAGTCAACGCCGGTCTCGCTGCCGAAAAATATGAAGTTGCCGTTCAACTGTGCAATCGGATTGGTATTGACCTGATCGTAGTGCAATTCGGCGCCGGCCTTGATTGTGTGCGTCCCCAGGACTTTGGAGAAACCGTCGCGCCATTGAAACGTGTTGTTGACCTGCTTCAGCTCATTCGTGTTCGTGCCGACTGAGAAGTTATTGAAATCGACGCTTTCCACGCCCTCAGTCGTGGGCGATAAAGGCACAATTCCGGGCGTGTTCTGGCCCACCACAAAACCCTGGGATGCCAGGCTCATCCCCACGCCGCCACTCGGCTTACCCAGGTCCGTCGCGTCGCGCATGAAGCTGAAGTGAAATTCGTTTACGGCGGCCGAGCCAAGCGTTTTCGTATCGCCAAGGGCAAGCAGTTGCGCACGACCGGAATTCAGGGCGTTGAATCCCGGAACATTGGCGCCGCCCTGACCAACCGGATAGGGATTATTCTGCGACCAGCCATCCAGAAAATAGTAGGCCGACATCATCCCCAGCGCGTGGTGTCGTCAAGCCGCCAGGCTCCTTTGTCATCTTGTAAGGTCTCGTTATAGGCCGACGTGGAAAACGTGCCGTTCGGATTGTTGGGCGCGGGAATATACTTCAGGAGACTGGCCGCCGGGGCCGACCACGCACTTTGTGGAATGGCAGCGTTCGGCAGCACGCACTGCGCGGAATTGGTGCATCCCGGAAAATAATAGGGCTCGCCCGCTGTCACACCGCAACCGAGTTTCTGCGAAAGCTGGCTCGCCCAATACGAACCGCTCACAGCTGTAGGAACGGAGTTTCCGTTCTGGTCGGTGGTGGTAAAAGCACTCGCGAGGTCGGATAATTTGCCGGCGCGGTCGTCAATCGATGGGACTGGGATTTCGCCCGTGTCGATTCCGTGCGTCAGCCGGGTTCCCTGATAATCGGAGAAGAAGAACATTCTGTTCTTCCGGATAGGGCCGCCAACAGTGCCTCCGAACTGGTTCTGCCGGAACGCGCCGCGCGCGGGCGAAAAATAATTGCGGGCGTCGAGGCCGGTGTTGCGCAGGAACTCGAAGGCGTCGCCGTGGAATGCATTTGTCCCGGACTTAGTTACCACGCTGATCTGACCTCCGCTGAACTCTCCATATTCCGCATCGAAGTTGCTCGTGAGAATGCGGAACTCGGATATGGAATCGAGGTTGGGTATGATCGCCGTACCCATGTTGACGTCTTCTTCAACGTCGCTTCCGTTCAACGCGAAGCTGTTGGCAAACTCCCGCTGGCCATTAATCGAGATGGTGCCGGGATTCAGGTCGCCCGAGGGAGAAAACGCGCTGACGCCCACGTCCTGCTGTGTGGCGGATGTGAGCGAGGTGACGGGCGCGACGCCGGATTGAAGTGCGAGCAGGTCTGTGTAGCTGCGGCCGTTCAGCGGTACAGCAGTCATCTGTCTGCCCGTGATGACCTGGCCCATCTGAGTATCGGCCGTTTCGACGTGAGTAACCGATTCGGAAACCGTCATCGTGTCAGTGCGTTCTCCGATGACCAGCGATAAGTCCACCAGGAGCTTGCTGCTGATATCGATTGTGATCCCGGTGCGCCGAAGCGGCCGGAACCCGGGGATCCGTAACTGTGCCTGAAAGGCTTCCTCCGCTTGCCCACAAAGTCCGGCCCGGCAGGGAAACCAGAACAAGGGCGATGAAGGGAACTGTTCTGCCGAGCATATTTGAAGGCGTAATTGAGTTCGTTGAGATGCACTTGTCCTGCGGCAGATTTGCTCCTAGTAAAAGAGGGGGGAGCGCGCCCGAAACGGGAGCGTCGCCAGCCTCCGCTGTCGATCCGAAGATCCGTCTTCGCGAGAACCAGAATCGTTTCGGTCCTCGTTAAGATTCAGCTTAATCGGAGACAACCTGCCGTGTCAAATCTTTTTGCAACTCAGTTGCAGACAAGGGTACCAATCAACGTTAATTGACGATATGTGGCGCGCCGTGTGTGCAAACGAGTTGCAAGTGGGGCAGGTTGGTAACCAAGTTGGTAACCTGCGGGCGGGTTGTCAGCCACGGTTATCAGCCACGGTTGTCAGCCACGGTTGTCAGCCCGCCAAAAACGCGTCGGCCCGAAGACCGACGCGCGCCGGTTACCAACCGCAATGCCACTTACTTTATGGCACAAAGCTGTACCCAAACATTTTAAAGGACTTACGTTTGATCGGCTGATCGCCGCGTCGAAGCAAAGTCGGCGAGAGCCCGGCAATAGTGCGCGGGGTATGCGCGGCCAGCGCGCCGATATGGAATCGCCCAATGGCTCTCGACATTGTCAGCCCCAGCAAGGTATTTGTTTTCATCAGGATGCTGCTTTGTGCTGTAAAGTAAGTGGCACTGTGGTTACCAACCGGCGCGCAGATTGCCAACCTGCCCTACAAGGATTCAAAACTACTTCTTCCGCAGCCGACCCTTCAGCGGTCCAGCGCGATTACGCCCCACGGGCTCGAACCTGCTTCGACCTTCTTAGTAACAGCGTTGGTCGCAACATCCACCACGGAAATGTCATTCGAAGGACCGTTCGCCGAATACAGCGTCTTGCCATCCGGCGAAAGCGCAATACCCCACGGACGCGGCCCTACCTCGACCGAGCCCACAACTTTGTTCGTGGCCGTATCGATCGTGAACACCCGGTGGCCCCGGCCCGTGCTTACATACAGGCTCGTGGCGTCCGGCGAAAGCAGCACAGCCATCGGCTCGATGACACCCGGCTTGCCCAGTGAGATCGCTCCGGTCATCTTTTGTTTCACGGCATCGACGACGACAACGGTCCCGTCATTTTCGGCATTGATGTAGGCTCTGGAGCCATCGGGCAGGAAGCAACCGAACGCGGTCTGTGGCCCACTTTGAAGGTCTTCAGGATCTTACCCGCCACGGGATCGAGCACGCCAATCGTACCGGTTTCCTCTGAGGTAACGTAAACCAGCTTTCCGTCCGGAGTGACCTTAACTCCCTCCGGCTGCTCACCCACTTTGGCCGATTTGACCACGGTGCCCGAATCGACAACGCTGACGGCTGCATCGTCTTCGTTCGAGATGAACAACTGCGTTCCATCTTTACTGACATCGAAGTTCTCCGGATCGGAACCCGCTTTGAGAACGCGCACAATTTTGTTCTGCCCGACATCGAAAACACCTATGCCATCGGCACTGTGATCCGCCGGCGGCAGCGTGTCTTCGTCGACTCCCGGACCCGCGATCGGCGATCCACTGAGAGCCACATAAACGGTTTTGCGATCGGGACTTGGATGGATGCCACGGGGACGCTTGCCCAGCGGAACCGTCGCAATAACGTTGTATGTCGCGGAGTCGACAACCGTCATGTCCCCCGATACCTCGTTGGTCACGTAGAGCCGGAACGCGGTGGATTCCGCCGGCTTCTTCTGCTCGGCCTGTTGCACGGGCGCCGGGCTGGAACAACTCTCGCAAAAAATCGTCAGACACACAGGAATGAGCAAATACTTAAGATTGGTCAACGGTTGTTCTCCGTTGAACGTAAAGTGGTTCCTGCGCCACCGCCACGGCCTATTCGCCGCATCGCCGGCAGTGCTCCGCCAGCGGCTTGTCCGTGTGGAAGTATTTCTTGTAGGCGGCGATCCAGTTTGCCGCGATTTCGCGCTGCGCTTCCGACAGGTCCAGGCTTCCATCGCAGACCATCTCGCGCAGCCGGTCCTCCAGCGCATCCTTCACCCTTGCATTCCAGGCGGTCGCCGCATAAGAGTGGGGCCACAGGTTGTGAATGTCATCCGCGCCTCCGAGTGCGGGCGTCACCAGGTAATCCACCTCGTAAGCGCCTGGGTCGGCTCCGGGGATTCCATATTCCTCAAAAACTTTCCGTTGCATGCTCACCGGAACGGCTTTGTTCTTGGTATCCGGCTGCGCGCATACATCCGGGCGGCTGATAAGGAGAGTCGCGCCCGGGGTGAGCCGGGCATCGGGAATCGAGACGATCCCGGCCCGCGCGGAGGAATCTCGCCACACGACACTGAAACGAGAAAGAATAAAACCCAGCGCCAGCACACCGCACACGGCAGATGCCAAGGCCAATCCACGCCAGACAAGGGTCCCAATTGAGCGCCGGGCTGGCTCCGTCGCAGCCAGTTGCGCCAGCCTCGCTCTCAGCAATGCGCGCGGGCCCGCCGCTGGCGGTAATTCCGGATCGGATTCCCGCTGATAGACGTGGACAAAATCGGTAATCGCGTTCTCAAGGCCCTTGCGGCGAGCGCGGCATTTCCAGCATCCGTCAAGGTGCGTGCGAATCACCTTCTCCTTGTGCCCGGAGGGTATCCTCTCGATATCGAGGAGCAATTCCTGGTCGGTAAGATGTGAGGCCTCGTACTTCATAGCGTGTACCGTTCAGCCGAACGCACGAGACGCGCAAGAGATCGGGACAGGGAAAGCGATATGGCGGCGGGCGACATATCGAGAATTCCGGCGATCTCCGAATAGCGCAAGCCTTCAGCGCGCAGAAAAAGGCACCGCCGGTCCTGCTCCGGTAGTGCCCGTACCACAGCCATCAAACGCTGCTGAGTCTGACTGCTCGCCAGCCGATCTTCCGGATTCGGAGCCGGATCGACTGCGAGGTCTTCGACACCGGCTTGCTCACGGCCCTCTGAATCACGGCGACTGCGCCCTCGCCGCTTCAGCGCCAGATTGTGAGCCACCCGGAACAACCACCCGCGAGCGTCATAGAGGGGTTTGCCGCGATCCAGATGCTGAAACAGCGAGAGAAACACGTCCTGAAGAATCTCTTCGCCATCGGGGAGTGTAAGGCCTAAATTCCACAGATACCGAAGCAACGGGTTCCTGAACCGGTCGAACAAAGAGGTCACGTCGTCCTGCAGCCGCACCCGCCTTTTATCGGGATCGGTAGCGGAGGCAGTCCGCAAAAACGGCAGGATCATCGAGCCTGTTATACGAGAAGACATGAAACCCTTCACAGTGTATATTCCGTTTCGGGCTGTTCTGTTCACTTTTTTTTTCGGGTGCCTCCGGCGGTCGGCGAGGAGCGAAAAATAAATTGGAAAAAAGCATGAACAAAGAGCTTGTTCCGAGAACATCACAGATATGGACCCATTTGGAACCCCCTTAAAGACCGCTGCGCTTTACGCCTCCCTGATTCTCGTCGGATCGGTCGCGCTACTTCGGGCGCAGGCACCCACCGGTGCGATCCGGCTGGAAGTGAAAGACCCCTCGGGCGCTGCAGTGCAGGCTGCGGGAACGTTGCGGCGCGTGCCTGGCGGCTTAGACCGGACGTTCCAGACGGATGCACAGGGTGCATACGTGCTTCATGATTTGCCCTATGGCCGCTACCGGCTGGAGGTTTCGAAAGCCGGGTTCGTCACCCAGTCGGAACTAATCGACGTCCAGTCCGGGGCGGCCGTCTCACGCGTCATCACGATGACGATCGGCGTGCAGTCTTCGAGAGTCGATGTCGTCGCGACCACCCCGCTTGCGGGAACGGATCTGTCAATAAACCAGATTGCCGGTCCCGTTCAGACAGCCACGGCGGCCGATATCCAGGACAGCGGCGCACTCGAACTCGGAGACTTCATGAACCGGCGATTGAACGGCGTATATCTCAACGAAATGCAGGGAAATCCGTTTCAGCCCGATGTGAATTTCCGGGGCTACACCGCGTCTCCGCTACTCGGGACACCCGAAGGCATCTCGGTCTATCTGGACGGCGTGCGTCAGAACCAGCCATTCGGCGACGTGGTCAGTTGGGATCTGATTCCCAAAAACGCGATCTCGGAAATCACCTTGGTACCCGGATCGGACCCTTTGTTCGGACTGAATACTCTGGGCGGTGCATTATCGGTGCAGACGAAAAACGGTGTCGACAACCCCGGTATCGACGGTGCCCTTACGTATGGCAGCAGCGGGCGAAAACAGGCTCAGGCCAGTTATGGCGGCGGAAAGGCGACCGGTTTCAACTGGTTCGCGGCGGGGAACATATTCCACGAATCCGGATGGCGCTTCGATTCACCTTCGGACGTCCGGCAGGCTTTTGTCCGGCTGGGCTGGCGTTCGGCGAAAACCGACATTGCAGTCACTTACACGTACGCCGATAACACCCTCATCGGGAACGGGTTGCAGGATTACCGGCTGCTCGACGCCAATTATACGAGCGTCTACTCCATCCCCGACAGCACTGTGAACCGCTCGCCATCGGTCAACCTCATCGTGCGCCACAACTTGACGGATAAGTTGACCTTTACCGGTAACGCATGGTACCGGCACATTCGCACCAATGGGATCGACGCCAATCTCAATGCCGATTCTTTCGATGAGTCGGTCTACCAGCCGAGCGCGAAGGACATCGCCACATTGACGCAGTTCGGTTATACCGGATTCCCACTCAGCGGCGCCAACGCCTCCAACACGCCATTTCCGTTCTGGCGCTGCCTCGCGACCGCACTCGACGGCAACGATCCCGGCGAAAGATGCGATGGCATCGACATTTACTCGACAGAAATCCAAAATGACTATGGATTTTCCGGCCAGATAACGTGGAACACGTCGCCGTTTTTGAAAAAGAAGAGCCTCGGCCGTAACCAGTTTGCCGCCGGAGTGTCTCTGGACCGCGGAAGCGTGGACTACATTCAGAACACCCAGTACGGTTATCTGAATTCCAATTACACCATCACCTCGGTCCCGGCATGGCAGGACGGAACAGCCCTGACAAACCCGATCGACTCACGCGTTAACCTTCACGGCCTCACACCGAACTGGAGCCTCTATTTCACCGACACTCTTACGCTTGCCAAAACGTTGAATGTAACCGTCTCCGGTCGCTACAATCGGGACACGGTCAACAATTTCGACCGGATCAGCCCGATCGCCGGCCCCGGTTCTCTCGATGGCGACTACGTGTATCAGAGCTTCAACCCGGCCGTCGGACTTACCTGGAGCCCCGTCTCCAGCGTCAATGCTTATGCAAGATACTCCCAGGGAAGCCGCGCCCCGACAGCCATCGAGCTCGGCTGCGCCGATCCGGCCAATCCCTGCAGCCTGCCGAATGCGCTGTCCAGCGATCCGCCGCTCCAAAAGGTCGTCACCGACACGTGGGAAGCCGGCCTGCGAGGAAAGCGGGAGACCTCCTTTTTCATGCACAATCTGAGCTGGAACGCCGGTGCGTTCCGGGCGGAGAATCGCAACGATATCCTGTTTGTCTCATCCGTACAGTTGGGTACCGGTTACTTCCAGAATTTTGCCAAAACACGCCGCGAAGGATTCGATGCCGATCTCGACGGGCGCATCGGGCGCGTCACCTGGGGCCTCGATTACACGTATCTCGAGGCCACCTATCGGAGCCCCGCGATCGTCGACGGCTCGGCGAATAATACCAGCGACACTGCGCTGTCGGGATATCCCGGGCTGGACGGCAACATCTATATCCATCCCGGTAACCGGATTCCGCTGATTCCCAAGCAGAGCGGCAAGGCTTATGCCGATTTCCAGGCTACGTCGAAACTTGTATTCGACATCAACGTGGTGACCGTGTCGAGTTCTTACGCGCGAGGGAATGAGAACAACGCGTATAAAGCCGATGGCGTCTACTATCTCGGGCCCGGAGTTTCGCCAGGCTATGCGATTACCAATTTTCGCGCCCATTACGACCTGTTCAAGCGGCTCCAACTCGGCGTCCAGATCGATAATCTGTTCAACAAGCAGTACTATACAGCGGCGCAGCTTGCCAACACGGGACTGACTGCCCAAGGCACTTTCATCGCGCGGCCTTTTCCGGAATATACAACCGGTCCCCAGGCTGGAAATTATCCGCTGCAGAGCGCCACGTTCTTCGCGCCCGGCGCGCCCCGCCGCGCGTGGGTTGAGTTGAGGCTCCGATTCTGAATTCCGTGTCAATGCCGCTTATTTCTCGTCGTGGGGCGGCCAATCGTGGCCGCAGCCGCCTTTCCAGGCGGCAGGACCGGCTGGAAAGCCGGTCCGCAGGCAAGAGAATGCCGGCAAGAATGCCCGCCCCACATCGGGCCGACAATGCATCCTGCATAAATCGCGCAAACAAACCAAGTGACATTGGGTTGCAACCCGCCGACGAAGCCCGCATTTACACTGAATCTCCGAACGTGACCACCGATCATCCTAAAAACGGCAGTTGGAGCAGAGTTTGAGGTCAAACCGAAGCAGGACGCTGCCGCCTGGTTGCCCGCGCCGCTCAGTAGAATCAGCGCGTTACCGAGCGG
>Ga0302324_100015696_pt1 | contig 15170 bp, 9 predicted proteins | sample Palsa_T0_1_FD_201949 | JGI IMG/M metagenome (GOLD analysis project Ga0302324, IMG submission 201949) | Peat permafrost microbial communities from Stordalen Mire near Abisko, Sweden - Palsa_T0_1 | ecosystem: Environmental > Terrestrial > Soil > Palsa > Peat permafrost | place: Sweden: Abisko...
GAGTCGAAGATGAGCGCGCGGGCCGGGGCGTCCGGGTCGCCCTTCGGGGCCGGGACCAGGCGGACGATCTCGTGCAGCAGTTCTTCGACGCCCTCGCCGGTCTTGGCGGACACCCGGAGGACCTCGCCGGGGTCGCAGCCGATGATCCCGGCGAGTTCGGCGGCGTAGCGGTCAGGCTGGGCGGCGGGCAGATCGATCTTGTTCAGCACCGGGATGATCTTGAGGTCGGCGTCGAGCGCCAGATACAGGTTGGCCAGCGTCTGCGCCTCGATGCCCTGGGCGGCGTCGACCAGCAGGACCGCGCCCTCGCAGGCGGCCAGGCTCCGGGAGACCTCGTAGCTGAAGTCGACGTGGCCGGGGGTGTCGATGAGGTTGAGGACGTACTCCGTGTCCGGGTGGCCGGAGTCACTGTGGCTGGTCCAGGGGAGGCGGACGGCCTGGCTCTTGATCGTGATGCCGCGCTCGCGCTCGATATCCATCCGGTCCAGGTACTGGGCGCGCATCTGCCGGCCCTCCACCACGCCGGTAAGCTGCAGCATCCGGTCGGCCAGGGTCGACTTACCGTGATCGATATGAGCGATGATGCAGAAGTTCCTGATCACGGCCTGCTCGGCGCGGGCTTTGGGGTCCGGAGCCGGGCGGGTCTTCGGGCCCGGCTGACTGATAGGTGACACACGCATCCGTTCGGGTTTACTCGCCTCGGCCGCCTTGGCCGCCTTGTTGGCCTGGCGGGCTGGGTGTTCCATGATCCCACGTCCGGCCCAGTGCACTCGCCGCCAGCCGCACGTTTGCGCCCGTGAGGCCGCCATGGGCCGCTTGTTTAGCCTATGGTTTGGGTGCGGGGGTGCGGCTCGGATAAGCTTCGTCGTCGCGTCACCCCACAGACAACTTGAAGGATTCCCACGCGTGGCGAACATAAAGTCTCAGATCAAGCGCAATAAGCAGAACGAAAAGGCGCACCAGCGCAACAAGGCGGCCAAGTCCTCGCTGCGGACGTCCGTCCGCAAGTTCCGCGAGGCCGCGGACGGGGGCAACCTCGACGAGGCAGGAACCGCACTGCGGGTCGCATGCCGGCAGCTGGACAAGGCGGCAAGCAAGGGCGTCATCCACAAGAACCAGGCCGCGAACCGCAAGTCGGCGATAGCCAGGCGCTACGCCGAACTCGCGCAGGCCAGCTAGCGCCGCCACCCGGCTCCGCTGCCTGGCCCGCGTCGCCGCGTCGCTTCGCTGCGTCGCCTCGCTGCCTTTGGGGCGGGGCGTCAGTTTGCCGACCGCGTTTTGGCGGGAAACGGGCCCCGGTTGCTCGGCAGTCCGGTTCCTTGATAGTCCGGTTTCTTAGTAGTCCCCTTCGCCGGCCCGGCTGGCGACGATGCGGCGCACCGCCCGTTCCAGGGCGTAGCCTGCGCTGCTCGCTTCACCCTTGACCTGGGCGTCCGCTTCCGCGACCGCGTGCAGCGCGCGGGCGATCCCGTGCGGCTGCCAGCCGCGCAGTTGCTGCCGCACCCGGTCGATCTTCCACGGCGGGGCCCCGACCTCGGCCGCGAGCGTCGCGCTGCTCGCGCCGCGGGGCGCGGAGCCGACCCGGCCGAGCAGGCGTACCCCCTGGGCCAGCGCGCTGCAGATCAGCACGGGCGAGACCCCGGTCGACAGCGCCCAGCGCAATTGCTCCAGGGACTGCACGAGGTGGCCCTCGACCGCCCGGTCGGCGACCGTGAACCCGGTGGCCTCGGCCCGGCCCCGGTAGTACCTGGCCACGACGGCCTCGTCCACGCTCCCCTCGGTGTCAGCGGCGAGCTGGTCGCAGGCCGCCGCGAGCTCGCGCAGATCCGAACCGACCGCGTCCAGCAGCGCGCGGGCGGCACCGTCGTCGGCTCGCGTGCCCGCCCGGCGGAACTCGGCCCGGATAAAGTCCAGCCGCTCGGCGAACCTGGTCACCTTCGGGCACTCGATCACCCGCGCGCCCGCGGCCCTGACGGCGGCCAGCAGGTCCTTGCCCTTAGCCCCGCCCGCATGCGTCAGGACCAGGACCGCGTCCGGCGCGGGGTTGGCCGCGTACCTGGCCAGTTCAGCGGCGACGTCCTTGCTGACGTTCTGCGCGGACCGGACCACGAGCACGCAGCCGCCGCCGAACAGCGACGGCGAAGTGAGCGCTTCCACTTCACCCGGCCCGAGCGCGGCGCCGTCGAGGTCATGGACGTCCTCGCTGGAGGCGGCGGTGATCAGCTCACGGACCGATCGGTCGACGAGGAACTCCTCCTCGCCGACCACGACCGTGACGGGGAGGTTCACCGCGGTGCGCGCAGCCATGACCGCAGCATGCCATGCCGGCGGCGCGCCCGCCGAATCGACCCGGAAGGCACCGTGCCGTTCACCCCCCGGTGCGGGGCGGCGGGCCGGAATCCGGGTTGTCCCTTTCCGCTTGTATGTAGTCGATCCATTCGATGGCCGCTTGGGTGTCCGGGTGGTCCGGCCCCAGCCTGCGCTGCAGGAAGGGCAGCATGTCCCGGAACTGGACCTCGGCCCCGGCATATTCTCCGCGCGCCGCCATCTCCCGGGCGACGCTGGACCAGATCACCAGCGTGACCGGGTGATCCGGGCCGAGCCGCCTTTCCAGATGCGGCAGCACATCCCGGTACTCGTCCTCGGCCTCGGCATGATCACCCTGCGCCGCCATTTCCCGGGCGATACTGAACCGCGTGGCCAGCGTATCCGGGTGATCCGGACCTAGCGTACGGCGCAGGAGGGGCAGCACGTGCCGGAACTCGTCCTCAGCCCGGGCGTGATCGCCGCCCGCCGCCATCTCCTGCGCGGTGCTGAACCAGGCGATCAGCGTGTCCGGATGCTCCCGGCCGAGGGTCCGCTGCCGGACCGCGAGCACCTCGCGGAACTCCTCCTGCGCCCCGGGATGATCGCCGCGCGCGGCCATCTCCTGCGCGATGCTGAACCGCGTGGCCAGCGTGTCCGGATGCTCTGGGCCGAGCCGTCGTTCCAGCACGGGCAGCATCTCCCGGAACTGCTCCTCAGCCCCGGTATGATCCTCGCGCGCCGCCATCTCGCGGGCAACATTGAACCGGACGATCAGCGTGTCCGGGTGATCCGAGCCCAGGATCAGTGCCTGCACGGTCAGCACCTCCCGGAACTCGTCCTCGGCCCCAGCGTGATCGCCGCGCGCCGCCATCTCCTGCGCGATGCTGAACCGCGTGGCCAGCGTGTCCGGATGCTCCGGGCCCAGGGTCCGCTGCCGGACCGCGAGCACCTCGCGGAACTCCTCCTCCGCCGCGGTGTGCTGCCCGCGCGCCGCCCGCTCCTGGGCGATGCTGAACCAGGCGGTCAGCGTGCCCGGATGCTCCGGGCCCAGGGTCCGCTGCCGGGCCACGAGCACATCGGTGAACCCGTTCTCGGCTCCGGCGTGATCGCCGCGCGCCGCCTGCTCCTGCGCGATGGCGAACCGCGTGGCCAGCGTGTCCGGATGATCGCGGCCCAGGGTCCGCAGCCGGACCGCGAGCAGCTTCCGGAACTCCTCCTCGGCCCGGACATGATCGCCGCGCGCCGCCTGCTCCTGCGCGACGGCGAACCGCGTGGCCAGCGTGTCCGGATGATCGCGGCCCAGGGTCCGCAGCCGGACCGCGAGCACCTCGGCGAACTCCTCCTCCGCCGCGGTGTGCTCCCCGCGCGCCGCCCGCTCCTGGGCGAAGCTGAACCGCGTGGCCAGCGTGTCCGGATGCTCCGGGCCCAGGGTCCGCAGCCGGACCGCGAGCACCTCGGCGAACTCTTCCTCCGCCGCGGTGTGCTCCCCGCGCGCCGCCCGCTCCTGGGCGAAGCCGAACCGAGTGGCCAGCGTGTCCGGATGATCTGGCCCCAGCGCGTCCTGCTGATCGGCCAGAGTCTGCTGGTACTGCACGATCGCGTCGTCCGAACCTTCCGCGGCCCGCCGGGCGGCCGCCAGGGCCGCCCTGGTAGCCAGCGTGTCCGCGTGCTCGAGCCCCAGCCGGTGCTGCTGATCGACCAGCGACCGCTGGTGCAGCGCGGTCGCCACGTCAGAGTCGTATCGCTGGAGCCCGAACGCCACGCGCAGCGCGTCGGCGAACTCCCCGCAGCTGGCATAACGATCTTCGGGGGCCTTGGCCAGGGCTCGCTGCAGGACGTCATCCGCGGTCGGCGGAAGGCCCGGCCGCCGCGATGTCAACCGCGGCGGGGGCGCCGCTAGCTGCGCGTACAGTACCGCGTTCCGATTGTCACGGGGAAAGGGCGGCTCGCCGGACAGCAGCATGAACGCCGCACAGGCCAGGCCGTACTCATCCGTACGGGCGTCGACTTCCCCGCCTTGGATCTGCTCAGGCGCGCAAAATGGCGGCGTCCCCATGAAAGGACCCGTTTCTGTCTGGCTGGCCGACGACAGCGCGCCTTTGGTCAACCCGAAATCCGACAGATAGACATGATCGGGCCGGCCGGGCCGCGCATCCACGAGCATGTTGGCCGGTTTGACATCACGGTGCACAAGTCCGGCCGCATGGGCAGCATCCAGGGCTGAGGCTACCGCCGAGACAATGGCCGCCGCCCGGGCGATAGGCAGCGGACCGACACGGCGAATAAGCGTTCCCACGTCACCGCCAGGTACGTACCGCATGGCGATGAACAGCACTCCATCCGCATCGCCTGCTTCGAATACCGGGATGATGTGCGGATCGTCCACTGCCGCCGCAGACCGGGACTCGCGAACGAAACGGCGCCGGAATGCCTCATCTGTGGCCAGCGTGGGCGAAAGGATCTTGAGCGCTACCTGCCGCTGCAGCCGCTCATCCCGCGCACGGAACACAACCGCCATTCCCCCTTGGCCAATCTGCTTCTCCAAGCGGTACCCGGCGATTCGCGAACCGGCGGAGAAGCCAGCCCAGGACCCATCGTCTCCTGATCTCTCATCGCTCATCATGCCTCCAGGGCACGCGGGCCCTGCGCTGTCCTCCTCTGCCGACACGCACGGCGGGAAAGGACAGCCCCCGGCTAATGGCCGCATGACCAGGCATGACCCGGCCATCGAGTTCCCTGTCAAACGCAATTAAGTAATATGAATAACTCAAATCGGTCACGGATGATCCCCTCGTGGTGACCCGTAGGACCCGGCGCGCATGACCCTGGCCGCGATCCAGAGTCACCAAGCTAGCACGGCGGCAACGACTCCAGCCGCAGACTGCGATAAGTGGGTCATAAAGGGTAATTGGCTCAGGTAACTGGCCCAGATACCTGGCCCAGATACCTGGCTCAGGCAACTGGGTCGGGTGACCGGTTCAGGTGACCGGTTCTCCGCCGAGCCAGACGCGGCGGGGCTGCAGGCCGTAGGACCAGACGAAGGCGCCCTCGTGATCGGCGTCCCACAGAACCATGTCAGCGAGCCTGCCGCGGACCATCGCGCCGCGGTCGGGGGCGCGCAGCGCGTGCGCGCCGCCGATGGTGGCCGCCCGCAGCGCCTCCTCGACGCTCATCCCGAGATAGGACACGGCGAGCGCGATGACCAGCGCCATCGACGTGATGCCGTTGCCGCCGGGGGTGTGGTCAGAGCCGAGCGCGACGGCGACGCCCTTGTCGAGCAGCGCGCGCACCGGCGGGTGGGCACTGTTCTGCAGGGCCGTGCCCGGGCACACGACGGCGGCCACGCCGCCCCGCGCCAGCGCGGCGACGTCCTCCTCGGTGGCCTGGTGCAGCAGGTCGGCGGACGCGCAGCCGAGCTCGGCCGCCAGCCGGGCCGCACCGGTCCGCGAGTCGGCGCAGGCGTGCAGCCGCGGCAGCAGGCCCGACCGGCGGCCGGCGTTAAGGATCCAGCGCGCCTCCTCCTCGGAGAACCTGCCGTCCTCGCAGTACACATCCACGCTGTCCGCGCCGATCGCGGACGCGTCCGCGCACCAGGAGCTCACCGCGTCGATGTAGTCCGTGCGGCGGCCGAAGAACTCGGGCGGAACCGCGTGCGCGGCCATGAAGGTGACGTGTACCCGCGGCATGCCCGGCTCGCCCTCGAGCCCGCGCAGCATCCGCACGTCGGCCAGCTCGCCGTCCCTGGTCAGGTGGTACCCGGTCTTGGCCTCGATCGTCGTTGCCCCGGACCGCAGCCAGCGGCCCATCCGCTCGCGCACGCCGTTGCACAAGGTCCAGGGATCGGTCCCGCGGGTGACGGTGACGGTGGAGGAGACGCCGCCGCCGGCCGCGGTGATCTCCGCGGGCGAGGAACCGTTGGAGCGCATGGCCAGCTCGGCCCAGCGGTTGCCGGCGTACACCGGATGGGTGTGGGCGTCGATGAGCCCGGGGGTGACCAGGCCGCCGCCCAGGTTCTCCACCTGGTCTACGTCCACGATGTCGTCGACAACCCCGGGAATGCGCTGCGGCAGTTCAGCCGCGGGACCGACCCAGGCGATCCGCTCGTCGCCGGTCACGATGGCGGCATTGCTCAAGATCTCGGATCCGGTCCACAGACGGCCGATATTGGTCAGCAAGCGAACCGTCACCGGCGCTCACCCACGAGCCCCCCGGGACTGGCCACCCCACCCGCCATGAACGTTCACCTGCTATGACACGTGCACACCGGGAACCGGCCTGCACTGAACTAGCTACGCTGCGCACCACGCCAGAGATCAGTGCCGGGCGGGTGCGGCAACAAACGTATCGATCCAGACACGGTATTGCACCACAACCGCCGCAGACAAGCCTTTGAGCAAAATGCCGAACCATATCCGCTTGGGTGGTTAAGCCGCCCTTACTCGGGACGAAAGAGCGGCCAAACGTGACCACTATCACTTCTTGATAGACACTATCGTCTATCCCCGAAGGTAGGGCGCGATTACGGTGCGGGGGCCACCGCGGCCAGGGCCGCCGCCTCCAGCTGAACAGCCAGACCGGGCAGCACCCGTGCCTGCAGCAGCGTGCCGTCCGGCGTATGCTCGGCCGCCACCACCTCACCCTCGGCGTGGGCGCGTGCCAGCAGGTCACCTCGGCTGTACGGCACGACCACGTTGACCTGCACGTCAAGCCGGGGCAGCGCGGCCTCAATCGCTTCCCGCAGGGCCGGGATGCCCGCGCCCGTCTTCGCCGAGACGGACAGGCTGCCCGGCTCGCGGGCACGCAGCCCCTGCAGCACGACGGGATCGGCCGCGTCGATCTTGTTGACGACGATCAGCTCGGGCACCTTGGCCGCGCCGATCTCGGCGAGCACGCCGCGGACCGCGGCGATCTGCGCCTCGGGCTCCGGATCGGCCCCGTCCACCACGTGCAGGATCAGGTCCGCGTCGGCCGATTCCTCCAGCGTGGACCGGAACGCCTCGATCAGCTGGTGCGGCAGGTGGCGGACGAACCCGACGGTGTCGGTGAGGGTGAAGTCGCGCCCGGACGGCGACTCGGCGCGGCGGACCGCCGGGTCGAGCGTGGCGAACAGGGCGTCCTCCACTAGCACCCCGGCTCCGGTGAGCGCGTTCAGCAGGCTGGACTTGCCCGCGTTGGTGTACCCGGCGATGACCACCGACGGCACCTCGCGGCGGTGGCGCTGCGCGTGCTGCACCTTCCGGCCGGTCGACATGCCCGAGATGTCCCGCTTCAGCTTGCCGATACGGGTCCGCAGCCGCCGCCGGTCGGTCTCCAGCTTGGTCTCGCCCGGGCCGCGGGTCCCGATGCCGCCTCCGCCCGCCACCCGGCCGCCTGCCTGCCGGGACAGCGACTCGCCCCAGCCGCGGAGCCGCGGCAGCATGTACTGCAGCTGGGCCAGCTCCACCTGGGCCTTGCCCTCGCGGCTGCGGGCGTGCTGAGCGAAGATGTCCAGGATCAGCGCGGTCCTGTCGATGACCTTGACCTGCACCACGCCTTCCAGCCGCCGCAGCTGGCTCGGGGTGAGCTCGCCGTCGCAGATGACGGTGTCGGCACCGGTCGACGCCACGATCTCGGCCAGCTCGCGGGCCTTGCCCGAGCCCACGTAGGTGGCCGCGTCGACATGGCTGCGCCGCTGGATGAGGCCGTCGAGCACCTCCGAACCCGCCGTCTCGGCCAGCCGGTTCAGCTCGCGCAGCGAATTCTCCGCGCTAGCCAGGCTGCCTTCGGTCCAGACCCCGATCAGCACGACCCGCTCGAGCCGCAGCGCGCGGTACTCAACCTCGCTGACGTCCTGTAGTTCGGTGGAGAGCCCCGCCACCCGCCGCAGCGCGTGCCGGTCCTCCAGGTCCATGTCGCTCAGGTTGTGCTGGTCGTCAAAGACTGTGCTCATTGTCCTCCGACATTGATGCTTACTCGTCCCCCGATGGTGCCACGTGATACGCGGCCCCGCACTTCATTAACACCTGAGCCGCGCCATATGTGCCCGCCGCTCCGCATACGCCTGTTTTTACTGAACGGACGCTGGTGCCCCTTCCCGGTCAACCTTTCGCGGGGACGGGTGTCTTATGGGGCATGGCAGACCTGTACGCCGGTCGCGACGCCGGGAGCACCGTGGTGGAGACAAGCGATGACGTAGCTAGCGGTGTGAGCGGGCTGTTCCGCGCCAGGTACCCGGAGATGGTGCGGCTGGCCGACCTGCTCGGCGCCGACGACCCCGAGGACATCGCGCAGGAGGCGTTCGCCAGGCTGATCAGGAAGCACGGATCGCTGCGCGACCCGGAGGCCGCGCTCGCCTACGTGCGGGCCAGCGTCTGCAACCTCACCAGAAACAGGCACCGTCACCTGCGCGTGGTCCGGCTGCGGACGCCCGCCGCGCACCACGAGGACTCCTCCGAGCAGGTCGCCATGCTCCGGGAAGACCACCGGGAGGTGCTGGCCGCGCTGGCGGGCCTGGCGCCGCGAAGACGCGAGGCGATCGTCTTGCGGTACTGGCTCGACCTGTCCGAACGCGAGATCGCCGCCGCCATGGGTGTCTCGCCGGGAACCGTGAAGTCACACGTGAGCCGGGGCCTGGCCGCACTGGCACGAGCGCTGGGAGACAAGGCATGAACATCCTCGAAGACCGGCTACGGGACGCGCTGCGCGAACGCGCTGCACGCTCCTCCATCGACCCGGACGCCTGGGCGCGCACCCTAGCCAGGACCGGGAGCCGGCGGCGGGGCCGGGCCCCGGGGTGGTCCCGGTTCCTGATCCCGGCTGCGGCCGCCGCGGCCGTGATCGCGATCGTGGTCGGAGCGACCGCGCTGACCGGCCACGAGGGGCTGCGTGGCGCCGGCGGGACCGGGTCGGTGTCGCCTTCCTCTCCCGCGGCCCCGGCACCCCCCGGCCGGAACGACTACCTGATCCAGCAGGATCCGCCGGTCAGCGCGATCGTCCAGGTGAAGACGAGCATTCGCGGACTGACGTCATGGACCTTCGTGTGGTTCAGCCGCTTGAAGGCCGATCCGAGCGGCACCGTGCTGTGCTCGGAGACAAAGGTGACTGGGTACCCCACTGCGGGCGATTGCTGGTCGGCCCAGATTCCGGCCGGTCACGCCGCGGGCCGGCCCGAAGACAGCAGCTCCGTTACGCTGGGCCCAGCCAGCGCCCAGGTCGCCTCGGTCAGCGCGCAATGGCCGGGCGGCCACGGTGCCGGAACGCTGATCTCCGGTCGCGGCTTCCCGGCCAGGGTCTGGCTGGTGAGCGACCCGGTGCCAGACGGCAGCCAGATCGTCTTCCGTAACGCCCGCGGACTCGAGGTCGGGGAGCTAACCGACAGCAGTGGAATCACCTCTGCCGTGCGCCGCCACGGCCAGGGCATCACGGTAGCTCGCTACCCCGCTGGCTTCGCGGGACCCACGCCAGGCACGATCACGGCTTACCTAGCCGACGGCCGTGCTGAATTCTGGGACTCGGACAGCGGCCTGGCCGGCCTTTCGAACACACTGGCCAGTGACGAGGTCGGCTTGCGCGTGTTCTACGGCCGAGCCGAGCCGCCTATCTCGACCAAGCTGGTTGAGTTCCTCGGCTATGCGCCGCAGAACGTGGCGCGGGTCACGCTGAGGATGGCCGACGGCAGGCAGTTCAGCGCGCGGACCATCGCCGGCTGGCCGGGAAGCGGCCTGCGGCTATGGTCGTTCCCGGTGCCTGAGGGGCTGAGCTGGACGGTCAGGTACGTCGCGCTGGGGTACGACGCCGCGAACCAGGTCGTGTCGCAGCTGACCGTCAGCTTCACGCAGTAGCTCTCAGGCTGGCTCCATCTCACCAGCCTCTCCAGCCCCGGCCGCCCCGGCCGCCCCGCCAGGAACGGCCGATCGCGATGGAGGGCCGCATAGGACCCCTAACCGCCGGCACGATGGACGGTCCCTAGGAGGCCAGGCGGTGCAGTGAGGCGGGCAGCTCACCGTCGTAGACGACGGTGAGGCGGTGGGTGGCGCGGGTGATGGCGACGTAGAGGTCGTGCCCGCCCACGGGTGACTGGGTGAGTATCCCGGCCGGATCGACCAGCACTACCCGGTCGAATTCAAGTCCCTTGGCCTGGTTCACGGTCAGTAGCGCGACCGCGGAGTCGAGCACCTGGGCCCGGTCGCCGGGAACCGCCGTGGGTATCGCGTGCGCCAGCTCCGCGATCTGCGTCGCCGGCGCGATCACCGCGAGCTTGCCGCCGTCGCCCATCTCAGCGAGCTCGGCGTCGACCACCTCCGCGGTCCCCGCCGCTAGGGGGGAGGCCGATGGGGCTGAAGAGGTGGAAGTGGTGGGAGAGGCCGGGGGGGTGGGAGGGGTCGGAGGGGTGGGGATGCGCACGGCGCGGGGGGGGACGCCTTCTTCGCGGACGGACTCAGGGGGGCGCTCGCCGGGGGCGACCGAAGCCAGCACGTCGGCCGCTACCAGCATGATCTCCGCGGGCGTCCGGTAGTTGACGGTCAGCAGCTCCTCGTGCCAGCGGCCGCGGACGTACGGGTCCAGGACCGCGGCCCAGGAACGGGCCCCGGCCACGCTCCCCCGCTGCGCCACGTCACCGACCACGGTCAGCGACCGGCTCGGGATCCGGCGCATCACCATCCGCCACGCCATCGCGGACAGCTCCTGCGCCTCGTCCACGATCACGTGGCCGTAGGCCCAGGAGGGGTCGGCCCAGGCCCGTTCGGCCGTGGTGAGCTGCTGGCCGGCGTCGCGGTTCCACTCCGCGAGCGTGGCCGCGTCCACGAAACCCTGCCCGGCCAGCCCGGTGATCTCGAGCACCTCCCGGGCATACTGCTCCTCGGCTCGGCGTTCCCGTTCGGCGGCCCGGCGCCGGGCCTTGTCCGCCGAGTCATCGATGCCGAGCAACTGCGCCGCCTCGTCGAGCAGCGGAACGTCCGCCACGGTCCACGCGTCAGGGGTATCGGGGCGCAGGATCAGGGCCCGTTCGGCCGTAGAAAATCCTGGAGCGGCCCGGCGCAGTGCACCTTCCGTGGCGAGCAGCCCGGCGACCACCCGTTGCGGGGTCAGGAACGGCCACAGCGCGTCGAACGCGGCCCGGACCGGCGGCTCATCCCACAGCCGGGCCCGGGCCAGCGGGATGTCCTCGGGGTCGAGGTCACGGTCGAGGGCGGCCGCTTCGGCCGCGGCGAGCGCGCTGAGCATCTCGGTGATGAACACCTTGCGCGCCACGTTATGCGGCTTGCGCAGTCCCCGGGCCCGGTCCCGGGCCCGCACGCTGCGCTCCCTCGGCACCGTCATCGCCAGGCCGTCGACGGTGATCTCCAGGTCGCCCGGCGGCACCTGCTGGTAGTTGCGCACCGCGCGGCGGAGCACGTTCACCATCTTGATGTCGCCCTTGACCACGGCGGCTTCCGGATTGTCGTCGGGCGCCGCCTTGACTCCGGGAAAGAGCTCGGCGATCGAGCTGAGTACCACGTCGGTCTCGCCGAGGGACGGCAGCACCTGGCTGATGTAGCGGAGGAAGATGGCGTTCGGCCCGATGACCAGGACGCCGCGGCGCTCGAGGGCCCGGCGGTGCGTGTACATCAGGTACGCGGCCCGGTGCAGCGCCGCGACCGTCTTGCCGGTGCCCGGGCCGCCCTGGACCACCAGCACGCCCTGGAGGGTCGCGCGTATGACCCGGTCCTGTTCGGCCTGAATGGTGGCGACCACATCACTCATCCGGCCGGTGCGCCCGGCGGTAATGCTGGCGATCAGCATGGCCTCGCCTGACAGGCTTTTCCTGTCCGGTTCCGATAGCTGGTCAAGGTCGAAGACCTCGTCGTCAACGCTGGTGACGGCGCGATTCTTGGTGTAAATGTGCCGGCGTCTGATCAGGCCGTGCGGGTCATTCGGAGTGGCGGCGTAAAAGGGCTGGGCGGCCGGCGCGCGCCAGTCGATAAGGCGCGGCTCGTAGTCCGCGTCCCGCAGCCCGATCCGGCCGATATACAACGTGCCCGCCCGCTCAGCCGTGGCTTCAGCGTCGGTACGGCCGAAGCACAGGCCGTGTTCCACCGCATTCAGCTGGGCCAGCCGCCAGCTTTGCTCGGCCGCCGTGACCTCGCGCTCTACCCGGGCCTGGAACGTGCCGCCCGCGGCGCCGCGGGCATGGGTCTGGGTGAGCGCGCGCTCGGTCCGCTCCCTCGTCACATCCAGCAGGCGATAAAGCATATCGAGGTAAGCCTGCTCCTGGCCGATGGCGCCGGCGGCCGCCTGGCCGGCCGAATTGGTTTGACTAAGCGTCATATTTCTTGGTATACTTTCGCTGAATTGCAATTGATGTTTGGCGTTGGTTACGGGATGCGGCGACAGGGACGTTCGAGTTTATCACTCCGGTCCACCCCGCGGTAACCTCAGCCCTCGTGAAGCTGGCCTGCCGGGTCGGCGTTGACCGGCCAGCCGTCGAATTAGTGCGGGCTCTAATGGCAGCGGTTCTTTTCTCGTCCGGCGCCGCGGTCATTTCGAGAAATAGCGATAAGTACCATTGCAGGGCGCTGGGGTTTACGTTCTCAATCGAGCCGGCCGCATCCCCGGCGCGGCCGTGCGCCTAGGATGGGGGGACGACTCGGGAGGAGTTCAGACATGCCGGGAACCGAACGCGTGGAGATCACAGGTCCGTACGGTGATCGCTACGACGAGATCCTGACGCCGCAGGCCATCGACCTTATCGCCGTTCTGCACGCCGAACTCGGCCCGCGCCGGGCCGAGCTGCTGGCCGCCCGCCGCCGGCGCCAGGCCGAGCTTTCCGCCGGGGCGATGCTCGACTTTCTCCCCGAGACGCAATCGATCCGCGACGACCCCGACTGGCGGGTCGCGCCGCTCGCGCCGGGCCTCGTCGACCGGCGGGTCGAGATCACCGGGCCGACCGACAAGAAAATGACGATCAATGCCCTCAACTCCGGGGCTAACGTGTGGCTGGCGGATTTCGAAGACGCCAATACCCCGCTCTGGGACAACATGATCACCGGCCAGCTCAACCTCAAAGACGCGCTGGACCGGACGATTGATTACGCCAGCGACGAAGGCAAGGAATACGCGCTGCGCCCGGAAGAGGAGCTGGCCACGATCGTGGTCCGGCCGCGCGGCTGGCACCTGGACGAAAAACACATCCTGATCGACGGCCAGCGGGCTTCCGGCAGCCTGGTCGACTTCGCCCTGTACATGGCGGCCAGCGCACAGCGTCAGCTGGACAAAGGCAAGGGGCCCTACTTCTACCTGGCCAAGAACGAGAGCCACCTCGAGGCCCGGCTGTGGAACGACGCGTTCAACCTGGCCCAGGACGCGCTCGGCATCCCGCGCGGCACGATCCGGGCCACGGTGCTGATCGAGACGATCCCGGCGGCGTTCGAGATGGAAGAGATCCTGTACGAGCTGCGGGATCATTCGGCGGGCCTGAACGCGGGCCGCTGGGACTACCTGTTCAGCGTGATCAAGAAGTTCCGCACCAGGGGCCGCGAGTTCGTCTTGCCCGAGCGCAACTCGGTCACGATGACCGCGCCGTTCATGCGCGCCTACACCGAGCTGCTGGTCAAGACCTGCCACCGGCGCGGGGCGCACGCGATGGGCGGCATGGCCGCGTTCATCCCGAGCCGCCGCGACCCCGAGGTCAACGCCAAGGCCCTCGCCAAGGTCAGGGAGGACAAGACGCGTGAGTCGCAGGACGGCTTCGACGGTTCCTGGGTCGCGCACCCGGACCTGGTGCCGATCTGCAAGGAGATCTTCGACGGCGTCCTCGGCGCGAACCCGAACCAGATCTTCAAGCTCCGCGAGGACGTCAGCGTCACCGCCCAGGACCTGCTCGCGGTGAGCAAGACCCCGGGCGTGATCACCGAGGCGGGCCTGCGCAACGACATCAGCGTGGCCCTGCAGTACCTGGCCAACTGGCTGGGCGGCAACGGCGCGGTGGGCATCTTCAACCTGATGGAGGATGCGGCCACGGCGGAGATCTCCCGCTCCCAGGTCTGGCAGTGGATCCACAACGACGTCACCCTGGACGACGGGACCCTGGTGACGCGGGATCTGGTCGAGCGGCTCATCGACGAGGAGCTGTCCAAGATCCGGGCGCTGACCGGGGACGGTTTCGACGCGGAGCGGTACGGCCAGGCGACCGCGCTGTTCACCGAGGTCGCGCTGGCCGACGACTTCGCCGACTTTCTCACCATCCCCGCCTACGAGCGGATGCCCTAGGGGATTGGCGGCCGGCGGAACGGGAAATGGGGACAATCAGGGAACGGGTTTGCTGTTAGAACGGGTTTGCAGTTAGGCGGTGCCACATGGCGGGGAGCATCCAGGCGCTGGTGCCGCGGATGAGGGATATCTGCGGCGCGGGCAACGTCATCACCGATCCGCTTGAGCTGCGGACCTACGAGTGCGACGGCCTGACCGCGCACCGCAGCATCCCGGCCCTGGTCGTGCTGCCGAGCTCGGCCGCCGAGGTGGCCGAGGTGGTGACCGAGTGCGCGCGGGCCGGGGTGCCGTTCGTGGCCCGCGGCAGCGGCACCGGCCTGTCCGGCGGCGCGATGCCGCACCCCAGCGGCGTCCTGATCGTGATGTCCCGGATGCGCAAGATCCTTGAGATCGACCCGGTGAGCCGCCGGGCCGTCATCGAGCCCGGGGTGACGAACCTGTCCGTGAGCAAGGCGGCGGCGCCGTTCGGGCTGTTCTACGCGCCTGATCCGTCCAGCCAGGTGGTCTGCTCCGTGGGCGGCAACGTGGCGGAGAACTCCGGCGGGGCGCACTGCCTCAAGCACGGCTTCACCGTGCACCACGTGACCGGGCTTGAGATCGTCACGCCTTCCGGCGAGCTGACCTGGCTCGGTGAC
>Ga0302324_100015698_pt1 | contig 15169 bp, 14 predicted proteins | sample Palsa_T0_1_FD_201949 | JGI IMG/M metagenome (GOLD analysis project Ga0302324, IMG submission 201949) | Peat permafrost microbial communities from Stordalen Mire near Abisko, Sweden - Palsa_T0_1 | ecosystem: Environmental > Terrestrial > Soil > Palsa > Peat permafrost | place: Sweden: Abisko...
AACCTTCGCGCCTACCTCGAACCAGCGCTTCACCCGCAGGCAAGCGCCGGAAGGGGAAGTATCTTCCAGTGTGGCGGGAGTGCGGCACGAGGCTCCCGAGGCGTCTTCCCAACACACTTCCGCCATGGCCCACAGCGAATTCCTGGGCTCGAGAACGGCTGGCGGCATTGCCGCCTCCTGCCCCCGATTCTGCGTCTCACGCCCGTCCATTCCATCTGTATCGGCGGAGGACGTGGACGAGTTTAGTTACTTCTGGGTGCCATCCAGGGAAGGCGTGCTCCAGCCTGCAGATAGGCCGCAGACGCCCGCATTTCAGGAGAAAAGGCGCATCAAACCGCTGGCGGCAAGGTCCGGGGAAACGAAACGCAAGGGTTGATCATCCGAGGAGCGCACTCCAGCCGCGCGCGCCACTGCCTCGGCCGCCAGATAGCCGCTGCGCACCGCGCTTTCCATGGTCGCAGGCCATCCGGTAGCCGTCCAGTCTCCGGCCAGAAAGACGCGCGGCCAGACCGTGACTGAGCTTGGACGATAAGCGTCGATTCCGGGTCGCGGAGAATACGTCGCGTTCACTTCTTTAATCACGGTCGACTTGACCAGATTCGCTTCGCGCGCGGCAGGGAAGAATTCCCGGACTTCAGCCAGGGCGAGTTCGACAATCTCTGAACGCGATTTTTCGATCAGAGTTTTTGAGGAACTCACAACCAGCTCGATATAGCTGCCGCTCGTTGCCCCCGCTGCGCCCTGAATTGATTTGCGCTGGGTTCGCATGGGCTGCAGACGCGATTTGTGGAACATCCATTGAATGGTGCGGTCGAGCAGCACGGCATGGTCGAGATCGGAAATCTGCCGGTCGAACCACAGGTGAATGCCGGTGATAGACGAGTTTTCAAAGTGGCTGATCTTCTCGCGCAGCGGAGAGCTTTCAGCGCCGTCGGGTAAAACGCGATGGAGCGCGTCAAAGGGCAACGCAACCACGAGATAGTCGAATGTCCGTTCAGTATCCTCCGCCGATGCGATGCGAATGTTCACACGGGATGGGCTCGGCGTGAAGCCTTCCAGTGAAGTGCGGAAGTGCAGCGTGCCGCAGTGCGCCCGGATGTAATCGCCGGCGGCGTTGTAGAGATCGGTGAGTGGAAGCGCAGGCACGCCCATGTGCCGTGCCAGAGGAGACTTCATCGTTTCGCGCACCACTTGCGCCGCGGCGGAGACGGAAATGCGGTCCAGTTCGTCGCTCAGCGCGCTGACCAGGATTGGGCGCCAGAAGCGCGCCACGGCGTTGCTGGTCTGGCCATGACGCTCCAGCCACTGCTGAAAGGATTGTCCGTTATCCGCTTGCCGAGTGAGCGTAAGCGGCGCCAACGCACGCGTGATGGCAAGCTTGTCGGCGGCGCTTAGGAACGGAAAGTGCAGAAACGAGGGAGCGGTATGCAGCGGCGCGGGCAGGAAAGACGACTTCATCACCGAGATGCGCCCTCCGGGCTCGATGAAGTTCATCTGATCGAACCAGCGAATCTGGTCGGCAACCCCGATGCGCTCGTAGAACTCGACCAGATTCGAGCACACGCGGAACAGAACATGCTGGCAGTTGTCGACGATCTCGCCGGTTCCCGGATGCTGATAGGAGGACGCGCGTCCCCCGAGATAAGGGCGCTTTTCGAACAGCGTCACGCGAAAACCAACGTCCGACAACGCGCAGGCTGCGGCGAGTCCGGCAAGTCCGCCTCCGGCAATGGCGACGGTGGGAGAGGTTTCAGTCATGGGACGAATGCAAATCGGAGATTTGAGAATTCAGATTGCAGACTTGAGTCTTTGGGCTGCTGAATGCCAGGTGCAGAATACAGGCAGCGGAACCGATCACATAGTTCCCGTCTGTTTTGCAATCTGCAATCGAAAATCTTCAATCTGAGATTCAGCCTCAGGTGATCCGCTGGATAAACCCCTTTGCCAGGATGCGCAGCTTTTCCCACGTGCTCAACGAAACTTTCGCGGTGAAAACATCATATTGTTTTTCACCGATCTTTTCGAGCAGGCGCCGGTAGATGTTGATCAGCACCCAAAGCGCGGGTTGGCTGTCCTCGGATATGAAGGGGATCAGTTCGTCGCCGGCGGTGTAGAACTCGCGGGCGCGCTCGGCTTCCAAAGCAAGCAGCGGGCGAATGCGCGCCAGATCGGGCGTAGTCAGAAGGTCCGTGGCCGACAGGCCGAACTTCCCCAGATCTTCTTCGGGCAGATACACCCGCCCCAGTCCGGCATCTTCCTTCACATCGCGAATGATGTTGGTGAGCTGAAAAGCCAGGCCGCAGCGCTCGGCCAACTCTTCCGCCGCAGGATCGCGATATCCGAAGACGTGAATGCAAACCAATCCCACCACAGATGCCACGCGATAGCAGTATTGCCGGAGGTCCTCAAACGTCTTGTACTGCACCGTGAGGCAGCCGGGTTGCGCCGGCGATGCGGATTCTTCAATATCCATCGCCGTGCCGCTGGCCAGTTCGTCGAGCAGTCCCGCAGGAATCGTATAGCGGCGCTGGGCGTCGGTAAGAGCCAGCAGGATAGGCTCGTCCGTGGGATTGCCCTGCTGGGCGCGATGCAGGGCGTCGAGCCACGTATTGAGCTTCTGGCGGCGATCGGGCAGGCTGAGCGCCGCATCGTCGGCGATGTCGTCGCAACGGCGCATGAACGCATAGACTGCGCACAGCGCTTCGCGCTTCGCTCCGGGCAGAACCTGAAACGCGTAGTAGAAATTCTTGGCCGCGGCGCGCGTGATGCCCTTGCACACGGAGTACGCCATCACCAACTGTGGAGGAGCCGGAGTCCAGGGGATCGACACTTGTTGTGCCCCGACGCTCATCGCCGGCCTCCGCGAGAAAACGCGAAGAGTTTGGAAAACGCAGCGCGCGCCACCAGGGCCAGCTTGCGCGATTTCGGGATCGCTGGACGATGGCCCAGCACCGCGCCGTTCTGCCGGACAATCGCATCGAGAACCGCCATGCCGCCGCGGCTGAAAAGGTCGAGATCGATGGCGAGTTCGGAATCGACTTTCGCAATCAACGGCAATCCCCGCTGAAACCATTCCCGGGCGCGCTGCGCTTCAAACTTCATCATGCCGCAAAATGCCGGGGTATTGCGGGAGCACGCGATGTCGTCTTCGCTCACTTCAAATCGACGCAGGTCTTCGAGCGGAAGATAGATGCGGCCCTTGGCGTAATCGACGCTCACGTCCTGCCAGAAGTTAGCGAGTTGCAGCGCGGTGCAGGTGAAATCGGAAAGCTGCTGCCGCTCGGCGTCCCGGTATCCGCAGAGATAGAGAACGAGATGCCCCACGGGATTCGCCGAATAGCGACAGTATCCGAGAACGTCGTTGAAGGTTTCAAAGCGGGTGACGGACTGATCCTGTCGAAACGCGATCAGCAGATCGGAGAACTCGTGCCTGGGAATGTCGAACTGGCGGACGGTTTCGGCGAGGGCGACAAACACGGGATGCTTCGGCGCGCTCTGGTAGCAAGCCTCAAGTTCGCCTTCCCATTGGTCGAGAAGCGCCAGCGCAGCCGCGGCGTCCCCGACTTCATCGCCCAGATCGTCGGAGATGCGGCAGTAGGCATAAACGTTGAAAAAATGCTGGCGCAAACGGCGGGGAAGAAACCAGCTGGCTACCGAGAAATTTTCATAATGCGAGCGCGCCAGGCGCTCGCAATATTGCTGAGCCTCCGCCAATGACGGCGTGGTTGCAGGGATCGCATAGCCAGCCGGCAGCCGGCTCCAGCCCGCCGACGCGGATTGTGCAGCAGACGGATTGGTCGCAAGCTGAGGCATTTGCAAAACGATTGTTGATTGCCGAATGTCGATTGTTGGATGAAAACCGAACCCTGCAGCCATAAGGTTTTCAATCAACAATCAACAATCGTCAATCGAAAATTGTTCTCAGTGTCCCGGGATGATCGCGGTCTTGATCTCACCGGTGCGGTTCAACATGTGCCGCAACACCTGCTGCAGGCGCGACAAAGGCGCCTCGCCCGTAATGTAGTCGGTGGGGCGGATTTTCTTGGCGGCGATCAATCCAAAGGCTCGGCGCACGGTTTCCGGAGTGTGGTGGAAGGTCGCCTTCAAGGTGATCTCGGAATAATGCAGGCGATTGGTCTCGAGCTGAACCTTGGTTCCGCTGGCGCATCCGCCGAAAAAGTTCACCGTGCCGCCCTTGCGGACCATGTCCACGGCCCACTCCCAGGCTTCGGGTTTGCCGACAGCTTCAACCACGACGTCGCATCCGCGCTTCTGCGGTGAGAGCGCGCGCACGGCCTCGACTACGTTCGTCACCTTGGTCGTCTGAACAATTTCGTGTGCGCCCATCTGCCGGGCCGCTGTGACTTGTGCCTCGCGCTTCACCACGGCAATCACGTTGCAGCCGATCGCGCGCGCGACCTGCACAAACATCAGGCCAACCGGCCCTCCACCAAGAATCGCCACCGTCTCGCCGATCTCCACGCCAGTTTCGTGCAGACCGCGCAGCACGCAGGCCAGCGGTTCGGTCATGGCCGCGTCTTCAAAGCTGACATTCTGCGGAATCACCAACATGTTGGCTTCCACGATGCGGCGCGGCACGCGAATGTACTCGGCGTACGCTCCGTTATTGAACAGCAGATCCTCGCACAGATTCTCCTGATGCTTGGAGCAGTAGAAACACATCTGGCAGGGCGCGGAGTTCAGCGCCACCACGCGCTGCCCCTTTTTGAATGCGGTGACGCCGCCGCCAACTTCTTCGATGACGCCCGCCAGTTCGTGGCCGAACAGCGCGGGCGGAACGATCATGCGCGCGTGGTAGCCACGCTGATACACCTTGAGATCGGTCCCGCAGGTCAGGGCCACCTGCACCTTGACCAGAACTTCGCCGTCTCCCACGCGAGGGATGGGAACCTTTTCGATTTTCAGATCTTCTTTGCCGTACAAAACGGCCGCGGTCATTTTTCCATTCACTGGGGGTTTCCTTCCCAACTGCCGCCGGGCTGGATCACGATCTTCATCGAGGAAGGCTGGGGATGAGCCGCCAGAGCGAGAGCCTGCGGACTCTCGGAGAGCGGGAAGCGATGAGTAATAAGCCGTTCCAAATCGATTTCCCGGTTCATGACAAACCGGGCAGACTCCTGTTGAAGATCAACCGACGCACTGTAGGACCCGACCAGGGTCTTTTCATCCACACAAACAGCCGCTGGATCGATCACTGCCTCTCCATGCTGCGTTTGGGCAAACAACAATACTCTGCCACCGGGACGGCACGCATCCATCGCGGTGCGAATCAGTGAATTTCCGCCGACCGCCAATATGACGGCGTCGGCGCCGCGCCCCTCGGTCAGTTCGCGGACACGGTCCACCACATTCGCCCGCGAAGCATCCACAGCAAGGTCTAATCCGAAGGTTGCCCCTATTCTAAGCCTCTCGGGGTACAAATCGGAAGTTATTAACGTGGCCCCGGCCCTTCGTGCCAATACGCTCAATATGATGCCGATGGGACCTTGTCCGATCGTGAGGACCGTCTCCCCCGGCTGCAGGCGCAGGGCTTCGACGCCCTTCATGCAGGTGTTGACCGGCTCGACGAAGCAGGCCTGTTCGAACGAGACTTCGTCCGGAATCCGCACCGTGCCCTGCTCCACGATCCAATCCATCACCCGGACATATTCGGCGAATCCGCCGCCGGAGGGCTCGAATCCGGCGCTGCAGCCGACTTTCTTATACGTGGCGCACTGCGCGAAGGTCTTGCTCCGGCAATAAAAACATTCGCGGCACGGGATGTGATGGAACACCATCACGCGGTCGCCGGGGCGATACTCGCGCACGCCTTCTCCCACCGCGGCCACAACGCCCGAAGTCTCGTGTCCAAAGATGCGTGGAGCGGAGTGCGAGCCGGTAGAAATTTTCTTCAGGTCAGTACCGCAGACGCCGCAGGTGTGAACCCGAACCAGCATTTCTCCGGAGCCGATAGCCGGGACCGGGACGGCTTCCATGCGAACGTCATTGACGCCGCGATAGACGGCGGCCTGCATAGTGGTGGGGATATCAGCCGTTCGGATTTCCGATGTACACGGCCCGGGCGTGGGCATAAGAAAGTTTAGATGAAGGTTTTCGTCACTGCGCTTCATATTGTACGGCAGGGCCGGGCGCCAACGGCAGGAGGCCAGCAGGATGGCTTGATCCGCGTTTTCCTGCCAGGGGCGCACAACTTCGCCTTTCAGGGATGGCTTGTGTTTACGGGACTGCGGGCTGGAAAACTAAGCATCGGCTGCTTGACCGATTGGATTTTGCTGCATACACTCACTCAACACAATCAGGTTCCGCCGATGAGACGCATACTGGCTCAAGTTTCTCCCGTCCTGTTCGCGGCAATCCTGCTCGCCTATACGCCGCGGAATCAGCCGCCCCTGCAGGACGCGACTGACAAACTAGAACAGAAGATTTTCGCCGAACGCGACCGACTCATCGCGCAAGAAAAACAGCGGATGCTCTCTCCCGATAACGATCGGGTGGATACCGATTTTTGGAAGAAAATGGACGAACTGGTAGTCGAGTACGACCAGCACGTATTCCTTCCAAGGCTGCAGACCCTAACGCAGGGAAAAAATTACAATGAAGCGATCTTACTCACACTCGGTAGTGTCCTAACTTAAAGATGTCATTCCGAACCGGCGCGAAGCACCGGTGAGGAACCGGCTGTTTGCGGGAGCCTCTACGACGCGCTCAATCGGAGGTACGACAACTTAAGACACTACCCCACACTCCTTGACCTGGAATAAGGGTCCTGCATTCCATTTTCATGCTATGCTGCGCACAACTTCCGCTTTCAGGGATGGTCTGTGCTCACGGAACTGCGCCTCGAAAACTACGCTGTGGTCGACAATCTGGTGGTCGAGTTTGGCCCCGGATTAAATCTGCTGACCGGTGAAACCGGGGCGGGGAAGTCGATTCTGATTGATGCGCTGTCGCTGCTGCTGGGCGATAAAGCCTCGAGCGACGTCATCCGCACGGGCGCGGAGCGGGCGGTCATCGCGGCTGTATTCGAGATAGAAGGCGCGGCCGAGAAGGCTCTCGCCAATGTGCTGGAGTCGAACGGCCTTGACGAATCCGACGACGGCTCGCTGATTCTGCGGCGCGAGATTGCGGCCGGCGGCAAAGGTCGCGTCTTCGTCAACAATCAGCCGGCAACTGTAGCCGTGTTGAAAATGCTGGCGCCGCAACTGGCTGCGATCCATGCGCAGAACGAATCGATTCTGTCGTTCGACGGTCCCGCGCGCCTGGAACTGCTCGACGCCTATGCCGGCAGCCAGTTGGAGCCGGTCGTGGCAGCCTTCGCCGCGTGGAAAGATATCCGCACCCGCATCGACGAAATGGAACGCGGCGAGCAGGATCGCCTGCGGCTGGTCGATCTGTGGACGTTTCAGAAACGCGAAATCGACGACGCTCGGCTGCAGTCGGGGGAAGACGAGCGCCTCGAAGCCGAGAAGCGCGTGCTCGCCAACGCCGAAAAAATCTACAATGCCGCCATGAATGCCTTCGATCTTCTTTACGAAGGCAATGCCTCGACCGCGTCGTCGCTGCGGGCGGCGCAAAAGCAAGTTGAGGAGTTGGCGCGTTATGAGCCGAAATTCCAGGAAGCGCTCACCGCGCTGGAGTCGGCTCGCATCAGCGTGGAAGATGTCGGCGCGACAGTCCGCGACTACGCCGGAGGAATTCACGCCTCCCCGGAGCATTTGGCGGAAGTCGAAGACCGGCTGGCGCTGCTTGATCGCCTGAAGCGCAAGTATGGAACAATTTCCGGAACCAGCGTTGACGATGTCATCGCGTTCGGCGCGGATGTCTCGCGCAAGCTCAGCGAAGTCGAAAACAAAGACGAGATTCTGCATCAGTTGCGCCGTGAACTGAGCATCGCTACGGAAGAGTATCGCCGTGTGGCCAAAGCGCTGTCGAAGAAGCGGCACGAAGCCGCGCGACGCCTGGAGAAGCTGGTAGAAACCGAGATCAACGATCTGGCGATGCGCGCCGCTTTCCACATCGAGATTCATCCGGCCGAAGAGGAGCAAACCTGGACGGCGTCGGGAATGGACCAGGTCGTGTACCTGATCGCGACCAATCCAGGTGAGCCGCTACGCCGGATGGAGCACATCGCATCAGGAGGCGAGTTGTCGCGCGTGATGCTGGCGCTGAAGTCGAGCGTAGAGGCAGGTCGGACTCCCACGTCTCGCAAAACCGGGGAGTCGTGGGGCATCCACGGTAAGGGTGGTTCCCAGAGGACGATGGTCTTCGACGAAATCGACACCGGCATCGGTGGGCGCGCGGCCGAAGCTGTGGGCAAAAAGCTGAAAAATCTGGCGCGGGCGAATCAGGTGCTGTGCGTCACCCATCTGCCCCAGATTGCTACGTTTGGCGACCGGCACTATGTGATCGAAAAGAAATCCACCGGCGGACGCACGCGCACCAGCATCCGCGCCGTGACCGGCGAGGAACGCACCGAAGAAGTGGCCCGCATGCTCAGCGGCGCCAAGGTCACAGAAACTTCCCTCAGGCATGCCGAGCAGATGATCAAAGCCAACGCATGAAAGCTCGGAAGAGATGACTAGCGGGTAACCGTCAGGCTGTCGGAGCCGATGCTTTCCGCCACCGTCGTGCTGGGCGCGGTGTCGGCCACCTTGATGGTGAAGTTCACGGTGATGGTGGCCTTCGATTCCACGGCCTGACCGTTCTGGACGATGGGTTTGAATTTCCACTCGCGCACGGCTTGCTGCGCCGCGGTAGCCAGGATGCTGGGCCCGCTCATCACACGCAGGTTTTGAACCACTCCATCGGTTCCGATGACTGCCTGCAGGACAACCGATCCCTGCACATTCATGTGCTGCGCCAGCAGAGGATAGGTGGCCGAGTACGAAGCCGGTTGGCGCAGCGCGGCTGCTGACAGCGGCTCACGTCCGGCTAAAGAGGAGCGGGCCGGACCGGTGATCTCGACCTTCGCCGCATTGACTCCGGGACGAACTACGCGGTGTTTGTCGCCCGCGATTACTTCAACGTCCAGTGGCGGAAGCACTACGCGGCTGCCGGTCACGACCGGTTCAGTCGAAGCGGACTGCGGCTCGCTTGCGGTGCCAGACGCTGCCGCCTTGGAACGTGCAGACTGCTGTTTCTTAACCGGGGTCGACGGGACTTTGCGGGCTTCTGCCGTCGAGGTCTTCTGGGCCTGAACTGCGGGAGTAGCTGCCGGCATGTCCGCTTCAATCCTGGAGCGATCCGCGCCAAACCAGAACAGGCGGTCGGTGAAGAGGACGGCGATCAGGGCAAGCATGAGCAAAGAGAGGGCGATCATGAGGTTGCGGCGTTGGCGGCTTTCCACCGCAACTCTCACCTCTTTGTTATCCGCTGTTCGTCTTTGACTGAGTTCCAGCATTTGGTTGCGCCTGGAAGGCCTATCGGAATACGCCAACATGGTGCAGCACTTTGCACACGATCACAATGGCACCGCCGGGTAGCGGGTAGCACAAGGGGGCTATGCGATGGTGCCAGGCAGGGGGCGGCGCCTTGGTTTTGACAGGCAATTCTCATGTTAGCTAAACTAACTTAGCTAACATGGAAAACGTCACCATCCACAAGGCTAAGACGAATCTTTCCCGTCTGATCGCCAAGGCGTGCCAAGGGGAAGAGATCATCATCTCTCGGGGCTCCAAGCCTGTCGCACGCCTGGTCGCCATCCCAGAAGAGAAGACTATACTGCGAAAACCGGGGGCCTGGAAGGGCAAGATCTCGTATACGGAAGATGCTTTCGCTCCTCTTACCGAGAAGGAACTGAAGGACCTAGGGTTCGAATAGCTGTCCTGCTTCCCGGCATATTCCGCCTTGAAAATTCTCCTCGATACGCACGCGCTGATCTGGTGGCTGCGCGGTGATTCGCGCCTATCCGACTTAGCCGCTGTCATTCTCAGAGATCCGGAAAACGAGATCCTGATTTCTGCTGTAGTCGGATGGGAATTGGCGATCAAGGTCGGTCTCTGGAAGATCAAACCGGCCAGCTTGATCGAGCAGTTGGCCGACGCAGTCTCGAATGAAACGTTCATTGAATTGCCCATCACACTCGCCCACGCGATCCGCGCGGGATTGCTTGCGCCCCACCACCGGGATCCCTTTGATCGACTTCTGTCAGCCCAAGCACTCGTATTGGACGTGCCGATCCTTAGCGCCGACCGGCTATTTGATTTGTATGGTGTGCAGAGATTTTGGTGAGCGGCCCACTCAACCGGAGCATCTTCCCGTTCGCTGCTAATCCCCACCGTTGTCTTGACTTACGTTGACCAAGCCGTTACTTTCCAGTACCTTTCTAGTACTGCGAAAATGAGAACGGTACATCTGAAAAATGCAGACTCCGCGAAGGTTCTGCATCTAAAATTAAAGGGAAGAGCTTGGCCCCTCGGGAGGGCTTCTGAAGAGAACTGACGGCAAGACCCTGCTTCTGCTCAAACCACGCGGTTTCTGCGCGGGCGTGGTGCGGGCAATCGACGTGGTCCGCATCGCGCTGGAGGCTTTCGGTCCTCCCATCTATGTCCGCAAAGAAATCGTCCACAACAGCTTTGTCGTCGAGGAGTTGCGCGGCAAGGGCGCGGTTTTTGTCGACAGCGAAGATGAAGTTCCCAACGGCGAGCGCATTATCTATAGCGCCCATGGAGTTTCTCCCGAAGTCCGCGAGCACAGTGCGCGGCGCGGGTTGCGCGTCATCGATGCCACTTGTCCCCTGGTCACCAAGGTTCACGTCGAGGCTGTGAAGTTCGCCAAAGAGGGTTATTCGCTCATCCTGATCGGCCATAAGGACCACGACGAAGTGATCGGAACGCTGGGCGAGGCCCCGTTGGTCACCCAAGTCGTGGGATCGCCCGATCAGGTCAAGAATCTCAGCGTGCCCGATCCGGATCGCGTTGCCTACCTGACCCAGACAACTCTCAGCCTCGATGAGACCAAAGACATTATTGCGGCCTTGCGCGAGAAGTTTCCCAACATCAAGGGCCCAGCCGCGCAGGACATCTGCTACGCCACGGAGAATCGGCAGGTGGCGGTGAAGCAGGTAGCGTCTGAGGCGGACCTGTTGCTGGTGGTGGGGTCAGAGAACAGCTCGAATTCGAATCGTCTGGTGGAAGTGGCGCGCAATCTGGGTACGAACGCGCACCTGATTGATAGCTGTAACGACATCGAACCAGAGTGGCTGACTGCGGTGAAGACCATCGCGCTTACGGCGGGCGCTTCGGCGCCCGAGCATCTGGTCGGGGAAACCGTGAACTTTCTGCGCGCCAAAGGATTCAACAACGTGCAGGAACTGGAAGTGATGCCGGAGAACGTGCGCTTCGGCCTGCCCCCGGAGATCGTGGAAGCGATCGCCGCAGCGCCCGCGACCGCCACAGCGGACTAGTCGTAACGATGGTGAAGAATATTCGGCCCGGCGTCCATCTTGAGCCATAGGAGCAGCGAAAGAATGGAAAAAAACTCCCCCGACTTCAACCGATCGAGCTTCAACCAACCCAGTTTCAACCAATCCAATGCAGCTTTAGGGTCAACCCCACAGCTTCGATTCGGCAAGATTGACGGGCTTGCCAGCCGGGTCGGCGCCGCCATTGCTTCCGCCCGCAAATATCTTTTCTCGCAACAGGAAGATGAAGGCTATTGGTGCGGCGAACTCGAAGCCGATACCACCCTGGAATCGGACTACATTCTGCTGCACACGCTGCTCGGCACCGGCAATGACCAGCGTTTTCAAAAAGCTGCAAACTGGATTTTGCGTCATCAGAACGAAGACGGCGGATGGAGCAACTACTCCGCTGGACCGTCCAATGTCAGCGCCTCAGTGAAAGCTTACTTCGGCCTGAAGTTGGCCGGCTACAAAGCGGACCATCCCGCATTGACACGTGCGCGCAAGAAAATTCTCGAACTTGGCGGCGTCACCGAGGTGAACACATTTACCAAGATTTATCTGTGTTTCTTCGGCCAATACGACTACGACGCGGTGCCCGCCATTCCGCCGGAAATCGTGCTGTTCCCCAGATGGTTCTGGTTCAATATCTACGAAATTTCTGCGTGGTCGCGGGCCATTCTGGTTCCGCTTTCCATTTGCTACGCCAAGAAGCCGTTCAAGAAAATTACGCGCGAGATGGGCGTGGAAGAACTCTTCGTCGGCGGCATGCAGAAGTCGCGGATGCACTTGCGCTGGGCCAGGAAACTGTTTTCCTGGCGGAACATTTTCCTGGCGCAGGATCGCATGATTCACTGGTTTGAGCGGGTGCATGTGCGTCCGCTGCGTTCGGTCGCCTTGAAGAGCGCCGAAAAATGGATGCTGGAACGCTTTGAGATGAGCGACGGCCTGGGCGCGATCTATCCCTCGATGATGAATGCCATCATCGCTCTGCGCTGCCTGGGATATTCGCTGGACGATCCGCAGGTGATTCGCGCGCTGGATGAATTCGAAAAGCTCGGCATCGAAGAGGAAGACACCTTCCGCATGCAGCCCTGCATGTCTCCGGTATGGGATACGGCTTACGCTCTGTTCGCATTGGGTGAAGCAGGCGTGCCGGCGGACGATCCGCGCATGGTCAAGTGCGCCGACTGGATCCTGCAGAAGCAGGTACGCAATGCGGGCGACTGGAAAGTCAAGAATCCCAAGGGGCAGCCGGGAGGCTGGTACTTCGAATTTAACAACGAGTTCTATCCCGATGTCGATGACAGCGCAATGGTTTGCCTCGGATTAAGCAAGGTCGAGCATCCCAACGGACGCTACCAGCGCGAATCGGTACAACGCGCGATCGATTGGATACTTTCGATGCAGTGCAAGAACGGCGGCTGGGCGTCATTCGACAAAGACAACGACAAGATGGTGTTCCAGGAGGTGCCGTTCGCCGACCACAACGCGATGCTCGATCCGCCGACCGTGGATATCACGGGCCGCATTCTCGAAATGCTGGCGGCCTACGGCTATGACAAGAATCATCCAGCGGTGAAGCGGGCGATTCAATTCGTCCGCAATGAGCAGGAGCCGGACGGCAGTTGGTTTGGGCGCTGGGGCGTGAATTATCTCTATGGCACAGCGCTGGTGCTGCGCGGCCTGGAAGCGATTGGCATGGATCTGAACGAACCCTGCATTCAGCAGGGTGCGGAATGGCTGCGCATGGTGCAGAATGCCGATGGCGGCTGGGGAGAGACGGTCGGTTCTTACGACGATCCAACCCTGCGTGGCCAGGGCGACAGCACGCCCTCGCAAACCGCCTGGGCAATTCTCGGCCTGCTCGCCGCTGGCGATATCCGCAGCGATTCGGTAGCCCGCGGCATTGCTTATCTGATGAAGACTCAGAAAGCCGACGGATCATGGGACGAGAAATTCTTCACCGGCACCGGCTTCCCGCAGGTGTTCTACCTGATGTATCACCTCTACCGGCAGTATTTCCCGCTGCTGGCTCTGACCACGTATGCCAAGGTGATGGAGAAGAACGCGGACTAGGGCGCACGGGCCTCGATCCCCACGATCCACGATGCGCATGATCCGGCCGAACTCTGATCTGATATACGTTTCTCGTTATGCCGCCGATTGAAACCATATTGAAGCGCTTCGAACAGCCTGACGAGGTCCGCAGGTTCGAAAAAGGAATGTTCGAAGTGGTTCACATTGGAGGCATGACCATCGGACGCGCCACGTATCAGCCGGGCTGGAAGTGGTCGCTGCACGTGGGGCCCAGCGTGGGCGCATCGCGATGCAACGTTGAGCATGTTGGAATGGTATTGTCGGGCTGCGCGACCGCGGCGATGGAGGACGGCACCATCCATGAACTTCGCGCCGGAGTGCTCTTTTACATTCCGCCCGGGCCTCCCGGCCACGACAGTTGGGTGGTCGGCGAAGAGCCCTACGTCTCGCTGCATTTCCTCGGCGCCGATCACTACGCGAGCCAGTAGGAGATCGTAAGTTTGGGCAACCTCGGTGCTCAGCGGTCTATACTGATCGCGGATGCAGTTCGAATGGGATCAGAGCAAGGAAGCCGCAAACCGACGGAAGCATGACGTCGAATTTCGCGAAGCGGCGACGGTTTTCGGTGATCCACTCGCAGCGACTTTTCCTGACCCGGATCACTCGGCATACGAACAGCGCTTTCTGACGATAGGAGTATCAGCCAGACGTCGTATGTTGCTTTTGGCACATATTGAGAGCGGGGACAAAGTTCGAATTATCTGCGCGGCGCCCCGTTACGCGCCGCGAGAGAAAATTCTATGACGAAGCCCAATGACCGTCGTGGTCCGAACGGCATGCGGTCGGAATATGATTTCGCTTCGATGAACGGCGGAGTTCGAGGTAAGCACCTCGAAGAGTATCGAAAAGGAACGAACTTGGTGCTGCTTCAGCCGGATGTGGCCGACGCATTTCCCACGGAAGACGCGGTCAACGAAGCGCTGCGCGGCATCTTGAATACAACGCGCGCAGTTCGGCGCATTGGGGGATTGACGGACCGCGCGCTCCAGCGGAACTCCAGTGGCTCAAGGCGCCGCTCGCGGCGCGACTGAACGAGACCTTTTCTATTCCGACAGAGTGCGCGGTGGCGGCTCAGTTTGAATCCCGCGTTTCGGATATTCCCAAGGCCCGCGTTTTGGCAGACGCCGGTTGTAGACCCCAGGCTTCAGCCGGGGGCCGAGCATGAACTCCGACTGGGTTCCGTTGAATGCCGATCTCCGATTTTCGATTTTCAATTGCCGATTGTTGATTTTTGATTGTTGATTGAAATGCCTCAGCTCCCGCGCGGCGGTTTTCAATCAACAATCAAAAATCAAAAATCAACGATCGACAATTCTCTCCCGTGTCCGACTCTTGAAAATCCGAAAGCTTGAAACCTGCTCCTCGGAACCTTGAAACCTTGAAACTTGCCCCTCTCGCTAAGTCGTTGAAAGTAGGTGTAAGTCGTTGAAAGTTGGTGGAAGTTGTTGATTCTTCGTAAAAACGCGTTTAAACGCGATATGGCGAACTTTAAGGAGCGTCTGTGTGGGGGAGGGGCGGTCGGGTCGTCCGCGTCGCTCTACGGGCCGTTGTTGGCCCAGCAATGGGCATTCTAGAAATCGACCGGACCGGCTTTTCCGCTTCCCCCGGCGCGAAGGGGTATTTTTTCTGTCCCAAAATGGGAATTTG
>Ga0302324_100015699_pt1 | contig 15169 bp, 10 predicted proteins | sample Palsa_T0_1_FD_201949 | JGI IMG/M metagenome (GOLD analysis project Ga0302324, IMG submission 201949) | Peat permafrost microbial communities from Stordalen Mire near Abisko, Sweden - Palsa_T0_1 | ecosystem: Environmental > Terrestrial > Soil > Palsa > Peat permafrost | place: Sweden: Abisko...
GCCGGGCCACGACCGGCGCCGCAAGTGCGATCGACGGCTGGGACGGCGCGGGCGACGGCACGTTCGGTGGCGGCTCGACCTTCGCCACTTCCGTCGGCGTCACGATCGGCGCTGGAGCTTTGAACTGGGGCCGGGCGACCACCGGCGCCGCAAGTGCGATCGACGGCTGGGCCGGCGCGGCCGCGGACACGGCCGGTGGCGGCTCGACCTTCGCCACTTCCGTCGGCGTCACGATCGGCGCTGGAGCTTTGAACTGCGACCGGGCTACGACTGGCGCAGAGGGTTCGGGGTGCGCGGAAACCGTCGGCGCGGCGGGCGCTGGGACAACGGGCGGTGGTGGCTCCGCCTTCGCTACCTCGGCCTTCGGAACCTGCGCCGGGCCAACGACTGGGGCAGGGGGTTTGGGCTGCGCGGCCACCTGCGACTCGGGCGTCGCTTCGGCCCTATCGCCAAGCGCGTGGCGCGCCACCGCCCGATTGCGAAGCGCGTTCGAATAATCGGGATCCAGGTGGATGGCGTAGTCGAAATCGGCCAAGGCATGCTGGTAATCGCGCGCCAGCAGATATGCGTAGCCGCGGGCGTTATAGGCGCGCGAGAAATAGGGGTCCAGCGCAATGGCTTCGGTCAGTTCCGCGACTGCTTGCTGGTACTTCCCCGCTTCGGTGAGCGTGCGGCCGCGTTTGTCGTGTTCCGCGGCGGATAGAGGCACATCGGGCGCGGGGGCAGGCAAGACTTCAGGCTCCGGTGCCGGCGGGGCTGCGGGCGGGGCGGGCACAGGTACGGGCGGCGTCGGCAAGATTTTCGCGGTCTCTACGCGCCGAGGCTCTACTTTCGGCGACTCGGCCGGAGATCTCGCGGACTCGAGCGGCGCTGCGGAAGGTGAGGTCGCTGGAGCGGTCGGGGGCGAAGGAGGCGGCGGCGCGGCAGCCTGCTCGGCCAAGCGAGCTTCCGCCTTCTTCAGGACCTCCATGGCTTCCTGGTAGTCCGGACGCAAACGAAGCGCGAGCCTCATATTATCGCGAGCCTTCGTGTACTCGCCCAGGAAATAATACGCGTTGCCCCGCGCGAACCAAGCCTCCGGCATCTCGGGATTCAATTCGATGGCCTTGGTGCGGTCGGCAAGCCCCTTCTCGTGCATCCCCAACTGGTGATAGGAACCGCCGCGCGCCAGGTAAGCTTCGGCGACGTTCGGGCCGAACTTTACCGCCTGCTCGCGATCCTGCAGCGCCTCGAGACCGCGTCCGAGTTTTACCAGGACGGCGGCGCGAGCCAGATACAGAAAGGTATCCTGCGGTGAGATCTCAATTGCGGCGGAGAAATCCGCGAGCGCTTTTTCGTAGTCATCCAGCTTGAAGTAGGCCGCGCCGCGCAGCGTGTAGGCTTTGGAGTCGCGTGGCCGGATCTCCAGGAGTTTGTCTAAGTCCTGAAGCGCGCGCCGATAGTCGCCCATCTGCCCCCACGCGAAGCCGCGCTGCAGGTACGCGTCGGCGTAATCGGCCTTCAGGTTAATGCTTTGATCGTAATCGTCGATGGCGCTGCTGTAACTACCAAGCTTGGCGTAAACGTCGCCACGCGCCTTGATCGGCTCCGGATCGTCCAGACGCCGCTTGATGGCCTCGGTGTAATCGGCGATTGCTGCATCGCTCTCTCCCAAAGCGGCGTGGACCGCGGCGCGGCCGCTGAAAACCCCCGCCGTCTCCAACTTCAGCTCGACCGCGCGGTTATATTCCTCCAGGGCCCTGCGCGGGTCCTGTTTTGCGTAGGCATCGCCCAGAAGTTGATGCGCTTCGCCGTTCGCCGCATCGACGCGCAGAACGGCTTCGGCGTCCTCGATTGCGTGAGCAAAGTCGCCCAGAGACTTGCGTGCCCGGCCGCGATGCAGGTAGTAGAGCGTGCCGGCCGGATCCGCCAGGATGGCCTCTGAGAAGGCCTTCTCGGCTTCTTGCCATTGCTTGGCCTGTTCAAAACGCAGGCCTTCTTGGAACGCCTTTTGGGCCTGTTTGGGATTGGCGGCGGATAAGCACGCAACCGCCGTTAACAGCCAGACCAATAGGAAACGGCAACGCAGCATTGCAGAAACGTAAAACTTCAACTTAGCACAGGGGTGCAAGCGCCCGAGGAGGGCAGCGCTTTACGCCGCCGGGGCGGTGGGGAAAGTGATCAACGAGAAATAAGACGCCAGACGAGAGAGAAACGAGTCGCGGTCCGATACGCTCACCCATCTCAACAATGCCGATTCGCCCGCTTCGGAGAAAAACCCGACGCCGCCGCGGCTTAGCCGATCATCACTCCAGGAACTGACTAACTGGCCGTTCACCGAGGTCAGGAAGTGCGAACCGCGGACGCTGACGCGTATTTGATAATCCACGCCCGACTCGAGAGTCAGCGGCAGCGGCAATTCCACACGCTCGCGCTCGCGCCCGTCCAACACGACGAAACGGACCAGGCCGGCGTTGGGGTGCGGGCCCGCGTGCGTGATCATGAGCTTGGTGCCGTAGTAGTTTTTGGTGTCGGGCGCGCGAAACGCCCAGTCGATGCTCTTGCGTTGGATCTGACCCATGAACTCCATTTCATAGTTCGAGAGCCCGGTGGACTGACTCCACAGGCGTAAAGAAACGGGACGAACCCGGCCGGACTCTAGCGCCCAGTCGGCGCTACCCGTCTTGCCACCCTCCCAATTGCCGATTCCCGCGTGGAAGTCGTCCCGCAGCGAGCTTGAAGTTTTGGCTTGGATTAGGTTGCCAAGAAACTGTCCCACTTTGCCTTGGTGGGACGATGCATCCGTCTCCGGCAACGCGGAAATGGACTTCGGACCGGGACTGGTCTCACGAAGCTGGGATGCCGCCATCCCCAGGACCAACACAGCCAGCGAAACAAAAACCAGCGAGCCATAGCCCATTCGGCGTTCGGCCTGGTCTTCCGGCTTCTCTGCTTTGACGCGCCAGTTGGGCGTTCGTGTTTGATCTAAGCCGTAAAGATCTTCGGCTTCCCGAATGGCCCGAGCGGATCTAGACATCAGTTTCTTGCGATGCTCGGCGCAGCAGAAGTGCTGGTCCTTCAAGCGTCGGATGGGTCCGATTTTCTTCTTGCAATATAGACAAGCCACAGTACTCTGCACCAAGCAGCTCTAGTTTATCAAGTGGGTTGCTGCGTTGAAATGTACTAGGACGAGAATGTAGTTTATAGTAATGCGTTTGTTTCTCAGCGTTTAAGGTGATAATCTTAGACCTGAAAATGACGTGGAACAAGGTCGGCGGGAATTATCGTATTCCCAGCTAAGGTGCTTCACTCATGTCACTGAACTACAGGTTTTGGCTTCCGATCATGTCTGTAAGTTTCGTATTTTCAGCGGGTTGTGTCATAGACCGGCGGGATGGTCCAGTCCACACGGAAAGTCGATCAGTGGATCTCGATCAGACGGAGGAAGTGCGCGTTGAGTTAAAGGTCGGCGCCGGCGAACTGACGATTCGCGGAGGATCGCCCAAACTCATGGAGGCCGAATTCACGTACAACCGGCCGGCAATGCGGCCGACCGTTCATTACGATGCGAGCGGCTTCCGAGGACATCTGCTGGTGGAGGAACCGGGTCACGTACACAGCGGCAACGAGAATCGCTGGGACCTGCGCTTGAACGACACAAAGCCGCTGGACCTGAAGGTTGAAGTGGGCGCTGGCGAAGGGCGGCTGGAGTTGGGAGAGCTTACGCTGCGCGGTGTCGAGGTCCATATGGGCGTGGGTGAATTGCGGCTCGATCTTCGGGGCACGCCCAAGAACGACTATTCGGTGAATGTGCGAGGCGGAGTAGGCGAAGCCACCATTTATCTTCCTCACGACGTGGGCATCGTAGCCGACGCGACGGGCGGGATCGGCGGCATCAGCGTGCGAGGTCTCGAAAAGGACGGGGGGCGCTACACCAACAGCGCTTATGGGCACGCGAAGACCACGGTTCGGGTGGATGTTCGCGGAGGAATCGGAGCCGTCAATATAATCGCGGATTGAAGTCCCGTTACCGTCTCCATCTAAAGGGTTTAAGCTGTTGTGCCGATAGTTTCCTGAAACCGAATTTCTTAGCCTAATCAGGAGCTGGCGCGCTTGACGCTTCCCCAACCGTTCGTGTGGATGCTGTGCCTGGTGGTATTGGCCTTAGTGGTCAGCTATCTACGCAAGTCCGCCACAACGGCCCATCCGCCCAAGCAGCCCGTCTTTAAGGAACCGACCAAGGCCGGACTCGCCGACTTATTTGACGGCGCGCCGATCGGCTATCTGGAGATCGACCACAAGGGGACCATCCAACGCATAAACGCGCGCCAGTGCAAACTGTTGGGGACCGAGGCCGAACGGTTGATCGGGCAGCGCTGCTGGGATCTGATCCCGGAAGCGGAGCGCCCGCAGTATCGCGAGCAACTCGGCCAGAGACTATCCGAACGCCTGGCCCTTTCGGCCTGCGAACGCGACTGCCTTAGGCCGGATGGAACCACTGTGGCCGTCGAGATCCACGAGCAATTGCTGCGCGAACGGTCCGGGAAGGTGACCGGTATGCGCATGGCCATGATCGACGTCAGCCGGCGCAAGAGGAGCGAGCAGGAATCGTATCAAGTGGCCGCCGAAGTGGGCGCGGTGTTTCAGGCTTTCCCCGATCTTTTCCTGCGCTTGAACCGCGACGGAACAGTATTAGACTCCAAAGGCGGTCACCGCGCGGATCCATTTCTCGTTCCAGAAAATTTTTCCGGACGGAACATCGAGGAAATATTGCCGGCCGAGGCGATGGCGCAGATCCAGGAAGCTCGGGCCCGCGTGCGCAAGAGTCGGGCGATGGATATCACCGAGTTCACGGTCGACGGCAAGTCCGGTCAGCAATACTACGAGGCTCGCCTGTTGCCGCTCGCGTGGGAAGAATGGATCGCAATTCTGCGGAACATCACGGACCGCAAGACCGACGAACGGAAACTGAAGGAATACGCCCAGCAGTTGGAGCAAAAGAACGAAGAGCTCGAATCGGCGCTGGTGACGGCGCGCGAAGCCACGCAAATGAAGAGCCGGTTTCTGGCGAACATGAGCCACGAGATCCGCACGCCTATGAACGGCGTTCTGGGAATGACCGACTTTCTGATGGGCACTAGTTTGAACGAGGAGCAATTGGAGTATGCGGAGTCGATCAAGCGGTCGGCTGCCTCGCTGTTGACGGTCATCAACGACATTCTGGACCTGTCGCGCATCGAGGCAGGAAAGCTGCGGCTGGACCGCATCGTGTTCCCGCTTCATACTCTGTTGGAACAGACCGCTTCGTTCTTTGCTCTGCAAGCGCGCGCCAAGGATATCGAATTCGTGACCGAGATTGCTCCCAGCCTGTCAGTCACCGTGGCCGGCGATCCGGATCGGCTGCGGCAGGTGCTGACCAATCTGCTGGGCAATGCCGTGAAATTCACGGACGCGGGCAGAATCGGGCTGACGGCCGAGTACCTGGGTGAAACGGAATCCGAGTTCCAGGTTCGGTTCATCGTATCCGATACTGGAATCGGTATTGCGCGCGAACTGCACGGCCGCGTTTTCGAAAGCTTCACGCAAGGGGACACGTCGAGCACTCGGAAATATGGAGGCACCGGGCTGGGCCTGGCGATTTCGAAGCAACTGGTGGATTTGTTGGGCGGCGAAATTGGCCTCGAGAGCGAGCCGGGATTCGGCAGCCGGTTCTGGTTTAGGGTGGCGCTGGCAAAACCGGTGGCGGGGGAAGAGGTAACGCACGCCACGCCGGTCGCTGCGCCGGTGCCCGCGGTTCCGGTACGCCTAGCAACGACCGGGCTTGGGCTGCAACCGCCAATTTCCAAGCCCGCCGAGCAGGAATCGAGCCGCGTTCTGCTGGCGGAAGATAACGAGATCAATCAAAGAATCACTTTACGATTGCTGCAGAAACTGGGGCTATCCGCCGACGCCGTAGTGAATGGGCGCGAGGCGGTGGAAGCGATCGCCAAGAAGAACTACGACTTGATCCTGATGGATTGCCAGATGCCCGTCATGGACGGATTTGAAGCGACGGCCGTCATCCGCAACCGCGAGGGGTCGGGGCGGCACACACCGATTTGCGCCCTGACCGCGAACGCGATGGCGGGCGATCGGGAGCGATGTTTGGCGGGCGGCATGGACGATTACATCAGCAAGCCGGTGAGTTTAGACAAGCTGCAGGTGGCGATTGAGCGCTGGATTCACGGCCGCGCGAGCGAGTCGACGGAAGCGGCCTCCGGCGCGCGGGGCGTGTGATGGCTTACCGTAGGCCGTCGGCAATCCAGAGTTCGGATGGAGCATATCCCGCCGAATAGACCGAACTCTGACAATCCGCACTCACCCTTACGGAGTTCACGCCGGCGAGCGCGGTCCGGTTCGCAGGCGCCCACTCCTTCCACAGAGTCTGCTCCCCCGTCTCGACGTCCACTCGAAGGATTTTCACGGGCACATCCCCTGCACGATACACCATAAGGGAGCGGTTGTCCGGGCACCAGCGTAAAGGAGCGAAACCTCCCGCCAGGTTGGGAACGATGCGCGGCGCGCCGTCAGCTAAGGGGTAAAGTGCAATCTTCCCGTCCAGGCCGGCAACGGCCACAGACTTCCCGTCGGGCGAAATGGCGACCGGATCCGCGTTGCTGAAGCTCACATTCTCGGGCGTGATCGCTCGAGGAAGACCGCCATCCAAGCCCTGCACGTAGTAGCGGACGCGGCGACTGGCCTCATTTCCTGCGAAGACGATCTGCTTGCCGTCGGGCGTCCAGGCAGCGCCCTGATGATGGATCGTATCCCGGGTGAGCGGCCGCGCCTCCCCGGTTCCAGTGGGCAGCAAAACCAATTGAGACGGCGCGAGTGTTGATCCCAATACCATTGCCCACTTGCCGTCGGGAGAAATTTCAAGCGGCCACCCAGGTCCTAGCCGGACGGCAGGCGAGCCGTCAGTGCCACGCAGATAAGTCACAACATCCTCCCCGCTGCGGGTTGCGTCCCCGCTTTCAGCGAACAACAACGACTTGCCATCTCGAGAAATATCGCCGATCTGAGATAGGTCGTGCCAGTACAGATCGGTCTCTTTCGAATCTACGGTAGGCAGATAGAAAAGCGTATCCCACAGGACCGTGTGCGCCATCAGGAGCCGGCCGTCAGGCGCAACATCGAGCAACTCAAAGTCTCCGGGAAGGTGCGCAATCAAGCGTTGACGCCGCGAGCGATTTACGGCGTACAACGAAGTCGTGATCCCATAAGCCGCCGCAGTAAATAGAATCTCATCGCCGGCGGACGACCATGCGAGCCCATTAATGACACCCAACCAAAACTGCGTTAGCGTCCTTTTGTTACCCTTCAGGTCCACTGTGGCAACAGGGCCAAGGTTGCCGCCATTTCCCAACGGAAACTCCAAAAAGGAGATGAGATCTTCTTTTGGCGAAATGCGCGGACTGCCAATGCCGCCTGTGGTCTGGTATAGGACATTACCAATGGGAAACTCTAGCTGCTGAAATCCTGGTCGGGCCCGCACGACAGCGAGGCGCTTGCCGTCGGATGTCCAATCGGCAGCAACAATGTCATCCGCGACTTCCCTCGGCGCGCCGCCCGAGATTGGAGCGCGAGCCAGGGTTCCGGATTTAAGGGCAAGCGCCATTTCATTCGAAGGCGAAATGCCAAGTAAATGCGCATCCGCTATTCCGAGATCCCGAGATTCCGGGTTCTCGGCCTGCGTGGAATACACGTGGAACGGATTGCCATCCCACGCCGCAGAATAAACGATCGTTCGACCGCCGTTGGCAAACCGACCGTTGTCGATGAAGCCGCGCCGGAAGGTGACTCGCTGGAAGGAGGGCGAGGGAGCCCGCGACGCCCACCGACCGATGAAGAAGGCCGCCGCCCCAACCACAGCGCAAATGCCAGCGGCCAGCACCACCGCTCGTGCATACCGGCGCGGCGCGATCTGCGGACCGTCCTCCAGCGCTACGCGCCAATCACCGATGGCTTGTAGCCGCTGCCTCGGGTCTTTCTGCAGGCATAGCATCAGCAGTCGGCGCACCTTGGTGGGCACTCGCGTCAGATCCGGCTCTTCCTTCACCACCGCCGCTAGAACATCCGTAATCGTCTCGCCACGGAACGCCATCCGACCAGTTAACATTTCGTACAGCACCACGCCGAACGCCCAGATGTCAGCGCGCTTGTCCACCGGCTTGCCGCGCGCCTGCTCCGGACTCATATACGCCGCAGTCCCCAGAATCAGCCCTGCCTGCGTGGCCTGGTGGACCGTCAGCGTGGGCGACTCTTCCGGATTTCCTTCCCGCGCCGCCGGCTCGGTCACCTTGGCCAATCCGAAATCCAGCACCTTCACCGCGCCGTCCGGTTTGATCTTGATGTTGCCCGGCTTCAGATCCCGATGCACGATGCCCTTCTCGTGCGCCGCGTTCAACGCATCGGCGATCTGACGGGCGATGGCGAGGGTTTCGTCCAGCGGAACTGGCCCTTCCTTGATCCGGTCCGCCAGCGTGGGGCCTCCCACCAGCTCCATCACCAGGTAGTTCGGGCCGACGTCATACAGCGTGCAGATATTGGGGTGATTCAGCGCGGCGATGCTATGGGCTTCACGCTCGAATCGGTCGCTGAAGCGCTCCCCTGAGACCTTGATGGCGACTTCGCGATTCAGCCGCGTGTCGCGCGCTTTGTAGACTTCGCCCATACCGCCCGCGCCGATCAGTGCAAGAACCTCGTAGGGTCCCAGGCGCGTCCCGACAGAGAGGGGCATGGCGTCTAAGTTTATACCTCTAGTCCCACCGAACGCATCAGGTCCAGAGCGTTGCTGCGTTCGACCACGCCTTCCCGCAGGTGATAGTCAAAGTGCAGCCGGCCGTTATCGAGCGTGTCTTCGAAATGGACATTCACGGCGCGGCCCGGAAAATCGGCGGCGATGTTCGCTAGGGCCAGGTCATGAGTGGTTATGAGGCCGATGCCGCCGCGTTCCACCAGCGTGCGCACAATCGCTCCCGCGCCGATCTTGCGGTCGTGTGAATTGGTGCCGCTCAGCAGCTCGTCCATCAGGAACAGCAGCGTGCGGGGTCCGGTTGCGAGCGCCACGATTTCCCGCAGCCTCGTAATTTCCGCGTAGAACCGAGAACGGCCGTCCTGTAACGAATCCAGCACGCGAATGGAAGCGCCGACGCTGAGCGGAGCAATCTTCAGGCGCGCGGCGCGCACGGGCGCACCGGCCCACGCCAGCACGGCGTTTAATCCGACGGCGCGCAGCAGCGTGCTTTTACCGGACATGTTCGACCCGCTGACGATGAGCAACCGCAAGTCGCCGCCGAGCCTCACGTCGTTTCGAACGCAATGGGAGAGCGGCATCAGTGGATGGCCGAGCGCTTCAGCTTCGAAACACCCTCCTTCTACTTCCGCCAAGTCCGGGAAGGGATCTCCGGGATGCTCGAAGCTGTATCCCGCCAGCGCGGTGAGCGCCTCGAACTCGCCGATGCCGGAGATCCACTCGGCGATATGCGGCGAGGAAACGCGCCGCCATCGTTCGATCGCCATCGCGATCTGCGCGCTCCACAACAAGGCCATGGCGATGGGGGCAAATAGGATATTACGTTGCCAATCGAGGATCGCCACCAGGCGGCGCAGGCGTCGAATCTCGGCGGAAGCCACCAAGCCGCTCGCCGCCAGGCGCGCTCGCATTTCGCGGATCAGAGGCGCGTCGCAAGGCTCGTTCTCGATGCGCTGGAGCAGAGTGGCGAACAGGGCCAGATCGCGCGCCGGAGAATTTACCGCGCCGGCCACCCGCAGAGTGCGGGTCCCGAGAAAGAAACCATAGCCGAGCTCCGTTATTAGGGCTACAAGAAACGGCGTTCGAGTGGAGACTCGCGCCATATAGAGCCCGAACGTAGCGATCACGGCCAGGGCGAGAATGGCCGCGATGATGCGCGCGCCCGTGGGAAAGGACACTACGGGGGCAGCGGCCCAGCGGGCCAGCGCTTCCGGTTCGGTGCCGGATCGAACGGAGGCGCCCAGCACCGCCAGATCCTCGCGCAGGTCGAGGCGCGGCCGCAGTTCGGCAATGGCTTGCTGCCGCGCCGCCGCTTCTTCCCGCGAAGCCGGCGCCAACAGCCAACCCGCCAGGGTGTCTTCCCCGGACCGCGTTCGGGTGACGCACAACAGTTCGAAGAGCGAACCCTTGCCGAACAGGTCGAGATCCTCCGCGTAGACGTGCGCGGGATTGTGGAAGCGCTCGCCCATTTCTCCCTTGCCGATCCAGCGGTCTTCCAGCCGTTCCAGGCCACGTTCATAGAACGAGACCGCGCGGTTGGCGCGTTCCAGCCTCTCGACCACGCGCGCGTGGATCACCACCAGAACGACAAAAGCCGCCAGAGGAACGACCAGCCACCCAGGCCCAAAGAATGTTTCGCCGAAAACGAAGAAGGCCAGGATCGCGCCGGCGATTCCAGTGAGAAGCCGGGCATTCCCGATGCGGCGATGAAGCTTCTCTTCGCGCTCGGAAAGCTCGCGCCGCTCGGCCAGACGCCGCTGGTACTCGGCCAGTGGATTCACAATGTTAGGCTAACAGCAGTGGGGCATGGACGACGAGCCAATTCGGATTCCCATCACCGACGTCTTCGATTTGCACAGCGTTCCGCCGCGCGATGTGAAGCCGATTGTCGAGGAGTATCTGGAGGAAGCGCGCGGGAAGGGCTTCAAAGCCTTGCGGATTATTCACGGCCGAGGGATCGGTGTCCAGCGCGAAATCGTACGGGCGGTACTCTCCAAGACGCCTTTCGTCGAGAGCTTCGCCGACGCTCCGATGGAAGCGGGAGGTTGGGGAGCGACCGTGGTGACGTTGCGTTAGCCCAGAACCCACGAAATAGTGGAACTCTTGGGTTAATAACCCCGAATCTGTATCAACGGCCGAAGCGGTTCGTCAAATCAAACTAATGTTGGATTCCCCGTCCCTTAGCGATGGCGACCTGCTTCGGCTGATCTCAGCTGGCGATGAGCGAGCCTTTCTGGCGTTCTATCGGCGGCATCAGGGCTCGGTTTTTCGCTATGCGCTGCAGATGAGCGGGAAGCAGGAAATCGCCGAGGAAGTCACGCAAGAGGTTTTTCTGTTGGTTATGAGCATCGCGAAGGAATACGACCCGAACCGGGGTTCGGCGGCGGCTTATCTGTACGGTATCGCACGGAACTTCGTTTTGCGCTGCCTGGAACGCGAAAAGCCCTACCTCACGGTGCTGGACGAGCCGGGCAGTGAGTACGCTAACCGGGCCGCGGGTTCGCACGACGTATTGGGCGAACTGACGCGCAACGAGCGCATCGAATCCTTGCGCAAGGCCGTTCTGGCGCTACCGCCCGCCTATCGCGAAGTGGTCGTGCTGTGTGACTTGAGCGAATTGGAATACGCCGAGGCGGCCGGGGTGCTGGGCTGCGCGATCGGAACCGTTCGGTCGAGATTGCATCGCGCGCGAGCCTTGTTGATGGAGAAGATGCGCGCGTCGGAGAGGTGCACGGCATGAGCGATTACAACGATCGAGAAATCCTGGATGGTTTGCGGGTCTTGGCGTCGGAAGAACCGCGGCAAGCGCCCAAGCACGTGGAGACGTTTTTGTTGTCTGCGTTTCGCAGGCGAGCGCGGAGGCGGCGTCTGACGGCTTGGGTGACAGCGGCGGGGATCGGCGCGATCGCGGCTGGAATCGCGACGCTGGTCTGGCTGGCCGAGCCGATGCTGAAGCGCGCGCCCGTTTCCGATCGAGCGGTGGCGTCCGCGCCCGCACAGGCGGATAGCGCCGCGGAGGTGAAGTATGCCGTGATCCGCACCGACGAGGTCGCGTCCAGTTTCTATCCGCTGCCGGAAGCCGACGCCTTACCGCCGCTTGAAAGCGCGATGGTGGTGCGCGTTCAATTGCCGCTCGCGTCTCTTCAACTCATGGGATTTCCAGTAAACGATGAAGCCGGCGCCGACCCGGTTGAGGCGGACGTTTTGTTGGGCCAGGATGGCCTGGCTCGTGGAGTTCGGTTGATACAGTAGATTCGTTTTGGGAGGGAAAATGTCTCGATTTTATTCCGTATTCGCACTGGCCGCACTCGCGGCGTTGTGCGCGAGTGGGCAACCCGGCCCCCATAGAATGGGCCCTCCCGGACCAGGCCCGGGCGATTTCGCGTTCATGGGCGGCGAATTTGGGTTCGGGAAAGTGGTCACCGGAGCGCCGTATTCGGCGCAAGTAACCACCCAGATGACGCAGACGCTGGCCGACGGCACCCATATTCAGCGGTCGATGACCGCGTCGGTGGCTCGAGATAGCCAGGGGCGCAGCCGCAGGGAAGAGACCATGTCGGCGATCGGCCGGTTGTCCGCAAACGGCGCCGCGCCCAGGACCATGGTTTTCATCCACGATCCGGTGGCCAGCATGAGCTACGTACTCGATCCTAACGCGCACACGGTCCACCAAATGCAGCTATCGGCCCATGGACGCGGGCCCGGAGCTTCGGCTAACGGCGGCACTCCCCACGCCCACCCGAATGCGCCCGCCGTTACCACTGAAGACCTGGGCACGCAAGTGATCGCCGGTGTCACTACCACCGGCAAGCGCATGACACGCACGATTGCCGCCGGGACCGAGGGCAACGACCGCGACATCGCCGTTGTGACCGAGACTTGGACCGCGTCCGATCTGCAAGTCGTGGTGATGAGCAAGACCAGCGATCCTCGCTTCGGCGATCGAGTGTATCAACTAGCGAACATCACCCGCGCGGAACCGGATCCATCGCTCTTCACGGTTCCGTCCGGGTACACAGTTGAGCAGGGTCGGCCTCCGCGCGGGCCGGCGCCGCAGTAACCTGGAGCCGGAGGCGACGCGCGCTACGATTAGATCGTGCGCATACTTCGTCTCGCGGCAGGTCTCCTCTTCGTTCTTCCCTTCGTTCAAGCGGGTCCGGCGCGCAGTCCGGCGCTGGACTCGCTCTCCCCCGTCCACCAGTTTCGCAACCTCGCCGTTTCTCCGGATGGCGCCATGGCCGCTTGGATCGAGATCACGCGAGCGAAAGACGCAAGCGAATCGCGAACCGCCGCGGTATGGGTGAAGGACCTTCGCGATCCGAACGGTTCGGCCAAGCGCATCGCGGAACCAAGCGGGTCGGCGAGCGGGTTGGCTTGGTCGCGCGACGACAGGCTGGCGTTTCTGGCGGCCGAGGATTCTTCCTCCGAACAGGTTCAGTTGTATGTTTCCGACAAACCAGGAAGCGGCAAGGCGAAAAAGATTACCAGTATCCAGGGATACCTCGACGATCCGCGCTGGTCGCCGGATGGGCGTCGCATCGCATTGCTTTGGATTGAAGGCGCGACCAGGACGCCCGGCCCCACCGAAGCGACTAAAGCCGATACGGGAGTGGTGGCGTCGAAAATCGATGAACAGCGGCTGGCGATCGTGAATCTCGCATCCAAGGAAGTCCGGGCCATCACGCCCGCCGACATGTATGTGTACGAGTTCGATTGGTCGCCCGATAGCCGGGAACTCGCTTATCTGTCCGCGCCGGGCGAGGGCGACGACAATTGGTACGTCGCCGAGCTTTTCGCCGTAGACGCCGATAGCGGCATGGTGCGGCACATCCTGAAGCCGCCGATACAAGTGGCCAACGTTCGCTGGTCGCCAGACGGGAAAGCCATCGCCTACATCGGCGGAATCATGAGCGACGAAGGCTCCACCGGCGGCGACATTTACGCCATCCCGGCGAGCGGCGGCGAACCGCGCGATCTGACCCCCGGCCGCAAATCGTCGCCGAACTGGTTCCGCTGGCTGCCTTCTTCCCAGCAACTTCTCTTCACCGAAGGGGTGGCCGGCGACACGGCGATCTCGACGTTGGATCTCGCGTCCCTCAGCACGGAGCGGCTCTGGAAAGGCGAGGAGAGCATCGCGTTTTCGGGCGACCAGAACGTAAGCGCGGTGGTCCGCAATTCCTGGAGCCATCCGCCGGAGGTGTGGGCCGGGCGAATCGGCGATTGGCGCGAGATCACGCATTCCAACGAAAGCTTCCGCCCGGAGTGGGGCGAAGTAAAGAGCGTCAAATGGAAGAGCGACAACTTCGACGTGCAAGGCTGGCTGGTGTTCCCGCAACCGTACGACGCGTCGAAGCATTATCCGATGATCGTCGAAGTGCACGGCGGCCCAGCGGCGGAGGTGCGGCCGTCCTGGCCACGTCCGGGACTGCCTTTGGAATTGCTTTCCTCGCAAGGCTACTTTCTTTTTATGCCGAACCCGCGCGGTAGCTACGGGCAAGGCGAGGAGTTTACCGGCGCGAACGTGAAGGACTTCGGCTACGGCGATCTGCGCGACGTTCTTGCCGGAGTCGATACGGTGGTGAAGAGCTATCCGGTGGACAACGATCGCGTCGGGATCTCGGGCTGGAGCTACGGCGGCTACATGACCATGTGGGCGGTGACGCAAACTCATCGTTTTCGCGCGGCGTTCGCGGGTGCCGGGATCGCGAATTGGCAGAGCTATTACGGCGAGAACTCGATCGACCAGTGGATGATTCCCTACTTCGGCGCCTCGGTGTACGACGATCCGGCGGTGTACGCGAAGAGCTCGCCCATCACGTTTATCAAGAACGTCCGGACGCCGACGTTAATCGTGGTCGGAGAGCGCGATGGAGAATGCCCGCCGCCGCAGTCATATGAGTTTTGGCACGCGCTGAAGACCTTGGGAGTGAAGACCGAATTTGTTCTATATCCTGGAGAAGGTCACGGATTCCACAAACCGGAAGACTCGCGCGACGTTTTCGAGCGCCTGACGAAGTGGTTTCAGGAGAACATGCCGGCTCAGAGCAAGCCGTGACGGCGCTCGCGTTCGAGCTGTTTCACGATTTCGCCGACCTCTTGCGCACGTGACCGATCGGCGATCAGGAGCGCGTCGGGAGTATCGACGATCACCAGATCCTTCACACCCACTAGCGCTACCAGCTTTCCCTCGGCATCGACGTAGTTGCCGGAACTCGCGTGCGCGAGCGCCTCGCCACGAATTACGTTGCCCGCCGAATCGCCTGGAACCAACTGGTACACCGCATTCCAACTTCCGACATCGTTCCATCCGAAATCATCGGTGGCGAAGCCGGCAACTTCGGGCGCTTTTTCCAGCACCGCATAGTCGACGGAAATGTTCTCGCATAGCGGGAAAGT
>Ga0302324_100015702_pt1 | contig 15168 bp, 9 predicted proteins | sample Palsa_T0_1_FD_201949 | JGI IMG/M metagenome (GOLD analysis project Ga0302324, IMG submission 201949) | Peat permafrost microbial communities from Stordalen Mire near Abisko, Sweden - Palsa_T0_1 | ecosystem: Environmental > Terrestrial > Soil > Palsa > Peat permafrost | place: Sweden: Abisko...
AAACGATCAGATGCAAGCGGTTATAGAGGGCAGTTCGGGAAACACCTGGGGCCGCAAGCAGCCCTATACCTCGCAGGAATTCATTGAAAGCCTGCGCGACGGCCGCGAGATATGGATTTACGGCGAGCGGGTGAAGGACGTGACCACGCACCCCGCATTCCGCAACACGGTGCGGATGCTGGCACGGCTCTACGACGCCGTCCACGACAGCAAGAAGAATCCGATCCTGTGCTGCCCCACCGAGACGGGCAACGGCAGCTACACGCACAAGTTTTTCAAGGCTCCGCGCAACGTGGAAGAAATGGTCGGCGCGCGGGACGCCATCGTGGAATGGGCCCGGGTCACCTACGGCTGGATGGGACGCAGTCCCGATTACAAGGCGGCGTTTTTGGCGACGCTGGGAGCCAATTCCGATTTCTATACGCCGTTCCAGGAAAATGCCAAGCGCTGGTACAAGAAGGTCCTCGAGGAGATAACCTTCGTCAACCACGCGATCGTGAATCCTCCGGTCGACCGCAACAAGGAACTCGCCGAAGTTCGCGACGTGTACATGCACGTCGAGAAGGAGACCGACGGCGGCCTGATCATCAGCGGAGCGAAAGTAGTGGCCACCACTTCCACGCTGACGCACTACAACTTCATCGCCAATAACGGCGCGCTCCCGATCAAGACGAAGGATTTCGCGTTCGTCTGCATCGTACCCACGGCCGCGCCGGGGCTGAAGCTGTTCTGCCGCCCGTCCTATGAAATGACGGCGACGGTAATGGGCAGCCCGTTCGACTATCCGCTCTCGAGCCGGCTGGACGAAAACGACTCAATCATCGTGTTCGACAAGGTGTTCGTGCCCTGGGAAAACGTGTTCGCCTACGGCGACATCGAAAAGGTGAACCACTTCTTCCCGCGCTCGGGATTCCTGCCGCGCTTCATGTTCCACGGTTGCACGCGCCTCGCGGTAAAGCTCGACTTCATCGCCGGGCTGTTACTCAAGGGCGTCGACGCCACCGGTTCCAAGGAGTTTCGCGGCGTGCAGGCGGCCGTGGGCGAAGTGCTGGCCTGGCGGAACCTGTTCTGGTCGCTGACGGATTCCATGGCGCGCACCGTCACCCCCTGGACCCCGGGGTACGTGCTGCCAAACCTCGATTACGGGCTGGCGTACCGCGTGATGTCGAGCATTGCCTATCCGAGGCTGAAGGAAATCATCGAAAACACGCTGGCCAGCGCGCTGATTTACCTGCCTTCGCACTCCAGCGACTTCAAGCAGCCCGAAACGCGGAAATACCTGGATCAGTACGTCCGGGGCTCGAACGGGTACACCGCCGAAGATCGCGTGAAGCTGATGAAGCTGATGTGGGACGCGATGGGCACCGAATTCGGCGGCCGTCACGAACTCTACGAGCGCAATTACTTCGGCAACCACGAGAGCATTCGCTTCGAATGCCTGATGGTCGCCGACATGATGGGCCAGTCGGCGAAGTACAAGGGTTTCGCCGAGCAGTGCATGAGCGAATACAACCTCGACGGCTGGACGGTACCGGACCTCATTAATCCGGACGATTTCAGCGCGGTGATGAAGAAGAATGGAAACGGGAAGCCTTAAGCGAAGCGGGGGCGAGCCGGCCGAAAGCGCTCCACCACCGGCGCCGGCATTTGACGCGCGGCAGTTTCGAAGCGCGTTAGGCCGGTTCGCCAGCGGCGTCACGATCATTACGGCCAGCTACGAGGGGCAAACGCATGGCATGACCGCCAATGCGTTTGTCTCCGTGTCTCTCGATCCCCCGTTGGTGTTGGTGTCGCTCGACAACCGCTCCTACATGCACAAAATCCTGCCCAGCACCGGGCATTATGGCGTAAGCGTGCTGGCCGAAAAACAGGAGCAGTTGAGCAATCACTTCGCGGGCCGCACACAGGAAGGCCTGCACATCCGATTTACCACGCGGGCCGATGTTCCGTTGATCGACGGCGCCGTGGCCTACTTTGCAGTAAAGGTGATCGACGTGCACCCAGCCGGCGACCATACGCTCTATGTCGGCCATGTGCAGCATTTCGAGTCACGGGACGACAAGCCTCTGCTTTTCTACGCTGGAAGATACCAACTGCTCCATGAGAAGATAGGTGCGACGGCGTGGCCCCAGGATGAGTTCTCCCTGTTCTCGATAGGCAACGTTGATCCCCCGATCACATAAGTGGGATAATACGCGTACTCAAAAATAACCTGCGTATCCAGGAGTGCGATGAAAACGATTGTGGCCGTAAACGATCGCAGTGCGAACAAAGCCGCCGCCGAAAAGTGGCTGGGGGCCTATAGCCGGATGATGGCCATCCGGCTGTTTGAAGAGCAGGTCAATGACCTGTATACCCGCGCCATTATGCCGGGCCTCGCGCACTTGTATATCGGCGAAGAAGCCGTCGCCGTGGGCATTTGCGACGCGCTGCGTAAAGAGGATTACATTACCAGCACGCACCGCGGCCACGGCCACTGCCTCGCCAAGGGCGCCGACCCGGACCGTATGTTTGCCGAATTGCTTGGCAAGGAAGCGGGCTATTGCAAGGGAAAGGGCGGCTCGATGCACATCGCCGATCCCTCCACCGGCAACCTCGGCGCCAACGCCATCGTAGCGGGTAGTGCCGGCATCGCCACGGGCGCGGCATTCTCCGCCAAACATCTGGGCACCGGCTGCGTCGCCGTCTGCTTCTTCGGTGAAGGCGCGCTCGGCCAGGGCGTGCTCTACGAAGTGATGAACCTCGCGGCCATCTGGAAGCTTCCGGCCATCTACGTCTGCGAAAACAACATGTACAACGAGTACACGCACTTCTCGGAAGTCACCGCGGGAGACATCCTCACGCGCGCGACTGGATTCGGAGTGCACGGAGTCAGCGTGGACGGGCAGGACGTTCGCGCCGTCAACGCCGCCACGGAAAAGCTCGTTGACCGCGCCCGCAAAGGCGAAGGCCCTTCGTTTTTGCTGGCCAACACCTATCGCTACCGCGGGCATCACGTGGGCGATATGAATCGCGAATATCGCACCAAGCAGGAAGAAAGCAAGTGGCTGTCCGAGCGCGATCCGATCAAGTTGCTTGCGGATTGGCTCATTGCGGAAAAGCTAGCGGACGCGGCCCAGCTTGCGGCTATCGACAAAGACATAAAAACCGAAATCGAACAGGCGGCCAAATTCGCGCTGGATACACCGTATCCCCAGCCGGAAGAAGTCGACCAAGACGTTTACGCCTAAGCGGGAGGGCCATGCCGGAAACCATGACAGCAACAGCGCAGCGTGAAATAACCCTGGGAGAAGCCGTCCGCGAAGCCATCGCCGAGGAAATGCGCCGCGACCCGCGCGTCTTCCTGCTGGGAGAGGATGTCGCCGAAGCGGGCACCCCGTTCAAAGTGCTCACCGGCCTTTCCACTGAATTCGGCACCGATCGAGTGATCGATACGCCCATCTCGGAAGCGGGATTTACGGGTTTGGGAGTGGGAGCGGCCATGACCGGGCTTCGGCCAATCGTCGACATCATGTTCGGCGACTTCGTTTGCCTGATCATGGATCAGATGGTGAACCAGGCGGCGAAGGTTCATTACATGTCCGGCGGCAAGTGGAAGGTACCCATGGTTCTGCGCACCACCTTGGGCGCCACGCGGCGCTCGGCCGCACAGCATTCGCAGTCGCTCCACGCGTGGTTCAGCCACATTCCCGGACTCAAAGTCGTGATGCCCTCGACTCCCTACGACGCCAAGGGCCTGATGAAGTCCGCGATTCGCGACGAAAATCCGGTGGTTTTCTACGAAGATAAAATGATGTTCCGCTTCAAAGGCCCGGTGCCCGTCGAAGAGTACACCATTCCCATCGGCCTGGCGGACGTCAAGCGCGAGGGCAGCGACATCAGCCTTGTCGCAACCAGCAGCATGGTGCAGGTCGCCCTGGGCGCCGCGAAGATGCTCGACGAAATCGGCATCAGCGCCGAAGTGGTGGACCCGCGGACCACGTGGCCGCTGGACGAAAAAACGCTCATCGACTCGGTGAAAAAGACTTCGCGATGCATCGTCATCGACGAGGGCTACCACCGCTACGGCGTCACCGGAGAAATCGCCTCGGTGATCACCGAAGGCGCGTTCCATTATCTCGACGGCCCGGTAAAGCGCATGGGCGCGATGCACGTGCCCATTCCGTTCTCGCCGGCGCTTGAAGACTCAACGGTGCCCAGCGAGAAGCAGGTATTCGAAGCGGCCCGCGCGCTCTGCAATCGGAGCTAGCAGGTCTGAACTGGCGTCAGTTTTGTATTTGCAGTTGTATTTCATTGTCATCCCGAACGCAGTGAGGGATCTCTCTTCGGCCTGGTAAGGAGGCTTTCCATGGCACTACCCACATACGGATCGATGGCGGTTGATTGGGAACAGCGTATCGATTTTGACCGGCTGCGCCGCGAGCGCCTCGACCGCGTCAAAGCCCTGCTGGCCAAATCCGAAATGGGCGCGTTGCTCTGCTTCGATATGAACAACGTGCGCTACATCACCTCCACTCACATCGGCACCTGGGCGCAGGACAAGAACAGCCGCTTCACGCTGTTGGCCCAGAACTCCGAGCCAATCCTGTGGGACTTCGGCTCCGCCGCCAAGCATCACCAACTGCACTGTCCCTGGCTGGGCGAGCGTTCCCGCCCCGGCATCGGCTTGCTCCGCGGAGCTATGTCGCCTGAAACCGGCCGCGCCGAGGACGTTGCCAAGAAGATCAAGCGCGAACTCGAAAAGCTCGGGCTGCACAACGAGCCTCTCGGCGTCGATATCATCGAACCTCCGATTCTCTTCGCGCTGCAGAAGGAAGGGATCAAGATCGTCGACGGACAGCAACTCATGTCCGACGCCCGCGTGATCAAGACCCGCGACGAAATCTCCCTGCTCAACCACTCCGCCATGATGGTGGACGTCGCCTACGACGAGCTCTATCGTGCGATGCGCCCGGGAATGAAGGAAAACGAAGCGGTCGGCCTGATGAGCAAAGTGCTCTACGACCAGGGCTCGGAGTACGTCGAAGCCGTAAACGCAATCTCCGGCGAGCGCTGCTGCCCGCACCCGCACGTCTTCTCCGACCGCACACTGCGGCCCGGCGACCCGGTTTATTACGATGTGCTGCATTCCTACATGGGCTACCGCACCTGCTATTACCGCACTTTCAGCGTCGGCTATGCCCCGCACGCCATGGTGGACGCCTACAAGCGCTGCCGCGATTACATTGACGCTTCCATCGAACTAATCCGCCCCGGCCGCACCACTGCGCAGGTGGCTTCCGTGTGGCCCAAGGCAAAAGAGTTCGGCTTCCCCGACGAAGAAGCCGCCTTCGCGCTGCAATTCGGGCACGGCATCGGCCTGGCCATCTGGGAGAAGCCGGTGATCAGCCGCCTGGTTTCGTTCAACCAGGAATACGCGCTCAAGCCGGGCATGGTGTTCGCGCTTGAAACATTCTGGCCTTCCACCGACGGCTGGAGCGCCGCGCGCATCGAAGAAGAAATCGTCGTCACCGAAACGGGCCACGAAGTGATCACGCGCTTCCCTGCCGAGGAATTGCTCGTCGCCGGCCAGCGCTATTACACCGTGAACGGTCCTCTTCCGACCACGCGCGAAACCGAAGCGGCGCCGAGCCGCCACGTCCGCGAAATGGTGGAAGAAAGCGCCAAGTCCGAAGGGATCGGCGTCGCCGACTAAGCGAAGCTTTTGCAACCGTGCGCGCGGGCGGCGGGCACGTTCTTGGGCTGCTCTTTGTTGGAATTGTTGAATTGATTTCTGCCGTTGCGGTACTTTATCAGCCGGTTTCGTGGACCGCGCGCTCCAGCTGTGCAGCATAGCCGCGATTGGCTGAGCCACTGCCTGTAAAAATTCTCTCAAGGATCGTCGACCCGACCATGGCTATCAGCGTCGTAATGCCCGCTCTCGAAATGGCGCAGGACACCGGCAAGCTCGTCTCCTGGCGCAAAAAAGAAGGAGAAGCCGTAGCCAAAGGCGAAATCCTGCTCGAAGTGGAGACGGACAAAGCCGTAGTCGAAGTCGAAGCCCAGGCGGAAGGAATTCTCGGGGGCGTGAAAGCGCAGCCCGGGGACGTGATCCCCGTCGGACACACCATTGCGTGGCTGCTCGGCCCCGGCGAGAGCGTGCCTGCGGGCGACGCCCCGACGCAAGCCGCTGCCGACGCCGCGCGCCCTGCTTCCGCTTCGTCTTCAGCCGCCGCGCAAGCACCGAAAGCCGCTCCGGCTGGGGCGCCGCCCGATGGTCGCCAGGTGCGCATCTCTCCGAAAGCGCGCCGCCTCGCCAAAGAGAACAATATCGACATCGCGACATTGCGCGGCTCCGGCCCCGACGGCGAAATTCTCGCTGCCGACATTCTGGCGGCAGCATCGGCACCCGCAGGGACCGCAGCGGCAGCGCCCTCGGGTGCTGGTGAAGAAAAGCTGAGCTCAATCGGCCGCCTGATGGCCGAGCGCACCACGCAGAGCTGGACCACCGTGCCGCACTTTTTCGTCACCCGCGAACTGGACGCGTCCGCTCTCAACCACGCGCGCGGCGAGTTGCTGCGGGACATCGAAAAATCGCTCGGCGTTCGTCCCACGCACACCGACGTGCTCGTCGCCCTCGTAGCTCGCACGCTGGCGAAGCACCCGCGTGTCAACGGCACCTGGACCGGCACGGGCATCCGCCTCAACCCTGAAATTAATGTAGCGGTCGCGATGGCCGTCGACGATGGCGTCGTCACCGCCGTGATTCGCAACGCTGCAAAACTGGGCGTCGGCGAAATAGCCGTGCGGCGCCGCGACCTCACCGAACGCGCCCGCACCAACCGCCTGCGTCCGGAAGATCTCTCTGGCGCCACATTCACCATCAGCAATCTCGGCATGCACCATGTGGACTCATTCACCGCGATCATCGTCCAGCCGCAAGCCGGCATTCTGGCGGTCAGCGCAATCAAAGACCGCGTCGTCGCGGTGGACGGCCACCCTGCCGTGCGCCCGATGATGTCCCTGACGCTCTCCTCCGATCATCGCGTCGTCGACGGCGCCCGCGCTGCTGCCTTCATGCACGATCTGGTGGGCATGCTTCTCGATCCGCAGAAGTCGCTTCAAAATTGAGGCAAAGGAAGTTGAGGAGGCAGATGATGTAGAGGAGAAAACCTCCTCCATTTCATCACTTCTCAGGATTTGCCGCGATTCCCAGCTCTTTCCCTGCTCCCTCATCTTCGATTTCCGCGCTTCTCAGCGTCCATCGCGATCCGAGATTGTGCCCTTCTCCTCTGCGTCCTCTGCCTCCCTTCCCCTCCTAAAGCTTCGCTTCTAATTCGCCGATACATTTTTTGTCACACGGCCAGGCCGGAAATTTCGCTCACTCGATAGCAACGGGACGCGTGCGGGGAGCTCTCAGCGGCTCCAGGAAAGGCTCAAGATGAGAAATTTCAAATTATTTGCTCTCCTTCCAACGTGGCAAGCAGCCTGGGGCGCGGCATTTCTGTTCTTCATACTTGCGTCCGCCACGCCGGCACAGCAAGCCGCGCAGACCGCGGGCGGCGCCGCCGCAGGGGCGGACGTAACTTCGATGGACATCGAAGCATTGATGAACATCGACGTGACGACAGCCTCCCGCTTCACGGACAAGCTCTCGGACGCGCCCAGCATCATGTCCGTGGTCACCAGCGACGAGTTGCGCCGCTTCGGCGGCATGACGCTCGGCGAAATCCTCCAGCGCGTCACCGGCTTGACCGGCACCAGCCAGTACTTCACCGACCGCAGCATGGTCGCGGCCCGCGGTGACCAGACCAAAACCGCCGGAGGTCACATTCTTTTCCTGATCAACGGACGCCCGACGCGAGAGGTGCAGGAGGGCGGAATCATATCCGATCTTCTCGAATCGTTTCCCGTGGAGATCATCGATCGCATTGAAGTAATCCGCGGCCCCGGTTCTGTGCTGTATGGAACCAACGCCTTCTCGGCGGTGATCAACCTGATCACGCGGAAGGCGAAAAACAACCAGGCGTCCGCCGATGCGCGGGGCGGGGCCAAGGGCGCCGTGGATTCTTCAGCACAGCTCATGTACAAGCGCGGCGACCTCAGTGCGGTGGGAGCGGCGCAACTCCACGATGCCCCGGACTGGCCCGTAACCTACTCGGTTCCCATCCCCCTGAGAAATTCTCCGGTTGCGCCGCACGTGCCGAACACGCAGAACGTCACGGTGGTAGACCGGGGTGTCGGCGCGTACTTTGAATCGGACTACAAGGGCCTGAGTTTCATGTCCGCTTTCACGGAGTGGCAATCCACCGCCTTCGTCATGGGCACCGTGGGTGAGACCCGCCTGACCCGCGACTTCGCGAATCTCGGCTACGACCACAAGGCCACAAAAAACTGGGACATGGATTTCAACGTCACCTTCACGCGCACGACTTTCGGCGAGGTTCCGTATCCGAGCACGTCCAGGGATTCCAACGAGCTCGTCGCCGAATGGACCAACCTGATCACTCTCGGCAGTAAAGACCGGTTGACGGCCGGCGCGCTGTTCAACCGCATCGCCGGCACGGAGGAATATACCGCCGTCATTCCTCACCAGATAGCCGCGCAAGGCACACGGCCCGGGGGCGCGTTCTACGCCCAGATTGACCATCAATTGCGGCACGATCTGAAGCTCATTGGCGGCTTTCAGTCCAACAAGATCGGCGACATTTCGCTCAACACAGTGCCGCGAGGCGGCGCGGTTTGGAGTCCTTCGCCGTGGATGAGCATCAAGGCGCTCTACGGCCAGGCCTTTCGAACCCCCGCGCTGGATGAACTCCATCTGAACAGGCCCGGGATCGTCGGCAATCCCAATCTGCAGCCGGAAAAAGTCGGCACGTTCGACCTCGGCATAAGCTTCCAGAGAGGCCGCGTGCAAGGCGGTGTGGACTATTTCCACAGCAAACAGACCAACAGCATTATTTCCGTGAGCGGTAGGCCCATTCGCTACGTCAACCTCGGAGAGCTCACATTCAACGGCGCCGAACTCGAGGGAAAGTATTATTTCCGCAAGGACTTCTTCCTGGAAGGATCGATGCTCTACCAGACCAACGTGGACGGGAACGGGAGAAACGACGTGACTCCCATCCCCAACCTTGGCTTTAAGGCCGGGGGAAGCTACGAGGATAGACACGGACTCTCAGTCAGCCTGTTCGAAGTTTCCGACGGGACGATTAATGGCTATAGCAATTCCGTCAACCCGGTTCAGGGCTGGCACAATATTCTCAACGGAGACCTGCGTTACGACCTCGGCAAGGCCCTCCACCTTTCGGACAAAACCGGCGTGTCTTTCGTCGTGCACGCAAACAACCTGGCCGACTTCCGCGTATGGCTGCCGAGCTGGGGATTTACCAGCGTGGATGAGATCCCCGTCGAGCAAGGGCGAGTCGTTTACATGGGCCTGCGGTTCTCGGCTGGCAAGAGCTAGCCGGCAGAACCATGTTCGCCCACGGCGCGAAAGCAGCGTCCACGCGCGAATCTCGCGCCCGGGCCACCCACACACACTTCTGATAACCAAGGGCTAACGGAATCTATGGCCCTGGCCCTCCGGAAACTCAAACCCTCGGGCCTACGCCTTGGGTTAGCAGCCGGGCAGAAATCATTAAAGATAAGGAGCTTATCCGACGATATCTCCTTTAGGGTGCCTCCGGGGAAGTGAGCCGATCCTTATGTTAGTAAGCAGCTCGGGTTCTTAGCTTCCTTCCAGTAGAAGCAGGGCCCCGCGATAGGTCAGGTTAACGTGGAGATTCTGAACAGGGAGTTCGTTGGTGAACCGCCGTATTCACACCTCAGTCGATCCCGTCTCTGCACGCTATTCACACGATCCGCAAGCGAGCGCTTCTGTGACTTCCCTGTTTCCCCGCCATGCCTTTCTACCACTGCTGATCCTCATGGCAAGTTACGGGCCCTCGTACGCCCAGGGCAAAACCGAGGAATACCACGTGAAGGCTGGGTTTCTTTTTCACTTCGCTCAGTTGGTGGACTGGCCGGCCGCAGCCGGGGGAGGACCCACGTTCGACCTGTGCATCCTGGGGGACGATCCATTCCGCGGAGAACTCGAGAACACACTCAACGGAAAGGTCATCGGTTCGAAGCCCATCCGGGTTCTACATCTCAAGCAGCCGCAGGAGGCGCGGAATTGCCAGGTTCTGTTTATCAGCACCAAGGAGGATGAGCGCCTTTCGAAAATTTTCGAGGGGCTTGGCAGCTCCGCGGTGATGACCGTGGGTGAGTCCGACGACTTTATCGAACGCGGGGGAATGATTCGATTCACTCTGGAACAGGAAAAAGTCAGGTTTGAAATCAACTTGAAAGCAGCAGACCCGGCGGGGTTGAAGTTCAGTTCGCGGCTGCTGCTGCTCGCAAAGAACGTGTTCGGGAAACAAGGATAAAGGTGCCTGGATGCCTTTCCGGGATTTATCGATACGGCGAAAACTGACCCTGTTGATCCTCTCTTCCAGCTTGCTGGGGCTCGTGATGGCCTGCGTCGGCCTAGCCGCTTACGAACGCAAGAGTTTCCGCGCCAGCACCACGAATGAGCTTTCGGCGCTCGCCGACACGCTGGGAGCCAATGCGGCGGCTTCCATGGTATTCAACGACCAGAAGACCGCGGCCGATATTCTCGGCGCATTGAGGACCGAGCCGCACATCCTCGGCGCCCGGTTATATGACGCGAACGGCAAAGTGTTCGCTGAATATCGCCGCCCGAATACCGGCGCGGAAGTCCGGATGCCCTCCTGGCGGACGGACGGGGCGGCATTCACCCCGGATTCCCTCGTTCTTTTTCGAAGCGTAGCCATGAACGGTGAAAAGGCCGGTTCCATCGCCATCGTTTCCGATTTGACGGGCTTTCGCGCGAAGATCGTCGAATACACCAAAATCGCCGCTTTCGTCCTTCTCATCTCCCTACTGGCCACTTATCTGGTTTCATCTCGCCTGCTGACCATCGCCACCGCACCCATTCTGAAGCTGGCGAAGCTCGCCGAAATCGTTTCCGTTAGCGAAGACTTTACGCTGCGGGGCACCATACAAAGCCGCGACGAGGTCGGCACGCTGGTCGCGTCCTTCAACGATATGCTCGGCCGGATTCAGCAGCGCGATGCCGCCCTGCAAAAGTTGAACGCCGAGCTGGAGGAAAGAGTCGAAAAGCGCACCGCGGAGCTCTCTCGCGCCAAAGACACGGCAGAAGAAGCGAGCCGGGCCAAAAGTGAATTCCTCGCCAACATGAGCCACGAGATCAGGACACCTCTCAACGGCGTCATCGGAATGACGGAACTCGCCCTGGAGACCCAGCTCACCCCCGAGCAGCAGGAATATCTGGATACGGTGAAGCTTTCCGGGGATGCCCTGCTCACCGTGATCAACGACATTCTGGATTTCTCCAAAATTGAAGCCGGGAAGATCGATCTGGAGGCGGTCGATTTCAACCTGAGAGACACGCTGGAGTCAACGCTCAAAACCCTGGCTTTGCGAGCCCACGAGAAAGGCCTCGAACTGTTGTGCGAAATCGCTCCGGAAGTGCCCGAGGCAGTGAACGGTGATTCCAGCCGTTTGCGGCAAGTCATCGTAAACCTCGTCGGCAATGCCGTCAAATTCACGGATCAGGGCGAGGTAGCCTTGAGGGTATCGGTCGAAGCCGCGGATGGCGCAGACCGAATCGTGCGTTTTTGTGTGTCGGACACCGGAATCGGAATCCCTGTCGAGAAGCAGAACCTGATTTTCGACCCTTTTGCCCAGGCCGACACTTCGACCACCCGGAAGTACGGCGGCACGGGGCTTGGCTTGACGATTTCGGCGCGTCTTGTGGGAATGATGGGCGGACGAATCTGGGTCCAGAGCCAGCCCGAAAAAGGCAGCCAGTTTTATTTCACCATCCAGCTGAAGAGTTCCGAGAAAAAGCCGGAGATTGGGGCGATTGCGCCGCCGGAAATCCTGCGCGGCGTAAAGGTGCTCATTGTAGACGATAACCGCACGAATCAGAGGATCGTGCAAGGCATGCTGAACCGCTGGGAAATGCAATCGACGGTCGTCGGGGGAGGCGAAGCCGCCCTTGAGGAACTCTTCTCCAGCGCGGACGCGGGAAAGCCCTATGGCCTCGTGTTGACCGACATGCACATGCCTCACATGGACGGCTTCGCCCTGATTGAAAGAATTCGCCAGAGGCCGGAGCTATGCACCGCCACCATCATGATGCTCACCTCGGCCGGCCACCGCGGCGACGCGGAGCGATGCAAGGCGCTGGGCGTAGCGGCCTACCTCCTCAAGCCCATTCGCCAGTCCGAACTGCGCGAGGCGATTGCCCGCGTGCTCGGCGCGCAGGCCCAATCCGGTGCGATTCCCCTCGTCACGCGGTACTCGCTCCACGATGCCCGCGAGCCTTCGGAGGTCCTCAACATCCTGGTCACCGAAGACAACGTCGTGAATCAGCGCCTCGCCACCCGCTTGCTTGAGAAAAGAGGACACCGTGTAACCATCGCCTGCAACGGACGCAAGGCTGTCGAAGCCCTGGAAGCTGGGGTCTTCGACCTCGTTTTCATGGACGTCCAAATGCCGGAAATGGATGGGCTCGAAGCCACGGCCACCATTCGCAGGAAGGAAGCTGCCACCGGAAAGCATCAGCCGATTATCGCGCTTACCGCCCACGCCATGAAACGCGACCAGGAACGCTGCATCGCAGCCGGAATGGACGGCTACCTCACCAAGCCGATTCGGCCCCAGGAGCTGGATATGATTCTGGAAAGATATTTGGCATTGCGATTCAAGGGCACTACCGGCGTCGCTCCGGCCCTGGAAATCAAGCAGTGATGTCTCAGTCGCGGGTTTTCCGGCCCTGCGCCGGTAACCGAGACTCCCCTTCTGGATGATCCCCCGCCCTGCTCGAAAGGGAGGGCCAACCCGGGAACGCACTGCGAATTCTGAAAAGGACACAAATGAATGGTCAAGAGCAATTCATTGCCAGAATGGATGTTGCTGAGCAAGGGCCGCACAAACGAGTCTCCCTCCGGGTGCGCACACCTGTCTCCATAACTTTCCTGGCTGCTTTGTTTCTGTCGATCCCTGCCTGGTCCCAGCAGAAGCCGGACGACGTCACCAGCCAAAGCATCGAAGATCTCATGAACATCCAAGTGACTTCCGTCTCGAAAAAGGAACAGAAGCTGTCTCGCGTGGCGGCGGCAATTTTTGTGATCACCCAGGAGGACATCCGGCGCTCGGGCGCGACCAACGTACCAGACCTGCTGCGAATGGTGCCCGGAATGGATGTGGGACAAATAGATTCGGACACGTGGGCAATCAGTGCGCGCGGGTTCAACGAGGAGTTCAGCGACAAGCTGCTGGTGATGGTGGACGGCCGCAGTGTCTACACGCAGACCTTTGCCGGCGTCTTCTGGGATGGACTCGGCCTTCCTCTGGAAGACATTGAACGCATCGAAGTAATTCGCGGACCAGGCGGCTCCATCTGGGGAGCAAACGCGGTCAATGGCGTGATCAATATCATCACGAAAAAGCCGTCGGACACTCAGGGAGGACTTGCTATCGCAGGCGGCGGAAATGTCGACCAGGGATTCGGAAGTTTGCAATATGGCGGCCACATTGGAAAATCCACCGATTACCGATTCTATGACAAGTATTTCAATCAGTCTCACCTGCCGAATTTGGCCGATCAGCCGGGCGGCGACGATTGGCACGTGCTTCGCGGAGGCTTCCGGGCCGATAGCAGCCTCTCGCCGAGGGACGATTTGACGCTTCAAGGCGATTTGTATGGGGGGCGGGAAGGCCAGGCTGTGCTGGAGTTCGGCTCCAATATAGCGCCACAAACTCAAGCCAGTCTGGGCGGTGGTTACTTTCAGACGATCTGGAATCACGCTAACTCGACGCGCTCCAATACAACATTCCAAATGTCGTACGACCGCGCCATCAGGAATCTCCCGTTCCGGGACAGGCGAGGCACGCTAAACCTCGATTTCCAACATCACTTTGCCTGGGGTGGCCGACAAGATGTCGTCTGGGGAGCAGGCTATCTTTACACCAATCACCGCAGCAACAGCGCGAGCGTTCGCTACGATGCTGCAGACAATATCCGCCAACTCTTCAGCTCGTTTGTTCAGGACGAAATTGCACTGGCTCCCAACCGGGTTTATCTGACGCTCGGAATCAGGCTCGAACACAATGAGTACACCGGCTTCGTAGCCATGCCCAATGTGCGCGTGGCCTGGCAACCAAGCCAGCACGACACTGTCTGGGCCGCGGTATCGAGCGCGAGAAGAATGCCCTCCAGCGGTGACACGTCGGATTTCGTTACCGGCGCGGAATTACCTGGAGGACCGGGAGGTCCCCCGCTGCGTGTCGTTCTGGACGGCAATCCGAATTTCAAAAACGAGCGATTACTGGCCTACGAAACGGGTTACCGGGCAGCCGTCGGTGAAGCTATCACCATCGATTTTTCAGCTTATTACAATGTGTACAATGCTCTCCGGACGCTTGAGCCTCAAGCCCCGATCCTTCAAACTTCTCCGCCCCCGCCCGTCCTGCTCCTGCCCTACGAGTTCTCTAACGAGATGCAGGGCGAGGCGCACGGGCTGGAGATCTCCGTGAATTGGAAACCAACATCCCGATGGACGCTGAGTCCCGGCTATGCCTTCGAAAGGGTGCACATGCATTTGGCTCCCACGAGCCACGATACTATTTTGTTTCCTGCCGCCGGAGGAGGAAGCCCGGACCATTCGGCCCAACTCCGATCACATTGGGACTTAGGTCACCGACTTTCCTGGGACGCCTCCGTCTATTTTGTGGATCGTCTGCGAGCGCTGAGCACCCCCGCTTACAGCCGCGTCGATACGGGCGTCACTTGGAGGCCCATGGAGAAAACCTCGATCAGTATTGTGGGTCAGAACCTAATAACCGGTCACCGGCTCGAATACCTCGACGAAAGCGGCTTGGTTCAATCGGGTTTGGTGAAGCGTAGCGTCTACGCAAAGCTGAGCTGGCAATTCTGAGGAAGAACGTGAATCTGATGGATATTTTGGCGGATCCCGCGCTATGGCTGGGTGGAACTCACCAGTTTCTGCCCGCTGGCCCACGCGGCCATCGCCTTCCAATCAGGGTCGTCCTTGGATTCAAATTGTCTTCCACCCGTGTGGACAAACTCGATGT
>Ga0302324_100015705_pt1 | contig 15165 bp, 11 predicted proteins | sample Palsa_T0_1_FD_201949 | JGI IMG/M metagenome (GOLD analysis project Ga0302324, IMG submission 201949) | Peat permafrost microbial communities from Stordalen Mire near Abisko, Sweden - Palsa_T0_1 | ecosystem: Environmental > Terrestrial > Soil > Palsa > Peat permafrost | place: Sweden: Abisko...
CGAGGCTACGGGGGGCTGGGATTGTGGCATACTGCAAGGCCTCCGAAAAGGGTCCGGTCAGGGGGTGACCGATGGTGAATACAGGGTACACGGAAAATTGTGAAAATGGGATGACAATTTCGGCGGGTTTGAGCCCGGGGTGCGGGTTTTAGCCAGTTTTGGGGAAACGACGATGACGGATTTTAGTAAGTTGCTGATTGGAATGGGGTTGGTGCTGGTGGTGGCGGGAGTTGTGGTGCTGGCGGCGGGACGGTGGACGAATCTGCCATTAGGACGGCTGCCGGGAGATATTGTGTATCGGGGGAAGAACGCGACGTTTTATTTTCCGTTGGCGACGTCGGTGGCGGTGAGCGTGGTGTTGACGATTGTGTTGTGGGTGGTGGGGAAGTTCAGGAAGTGAGAGTGGTTTCTTTCGCCCTTCCGGGGCTGGTTCCGAAAATCTTGCGACCGATCCCACGGCTTGCGCCGTGGGCTTTATTCTTTCGCCGCTTCGCGGCTGGAGCCGTAGCGACACAATATCCGCATTTGACTTCGGCAATGCACAGCCGTTAGATTCTTCGCGATGGTGATTTTCGTTTTTGTTCTTTCGTTGTTTTGTTCTTTGAATTTTGCAGTGTCGTTCGGAACGCGCGTCTTTGCCGCTCGGTGAAGACAGGGAAGCGGGTGAGAATCCCGCGCTGCCGCGCAACTGTAAGCGAGGAAACTGCTTTCGGGTCACTGGGAGAAATCCCGGGAAGGCCGGAAGCGTTACTGGATGAGGATCATCCTTACTCGCGAAGCCAGGAGACCGGCGCGATCCGTCTTACTTGAACCCTCTTTCGCGTGCAAAGGAGGAAAGTATGCGCGTATTCGGATTCCGGATTCTGCTGGTCTCTGTTCTCTCTCTTCTTTCGCTAACCGTGGCGGCTTTCGCCGCTGATATCAAAGTAAAAGTGGTGGATCCGCAAGGTGCGGCTGTGGCGGGGGCGCAGGTGTCGCTGCTGGGCCGAAGTGAAACCAAAGTGATCGCCACGCAGACGACTTCGGCCGAAGGCGCGGCATTGTTTTACATTGCGGGCACGGGCTCTTACCGGATTCAAGTGCTGGCGCAGGGGTTTGCGGCGGAGAGGGCGGAAATTTCGTCTTCGTCTGCACCCCAGGCGGAGATCACGGTGAATCTGCGTCTGGCGACGGCGGCGGAGACCGTGGTGGTGAGCGCTACGCGGACTCCGGTGGTGGGGGAAGCAGCGGGCGCGGACGTGGACTCGCTCAGCGGGGCGCAGCTGACGGCCATGCAGCCGATTGCGGCGGACGATGCGATGCGTTTTCTGCCGGGGGCGGTGGTGAATACGGCGGGACAGCGCGGCGGGTTGTCGTCACTGTTCGTGCGCGGCGGGGAATCGAATTACAACAAAGTGATTGTGGACGGGGTCACGGTGAACGAACCGGGAGGGACGTTTGACTTTGGGACTTTATCGCTGGCGCAGGGCGACCGAATGGAATTTGTGCGCGGGGCGCAGAGCACGCTGTATGGCAGCGATGCCATGACGAGCGTGGTGCAGGTGTGGACGCGGGCGGGGAGCACGCGGGTTCCGGAATTGCGCATTGGGGCAGACGGCAGAAACCTGGGAACGGCGAGCGGGCATGCTGCGCTGGCGGGAGCGAACGGGCGGTTCGACTACAACGTGTTCGGCGACCAGTTCGATACGAACGGATCGGGAGTGAACGACGCTTACTCGGATTCGCTGGAGGGAGCGAACGTGGGCGCGGCACTGAACGGTTCGACTGCGCTGCGGGTGCGATTTCGGCATGCCAACAGTCATACCGGGTTGCCGGGGGAGTGGAGTTTTAACGGTTACGATCCGCTGGTTCCGGTGAATGGATTTACGGAGCCGCTGGAAGCGCTGGCGGCGAACCCTTACAGCTGGTCACAGTTGAATAATCTTTTGGGCAGCGTGGAGTTGACGGTCAGCCAGCCGGGTGGATGGCAGCATCGGTTCACGGGGTTTGACTATGTTTATCGGTACTTCGATCTTGATCCAGGCGACGCGCAGCGGGTCGATCCGTTTGGCGATCCGATTGACTATCCTTCGAATGAAGTCGATCACATCAACCGCGCGGGGTTTGAATATCAGGGGGATTATTCGGAGCGCAGCTGGGCGCACACGACATTTGGTTATCGCCTGGAGAATGAGAACGGGTTTGTGGGCGACCTGGATTATGGCGCGCAGAATCACGGGCAGAGGCTGAATCAGGATGTGTATGTGCAGCAGGAGTTGACGCTGGGGCGGCTGGGAGTGATTGCCGGCGGACGGTTTGTGCACGACAGTGCGTTCGGCAATACGGGAGTTCCGCGAGTGGCGCTCACGTTGCTGGCGCTGCGGGGGGACGAAATATTTTCCGGGACGCGGCTGCGGTTTTCCTATTCCACGGGATTCAAGGAGCCGCGGCTGGAGGAAACGTTTAACGGGCTGCCGGGAGATCCCTATGACATTCCGAATCCGGGGCTGAAGCCGGAGCGGGTGCGGGCGTTTGAAGCCGGCTTTGTGCAGGGGTTCGTGCACAACCGGTATGAATTCAGCGGGACGTATTTTAATAATCTGTTTCGCGACCAGATCAACTACGTGACCACGAACGTGGCGCCGAATTATCCGGGCGAGTATGTGAATGTGAATGAGGCGTTCGCGCAGGGAGCGGAACTGGCGCTGCGGGCGAAACTGAGTTCTCGGCTGCTTTTGAATACCGCGTATACGTACACATCGTCGGAGTATCTGGATAATCCCGCGCCGTATGATGCGGTCTATAACCCGGGGCAGCCGCTGTTGCGGAGGCCGAAGCACGCGGCCAGCGAGTTGCTGTCTTATATGGGGAACCGCTGGGGCGGGAACCTGGGCGGGAGTTTTGTGGGACGGCGGGCGGACTCCGATTTCGACAACTTTGGCATCGACCACGCGGCGGGATATGTGCGCGTGGATCTGGGCGGATGGTACGCGGTGACTCATCGCGTGACCGCTTATGTGAATGTGCAGAACGCGCTGGACCGGCGGTACAACGAAGTGGTGGGATATCCGGCGCTGCCGGTGAATTTTCGGGCGGGGGTAAGGTTGCGGATTGGCGGGGAGTGAAGCGTAGGCCGAGTGATGATGCTCGCATGATCAAGCGCTCGCATGAAAAAAGAAGCCGCCCAGGGGATGGGGCGGCTTCTTGGTTTAGTGCAAGTGGTAAAGATCGCTACTGTTCGAGCATGATCGGCAAGGTGCTGATGGAGATGGACTGGCCGGCGCTGACGGTGGTTTTTGTGGCCGTCAGATCAAGATAGTCCACATAGTCCGAGGGGACGGTGAACTTGGCCCCGGCTTCGCTGGGTGTCCAGACCCACAATGCAGTTTTGCCGCTGGATTCGGTGAAATTGCAGGTCCAAGTCGTGCTTCCGGCTCCGGGAGTGGGTGCGCAGGGACCGCTGAACTTGCCTCCCATGAGATCTTGCATCATGGAATTGTAGGCGGTGGCGTACTGCGGGTTCGCCTCGATGGACTGGATCCATTTGTACCAGTTGAGGCTCATGGCGCCGTTGGAGGCGTGGAGCAACTCCCAGCGTACGATCTGGCCGGTGCAGTCATCGGCGTTAAATTTGGCCGGGCAGGCGTAGGTTTGAGTGTTGAAATTGGTTTCGGTATCGGCCCATGGAGTATTTTTCCAGGCCGGAAGCAGAGCCTGGTTGCTGAGGTAGAGGGCGGTATACATGCTCCACGCCTGTTCAGGAGTGTTTCCCGAGAGGTATTCGTGCCACACCACCCAATCGGAGAGACGCCCGTTGGTGGTTTCCAGGTTCAGCCAGGCCTGGAGGTCCGGAACGCTACCGCTGGTGGTGGAGGGAGTAAGAATGACGGCGTTCTTCACATTGGCGCGAATGATGGGAACGGCGGGAGCGACCATCTGGTAGAGCTGACCGACGGTGCCAGTCCAGCGGACGGGAGTATTCCACTCGTTCCACAACTCGTAGTAGCGGATGAGATTGACGGAGGCACAGGTTTTGCCGGCTGGGCACTCTCCGGCACAATTGCCGGCGGGACTGCAATGCTGAACGAACTGGGTCACGAAGTCGGTGAACGCCGAACTGCCGTTGGCATTCAGATCGAGAGGAGGGGAGTTAGTGCCCGTGGGGGCAACGACGGGCGCCTCACAGGTGGATGCGGCCCAGCAAGGAACCCAGGAAAAAACCTCGATGACATTGAGGGGCTGGTGTTGGACGATTAGATCAAGCCAGTTGTCGAGCCGGGTCCAGTTGTAGTCGCCAGGGCTGGTGCTCAAGTCCGCCCATGAGGTTTCGGTATCGTGCAGGCGAAGGAATTCCGGCTGGCTTTGCATCTCAGGCCAGATGAGAGTGCCGCCGAGTCCGCCGCAATCGGTGATGTCGAGGCCGCATTGAAATCCGAAGCTGGTATGTACGATGGCGCTGTTCGGCAAAGTGACGACATTGAAGTTGACGGCATTGCTGGCTTGGCCGCCGGCGGTCACGACCACGTTTCCGGATGAATCTCCCGCAGGCACATTCACCACAACGGAATAGTTCGTCCACTTGACCACCGAAGCGGCGGTGCCATTAAAAGTTACGGTGCCCAGAGACGAACCGAAGTTCGATCCAAGGACGGTTACAGAGGCTCCGACGATGCCGGCAGCGGGCGAGATGTGGGTGATGATGCGGTTTAATTGCAGCGGGCTGTTCAGCTTGGTTTGGGCTGCTAAACGAAAATCAGTTCCGACTAACAACGCCAGAACTAACGAAATAAGTACAGACAACTTACGCATGGGGGAAACTCCTCGTTATTGGGCCAGAAATCAATTCAGGAACGGCACTCACGCTGACCGGCTTTTCGCTGTGGTGCAACCAACACATAACGGGAGCACATCGTTGTTGCTGATGAGTGAATTGTTACAGCCGGGTGGCGGCAGCGCCAGTCACAGAAGTGCAGATGGAAACCGGGAGCGACAACGCATCGGAATCTGGTAAATGCCGGATCGGCGTTGGCTTATGGCCATCTCGAAAGCGGCCATTGGGCCAGTGCCCTGATACGCGCTGCACTGCGCGCGTGAGATCCCCCCGGCGCGAGGTGAGGAGTAGAGTGCGTTTGAGTCGGGACTAGCTGACTTTTTGGGGGAACTGGGGCAGGGGCATGGCGGCGGCGATTTTTGCGCCGAAATATTTGGTACGGGCGAGCAGAAGCTTTTCGATTTCCACTTCTTTCAGAGGCTGCTGGCGGCCGAGCAGGTGAGTGACCAGGGCGATCTGGGCGAAGTGCTCGACGGTTTCCATCTTCATGTAGGCGTGCTCGAGGGTGTCGCCGTAGGTGACGACGCCGTGGTTCGACATGAGGATGGCGTCATAAATGGGGACATAGGGTTCGAGGGTCTGGGCGAGTTCAGAGGTTCCGGGCGTGCCATAGCGGGCCAGAGGGATGCAGCCCAGGCCCATGACGACTTCGCAGACCAGGGGTTCGGTGAGGGGGATGCCGGCGGCGGCGAATCCGGTGGCGGTGGGCGGGTGAGCGTGGCAGATGGCCTGAATATCGGGGCGCATGCGATAGATGAGCAGGTGCATGCCGATTTCGCTGGTGACGTTGCGGCGGCCGGCAACCTGCTGGCCATCGAGATCGACGATGACCATGTCGGGGGCGCGCATGGCGCCTTTGCTGACACAGGTGGGAGTAACCAGGATGCGGTCGTGTTCGAGGCGCACGGAGAGATTGCCGTCCATGGCGGCGACGTAGCCGTGTTGGTGGAGCATGCGCCCGTAGCGGACGATTTCTTCCCTGTGCTGGCGTTCCGTAGGCATGGTTACCCTTGGGGGAGAATGACTAAAAGCAGGCTGCAGTCTGGCATGGGCATAGTACCAGCAGGCGGGGAGCGGAGACAATCCTAATTTCGTGAAAAAAACGAGCAGTGCGGGGTGACTGAAGCCTGCCGCGGGTCGCGCCTTCTGCGAGTTTGTGGGCCGATATCGCGTTCCGATCGGCTGGTTCGGCTGACTTGATGTCTGGCTTGATGTTGGCGGCAGCATCAGTGGGCGCCGGCTGGGCAAGTCTTGGTCTTCACGAGAGGTAGAAAGCCGGACGGGGTCGGCTCCGTGCCGGTCGAGCTGGGGAGAATGTCCCACATCGTAAAGGTCACAATCAGACCCTCGTCTGGAAACAATTCCAGGTTCTGCCCGCCGAATCCGCGAGCCATCCAGACGTACTCGGTGGAATCCGGCAATTTGAACAGCCACCACTTGAAGCCATATTTGAATCCATCCCTAACGTCGGGCTCGGCGGGGGTTTGAAAGTAGGGCGTCAGAGACTCTTTCACCCATGCACTGGAGACGATCCGCTGGCCGTCCCACAGGCCGTCGTGCAGATACAAGTAACCGATCTTTGCCAGGTCACCGTCGTTCAGATACAAGCCGCCTTCGGTGTCCACAAGTCCCAGATAGGAGCGCTTCCATTCATGGCGGATTCCCAGCGGTGCGAACAGATATTTCTGGCCGTAGTCGTCGATATCCTGACCGGTTTCTTTCTGAAAGATATAGGCGAGCATCACCGTACCACCGTCGTTGTAGTTCCAGACTTTGCCGGGTTCGGCGACCATGGGCTTGTCGATCGCATACTGCACCCAGTCGTCGCTGGCTTCCATCAAGCTCGTGTCGTTTAGTGGATCGCTGCCGGTGATGAAGCCCTCGGCATTCCAGTCGAGTCCCGCTGTCATGGTCAGCAGGTTGCGCAAGGTGATGCGGCGCTTGCGGTCGTCCACGTTCTTTACTTTGGATGTATCTAGATATTTCAGTACTGGCGTATCCAGACTGGCTTTGAAGTCGCCGCGTAGTATGGCTGCGCCGATAATGACCGAAGTGACCGTCTTGCTGATCGATTGCATCGTATGCAGATCGGTGCCGTGATAATAAGGGTGCCAGTATGAATCGAAATAGTTGTACCGCCCGGTAAGGCGCTCGTTGTACGGCCCTCGTTCCCCGGCTTCCTTTCCATAGAGCTTGGCGTAGTCGTGCGGATAGGTGCGTTCGAAAACCTTCTTGCCACAGCGGAAGACCGCAAAGCTGTCCATCATCTTCGAATATTTCCCTGAGGCCATATCTATTTCAAGCCTGAGGAGAACCTGTTCATCGAGCCCGACGCTGGCAGGGCTGGCGGTGGCCCAACCTTTGGTCGGCCAGGGGGTTTGGTCCGCGGGCGGCGTGACAGCCTTGCCGCCGAAGAGCAGTGCGGTTGAGGCCAGAACGATGGTTAACGCGGGGGCAATAAGCATTGTGCGTTTTTTCATGGTGGCTCCGTTGGAGCACGTTATGGCGCGGGCGAGATTCTGTCAACGGGGTCTGGAGGCTTCGTGGAGAACTGTCGAACGCAGACTCAAGTGGTGTCCCTATAATCAGGGCGTGCTGGTCTCCGAATTCCATTACGAACTTCCGGAAGAATTGATTGCGCAGGAGCCGCTGGCGGACCGGGCGGGGTCGCGGCTGCTGCATGCAGGCGCGGGTTGCGAGTTGCATGACCGTCGGTTTCGGGAGTTTCCGGAGTTGTTGCGGGCGGGTGATCTGGTGGTGTTCAACAATACGCGGGTGTTTCCGGCGCGGTTGTATGGAAGAAGGGGTGGAGAGCAACCACCCCACTTCTCGCAAAGGACGCGAGAAATGGGGCACCCGGAAAATCAAAATCCCCACCCGGCCGTTTCTGTTGCGGGGAGGGTTGAGGTTTTGCTGACGCGGCAGGTGTCGAGGGAGCGGAATGAGTGGGAGTGCCTGGTACGGCCGGGGCGGAGGATTGGGGTGGGGGAGCGTCTGGTGTTTGGCGAGCGGGATGAGCTGCAGGCGGAGGTGATTGGGCGGGGGGAGTTTGGGGAGCGGAGGATTCGGTTTACGGCAACCCCCACTTCTCGCGCAAAGAGCGCGCGGGAAATGGGGCACCCGCTGTCCCCACGTGAGCATCTTGAGGGCGAGTACGAGGTCGCTCACGCACGTGACTTCTTTGCGATCCTGGAGAAGATTGGGCATGTGCCGTTGCCGCCTTATATTGGGCGGGCGGATTCTGCTGGGGATCGGGAGCGGTACCAGACGGTGTATGCGCGGGAGCGGGGGTCGGTGGCGGCGCCGACGGCAGGGCTGCATTTTACGCCGGAGATTCTGGCGCGGATGCGGGAGCGGGAAATTGAAACTGCCGAGGTTACGCTGCACGTTGGATTAGGAACCTTTCAGCCGGTGCGGGTGGAGCGGGTGGAGGAAGTTCGACTGCATTCGGAGGCATATTCGATTTCGGACGAGGCAGCGGAGAAGATTAATCGGGCGCGGAGTGCAGGACGGAGAGTTGTGGCGGTGGGGACTACGACTGTGCGGACGTTGGAGTATGCGGCGCAGCAGAGTGAAAATCCCCACTTCTCGCGCACACAACGCGCGAGAAATGGGGCACCCGGGGAAATTGGCGCGGGAACGGGCGAGGCGAATATTTTTATTTATCCGGGATACAAGTTTCAGGTGGTGCGGGCGCTGCTGACGAATTTTCATTTGCCGGAATCGACGCTGCTGATGCTGGTGTGCGCGCTGGGCGGGAAAGAGAACGTAATGCGGGCGTATGAGCACGCGGTGCGGGAGCAGTATCGGTTTTATTCTTATGGGGATTGCATGCTGGTGGAGTAGGGGTTGTGAGTGGAATGGCCTGGTTTCAACAGTTGAGACTTAACTTCCGGTTTGCCCGTAATCCGCCGAGAATCGAGGCCAAGTGACGAGATCAGTTTCTACCAGCCGACTTGTCGGTACTGAGGTTTCAGGCAGACTGTGGGACAGACCGTGGAAATATGATGTGTACTCGTTCTGAGAATTACCAGCGTCTGTTCGGGGGAATGGCATGAAAGTGAATCGAACGCGTTGGCTGGCCGCGTGTGCTCTCACCGCATATGGCGCACTCCTGATCAGGTTCATGGTCTTCAAGGACATACCTGTCATTCGTATAGGACACCTGAGGTTCAGGTTTGCCGGTACGCACACAGGTCCTGGCAACTTCGTCCCGTTCAAGAGCATTGTTTCTCTACTCAGTGGCCGGGGGAATCAATTGATAGCCATGGTGAACTTGTTCGGAAACATCCTCCCGTTTATGCCGATAGGACTGCTCGCTCCACTGGTCGTTCGATCCATCTCATGGCAGAAGGCACTCGTTCTCGGAGTTGCCACTGGGCTAAGCCTCGAGGTGATGGAGGTTGTCTTCCGCGTCGGCATCTTCGACGTTGACGACATCCTACTGAACGCATTCGGCGTCATGGCCGGCTACGGAGTGTTTGTAATGTTCAAACGTCGGGCCCAACCTCGCCCAGGGTGAGCTCTTCAGTCGCGAGAAATGCGCCTGTGGTGATTGACGGGCCTACTCTGGCTACCCGCGGCTTGCGGCGGTGGGCGTTATTCTTGCGCCGCTTCGCGGCTTCGTTCTTACGGCGCTTCGCGGCTTGACGACGGCGCTATTTGATGGCCAGCGGAATCGGGTAATACTTCTGGATCATTCTGCCGGTCATCAGGCCGCCTTCGTATTCGGGGATGATGACTTCGTCGGCGCCGGAGCTGCGGATGGCGTTGGCGTAGCGCTGCTGGCCGGCGCGGGTGATGATTTTGATTTTGGGATTGAGCGAGCGCGAGGTCACGGTGATGTAGAGGTTGTCGGCATCGTTGTCGATGACGATGCAGATGCCGCGGGCGCGGTCGATGCCGGCCTGGAGCAGTACGTCGTGGCGTTTGGCGTCGCCCTGGATGACGGGGATTTTGTCGTTGAGTAATTCGCGGTAGAGGCCTTCGTTGGTTTCGATCAGTACGAACGGGATCTCCAGGCGCTGCAGCTGATCGACGACGGTGCGGCCGACCTGGCCGTAGCCGCAGATGATGAAGTGATCGTGCAAGCGGTCGACGTTGACTTCGTTGATCATGGTTCTCCAGGCCTCCACGCCGTGGCGGCTGAAAATGGTGAGCAGGACGCGCTCGGCGATCCAGATTTGCAGCGCGAAGACGCCTGCGTAGACGAACATTGAAAAAATCTTAGTGGACTTGTGGACGGAGCGGTATTCGATGGAGTGGGGATGAATCACCCAGAACAGGGCGTCGAGCGGGCGCAGGCCTTCGACGCGCATGTAGAAGACGACACAGACTCCGAGGAAGCCCGCGAGAACCAGAAGCGGGAGCCACAAGCGTTTTAGGAAAACGATGATGATGCGTCCCATGGGGTTGGCACGGCCCTTTGGAAAAAGGGGACAAGTATACCAATGGCGCGAAGAAATGGGCATGAATTCTGAGGGGCAACACACGGGGGGCTAAAGCCCGTCTAATTCGTACGGCTTACGCGGCGCTAACGCGCGGCGCTTCCACGGGGATGCGGGCGCCCGTGACGGTGAGCGGGCATTTAAGACGGAACGGCGCTACAAAGTAAAACGGGCATCCTTGCGGATGCCCGTTTGCGGAATACGGCCAAATTCTTCTGGGGAGAAATTACGCCCGGGCAGCGACGACGACCGGCTCTGGCGCGGGAACTGACTTGTCTTCGCCGTTGGGCTTGGCCTGGTTGGGCTGGCCGCCTTTGCGGATGTCGATGCCTCCCTTGAAGAAAGCGCCGTCTTCAATGGAGATGCGGGCGGCGATGACGTCGCCGGTGAGGGAGCCGTCGCTGCGAATGTCGACGCGATCGCTGGCGGTGAGATTGCCGCGGACTTTGCCCAGCACAACGATTTCGCGGGCGTTGATGTTGGCGGCGACTACGCCGTTGCGTCCAATGGTGACGCGATTGCCGGCGAGGTTGATGGAACCCTCGACGCGACCGTCAATATAGAGCGATTCGGAGCCGGTGACTTCGCCCTTGATGACGAGCGATTTGCCGATCGTGGCCTGGTCGGCGGTGGTGGTGGTTACGGGCCGGGGTGCGACGGACTCAGCAGACGCCATGGGCGCGCTGGGGGTAGACAAAGTGGGGCGCTCCGGCACGGCAGGTTGCGCAGGAGTTTGAGGCTGATTGGTCGGCTTCCACATGTGGTAAACGATCCTTTCCTGGTTGGGATTAGGGGTCACTGGCCGCACTTTCGTGACCAAAGCGAATTGTACTCCCGCGTCTCAAAATGAGCACTGTGGAAAATCCTTTATTTTCAATCGGGAGTTCACTCCGATGGTACATCCCTTACGGTGCGTGAGGGGTTAAGGAGGGCGCGGGCCGGGTGTGCGTTTTCTGCCCCGTGCGTGTAACGATTCCCGAAAAAGCCGGGCGGACCGTACCCTTCCACAGGGGTTGAGGGTTATTCTTTCAAGATCGAAGACTTATCGAAAACGGAAACCCGGTTAGGGAGTCTAAATTCTGAAGAATCAGGGGCATGGAAAACTCATTTCATATCAGGAGCGAGAAATGTCACAACCAGCCGTGGTATCGCCTGCAACTTTCGCCATCGCGCGGCCTGAGCCGGGCGAATATGCGCCGTATTATGACCGCTACATTTCTTTGATTGCGGGGTCGGATATTTTGGGGACGCTGGATGCACAGCGGCGGCAGATGATGATGCTGCTCTCAGGGCGCGATGAGAAGGATGGTGACTTCCGCTACGCGCCGGAGAAATGGAATGCCAAGGAAGTGCTGGGGCACGTGTGCGACACGGAGCGAGTATTTTCGTATCGCGCGCTGCGCATTGCACGCGGCGACCGGACGCCGATGGAAGGGTTCGAGCAGGACGACTATGTGAAGCATGGTCCGTTTGCGGGGGCGCCGCTGGCGGAGATAATTGAGGACTACATTGCGGTGCGGCGGGCGACACTGACGCTGCTGCGCAATCTGGATGAGGCGGCGTGGGCGCGGCGCGGGGTGGCGAACAAGAATGAAGTGAGCGTGCGGGCGCTGGCCTATATTACGGCAGGGCATGAGTTGCATCATCGGAGGATTCTGGAGGAGAAGTATTTCGGGGCGTAACATTTTTTCGCCGCGGATTCACGCGGATGAACGCGGATTTTCGATGACGTTCCGGGGGTGGCATGGTTCTGAGGCGGAGAACCTATGCAGTTTGCAGCCGGCGAGAGGTTGCATAGATCCTTCTCTTCGCTCAGGATGACAAAGCCTCGCTCGGGATGACAAAGCTTATTTTTCTTCCATGTCCCAGCGCGCTTTGACGGAACTGCTTCGTGGCAAGGGTGCGCACGCTGATCCGATGGCGTGCGTGGAAGATATTTCCGCGGAGCTGGCGGGGCGGCAGGTGGCGGGATTTCCGCACACGATCGGGCAACTCGTTTTTCATATCAATTACTGGATGGACTATGAGCTGCGGCGCATTCGCGGACTGAGGCCGGTTTACCCGGAGCACAATGCGGAGAGCTTTCCGGCGGCGACGGCTCCCGCCGACGCGCGCGAATGGGATCGGCTGCGGACTCGGCTTTCGGAGTTGCTGGACGAGTTCGCGGAGCTGGCCAAGTCTTGTCCGCAAGAACTGCAGCGCGAAATCGAGAGCGTGTATGAAGGCGACAACAACGTTGCAGGCACGCTTGAGGCCGTGCTCTGGCAGATGGTGGCGCACAACAGCTATCACGTGGGGCAGATTGCGATGATGCGGCGAGTGCTGGGGGCGTGGCCTCCGCGCGGGGGCGGGGATACGTGGTGAAGTTCGGAGTCCGGCCGGACCAGAAAACTCCTTTCTGAGTCGGGTGACGCGGTTGCGAAAGGGATCCTTCGACTGCGGTTCTGCTTCGCATTCGCGAAGCAGAGTCCTCGCTCAGGATGACACCGTGTGAGAATGATTTATGCTGACAGTCTGGTAGCTAACAGCTTCCCATGCTCTCTGATTCGATAATCCTGAAACATATTGCGAAACAGCCCAAGCATGCTGCGGGGTTCAAGCAGCTGGTGCGCGAGCTGGGGCTGCGCGGAGACGAGCGGCGCGAGCTTGACTCGCTGCTGCAGAAGATGGTGGCGCGCGGGACGCTGATTCAAGCGGAATCTGATCGTTATTCCCTGCCGGCGGCCGCGGCCGATAGGAATTTGGTTGCGGGACGGCTCAGCATGCACCGGGACGGGTTCGGGTTCGTGATTCCGGACGCGAAGTCGCTTCCGCCGGCGCTCAAGGCGCGGCTTGCGGGCGACATTTTTATTGCGCCACATCTGATGGGCAATGCCATGCACGGGGACCTGGTGCTGGTGGACATCAGCAATGTGCGACCGGATGGGCGCGCAGAGGGTCGGATTGTGCGTCCGGTGATGCGGGCGCATCCGACGGTGGTGGGAATTTTTCATTACGGGAGCCGCGGGGGATATGTGCGGCCGATTGACTCGAAGATTACGCAGGAGATTTTGATTCCGGCGGAGATGGAGAGGCCGGAGACTTCCGCAGAAGGCAAAACAAAAACGGACCCACAGAGGACACAGGGGACACAGGGTAAAGCAAAATCTGTGGATCGCGTGTTGGGTGATGAGGTGGCGCGGGCGGTGCAGTGGGACGATCTTGAGGGGTTGGTGGTTGATGTGGAGATCACGGACTGGCCTTCGCCGACACAGAATCCGCGGGGGCGGGTGATTGAGATTCTGGGGCGGGAGGATGATTTCGGCGTTGACGTCGAAATCACGATCCGCAAGTTTCATTTGCCGCATCATTTTCCCGCGGCGGCGCTGGAAGAGGCGCAGGATGCGTTGGCAGTGATTCCGGCGGAGGAACTGGAGCGGCGGCGCGATTTTCGCGGGTTGCCGATTGTGACGATTGACGGCGAGACGGCGCGCGATTTTGACGATGCGGTGTACGTACACATGCTGGCGAATGGGAATTTTGAATTGCAGGTGCATATTGCCGACGTGGCGCAGTATGTGACGCCGGGCTCCGCGTTGGATCAGGAGGCGCGGCTGCGCGGGACCAGTGTTTACTTCCCGGACCGTGCCGTGCCCATGCTGCCGCTGGAACTCTCGACCGACATTTGCAGTCTGCGGCCGCAGGTGGAACGGCTGGTGCTGTCGTGCGTGATGGAGATGGACCATCGCGGCGAGATTGTGAGCTATGAGTTGAGCGAAGGCGTGATCCGGTCGGTGGAGCGGATGACTTATACGGCGGTGAGCGCGGTGCTGGAAGGCGATGCGGCCGCGCGGGAGCGCTATGCGCCGCTGGTGGCGACGTTTGAGCTGATGCGCGACCTGGCGCTGATTTTGAATCGCAAACGGCAGCGGCGCGGGTCGATTGACTTCGATTTGCCGGAGCCGGTGATCGAGTTCGACGAGCTGGGGCTGATGAAGAGCATTGCGCGGTCGGAGCGCAAGATTGCAAACCGGCTGATTGAAGAATTCATGCTGTCGGCGAATGAGTGCGTGGCGCATGATCTGGAATCGAGGAACGTGGCGTCGCTGTATCGCATTCACGAGAAGCCGGACGCGAAGCGGGTATACGACTTTGAGGTGATTGCGGCGACGTTTGGATATTCGCTGGGGGTGGGCGCGCTGCCGATTCATCGGGTGCAGACGAAAACCGACCGGCGCTCGGCTTATGGGACGGGCAAGCGGGCGCGAGAGATTGAAGTGCCGCAGGAAGTGCACATCACGCCGCGGATGTATCAGAAGCTGACCGAGAAGATTGCGGGGAAACCGGAGGAGCGGATTCTGAGTTATCTGATGCTGCGGTCGCTGAAACAGGCACGGTATTCGGAGGAAAATCTGGGGCACTTCGCGCTGGCGGCGACTTCGTATACGCATTTTACTTCGCCGATTCGCAGATATCCGGATTTGATGGTGCACCGGGTGTTGAAGGATGTGCTGCGACATCCGAGTCAACATCCCCACCCTGTCGCAGAAAACGCGACAAGGGTGGGGCACCCGCATGATGACGACGCGCCTTCGCCGTGGTCGAAGCGGCGGACAAAAGTGTCCGCCCCACAAGAATCATTGGGGGGGCCGATTGGGGTGGAGGAACTGCACGAGATCGCGGAGGAGTCGAGCCGGGCGGAGCGGCGGGCTGCCGATGCCGAGCGCGAGTTGATGGAGGGCAAGAAAGTTAAGTTCATGCAGGACCGGGTGGGCGAGGACCTTGATGGGCTGATCACGAGCGTGACCAAGTTTGGATTTTTTGTGGAGCTTACCGATCTGTTTGTCGAGGGGCTGGTGCCGCTGAATACTTTGATCGACGACCGGTATACCTATCACGAGAACACGCGGGAGATTATCGGGCAGCGGT
>Ga0302324_100015709_pt1 | contig 15164 bp, 11 predicted proteins | sample Palsa_T0_1_FD_201949 | JGI IMG/M metagenome (GOLD analysis project Ga0302324, IMG submission 201949) | Peat permafrost microbial communities from Stordalen Mire near Abisko, Sweden - Palsa_T0_1 | ecosystem: Environmental > Terrestrial > Soil > Palsa > Peat permafrost | place: Sweden: Abisko...
GAAGTCGTGGCGAAGCCGGTGGAGGTGCTGGAAGATCACGCGGCTCCGCTGCAGATTTCCCCGGACTCGCGTTTAGTCGCCTGGAGCGATCCCCATAGCCTGGGTGCGGAGAAATTTCGCGCTCTGGTCACGCGGCTCGACCATGTGCGCAAGCAAAGTAAGCTAAGGTCCTTCCAGGTTACCAGCAGCGTTATCAATGAAGGTAAGACCCTGGTGGCGGGAAATGTGGCGATCACGCTTGCCAAATACTCGGGTTCAAAAACTCTTCTTGTTGGAGGAGACCTCCATCGGCCGACGTTGGCGTCGCTGTTTGGTCTCAGTGAATTGGTGGGCATTCGTCAGTGGTGGTCCGGGAGCGAGCAGGGTCTGGGGCGATTCGTTCATCGGTTGGATGGAATGCCCTTATGGTTTCTTTCGGCGGGAGAGGCATTCGACCAGCCCTCGGACATTCTTCGTTCGGGGCGCTTTCAGAAAGCGTTCTCGGATGTCGGCGCGCAGTTTGAATGGATCGTCGTGGATTCGACCCCGATGCTGCCGATCGTGGACGTAAACCTGTGGTCGAGATTGCTGGACGGCACACTTCTGGTTGTTCGCGAGGGCCAGACGAGGATCAAGGCGTTGGAAAGAGGCCTGAAGGCTCTCGATCATCCGAAGTTGATCGGCGTGGTCGTCAATGACGCAACGGAATTCGACCAGTTGAGTTACGAAGGCCAGTATTACGGCGGCGCGAGCCGCCAGGAAAAAGCGGCCATAAAGAGGTAACTCGCGGGGAATCTGTTTCTTGAGCCAAGTCCTGTATGCCGACCCACGCTGCCAGTAGTTGATCCCTCTTTGCGGATAGCTTCTCTTTGAGCGGCGCGCCTGCAGTAGATTCCTAACCTCAAATCTGTTCCTTGATCCGACTGCTACACGCTTATTTTCCGACCCGAACCCTCTTTCTAGGGGTTTCCGAGGCATGCCTTGTCTTTCTCGCATTCCTTACGGCCACGCTTGCGCGTTTAGGTTCAGGCGGAGCGGGACGTCTATTCAGCAATCAGCACGGCTCCTTAAAGATCGTAATGATGTCGGTGGCCATCGTTATCTGCATGTACTATTTTGACCTCTACGATACGTCGGTGCTCGGCAATCGGCGCGAGGTTGTAATCCGTTTGACGGAGGCGCTGGGCACGGTGTACAGCCTCTTCGTTCTGCTGTATTTCTTCTATCCTCCACTCGAGCTAGGCCGAGGAATTTTCGTGGCGGGTCTCGCGCTTGCGGCGATGCTTGTGCTTTTCTGGCGGGGGTTGTTCTTAAAACTGAGCGGTGTGCCGGAGCTTGCGGACCGTGCGTTGATATTTGGTTAAGGGCCACTGGCCGATCTTCTGGAGGTGGAAGTCCAATCTCGTCCTGAATTGGCTCTTCGAGTTGTTGGCCGCTTTCTGCCCGGGAGCGATGGAAACGGGAACCATCGAGAGGATTGCGAACCGATTGAAGATCCGGGTAATCCGCTCGCGACGGAGATTGCCGAGAATCTCTCCCGCACGGTCAAAAGCCTTCGCGCGAACCGCATCGTGGTGGCCATGGGCGACCGGCGCGGCAAACTCCCCGTCAACGTGCTGCTCTCGCTCAAGTGCCGCGGGTTGCAAGTCCAGGACGGAGCGGAAGTCTATGAAGCGATCACCGGAAAAGTCCCGATCGAATCGATCCGCTTGGGCTGGTTGCTATTCTCGCCAGGTTGCCACGCGTCCGCGTTTCACCTTGCCTACAAGAGGGCCGCATCCATCCTGATTTCGATTCTGGGTCTGCTACTGACCCTGCCCCTGCTTCCTTTCGTCATTCTCGTCATCAAGCTGACCTCACGGGGCCCGGCTTTCTATCATCAGAAGCGTGTGGGGCGGGACGGCAGGGTTTACGAATGCTATAAGTTTCGCACCATGCGCGCCGACGCAGAGGCCGATAGCGGACCCACGTGGACCGGAGACGAGGATCCGCGAATTACCGGGGTTGGAAAAGTTCTCCGGCTATCGCGCATGGATGAAATTCCGCAGTTGTGGAACGTGCTGAGGGGAGACATGAGCCTGGTCGGTCCGCGGCCGGAACGGCCTGAATTCGTGGACAGACTCAGCAAAGAGATCCCCTACTATTATTTGCGGCACACGGTACGGCCGGGCATTACCGGGTGGGCTCAAATCCGGTACAAGTACGGAAACTCCGTCGAAGACGCCAAGGAAAAACTGCGCTACGACCTGTTTTATATCAAGAATATGTCGGCAGGGCTTGACGTGCTGGTCTTTTTCCAGACGATCAAAATCATACTGCTTGGGCGGGGCGCAAAGTGAAGCTCCTATTCTGGTCCTGCGCGTTTCTGGTCCTGTTTGCTTACGCAGGCTATCCGATCTACCTCTATGTGCGAGCCCGGTACTGGCCACGACGGGTTCAGCGAGCAAGTACTTATCCCCGCATCGCGATTGTTCTGGCTGTCCACAATGAAGAAAAGAACTTATTGCGCAAATTGAGCAATCTGGAGGGCTTGGATTATCCGCCGGAACGCCTGGAAGTGATCGTCGTTTCCGACGGTTCAACCGACCAGACGAATCAGATTCTCAGGGAGTGGCAGAGACCTTCAAGGCGAGCCGTGATCCTGCCGGATCATTGCGGCAAAGCCAATGCCTTGAATCACGGAATAGCCGCGGCGCAGGGGGAACTCATTTGCTTTGTGGATGCGAGGCAAACCATAGCATCGGACGGATTAAGAAACCTGGCCTCAAATTTTGCCGACCCATCGGTGGGATGCGCGAGCGGTGAACTGATCCTGCGAGGAAGCCAGCAGGTGAAGCTGCCGCATGGCGGGGGTCTGTACTGGCGATTAGAAAAAAATATGCGCAAGTGGGAGGGGATGACCGGATCGACGGTTGGCGCAACGGGGGCATTCTATGCGGTCCGAAGGTCTCTAGTCCCGCCCCTTCCTGGGGGAACCATTCTCGACGACGTATATATTCCGCTCCATGTGGCACGTCAGGGCAGTCGAGTGATTTTCGATCCGAGCGCCGTGGTGTGGGACGATCTGAACCCGAGCCTGAAGCAGGAATTTCGCCGAAAAGTTAGAACTTTGACGGGCAACTATCAATTACTGCAGTTAGCGCCATGGGTGTTAACGCGTTCCAATCCGCTCCACGTTCGAGTGATTTGCCATAAATTGCTTCGGTTGATCATACCGTTTGCCCTTATTGGCATTCTCGTTTCGACATTCTGGCTTCGGCAAAGCGCGTACGGGCTTGTGTTCGGGCTTCAAGTAGCCTTCTATCTGCTGGCTGCATCGGCGGTGTTGCCCGCGAGGCTCGGCCTTCTCTCCCGGGCGGCGAATATCTCGCTCACTTTTATCATGATGAATACAGCGGCTGCCGTCGCGCTGGCCCATTTCCTGACCGGAAAAAAGGCGGCATGGGCACGATAGACAACCTGGATGGCAACCATGCAAATCGCTTAATGGGTGCGATGTCCATCAATGCTGCCGGGACGCCACGACAAACCTCCAGGCGGGGGCACCTTGGCGGGGCGTACGTGGCTCTGCTTCTATTCCTGTTTGTCTATTGTGCCAGGCCGGAGGACTGGATACCGGGACTGTCCCGCGCGCCCCTGGCGAAAATCACGGGGATTATAGCTTTTCTTGCTTTCCTGTTTTCCCTCCCATCCATCCGCCAGCGTTTTCCGCGAGAGCTTTTCTACCTGGCGCTTCTACTGGGGCAACTATCTCTGGCGTCCGTATGGTCTCCGGTGTGGCGAGGGGGCGCTCTGCAAACGACGATGGACTTTGCGAAAGTCCTAATCGCCGTGGTGGTGATGGCCGCGGCCGTGGATACGCTGGGAGGTTTGCGCCTGCTCATCCTCACGCAGGCGGCATCGGTTGCCACCATAGCCGCGGTCACCGTATGGAGAGGACATTTCACCCTGGGGCGGCTAGGCGGGATGCTCGGAGGAAGTTATTCCGACCCCAACGACCTGGCCCTGGCATTCGTGATTTCGCTTCCGCTGTGCCTGGCACTGCTGCTTTTGACAAGGAGTTGGATATTGAAGGCGGCCTGGACATTGGCAATTGTGGTGTTGGCGGATGCGACTTTTCTGACAGGCTCCAGGGGCGGTTTCCTGGCTCTGCTGGTTACGGGAGCTGTCTGCCTGTGGCAATTCGCCATCCGAGGGCGGCGACCCAGCCTTCTAGGGTTCGCGGCTCTGCTGACGGTAATTCTGGGACTGTTTTCAAGCGGGATTTTGGTGGGGCGGCTGAAGGGCACATTTGACATCAAGGATGATACGGCGGTGGCATACGCTTCCGCGCAGGCACGCGAAAAGTTGTTTTGGCGCAGCGTTCAGGTAACCAAGGAGCATCCGCTGCTAGGCGTGGGGCCCGGAAACTTTGCACAGGTGTCAGGGAGCTGGCACGTTGCGCACAACTCCTTCACACAGATGAGCGCAGAGGGAGGAATTCCGGCGCTATTTTTGTACGTGCTAATTTTATGGAGAGGATTCAGGAACCTCAGGGCTGCGAAGCGATTTGCGAATCGGCGTAAAGAAGCTTTTCTTTTGGTGAAAGCCCTTCACGCGAGCCTGATCGGATATGTCATCGGGTCCTTCTTTTTGAGCGTTAACTATACCTTTTTCCCCTACTTCCTGGTTGCGTACACAACGGCGCTTTTTTTGATCGGGAGGAAGGGAAACCCCGACGAAAACCGCGATTACCGTTTTCAGCATATCCCTGCCGTGGTGCGGAGTTGACGGGCAAGCGTGCAGCGAGAATGAGTCGATGAGTCTGGCTTCCGCAGCGGCGGATTCGAAGGCATTGCACGATTCGCGCTCCTTTGGCGATTGTATGGGGGGCGATTGTCCCTCGATTCCCAGGAAGCTACTTTACTTCGCCGCCCATCCGGTTTGGCCGGTCAATAGCGGCGCGCGATTGCGTGACTATCATCTGGCGCTGCAATTAGCGGCTCGTTGTTCGGTGACCTTTGCCGAAATGCGCCATACCGTAGAAGATCTGTGGCGACCCCCTGAGGATTCCGGCTTCGCGCGTGTCCTCACGTTGAAGAAGGGCCGCTCTTACGGACTATATAAAATCGTGCGCGGTCTGGCGGGTCCGATACCGGTGACCGTGTTGAACTGCTGGTCGCGAGAAATGGCGGCCAAGCTGGAAGATGAGCTGGGGTCCCGGCGGTTCGATACCGTGCAGATCGAAGGCGTGCACCTGATTGAGTATCTGCCCGTCATCCGCAGAACGCTGGGCCGTGCGGAGATCGTGGTGGATTGGCACAACATTGAATCCGAAATGATGTGGCGATATGCCGGGACCGCCGGCAACCGCCTCAGAAAATTGGCTGCCAGGCGAACCGCGAAGCTGATCGAGCGCGCCGAGAGGCGGCTCCTGGAAACCTGCGCTATGCATACGGTTGGCAGCGAGCGAGAGCGGCAAAAGCTGCTGGAGCGGGTTCCAAGCGCAAAGATACAAGTCATACCCAACGGCGTCGATGCAGCCCATTACTCGGCGAGGGAGATCGTTGAAGCAACCCGACGAAGCGGCCTGCGCGACTCGAGACAATCCATTCTGTTCGTGGGCTCGATGGACTACCACGCCAACATCGACGCGGTGATGTGGTTTTCGCGAACCGCGTGGCCAGAGATCGCGCGAAATTATCCCGGCTTCCAATTCACGATTGTTGGCCGCGACCCGCCACCAGAGATTCGCTCTCTGGCCTCGGATCGAATCCGCGTAACAGGGACGGTGGACGACGTTCGTCCCTTCTATGCCTCCGCTGTCGCGTCCGTCGTCCCGCTGCGCTGCGGCGGCGGCACGCGGTTGAAGATTCTCGAGGCCATGGCCGCCGGGGTTCCGGTAGTGTCCACGCGATTGGGAGCCGAAGGCATCGACGCCGAGGACGATGTTCACTTCCTGCGAGCCGACAGCGCCTCGGACATCGCAGCGGCGATCGGCGGAATCATTTCATCGCCTGAAACGCGGAAGCGGCTTGCAGGGGCCGCGCGGGAGTTTGTGACCATACGCTACGACTGGTCGATTATCGGCGAGCGGCTTTACCGGATTCACTGCGATCTGGTGAGCGCACGGCAATCCGCGCCGTCAAGGGACATGCATTAAATGATGAAGAGCATCCGCGTGGTGGCCATGCTCGAAGCCAACTCCATTACCGGGTCGGCGAAAGCAGTTCTGGAATTTGCTAAAGAAGCAATCCGTGAGCGCCCTGGTGCGCCTCGGGTAGAGCTTTCGATATTGAACTTCAGCCGCGGTGACACCGGAAATAGCCTCTCTGCGGCAATCCGCAACATGGGTGTTCCCCTGGATACCGTCTTCGAACGCGGACGATTCGACGCCGGCATCCTCCCGCAATTGCATATGGCCATCGCTCGCCGGCGGCCGGACGTCATCTGGTCCAACAGCGTCAAATCACATTTTCTGGTTCGCTGGGCGGGCTTGAACCGATTGGGGCGCTGGGTTGCATTTCACCACGGATACACATCTACGGACATGAAGATGCGGGCCTATAACCAACTGGACCGATGGTCGCTTCCCGTCGCAGAGCGAGTTCTTACGAGTTCCGGCGCATTCGCCAAAGAGCTCGAACGCAACAAAGTCCGTTCCGATCGCATTCACGTTCAACACATGCCGATTCGGCCGGTCCAGCCGGTACCGCAGGAACGCAGCTGCGAACTTCGCCACAAGCTGGGTCTCGACAGCCGGACGCGAGTTCTGTTGAGCGTGGGACGTCTTTCGCAGGAGAAGGGCCATGCCGATCTGGTTCGCGCGCTTCCGAAAATGAGAGAGCTTGCCGCCGGCGCGCCATTGCATCTCGTGCTCGTGGGAGAGGGGCCGGAACGTTCCAGAATCGAGAAGCTCAGCCGCAGTCTGGGTCTGGCGGACGCCGTCACGCTGACGGGGCACCAAAATGACGTCGACTCCTATTATGCGATTGCCGATGTATTCGTATTGCCTTCACACAGCGAGGGATCTCCCAATGTGCTGCTCGAAGCGATGTCCGCCGGCGTACCGGTTGTGGCAACAGCCGTGGGGGGGATCCCTGAAATTCTGTCTGACGGGGACAATGCGCTCCTGGTGAAAAAGAATGACGTCGCGGGTCTCGCTTCGGCGACCGCCCGAGTGCTCCGCGACGCAAATCTTCGAGATCGTCTGATACCGTCGGCGCGCGCGAGTGTCTCGCGAAAGACCCCGGAAGCATATTTTCAGTCGATGAAATCCATATTCGCAAGGGCGGTACAGTGAGTACGTCTGCACAGCCGGGTCCTAGCGCGGCGGAAATCAACCTGGCGACTCAGGCAAGGGAGATGCCGGGAAAACCCATTCCAGTCCTGCTGACCGTGAGGGAGCTTGACCACGGCGGAATCGAGCGGGACGTAACCAAGATCGCGCTGCAACTGGACAGGTCCCGCTTTCAACCGCACGTCGCCAGCTACCGGGCGAAAGGAATGAGACACGAAGAACTCAGGCGCGCAGGCGTTCCTTTTCTCCACCTGCCTGTATCTTCCCTGAAGTCGCCGGCCACTTTATCAGCGGCAATGTGCATGCGGCGGTATATCCGGGAGCATAAGATCCGTCTGGTACACGCCTATGACCCCAGCGCGGTGTTTGTTGTACCGGTGGCCCGGGCTCTTCGGGTGCCGGCGGTTCTGTCCAGCACGCTCGGGAATCGAAGTCTGCTCAGCGCTCGCTCGCGCAGGCAAATTCGCTGGACAGATCGGATGGTGGACACGGTGGTGGTTAACTGCGAAGCCATGCGGCGCCACATGATCGAGGACGAACATGTTTCCGGCGAGAGCGTCGCGCTCTGCTATAACGGTGTCGATCTGAGTGATTTCTATCCGGGGCCGGCGCGCAAACCTTTTCCTGTTTCAGATGCTTCGCTGGTGATCGGAACGGTCTGCGTGCTGCGTCCGGAGAAGCGTATCGATCTTTTGCAAGAAGCGTTTGCCCGCATCCGAGATCTGAGGGCGGGAATGAAGCTGCTGATCGTGGGCAGCGGGCCGGAACTGCCAAGATTACAGGCGAACCGCCAGAGGCTGGGACTTGAGAATGAATGTTTTTTTGTGCCTGCTACACCATCGGTTCCGCAATACCTTCGCGCTTTCGATATCTTTGTTTCGTCCTCATCCTCGGAGGCGTTTTCCAACGCAATTTTGGAAGCGATGGCTTGCGGGGTCTGTGCGGTGGGTTCCAGAGTCGGAGGCACTCCGGAACTGATAGGGAATGACCAGCGAGGTCTGCTGTTTGAATCGAGCGATGCGGGTGATCTGGCCGCAAAATTGGCTATACTCATCGAAAATGAGGGACCTCGACGCGAGTTTGCGGCCCGCGGCGCGGAATTTGCCAGGACAAAACTGAGCCTAGAGATCGCGGCTCGGCGGATGGCGGAGATTTACGAAGTGGTGCTGCACCGGAAAGCTGCGGGGTCACTGTGCTGAATATGCCGATTCCCATCGTTCTGTTGGCCGGCGCGCGGCCCAATTTCATGAAGGTTGCTCCCCTGATGCGCGTCCTGGCGAGCGATCGCGAATTTGAGCCGATCCTGGTTCATACGGGGCAGCACTACGATCGTAATATGTCGGGCCAGTTCTTCAGCGATCTCGATCTTCCGGAGCCGCGTTTCGACCTCGGAGCCGGCTGCGGGAGCCATGCGCAACAAACCGCGGAGATCATGAAACGGCTGGAGCCGGTGCTGCTGGAAGTGAACCCGGCGGCAATCCTGGTAGTGGGCGACGTGAATTCAACCGTCGCCGGAGCCCTGGTTGCGGCCAAACTTGGAATCAAGGTGGTGCACATTGAAGCCGGGCTGCGCAGTTTCGACCGCGAGATGCCGGAAGAGATCAATCGGATTGTCACCGATTCCATTTCCGATCTGCTGCTCATCACCGAGGAAAGCGGCCGGGCGAACCTGCTTCGCGAGGGCATGGCCCCGGAGCGCATTCGCTTCACCGGCAACCTCATGATCGATTCCTTAAGGCGCCACCTGGAACGGGCGAGGCAATCCAGCATTCGGGGGCGTCTGGGCATCAGCGGGCAGCGCTATGGGCTGGTTACGCTGCACCGGCCGGCGAACGTCGACGACCGTGGGCAACTCGCGGGGATTCTGGAGGCGCTGGCGGAGATTTCCAGCGATCTTCCCCTCTATTGGCCGATGCATCCCAGGACTCGCCACCGCATTGAAGAGACGGCGATTTCACTTCCGAATCGCATTCACGCGGTGGAACCTCTCGGATATCTCGATTTTCTCTGCCTGCAGGGGAGTTGCGCCATCGCGCTTACCGATTCCGGCGGAGTTCAGGAGGAGACCACGGTGCTGGGGGTTCCCTGTCTCACGCTGCGAGACAACACGGAGCGACCGGCGACGATCGAGTACGGCACAAACCGCCTGGCCGGCACGAAGAAAGAGTCCATTCTAGAAGCCTGGAACCAAAGCTTTACCGACCAGAGACACGGACGAATTCCGCCATTATGGGACGGGAAGGCGGCGTTTCGTTGCCATGCGGCATTGAGAGAATGTTTGTCGCTCCCGAGCCTGTCGTAACCATCATTCATTGCAATGACTAATCACGTAGTGCTGATTTTCGCGTACCATTTTCCTCCCGAGAATGCGATCGGCGGCGCGCGGCCCTTCCGTTTCGCCAAATATCTTTCGCGGCTGGGCTACACCTGCCGCGTCTTCACGGCGGCGGAGCAAGATGGCCGTTCCGATCCGAACACCGAATACGTGCCGGACCCATTCGTTGCCAGCACCCGGCAAAGTTTCAGCTGGCAGCTTGAACGCGCGATCCGAAAAGTTTTTCTTCCGGGTGACGTGGGGATGTATTGGTCCTATCGCGCCGCCAGGGCTGCCCGAGCGTATATCCGCGCACACCCCGGCGCCCGGGTTACGATATTTTCCACATTTCCGCCCCTGGGGTCGCATCTGGCGGGATGGCAACTCGCCCGGGGCAATCGAATGGTCTGGATTGCCGATTGCAGGGATCCGCTCACCGGCGAATCCGCGGATGGACATCGCGCCGCTTCACAGAGGCGCCTGTACCGCCGGCTGGAGCGGCTCGTAGCGCGAAGGGCGGACGCGGTGATTGCCAATACCGATGCGGCTCTGAATGGCTGGAAGGAGAGATTTCCGTCATCAAGCAATAAACTCCACTTGATTTGGAATGGATTTGATCCCGAGGAGCGCCTCACCGCGCTGCCGGCATCATCACACGATTGCAAGACGCTGAGCCACGTTGGCACGCTGTATCACGGGCGCAGCGCGACGCCAATCCTTGAGTCGGTGGCCCGATTGATCGCCGCGAACCGGCTGGCGGCAGGGAGCGTGCGTGTGCGGTTGGTGGGACCGGCGGAGGCAGGGTGCCTGCCTGGTCCAGAATTCATTCAAGGGGCAAAATCCCAAGGGTGGCTGGACCTGGTGACGGAGCAGATCCCTTCGCAACAGGCGCAGCAGGTTGCGCAATCCTCCAGTCATTTGCTGTTGCTGCAGTGGAGATCAACAGATCAGGTTCCCGGGAAAAGTTTCGAATACCTGCAGATCGGACGGCCCATCCTCGCGTTTATTCAGCCGAATTCCCCTACCCAGCGACTTCTCGATCAAAGCGGCGTGCCGCATCGGTGCGTGTACCCCGGCGCCTCTCCCGAGGAGATCGACAACACCGTGGCCGAGTTTTTGGAGGTTCCGTCAACGCCGGTCGGCGCCAGTCCGTGGTTCGACGAGCAGTTCAACGCGGAACATCAGACACAGATGCTTGATGAGATCATTCGTTCTCTGCACTGTCGGCGACCTGGTTGGGAGCTCCAGCACTCGGTACCGTACTCCCGGGCTACCGCCCGGCGGCGTCTTCAGATGGGAAACAGGGCAACGAAGCCGGAAGAACGTCATCAGCCGCATCGTTGAAATCAGGTTCAGGCGCTTCAAGACTTAACAGCTCGTTTCGACCTTGCAACTCTTGCGCGGTCATTTACCGTTTTTTGCAACAAAACCACAAAGAGCTTCGGCCGATTGCGTCTTTATGGAAGCCCATTGATCCAAACCACTCTGACCGAGCCGATATCCGCCGCTCGCGCGAGGGCTGCCGGGGAAATTGACAGATCCCTGGCGACCGGCATCGCTTGGAGTGCTGCAGCCAAATGGTCCAGTCAACTCATCTCCTGGGGGTCTTTTCTAGTTGTCACCCACATCCTCGCACCATCCGACTTCGGTCTGGTGGGAATGGCGGTGCTTTATTACGGACTCCTGCAATTGGTGACGGACGCGTTTGGAACGGCGGTAACCACCCTTCGCGACTTGACCGACGAACAGTTAGCACAGATGAACAGTGTGGCGCTGATTTCGGGCGGTCTCGCTTGGGTTCTTTCCTGTGGTGTGGCCAGTCCACTTGGTCATTTTTTCAAGTCGCCGCGCCTGCCATTGGTTGTCGTGGCCATGAGCACGATGTTTCTAATGTCCGGGCTACGGATGATCCCTTACAGCCTGCTATACAGAGACACGCGGTTCAGACTTCTGTCCATTCTGGACGCGGTTCAGGCTGTTGCCCAAGCCTTGACCATGCTGGTTTTCGTGTGGCTCGGTTTCGGGTATTGGACCCTGGTCATCGGAAATATCGCCGGCGCGGCCACGCTGGCGGTCCTGCAAATTTCGTGTCGCCCGCATCGCTTTGCAAGGCCACGTCTCAGTTCGATTCGGAATGCGCTGACGTTTAGCCGCCACATCATGGTGGGCAGTTGCTCCTGGTATGGGTATTCGAATGCGGACTTTCTGGTTGCCGGCCGAGTGTTGGGTCAGACGGCCTTGGGCGCGTATACGCTTGCGTGGACCCTGGCGACACTGCCACTGGAAAAAGTCACGGCCATCGTAACCAATGTGTCCTTTGCCTACTTTTCCGCAGCGCAGAAGGATCTCGCGCTTTTAAGGCGCCACCTGCGAATCCTGACCGAAGGGCTCTCTCTGGTCACTTTCCCGGCCACGATTGGGCTGGCGCTTGTCGCTAGCGACTTGATTCACTTGTTGTTTGGTGCAAAGTGGGATGGCGCGATCATTCCGTTGGAAATCCTGGCGTTTTATGCCTCCCTTCGCTGTATTACGACGCTGCTCCCTTCGATTCTGAATGTGACTGGCGAATCGCGATTCGTCATGTGGGTTATGCAGGGGGCATTGGTGCTCATGCCCATGGTGTTCTATGTGGGAAGCCGGTGGGGACCGACCGGGATCGCGTATGGATGGGTGATCGCCTACCCCGCCGTTGCCGCGTGTCTCTATTGGCGCACGTTTCGCAAGATCGAGATGCCGCTGGGAGATTATCTGCAGGCGCTCCGGCCGGCGCTGACGGGATGTGTAACCATGACTGCGATTGTAGAGGTTTTGAAGCGCACTCTTATTGTGGGCCTCCCGCTCCCGGTTCGTCTTGCCCTCGAGGTTCTTTCCGGGAGCGCGATTTACGTTCTAACGTTAACCTTATTTCATATCGACCGTTTGTTCTCGTTCTGGAAGTTCCTCAGGGTGCCCCGGCAGGCAAATCGACTGGAATCAGTGACAGAGCAATCCTTGAACTTGTAAGCCCCCGAACCCCGCGCCGCCACAGGTTATGGATGCGAGTCCGAGATCAAGCCGGGATAAAAGTTCAGTTCGCCGTCCTGCTGGCATGCATTGCCGGCGTCTCCGCCAAGGCGCAGGTCACAATTACGCCTTCGTCGCCCCCGGTCGTGAACCAAGGGCAAACCGTCACATTCACGGCATCGGTAGTGAATGGCGGTGGCGTAGCGTGGTCTTGCCCAGGCTGCAGGGGTAGCATCGATCCCTCAACGGGGGGCTACACGGCGCCTGCTTCTGTGAAGGCGCAACAGTCCTATGGCGGGTACCAGGTATTGCCGAACGATCACGTTTTCAACACACGGATCGACTCTCTCCCCGTGAATGTAAACTCGGCCAGTTGGATTGCCGGGGCGGGCAGCATTCCGGTGAATTACCTTCCTTCGTTCCCGGTGAATTTCGCCGACACATCCACGCCCACGTCGAAATTGGTTTTCGCTTACACTCCGGCGAACAACGGGCCGTTTCAGCTTGCGCCGTATCCAAAGGCCAGGATTGAGAGCGGGTGGTTTTCAGGGCCGTGGGGGCCGGATCGTCACTTTTTTGCGATTGACACGACCAACGGCACTTTTCAGGAGATGTATAACTACTATGCTCCGGGCGCCAATCCTTCCTGTGCCAATTGCACATCGCAAAGCGGGGTGAAATATGCAAATTCGACCTATGGGCTGCCTGCAAACGGAGCGACGGATGCGGCCGGGATGTATGTTATGCCGCTCACTTTGCGTTTGCAGGAGCTGGAAAATGCGGTAAGCAGCGGCGGGACGATTAACCACGCGCTCAGATTCACGCTGCAAAACGGTTATATTAAGCTCAATTCCTTCATTTGGCCTGCAACGACCACAACTTCCGCGGGAGGCGGAGTTGTTCCCTACGGCGCAAGGTTTCGGCTGAAATCGAGCTTCGACATCTCGGGCTTCTCGCGGATTGCCCAGGTGTTGCTGAAGCAGCTCCAGCAATATGGCATCATTCTGGCGGACGGCGGCTACGGGTGGCAGGTCGCGACCGAATATACCAAGTGGCCCGCCGCGTACAGAGCGGCGTTCTCTGAGATTGCGAACGCCGGTATCGGTCCGTCGAATTTTGAAGCTGTGGATGAATCGAGTTTAGAAGTGTCCCCATCATCGGGACTAACCACCGCTTCAGAGACTGTGATCGCGACCAGCGTTTCGAACCCCTCTCAATTGGCGCGGCAGCAAGTAGTCCTTACAGGAGTTACGCTCAACCTGCCCCTCGACGAAATGTACGCGCAGGCTGGGACAGGGGCCCAGCAATTGACGGCGTATGTGAACGGGACGTCGAATACGAGCGCAACCTGGTCGATGAGTCCGGCGGTCGGAGCCCTAACCAGCGCCGGCCTGTACACTCCGCCGGCGGGCGTCTCCGCTGCCGCGGTCACGACAATCACGGCAACCAGTGCGGCAGATTCGTCCGTCGCCGCGTCGATGACGCTGACTGTTTTGCCATCAGGGCCCATTCGCATCATCATGGGGCAAGCCATTCCCTATACCGATACCCAGGGTAATGTCTGGCAGGGCTCCACGGGAGATGATGGGGGGCACTCCTACGATAATGGGGGAACGTGGCTCAATACGCCGGATATCCAGCTCTATAAGGTGGCCTATTTCACTGACAACGATATGCGTTTTGATATCACCGTTCCGAACGGAAGCTATTTAATCACCGGAAAATTTGCGGAAACGGAGAGCAACGCAACAATTGGCAGCAGGCTGATGGATCTTGAGGCCCAGGGCCAGGTGGTGGATTCCAACGTAGACATTTACGCCTCGGCTGGGGGAATAAACATGCCCATCGATTTCACAATTCCGGCAGTCGTGTCGAATGGGCACCTCGCCTTTGTCCTCCGGCACGTAGTGGGCGACTTCGCCATCCTATCCGCGCTGCAAATTGTTCCTATCGGCGGAGGCAATCCGCCGGCGCCGCCGACAAATCTCACGGTCATACAGGTCCACTAGTCACAATGGAGCGCTTCTCCGATCAGGTGCTCTCGCCGGTCAACTCCGCGCCCTCCTACACCAGCAAAGTGCTCTCCGATTCCGATCTGGCCGATATACACGCCCTCCTGCAGACTGACTCCATTCCGAATTGAGCAGAACCAGGCGGCTTTAAGCAATGCCTGGATCGCCAAGGTTCTCCGGACTGATCCCCAACTGCCGTTCTTCAATCTTGGTGTGAGTCCAGCTATAGGTGCTTGTCGCATACCGATCGACTACAAATGCGTTCCCTAGTTCAAACGGCGGAGGTGTGAAGTATTTGGGTAATATAGCTACGCAGAATTCGAACGAGCTCTAGCCACTACTCGGCAACCTGAGAAGGCCAAGGATTGAGGGAGGCGCACAGCGCGATGTCCAAGTTAGCCGATCTCACCGCGAGAGGATCGCAGCGCATCATCGACTTGGTAAGAACTGCAGGAGTGTATGTCTGCGGGTGGGCAAATTTCAGCGGAGGCGAGCGGTCATAGCCGAGCCCGATGAGTCCGCCCAGTTCGATTGAAGCTCCCTCCTTGCAACCCCCGCTAGGCGTTTCCAGTAAGCG
>Ga0302324_100015710_pt1 | contig 15163 bp, 16 predicted proteins | sample Palsa_T0_1_FD_201949 | JGI IMG/M metagenome (GOLD analysis project Ga0302324, IMG submission 201949) | Peat permafrost microbial communities from Stordalen Mire near Abisko, Sweden - Palsa_T0_1 | ecosystem: Environmental > Terrestrial > Soil > Palsa > Peat permafrost | place: Sweden: Abisko...
ATTCGACCCATCCCTTACGTCTGAAGATGTAGGTCAGTAGGGTTATTTCGTCGAGCAGCGATGAGAAGAGAACGCCAGGATATAGGGTGACAGCGAATAGTGAGTGAGAGTAAGAACAATCGTCTCAATCCGATCGTGAACCTGAGCAAGACTGCTCGGAGGATGTTGACCAGGCACTCGCTCTCTGTAGTGACCGTGCCGTTCGTGTATTGTTAATAATGCCGTCCCCGAACCACCCGAAACCCGTTAGCTGGTATAGATGACATCGTTCACCATCCTTTACGACGTAATACGCTGGGAGGAGAAGGCGATCTCCGAGGCGGCGAAGAAGAAGGGCGTGGAGGCCCATCTCGTGGACGCGCGGGAGATGGCCCTCGAGGTCACCGGCAAGTCCAGCGGGATAGCGGACCACATTATCCTCGAGCGCTGCGTCAGCCACTACCGGAACATCCACGCGACCGCCGCGCTGGAGTCGCTGGGACACAGGGTGGTCAATGACTTTCATACCGCTTACATGTCCAGTGACAAGCTGTTCTGCAGTATGGCGCTCGCACGCGCCGGCATACCGACCCCTCGCACCTTCCTCGCCTTCACGGAGGAGTCTGCGAAGAAGGCACTGCAGTCCCTCGGCTACCCCGGCGTCATCAAGCCTGTAGTCGGAAGCTGGGGGAGGCTCTCCGCTCTGATCAAGGACGAAGACTTTGCGACTGCCATCATCGAGGACCGGGAGTACATGTACCCGATGTACCAGGTCTACTATCTCCAGGAGTTCGTAAAACGCCCGCCGCGGGACATCAGGTCATTCGTGGTCGGAGACCGTACCGTGGCCGCGATCTACAGGCTCTCTTCTTCCGACTGGCGCACTAACACCGCGAGGGGAGGGAAGGCCATACCGTGCCCGGTAACCGAGGAGCTGAACGAACTCTCGTTAAAGTCGGCGAAGGCAGTAGGTGGAGAGATCGTAGGGGTCGACCTGATGGAGTCTCCCGACGGGCTGCTGGTGCACGAAGTGAACAACACAACTGAATTCAAGAACACGGTCCCAGCCACAGGCATCGACATACCCGGCTTCATCGTCGACTATCTCGTCTCTCTGGAGAAGAGATGAGGCCGTGCAGCAAGAAGTCAAGCTACTCCTCGATTCGCTGAAGGTCTACTCTCCTTCCGCTAAAGAGGAGAAACTATCGAACCTGCTACGGCGCAGGATGCGGGCCCTCGGGTTCAGCAACGTTCGCACGGACGCGGGCGGGAACGCGATAGGCGAAGTCGGGTCGGGTAGTCCGCACCTCCTCTTGTGCGGCCACATGGACACAGTCCCGGGTTTCATCCCCGTCCGGCGGGAAGGAAACAAGGTCTACGGAAGAGGCGCTGCGGATGCAAAGTCTCCCATGTGCGCCATGATCTCAGCCGCCTCGGCCCAGAAGGCCGGCCCGCTCCACATAACGGTAGCCTGCGTCACGAGAGAGGAAGGCGACAGCCTGGGAATCCACACCCTGATCAATGCAGGCGGGGACTACGACGCTGCCGTCTTCGGTGAACCCGGAGGCGCCCACAGGGTGGCCGTAGGCTATCGGGGCCGGGTGCAGACCAGGCTGTCCGTCGCGACGGAGGGCGGGCACGCCGCGTCATCCTGGGCGCACCAGAGCGCTGTCGACCAGGCACTGGCCGTGTTTGCCACGTTCCAGAAGTACGAGAACGCCAAGGCGGTCGGCCAGGACCACTACCACTCGCCGAACATCTCACTCACGATGATACGGGGTGGCTCATACTCCAACGTGATCCCGCGGAGGTGCAGCATGACATTGGACGTGCGAATGCCTCCGGGCCTCTCTTCAAGCGCCATGAAGTCGGACCTCCTGCGGATGGTCGAGGAGCATGCGGACCGAAACCCTGCAGTGGAGTTCAACCTCGAGTTCGAGGAGCCCACGGAGGCCTACGAGGCGCCGACCGACTCGCTGGTCGTCAGGGCCTTCCAGCGGTCCATCCTGACCAACCTACACACGAAGCCCACGTTCACCCACAAGACCGGTACGGGCGACATGAACACGCTCGCCGAGAGGATGAGGATACCCTGCGTGACCTACGGACCAGGAGATTCGAAGCTGGAGCACACCGACGGCGAGTACGTGGAGATAGCCGACTACCTCAACTCCATCTCGGTACTGCGCGGCGTCTTCAAAGAGTTCAAGGCGCTGTCGTCGTCGCGCTGACTCGCGCGCAGAAAAGAAGATAACGCCAGCGCGGCCGCGCCTGTCCTTCGGGAAATTTTTCGATGGAGAGCACCCAGAAAGACAGCGCACCGCCGACAAAGGATCGGCAAAGCTGGGTCTGGACCACCCTTCCACTCAACGCAGGGCTCTCAGGGTTCGGCACCATGGTCCCTCTCTTCATCCTCTACCTAGGAGGGAACGTGGTCCAGGTCGCGCTCCTCACGACCCTCTATAACGCGGTGCTGATCCCAGCGTCGATCTTCTGGGGCCGGATGACGGACCGCCTCGCGAGGAGGCGACTGTTCTTCGTGATCACGAGCGCCGGGTCGACTTTGATCTTCTCTCTCATGTTCCTCCTTCCGAACCTCACGGACCTTGCGATACTGTATGCCTGTCTCGGCTTGGTCGTGACGGCCAACGCCGTAGCTGCCAACCTGCTCGTGATGGAGACCTCCCCGAAAAAGACCTGGATCACCTCATACTCGAGACTCTACCAGGTGGCCAACATCGGTTCTGTCTTCGGGCTGACTGTGGGCTTCATCTGGACGGGTACGCTGCCCATCACGGCCTTCCTGGTCTTCTGTGCCGGGTCGACGGGAGCGGCGCTGGTCCTCTGCTACTCGCTGATCACAGAACCGCCGCTGACGCTCGAGACAAGCCACCTCACAATCAATCCCGCGAGCTTTCCTTCACGGATCTACCACGGCATGACCTTCTTCGCCAATCACCTCGTCGTGTCGAGGGTGATGCTCAAGGATGCCGTTAGATTATTCCAAGCGACGCGCGCCGGCGCCATCACGGGGAGGGTGTTGCTGTTCTTCTCTGCTTTCCTCTTCACGACCTCGAGCGCGTTCCTCAACACCTCTTTCTCGCCCTTCCTTGTCTCAAGCGGTGTAACCGACAGCGAGGTCTTCGCGATATCACTGTTCAATATCATCGTCCAGACGATCGTCTACCGCTGGATGAGCGGGTTCATCAAGAGGTTCGGGGGCGTCAGGGTCGGCCCCTACGCTGTCCTGGGGCGCACTTTCATCTACATGGTCTTCGCCGCCTCCGCCTTAGAGCTCCACGGACTGGAGCTCTTTGTGCTGTCCTCGATACTCTACTCCCTGATCGGCGTCGCCTTCGCGCTCTGGAACTCCTCCACGTCCGTCACGCTGCTCTCCAGCCTAGGTCAGGCGCGCCAGGGCAACGTACTCGGCGGGTACGCAGCGCTGGGTGCCCTGGGCACGGTCGCCGGTTCGCTCTTCACCGGCTACACGTCATTCTACGAGGGCTATTCGACTACGTTCACCATCGCCGCCGGTCTGATGTTGTTCTCGTTCTTCGTCCTCGAGGCTGCCCTCAAGAGCATGGGGTACCAGGAGAAGCAGGCAGCCCCCGCTACGGGATGATGCGGCCGATTCGCTAGTTTACCAGCCTGTACTTCAGTCTCGCCTTGCTGAGCGCTCTTACGAGGGACTCTGTATGTTCCTTGTTCTGCGTCTCCAGCGTGAATGTGACAACTGTCCTCCCGATGGGGATGTCCTTTCCGACCCGGTCGTGCTCTACGTCTATTACGTTGGCTCGTGCGCTGGCGATGACATCGAGCGTGTCCCTGAGGGCCCCCGGCTTGTCAGAGAGGGTCACCTTCACCCGCAGCATACGGTTCTCCCTCTCGAGACCCTTCGATACTATCTGGTCCAGCGTGTACATGTCTATGTTGCCGCCGCTCACGATGACACCGCATGCGCCGGGCGCGGCCTTCACGCCGCCCGCAAGGCAGGCGCCCACCCCGGCGGCCCCGGCGGGCTCTGCGACCGTCTTCATCCTCTCTAGCATGACAAAGATCGCCTCCGCTATGTCGGCGTCGCTGACAAGGACAATGTCGTCCACGAACTTCCTTACCAGCTTGTAGTCAAGCTTGCCCGGCTGCTTGACGGCGATGCCGTCGGCTATCGTCTCTTCGGCCTTGAACGGCACTATCCGCGCAGTCTTGAAGGCCATGTACATGCTCGGAAACGCCTGGGACTGGACCCCGACGATCCTGATTTTGGGTTTGATCGCCCTCGCCGCGACCGCGACCCCCGAGATCAGCCCGCCTCCCCCGACCGGGACTACTATCGTCTCCAGCTCTGGCGCAGACTCCATCATCTCGAGCCCGACGGTCCCCTGACCGGCGATCACCTTCGGGTCGTCGAAGGGATGGACGAAGATGGACCCTTCCTTCTCCGCTATCCTCTTCGCCATCTCAAGCGTCTCGTCAAATATCTTCCCGTGGAGTATCACCTTTGCCCCGTAACCCTTCGTCGCGTCAACCTTCGCCGGAGAGGCGGTCTCCGGCATCACAATCGTGGACCTCGTGTCCAGCAGTGTAGCGGCGTGCGCGCTCCCTGAGCGTGGTTCCCGGCCGAAGCCGCTACGACGCCCTTTTTCCTTTCGGAGTCCGAAAGCGAGTGAATCTTGTTGTAAGCGCCCCTCAGCTTGAAGGAACCGGTCCTCTGCATGTTCTCCATCTTGAGATAGAGGTCCAAGCTCGAAAGCTCGCTGAGTATACGCGACCTGTCGATCGGCGTCTCCCTGACCGCGCCCTTGAGGGTGCCCGCAGCTTCTTCGATGTCCCTGAAGGTGACCTCTTGCTCACTCATGTGGTTCATCCCTCGAACGGGTCGCCGAGGTTCCAGGCTTGACTCCTGTACTTTTCCATGAGCGACTCCATGACGCGGACCTCGCTCTCCCTAGGTACGTCGGCGACAAGTTCTCTGCCAATCTTCTCTGCGACGACGTCCCTTACTGATGCGATAAATGAACCTAGCTCGATGCCCGTGTTCGCCATCTTCATCGCCCTGCTGCGGGTGTACCTCCGCTCCAGCGTCTTCTCGGCCGGGTCCGTGAGCCTCTTCGCCTCTTCGAGGTCTGCGGACAGCAGGAACGTACCGTGGCACAGTAGGCCGTCCCTGGAGATGTACGCGGCCATCCCGCTGACCTTCCCTCCAGCCGAGAGTATCCGGTTGGGCGGGTCGAGCCAGGTCTTAACGCCGCATCTGTCCGAGGCATCGGTCACTACCCCGGCGCCCATCTTGAAGAGTTCAGCAACGCCCCAGATGTAACGGATATCCCCCGCCGAGAACCCCCTCCCCACGAAGAGTGACCAGTTGACGTTCCCAGGGCCGTTGAAGACCGTCCCGCCCGCAGTGACCCTCCTCACCACCGGTATTCCGGCCCTCGTACAGTAGTCCAGGTCGGTCTCGAACCTGGCAAGCTGCGCCCTGCCTATGATAATCGACTTTTCGTTCGTCCAGAGCCTCACCGTCAGGCCTCTGTTCTCCCTCAGCATGGCCTCTTCGAGGGCGAGGTTGGCATGGGCGCCAGAGGCCCCGTCGATGACCAGCCTGCATGTCTGCGCCTCCGGAGTACCCTCGCTCAATCGAGCCGCGCCGAGGCGTGCACAGCTTTAAAGACGCAGCGGGGCGCATCGCCGAGTCTTGGTTAGGTCGAGCTACCGTTTCCTGCCCAACGTCGCCCTGGCAGACGTCGCGTTCAAGGCCGCCGCGCCTTCCTCTGGCACTCTCTTCGACGTCTGTGCGGGCGCCCTCACCGATGTCATGGTCGACCGGAGGAGTTTGCGGATGGGCGTGAAGAGGGAGATCTCGTTGAAGGCGGAAGCCATCGACGGCCTGCTCTACGACTTCCTGACCGAACTGATAGTGGTCAAGGATGTGGACTCACTCCTGTTCAAGAAATTCGAGACGAGGGTTTCCCGGGACGGCAAGAGTCTCGTCTGCCAGCTGGGAGGAGAGCCGATAGACCGGGAGCGCCACAAGCTACGCAACGACGTGAAGGCGGTAACAATGCACATGTTCAGCGTCGCCCGCGAAAAGGGAAGATGGTCGGCCACCGTCGTCCTCGATATCTGAAGGACGCTCGACAAAGACTTAAAGTCTCACAGGGATTCGGACGTCGGCCAGATTCGGTTATCCTAGATGCCACCCCCTCCTCAGACAAAGCAGGTATCCGACGTAGTGTGGGAGATTCCCAGGAGTTACAAGGAAGGCATGAACGTCCCTGCTCGCATCTATGCGACGAAGAAGCTTCTCGACGGCATGGACCAGGGAGTCTTTGAGCAGGTAACTAACGTAGCAGCGCTGCCGGGCATAGAGCGCTATTCGTATGCCATGGCGGATGCCCATTGGGGTTACGGGTTCCCGATAGGCGGTGTTGCGGCGTTTGACCCAGAAAAGGGGGTCATTTCACCAGGCGGAATCGGATTTGACATCAATTGCCTTCATCCTGATGCCCGCGTGCTGGACGCTAACGGGGCTTGGCACAAGATAGAAGATCTCGAACGCGGCCGGCACGTAATGTCGCTCGATTTCGCAAGCAAGAAAGCCGTATCCGCTGACACTCTGCTGTTCATGCGGAGAAGGGAAGAGGGATCCCTCATCAGAATCAGGACCGACTTGAATAGTGAAATCAAGGTAACCAAGGACCACCCTGTTCTTACGGCGAGAGGAATGGTCTTGGCTGGCGCACTTACCCAAGCCGACTCAATTGTGATCACTGGCTTCTCGGGCGTGGAATTTGCTTCAGCCGTTCACGAGCCCATCGTTCAGGAGGCCGACCTGCAACGCGCAATGGACGAGATGAAGGTAACGAGCCGTGGAAACGCACGGGGACAAACAATGAAACACCTCAGAGAGTTGAAGCTCGACTCCGTCTTCTACGACAGCCCGAGCCTTCCGCGTCTGTTGAAGCTGCTCGGCCAAGTCTTTGGAGATGCCACCATTCCCAGAACCAAAGGAGGCAAATACACGACCTTCTACGGCCGCAAGGAAGACCTCGTATCGATGAAAGAAGACATCGAGGCCCTTGGATTCCAGGCGTCGCTTCACGAACGTGACCGTCACCACCATTTCATGACGGGATATGGAATTTCGGATTTCGATTTCAAAGAGTTCAGTTTGGCGGTCAACTCAACCAGTTTCTGCGTTCTGATGGTCGCTCTCGGTGGTCCCTATGGTAAGAAAACAACATCCGCTTACAGGGTTCCCTCTTTCGTTATGAAAGCGCCGAAATGGCAGAAGCGATTGTTTCTGGCTTCTTTCCTGGCAGCTGAGCTTGGAAAGCCGAGAACCAATAACGGCTTCAACTTCGACACGCTCTCATTCAGTCAGAGCAAGCTCGTCGCGATTCAAGAAAGCGCCGCTATCTTCCTCCGCGACATCAGGGAGCTGCTCTTCTCCTTCGGAGTTGAGGCAGCTGAGCCCGTGCCGGTCGAAGGCTACAGGTACGACGGCGTTGACGGCCAGACCATAGGGTTCAGGCTTTCAATAGATGCGAACGAGGCGAACATGAAGAAGTTCTTCTCGCAGGTAGGGTATCTATACAATCTAGAAAAAGAGAGGCTGGCTTCGCTGGCGTCCCTTTACATTGATTTCCTTGCCTTGGTAAGGGTGGAGCGCAACAACGCAAGAAACGAAGCTGCTCAGATGTACGCGGCTGGCGCCGCGCCTTCGCAGATAATCTCGGCGTTGAAGAGCAAATATGTGGGGGAGAGTTTCATCAGACACTCGATATGGGCACCGAGAGGGAAAGCGCGCGTCTGGGACGTAGAACGATTCGAAGAATTTTCCGGACACAGAGAGTTTGGCGGCGGCGGGTTCGCGCTTGGTCGGATAGTCTCGATCGACGAGGTTCCGTATACAGGCTTTGTCTACGACCTGTCGTTAGACCATCGGGATCACAACTTTATCGCTGACGGCGTCGTCGTATCCAATTGCGGAATGCGGCTCATTCGGACGAATCTGAGGTTCAAGGAGGTCAAACCCAAGGTAAAAGAGCTGGTCGACCTCCTCTTCCGCCTCGTGCCCACCGGTGTTGGAGTGAAGGGCACCGTTCGTGTCAACCAGAGCCAGTTCGACGACGTCATGCGCTGGGGCGTCAAGTGGTGTGGCGAGAACGGCTACGGATGGAAGGAAGACGCCAACATGGTCGAGGAAGACGGTTTCATCAAAGGGGCCGACCCGACCAAGGTGAGCAAGCAGGCCTCGAGCAGGGGGATTAGCCAGCTCGGGACGCTGGGCTCCGGGAACCATTATCTTGAGATTCAGGTCATAGACCCGGATCGGTTCTTCGACCCGAAGATGGGGAAGCACTTCGGGCTCGTCCACGACGACCAGGTGGTCATCATGATCCATTGCGGTAGCAGAGGCTTCGGGCACCAGATTGGCTCCGACTATCTCCGCATCTTCGATGGCGCGATGAAGCGGTACGGGATCACTGTGAAGGACAGGGAGCTTTCCTGCGCCCCTTTCAAATCCAAGGAGGGAACCGACTACTACGGCGCCATGGTCTGCGCTGCCAACATGGCGTTCGCCAACAGGCAGGTCATAGTACACAGGGTCAGAGAGGCGTTCAAGACCGTTTTCCACAAAGACCCGGAGGCCCTCGATATGCACATCATCTACGACGTGTGCCACAACATCGCGAAGGTGGAGAGGCAGGAGCTGGACGGCTCAAGTAAGGACCTCGTAGTTCACAGGAAAGGGGCCACCAGGAGCTTCGGACCGGGGCATCATGACATACCCGCGCCCTACAGGGAGATCGGACAGCCAGTGATTATCGGCGGCTCGATGGAGACTGGTTCCTATCTTCTGCTCGGCACTGAGAAGGCGATGACGGAGACCTTCGGCTCTACTGCACACGGTTCGGGAAGGACCATGTCGAGGACCGCCGCGAAGAGGGAGGTCAACGGGGAGGCGCTCCAGAAGAGCATGGAGAAGAGAGGCATCTACGTCAAGGCCGCTACCTACGATGGACTTGCAGAGGAGGCCGGGTTGGCCTACAAGGACATCTCTGAGGTGGTCGACACGATGGACAGAGCCGGTATATCGAAGAAGGTCGCCGCGCTCAGGCCGATAGGCAACATCAAGGGTTAGCCGATATATCCGGGCTGGCCAGTCGGGCTACCCGAGTGCATGCCGCTCTCCTGTTCCGTCATCCTCTGGATCTGTCCCATTACCTGCTTCGCTTCCTTCGCCTTGTCCCTTATGCTCGAGAGGTCTATTTTCATGTTGAGTGTCCGCGCCAACGCGTCTAGCACCGCCTCTGAGGCCACCGGGTCCACGAGGTACCCCGACGTCTCCCCGAGCAGGCAGGCGCCCTCCATCCCGTGGAACTTTGCCATCCCCGTGATTATGCCGTTCATCCCGCTTATCGCTCCCTCCTTCATTATCCTGACACCCTGCGCCTTCATCTTCTCATTGAGCTCGGGCGACGTGGCCGCCCCGAAGACCCTCTGCTCCTCTGCGAACGCGCCCGTGATGTACGCTGCAAGCGAGAACACCAGCTTCGCGCCGTGGCTCCTTGCGAGCTGAAGCACCCACTCAGACATCTCGTACTCGCCCTTTGTCGTCGCGGGCTGTGCGTCCGCGGTGAAGACGAGCAGGTCCTGGTCCTGACCCGTCGTGCACAGGTAGAACTCTCCGGTGACCGGGCGCACGACGCCGTCTTCTCCCACGTCCCCGTGAGGAGGGAACTCGTTCGAGTAGGCCTCGACGAACATCTCTCCCTTGAAGGCCTCGATCAGGTGGTCCACGGCTAGCTTGCCGACATGACCACTGCCTGGCATGCCACAGACTAGCACGGGGTTCTTCGGATTAGGCTCGAAGAACGCCTTAGAAATGATGCCCTCTCCGGTCAAGGCTCTTCTTCTCGTTTGATCTTGAACTTGTCAGCCAGGTCGATGAACTTCCCCTTCTCCTGGACCTTTATCGAGGTCTTCAGGCTGAACCTGAGCCCGATCGTCCTGAATATCGAGAGCAGCTCACCCCCGCTTATCTTCTCTGTCTTGGGATTCTTCTTGAGGTAGTCCGCGAGGTGGTCCACCACGATGGGCGTCTCCTTCGGGTAGTAAGAGTACGCCGTGTTGAGGACCTCGTCTCCCCGGTCGTACAGCTTCTCCATAACCAGCTCCTGGTTGGTCTTCTCGACCGGTTTCGGGGGCTTCGGCGCCGTCGCTATCTCGATACGCCTCTTCAGCTCTCTCATCTTCCTGGCGTTTATGCGACTGAGTTCCGAGTCCTCTTCCAAGGCTGAAGATAGCGCCTCGGACTTGCAGTTAAATCCCTTTCTGGCCTGCTTGGTCTCTTCGACCAGATGCTCTTTCGCTGACGTGGACGCTTATACCCGCTTTCGTTGTAACTTGGAGATGATCCGAGGCTACTGCATCAGGTGCACAAGGGCTGTCGGAGGCTTCAGGCATCCCACCCCCTGGCAGTGCCACCGATGCAGGCACCTCTACTGCGAGAGGTGCTGCAAGAAGAAAGTCGGTTGGCTCTTCAAGAAGCCCGTCTGTCCGGAGTGCGGCATCGAGCTCGCCGAGGGAGGGACACGCTCCTCGGTCGGTATCACTATGGGAGGCTCTGACGCGTTGTGGGGAAACTAGGAGTCGTAGGCTATGTTTCCAGCGCATCCAGGTCGTCGTAGACGAAGGCCTTGAGGTCTACCTTGTTGCCGCACTTTTTGCACTCGAAGTATTCGTTCCCGTTCTCCCCTACCCGGACAGCGTGACGGGTCCTTCTGTTGCAGACGATACAGTTTCCGTCCACAGTCTGTTTGCGTTTGTCCCCCAATCGAGACTTCACGCGTCCCTTCGAAACTATGCTTCTTTCTTGGACGCGGCACTATCGGAATCGGGTTGGGTTGTCGCGCGCGCGACCGGGACTGGCGCCGCGGCCTCCTTCTCGGCGACTGGCGCGCCACTGGGGTGACCGTGACGGCTCCCGTCTGCGAGGAACCTGAAGTTCCGGAGTGCGAGGGTGCACGCGAGACCGATGAGGCCTATGACCCCGACCAGCCCGAACACCACTTGGTATCCCGTGATGCTGTAGTTCTGGAACCCTCCGAGCTCCGGCAGGATCACGTAGCTCGCAAGGATCGACGTGACGAGGACCGGTCCCAGCGCGGAGCCGAGGTTACGGAACGTCTGGTTCATCCCCGTCTGGATCCCCATTGTCTTGGGGTCTACAGAGAGCACGATGACGTTCGACATCGAGATCAGGCAGGCGACGTTGCCCACCATCATGGGGATGGCGAGAGCGCCCACCTCGAACGTCGAGCGGTTGAAGGCCAGGAGCCCGAAGGCACCGAAGGCTATCAGGACGAACCCCAGCAACATGATAGGCTTCGGCCCGTAACGGCCGATCGCCCTTCCAAGGAAGGGGCCGGTGACGAGCATACTGATGACGGCCGGCACCAGTATGAGACCGGCGTTCAGCTCACTCAGTCCGAAGCCAGGGGACGGATACTCTCCCAGGATGATCAGGATGGTGAAAAGGAGGAACATGGCCATCCCGACCAGGACCCCGTTGATGTTGGAGACGAGGATGTTGCGCTCCTTCAGCGATTGGAAGGAAACGACCGGACTGGGAGCGCGTGGTTCCCAGTAGAAGAAGAAGGCGAACGATGCCAGCGCGAGGATGAAGAACTCAGGCACTCCCCAGGAGACCCCTCCGAACTTGACTGAGGAGAAGTTCGTCCAGCCCCAGTATGCCCCCTCGGTGATCCCGAGCATGAGGAACGTCAGGCCCGCACCCAGGCTCAGGACGCCAGGGAAGTCGATCTTGCGTGCTAGCCGGACTTTGGACTCGCGAATGTATACGAAGGCGAGCGCTATGACGATGATCGCAAGCGGAATTACCGTGTGGTAGGTAACCTGCCAGCCGTAAGTCTGGGCGATGTATCCTCCACCGACGAGCCCGGCCGCAGCGCCCGCGGCGAACATGCCTGAGAGGAGTCCCTGCGCCTGCCCGACACGCGCTGGCGGGAACACTTCAGGCAACATAGCGAAGCCGAGCGGGAACATGGCCATCCCCACTCCCTGTACGGCCCGGACCGCGATCAAGCCATAGATCTGGTCGGGGCGACTGAGGCCCAGGGCGGCGCCGATGTTCGGCGTGAACCCTGCCAGGCTGACAGCGACGGCGTAAACAATCATGGCGATCAGCAGCATGCGCTTCTTCCCGTAGATGTCCCCGAGTTTCCCGAAGATTGGGGTGACCACCACTCCGACGAGCAGGTATGCGGAGAGTATCCACGCAATCGTACTGGCCTCGGTGACGTGGAAGAACGACTCGAAGTTGCTGAAGGCCGGGAGCACCATGGTCTCGACGTACGTCACCATGAGGGCCATCGCGGCGAGGATGAGTAGGACCGTCCTCCCGTACTTCGCATCATATACCCTGGGAGCTATCGGTGACGCCACCTCGGTCTTGGGTGGAGAGCTCATGCCCTCGTCCTCCTTGAGACCGCGATAGGCTGGAGACGGCGGTTCAGCTCGCGGACGACACGGACCGTAGTGACGACGTCCTCGTGGGGCAGGCCGCTCGCGGCGTTGGCCATTCTTTGTCCTATCTGGGACCAGACACGGGCTTCCACTTTGCGGCCCTTCGGAGTGAGCGACACCTCCACGGTGCGGTGGTCACGCTCGGAGCGCTGCCGCTTGACGAGACCGGCCGCCTCGAGCTGGTCTATCGTAACGCACGCCGAGGGAGCCTTGACCGCAAGTTGCCTCGCTACCGTGCTGACGGATGCCGGCTCAAGGCTGGAAAGCACGTGCATGGTCAGGAACTGCGGCTTCGAGATTCCTTCAGCTTCCACCATAGGTTGTATCTGGCGGAGGACGGACAGGATGACGTCTTGTATCGATTCTGCGAGCTGGTCCGCGTCCGAAGCAGGTCCGCCTTGAGTTTCGCTAGAGGTCTTAATCATTAGAAACACTAACTATTAGGCGGCCTAATGCTTAGTGTATATAATCATTACGATTCCTAGGATTGTCCTCGTCAGTTGGCGGTTATGTCGCATGACCGCGATGCAAAAAGAGAATCAGAACTCATCCGCGAACGCAGCGCATCGGCTTAGCTGCGAATAGTTCTACGGCTGAGTGATCTTGATGCTCTGAGTGGGGCAGCTAGTTTCGCAGGCCATACAGAATATGCAGTCTGATTCCCTCGCCGGGTCGGACTTGTCTGTCCTGTAGTCGTTCCATTCGGGTGTCCCTATGGCGACGCCCTTCTCCTTGCCCGTCCCGGACTGTCCGGGGTTGAGCAGCCACTCGAAGACGAAGACAGGGCACACGTCCATGCACACGCCGTCGGCTATACAGGCCTCGAAGTCCACTGCGACCGCGCTCCCGTGTATTCCGTGTTTTGTCGGGTATGGCTTGCCATCCCCGTCGAGCCTGTCTTTGCCCGCGGCGTAGACCTTGTGACCGAGGTGCTCGCCGGTCTGAGGGAACTCCTCCGGCTTCTGCAGGAAGTTCGGGTCTATGGCCTTAGTCTTGTAGTCGACTTCATGAACCATTCAGTGTTCTGCATTCGCCTTCGTCGTCCCAGTTATAAATTTGTCCTATTACTCAGGACTTTTTGCGAGATTCATAGCTCCCGTCCTCCTTCAGGACGAACACCTCGACCGGCGCTGGGGTGAAGATGCCTGACTCTATCACGCCCGCGATGCCCTTTATCTCCTTCTCGAGCGTTCCGGGCCTCGATGTGGGCTTGAACAGGACGTCAAAGACCAGGTTACCGTTCTCCGTGTAGAACGGGAAGCCTCTCTCGCCAAGCCTCAGGCGCGGTTCGCCCCCCAGCGACTGGAGCGCCTCGGCGACCGGCACCCTCGCGAACGGATGGGCCTCCACGGGTACCCTAACGTCGTGCTCGCACAGCTTCCCTGAGAGCTTCTTCTCGTCCACGACTATCAGCGTCCTCTTCGCGTTCTGGATAAGCACCTTCTCCCTGAAGAGCGCCCCTCCGCCGCCCTTGATTAGGTTCAGGTCCTCATCGACCTGGTCCGCGCCGTCGACCGCGAGGTCGAGCGCAGGCTTGTCGATCATGGATGTCTGCTCGCGCATCGCCTGGGCGACCAGCGATATCTGCAGCGACGTCGGGACCCACTTGACCCTGACGTCCCTCTTCTTCAGGCGTTTCGATATCGTGGGCAGGATGCTCGCCATTGTTGTCCCGCTCCCGAGGCCTACCAGAGAGCCGTCCCTCATACGGTCTGCTATCGCGATGCCTACCTTCTCGAGGCTCGCGGTTCTGCCGTCCTTCAAGCCTGATCGGTCTCTTTCCTGGTGTCGATCTGCTCGAGCTTGGCCAGCGCGTCCATCACCTCGTCCCGGAGCGCCTTGACCCTCTTCTCGCCGTCGGTCTCGTCGCGCTTGGCCGGGGCCTTCCTCTCGACCACCCTCTCCAGGTCATCGGTCGGCGTCACGGTGGCTGCCGTCGTCGGCGCGGCGGTGACGACGCTACGGTTGACCCTGGGCGGCTCGGGCCTGACCTCTTGACGCAATGGCTGGAGCCTCTCCCTCGACTGGTCGAGGCGCGACTCGATGTTCTGTATCTTCTCCCTGAATAGCGAAACCAGCTCGTCCCTGAGCCTTTCGAGTTCGCCCACCTCCACGATCAGCTCCTTGTCCCTGAGCTTGGATTCGAAGTCCCTGATCTGCGAACTGTACCTCCGGGCTATCATCTCCCTCTCCTCCCTGGTTATCTGGCCGTCGCTCTCTGCCTCGTAGACCTTCGTGAGCGCAGACTGCAGGAGGTCCCTCTCCAGGATGAGCGTCCTCATCTCTCTCTTGGACGCATCAAGCTCGTCTGTCGTGATGGTCTTCTTGCGGAGCTGGCCCGAGGAGTCCCTCTGCACCACCTGCACCTTGGTCCTGCCTGCCCGGTTGAAGAACACAAAATATGAAACACCTACGCCTACGACGGCACCTCCCGCGACTCCAAGTGCTATCGTGGTCGGGTCGAATGACAATGCTACCGGCGCTATCAATCTAGGCCGGGTCGGCTTATAAGTTTAGGAGAGCTCAGTTCGGTGGCGGAGAGATCATTATGATGTTGTCTCCCCTCACGATAAGTGTACCCAGGCTCGTCGACTTGCCGTCTTCGGAGACCTCTTCAGCGTTCTCGAGC
>Ga0302324_100015718_pt1 | contig 15157 bp, 14 predicted proteins | sample Palsa_T0_1_FD_201949 | JGI IMG/M metagenome (GOLD analysis project Ga0302324, IMG submission 201949) | Peat permafrost microbial communities from Stordalen Mire near Abisko, Sweden - Palsa_T0_1 | ecosystem: Environmental > Terrestrial > Soil > Palsa > Peat permafrost | place: Sweden: Abisko...
GCGCGGAGCTCGGCGCCATCCCCGTCGCCGACGCTGCGGCCGTCGTTGCGCGAGCCGCCGGCGACGACCCGCGCGCCTATGCGCTCGACGGCGGCGAAGATTTCGAATTGATCGTCGCGCTCGCACCCCGCGCGTTCCGTCATCTCGCGCGCGCGTATGCAAGACATTTCGGCGCCGAACTCCACGCGATCGGACGTCTCACGGCGGAGCCGGGCTTACGCCTCATCGACGCCGGCGCCTCACGCGAACTCATCACTGCAGGCTGGGATCATCTTCGCGTCGACTCGCCGGCGTAAAGTCGTGCGAGCAGTTCGGCCATCGTATTCGTGCTATCGACCATCAGATCGGTTTCCGAGACCAGAGCTCGATTGCGCGGACTCTCTTCGTCGCCGAGCCGCTCTGCGAGCTCGAGCTGCAAATCGCGCAGCGGCGGCAGGGGCGCGGGCGGGCGCCGTTCGCGCAGGGCCTGGGCGATGGCCGCGAGCGCGGTGTCGAACGCGCCCGCAAGTTCGCGCACGTTGCTTTCGGCCGCGACATCGCGCTCGGGGGTGCGGGCCCGTAAGCTCAGAAGCGCCAGGCCGAAACGGCGTGAAGCGGCGAGCAGCCCGAGGGCGGCGCGCACGGTCAAGGCTCTCGGGCCGACCGGCTCGTTCAGCATCCGGTCGACCGATGCTTCCGCGTTCGAACGCGCGCGCCACGTAGCGAGCTGCGCGTTGTCGAGCGCTCGGTCATCGCGCTCGGCCCGGTTGATGAAGGCGCCGAGGACGAGCACGCAATAGCGCCGCAGCGCTTCGACCAGGTCGGCCAGACGAATCGGCACCATGTCGCGCTCCCACGTCGGCCAAAAAGCATAGGCGCCGAGCGCGAGCGCGCCGCCTATGACGGTTGCTTCGATGCGATCGATCAGGGCCGTGTGTTCGGGCAGCCCGCCGAAGGCGAGCAAAAAGACGACCCAGCCGGTGATGGCCGCCGTGTAGAAGGCATAGTTGATGTTGAAAATCATGAATGCGAAGGTTGCGAACGCGAGCGCGAGCAGCACGTGTGCCCGCGCGCCCGGGTGGAGCAGCGCGACGACCAGCGACGCGACGATCGATCCCGCGAACGTCCCGATGAGTCGCGCGACCCCGCGCGTAAACGTCGTCGTGAAGTCGGGGCGCAGCACGATCACCGCGGTCAGCGCGATCCAGTAGCCGCGCTGCAGCGGGAGCACGTGCGCGAGCACGGTCGCGACGGCGAGCACCAAGGCGAGCCGGAGGCCGTGCTGCGCGAACGCGGAGTGCGGCGAACAATTCGCGCGCAGCGTCTGCAACGCGTCCAGCGCGCGCGACGGCAGCGAAGGCGCATCGAAGCGCACGGGTTCCGCGGCGTCGTCGTCCGCGGGGAACTCGGCCGCGCGCCACGCCGCGCGCAGCTGCCCGAGCAGGGCGCGCGCGTCGTCCACCACGTGGGGCGGGACCGCGTGCTCGACGCGCGTCATCCGCGCCTCGAGCGTCTCCCACGAATCGTCCCAATCGTCGGGAGCCTTTCCGCCCTCAAGCGCTTCGGCGATGCGGCGCAAGATCGGGCTCGTCGCTTCGCCGAACGCAACCAGCGCCTGCGCTGCCCGCGTGTCGCCGTTTCGTTCGAGGACGTAGCGATGGGAGGCGAGCGCCGCGAGCGACGCGCGGATGCGTTCGGCTTCGGCGAGCAACGATTCGAAGGTCGCGATCTCGCCGCGCCGGGCGAACGGCTTGGGATCGGCGAGCCGCTCGCGCAGCGCTTCGAACGCCTGCGTGCTCGGCGAGCGGAGGTTTGCGTAAGGAAAATCACCCGCATAGCCGGCGAGCGCGCGGTATGCGGCGGCCAAGACCTTCCGTTCGGCCGAGAAACCGGAAATTGGCCAGACGACCACGAGGAGCAACGTCTGCAGAGCGCCGCCGGCAAAGACCATCCCGCCCACAACTGCCGCCTGTGCCGGCGCGTCGTGAAACTGACTGAAGATCGCAAGCGCGATCAGGGTTTGCAGCCCGACGATCGTCGCAGCTTGGCCGAGCGATGCGAGGATTCCGGCGCCGAACGCCCAGAGCATCGCAAGTGCGGTGCTCGCGATGACGTTACTCCCAAGCGTAGCCGCGCTAAACGCCGCGAGCGCCATCCCGGTACAGGTCAACAGCATTATCGCGGCTTTCGTGCGATAGACGCCCTGCCGCGATGCGAATCCGGTGTTGAATGCGCCGATCGCCGCCGCGACGGCAAGCAGTGAATGATCGAAGGCGATCGATCCCAAAAGCGGGATGGCCACGCCGGCGGCGCAGCGGATGCCGAAGCCGACCTCGATGCCCCCGGGATTCATCCGCGTCGCCTCGCGCACGATTCCGCGCACGACGTTCAGCGCCGCGCTACGTTGACCGGCGGCTTTCAACGCGGCGCCACGATGATCGCGCCCCGATCCCGCTCGAGCGCAAATCCGCAGTCCTCGGCCTCGTCGCGGCCCGGTCCTCCATCGGGGACGACGAGCAGGAGGAGTGCGTGTTCGGCTTTCGCCTGCGCGCACGGTCGTGAGGATGCCGCGCTGACGCGGGCGTTCGGAACGATCGCCGCAACCACGCTCGGAGCGATGCGCCAAGCGACGATGGCGGATGGATCGTGCCCGGCGAGCCACCGGAAAACGAGCGTGCCGTGCGCGTGGTCCGCGCGTTCGGCGAGTTCGGCGGGACTCGGGTTCGTGCAGCCGCTACAAGCGGCCGCGCAGAGAAACGCGAGCCGCAGGGTGGCGGCTCGAGCGCGGTTTAGACGGCGCGCTTCACCCGGCGCGACCGCAGGCACTGCGTGCAAACTTTGAGCGTCATGTGACGGCCGGCTTCGTCGACCTTGACCGGCTGCAGGTTCGGCAACCAGCGGCGCTTGGTCTTGTTCATGGCGTGACTGACGTTGTTGCCCGCCATCGGACCCTTCCCGCACACATCGCAACGCTTGGCCATCTCGAAACCTCAACGATCCTCTCCGCCTCCGCGGGCGGCAAACAACCCGAGGAGTGTATCACGGGTGTACCCCCGTGGCAAATCAATTAAAGGGGGCTCCTGGGCCGGTTTGGACGGAAGGGACGGACTAGGCGGCAAATACGCTTGAAGATCGGGGCGGCGTGCCCCCCGATGGCCCCCAGGGCCGCCGCCGGGCGGCGCTTTGATGATTTGGAGCTTTTTTGGACGGTAGCATTCCGCGTATCGCGGTCGACGCGATGGGCGGAGACCACGCCCCGGAGGAGATCGTCGCGGGCGCGGTCCTCGCCGCAAACGAGGGGCTCGGTCACATGCTCGTCGTCGGCGACGAGGCCCGCATCGCGTCGCTGCTAGGCGCGGATCCGGGCGAGCGGATCGAGATCGTTCATGCCCCGGGCGCCATCGCGATGGACGCGAACCCGTCGCAGGCGCTGCGGAAAGCCGGCGAGACCTCACTCGGCGTCGCAATCGACCTCGTGCGCGACGGCCGCGCCGACGCGGTCGTTTCGGCGGGCAACAGCGGCGCGTTCCTCGCGATCGCGCTCGTGCGCCTGCGTCCGATCGAGGGGGTCGCGCGGCCGGCGATCGCGGTCGTGTATCCGGCCAAGAACGGACCGGTCGTCGTCCTCGATAGCGGTGCGAACGTCGATTGCCGCCCCGAGTGGCTCGCGCAATTCGGCTTTATGGGCGCCGCCTACGCACGCGCCGTGCTCGGCATCGAGCATCCGAAGGTCGGAATCATCTCGGTCGGTGAGGAGCGCGTCAAGGGCAACGCGCAGGCGATCGAAGCGGCGCGCCTTCTCGAGCGGACCTCACTGAACTTCATCGGCAATGTCGAGGGCCGGGACGTGCTCTACAACGTCGCCGACGTCTGCGTGACCGACGGCTTCGTCGGCAACGTAATGCTCAAGCTCGCCGAAGGCGCAGCGACGTTGATCGGCGACATCGTCGTCGGGGAGATCAAGCGCGGCGGCCCGCTCACTAAGATCGGTGCGCTGCTCGTGCGCCCAGCGCTGCGGCAAGTGCGGGAGAAGCTCAGCTACGACAGCTACGGCGGCGCCCCGCTGCTCGGGTTGCGCGGAAACTGCATCGTCGCGCACGGGCGCGCGAACCGGGTCGCGGTGCGCAGCGCGATTCGGGCCGCGGTCGCCGAAGTGCGCGAAGACGTGGTCGGGAAGATCGGCGAGCTGATCGATTCGAGCGAACTGCGAGAAGCGAAGGAAGCGTAGGTTGCCGCCGCAAGGCGGGTTGTACGTCCACCTGCCGTTCTGTCCGTATATCTGCCCGTATTGCGATTTCGCGAAGTGGCCGCTGCATCGCTCGCGCGCCGAACGCTACCTGGGCGCGCTCGAGGCCGAGATCGCGCACGCGCCCGATTTTGCGGCGCGGACGTTGTTTCTGGGGGGCGGAACGCCCAATACCCTCGAGAACGCGCAGATCGCACGGGTGGTCGAGCGCGCGCGTTCCCGCTTCGCGCCCGGCGGTTTCGACGAAACGACGATCGAACTCAATCCCGACCGCGACCTGTGCGCCGCAGCCGCCTTCGAGGCGTATCGGGCATGCGGCATCGGGCGGTTTTCGTTCGGCGTTCAATCGTTCGTGCCCGAAGAACTGGCGACTCTCGGCCGCCGGCACTCGCCGGACGAGGTGCGCGAAGCCGTGCATCGTGCGCGTGAGGCGGGGATTACGAACGTGTCGCTCGACCTGATTTTTGGGACGCCGGGCCAAACGCCGGCGTCGTGGTTGCGTTCGCTCGAAGCGGCGCTCGCGCTCGAACCGGATCACGTCTCGACCTACGGTCTGACGGTCGAGGACGGCACCCCGTTCGCCGACTGGTTCGCCCGAAGCCCGGGCGATTTTAGCGCAAACGACCTCGAAGCCGAACTCTATGGCCTCGCAATCGACGTGCTGACGGCGGCGGGATTCGAGCACTACGAAATCAGCAATTTCGCGCGGCCGAAAAAACGCTGCCTGCACAACGCAAACTACTGGGCCAACGGAGAGTACTTGGGTTTGGGCGTCGGGGCGGCGTCCTTTCTGGGGGGCGTGCGCAGCGTGCACGCGCGCGAACTCGAGGCGTATAGCGCCGCGGCGCTTGGCGGCGCGGCCATTCCGGGCGAGGACGAGTGCCTCGAGGGTCCGGCGCGGGTAGGCGAGGCGGCGATGCTCGCGCTGCGCACCGCGGAGGGGGTAGATGTCGCCGCGTTTGCGGAACGGTATCGCGTTGACTTCCATACCTTCTACCGGCCGGTCATCGAAGAGATGCAGGCGTTGGGCGCGCTTGACGTGACCCCGGCGCGCGTGCGCTTGACCCGGCGCGGACGCTTCGTCGCAAACGACGTCTGCGGTGCCTTCGTGACGTTCGCAGGCTGACATGACGACGACGATGCTGCGCGTCCTCTTCATGGCGCTCTTTGCGATCGCGGGGTTCCTGCTCGGGCGCGAGGCGTATCTACACTTGATCTCATTGCACGTGGCCAACCAAGCCTGGCTGATCGGCCTGACGATCGGAGTTCCAACGGCCGGCGCGGTCGTTGGGGTTTTCCTTGGCCCGCTTGCGCAGTCGATCTTCGAAGTTGAATTGGACGAAGTCGAGCGAGCGATCGAGCGCCTCGCGCCAAGTGAAATCCTCGGCGGCGTCATCGGCCTCATCGCGGGGCTCGTCGTCGCCTTCCTCATCAAGAGCGTGCTCTTTGAATTCATCGCGGGCGCGAGCGTGGCCGGAGGCTACGTCGCAACCGTCGGCTACATCATCGTCAGCGTTTTCGCCGCGTTTCTCGGCGCGCGCGTTGGGTCAAAGCAACGGATTACGGCCGTTGCGGGCCTCGGCGGGCAGCGCGCACCCGCGGTTCCGCCGAAGCTCATCGACACCTCGGTCATCGTCGACGGACGGATTCTCGAGATCGTCGAGAGCGGTTTTCTCGAGGGCCCGCTCGTCCTGCCGCGTTTCGTTTTGCGCGAGCTGCAACTGATTGCCGACTCGATCGATGCGCTCAAGCGGACCCGGGGCCGGCGCGGCTTGGAGGTGCTCGCAAAGCTCCAAGAGGTGACGACGCTCGAGATCGTCGATCAAGACTATGCCGACTTGACCGGCGTCGACGCCAAGCTCGTGCGCATGGCGCGCGAGCGCGGCGCGAAACTCGTCACCAACGATTACAACCTCAATCGAGTCGCGCAAGTCGAAGGGGTCACCGTTCTCAACATCAACGAGCTCGCGGGTGCGGTAAAGCCCGTCGTTCTCCCGGGCGAGGAGCTGCACGTCACGATCGTTCGTGACGGCAAGGAACCGCACCAGGGCGTCGGCTACCTCGACGACGGAACGATGATCGTCGTCGAGAACGCGCGCCGTTTGATCGGCGAAGACACCGACGTGCAGGTGACGAGCGTCCTGCAGACGGTCGCCGGCCGCATGATCTTCGCCAAGATCAAGCACAAGCAACAGGTTTCGACACAATGAAATTGTGTGGGGGCCCCACGCGCTTTGCGTGTGGGGGGCGGGTAGCCGAAGGCGGACCGCCTTTTCAACGTTTTGGGGTCCCCGCGGCGCGGAGCGTCGTGGGGTGAGATTTGCGGCGATCGTTGTCGCGGCGGGGCGCGGGGTGCGCTTCGGGCAACCGAAGCAACTGATCGACGTTGCGGGGCGGCCGCTTGTCGCGTGGTCGCTCGCGACGTTCGGAACGATGGTCGAGCTCGAGGATCTCGTCATCGCGACCGAGCCCGAGCATCTCGAGACGATGGCGGCGCTCGCCGCCGAATATGCGCCGCGATTAGCGGCGATTGTCGTGCGCGGCGGTGCGACCCGCCAGCAGAGCGTGCGCAACGCCCTCGGCGCCGTTCCGGCTCGCTGCGATGCGGCCTTCATTCACGACGGCGCGCGGCCGCTCGTGCGCGCCGGCGACGTGCGCATCGCGATGCGGCTGACCGGCCCCGGGGCGGGTGCGGCGATCGCCGCGCGGGCCGTCGATACGATCAAGGTTGTCCCCGCCGGCGGAATTACGATCGCGCGGACGCTCGACCGCGAAGAACTCTGGGCCGCGCAGACCCCGCAGTTCGGTACGCTCGCCGATCTGCGCCGCGCGCACGATACCGCGTGCGCGACCGGCTTCGAAGCGACCGACGACGCGATGCTGCTCGAGCGGATCGGGGTGAGCGTCAACGTCGTCGAGGCCAGCGCCGAGAATTTCAAAGTCACGCGCCCAAGCGATCGCGTGCTCGCGGAAACGATCCTTCTGGACCGCGCGAAATCCGACGGCCACGCAGCGATCGGGCACCGGTGAGCTTTCGGGCGGGTCACGGCTTCGACGCGCACCGCCTCGTCGCGGGGCGCCCGTTCGTGCTCGGCGGGGTCACGATCCCAAGCGAGCGCGGCCCGCTCGGCCACTCCGACGCCGACGTGCTCGCGCACGCGCTGTCCGACGCGATCTTGGGGGCCTGCGCGCTCGGCGATCTTGGGCGGCACTTCCCCGACACCGATGCGCGCTGGAAGGACGCGGATTCGATGCGCCTTTTGGAGGCGTGCGCCGAGATGGCGCGTCGAGCGGGCTACGAGCTCGGCAACGTCGATGCGACCGTCGTCGTCGAGGCGCCGCGGCTCGCGCCGCACCTCGATGCGGTCCGCGGACGGCTCGCCGAGGTCCTGCGCATCGAAATCGACGCCGTCAGTGTCAAAGCGAAGACGAGCGAAGGGATGGGCTACACGGGCGACGGAACCGGCATCGCCGCCTACGCCGTGGCTACCCTCGTTCGCAATCCCACATGACGCATTACGATCCGACCGTTCCACCGTTCAGTACGCGCGCCGCTCCGGGGCTGCCGCTTGCGGAGCGCTGTGCTGCGATCGCGGAGGCGATGCAGCGGGCCGGGCTGCTCGAGACGCCTGCGCCGCCCGCTGCGCTGCGTTGGATCGAGACCTTCGTCGAAGCGTTCGGCGAGCGGCTCGAGATCGCGGGCGACGCCCTGCCGTTCGTGCGCGAGCTGCGCGCCGAGGCCGTCATGATTCCCGCGCTCCAGCTCGAGAAGCTCCGCAACCGCCAGGTCCTGTTCTTTCTCGATACGGTCAGCCAGTACGTCGACGATCAAGCCGAGCTGCGCGGGCTTGCGCTCGACCACGACATCGTCGAGATCTCGAGTGAATTCGGCTTAGCCCCGGACGACGCGCGCTGGGCCGTGCGCATGGCGCTGACCGCTCGCGCCGACGGTCCGCCGCTCGAGCTGCTCTTCCCGCTGCTCGGTCACGACCGGATCATGATGCGCATCGGCGCCGTGAATTCGCACCTCTTGCACGGCCGCGGTTTGGAGCCGATCAAGTTCGGGCCGGACGGCGAACCGTTCCAACCGATCACGGGGCACATGAAAAGCTGATGGAGATCTGGCGCGACATCGTCGAGGATCTTCGGGTACCGGTCGAACGCGATCCGGCGGCGCGCGGGCCGCTCGACGTGATCCTGTCGTACCCGGGTTTTCACGCGATTACCGCGCATCGGTTCATCCATCTCCTCAACGGTACCGGCATTCCGCTCTTACCGCGCCTGCTCTCGAACATCGTGCGGTTCCTCACCGGGATCGAGATTCACCCGGCCGCGCAGATCGGGCGACGCTTCTTCATCGATCACGGGATGGGGGTGCTCATCGGAGAGACGGCCGTAGTCGGCGACGACGTCACGCTCTACAAGGGTGTCACGCTCGGCGGCACGAGTCTCGGCAAGGGCAAGCGACATCCGACGCTCGGCAATAACGTCGTCGTCGGTACGAACGCTTCGATCCTGGGCGCGATCACGGTCGGCGACGGCGCGCGCATCGGCGCGGGTTCGGTCGTCGTTCGCGACGTTGCGCCGGATACGACCGTGGTCGGCGTACCCGCGCGCGTCGTGCTGCAAAGCGGGAAGCCGCTCACATCGGCGGCCTCGCAGACGCTGGTCGACATGCCCGATCCGACGGGGGCGATCATCCAGCAGCTCGCCGAACGCATCGAGCTGCTCGAGAAGAAGCTCGCGGAAATCGGTTTGCCGACGCAACCGGCGCGCGCTCCGGCGGTAAACTCCGCGATCTTCGACGATGTCTCTCCGTCTATATAATTCGCGTACGCGGACGATCGAACCGTTCGCTCCGCTTGAGGGGAACACCGTGCGCGTCTACGTGTGCGGTCTGACGCCCTCGGCGCAAGCGCACCTCGGCCACGCTCGCTCGTTCATGTTCTTCGACGTGCTGCGCCGCTACTTCGTGCATCTTGGCTACCGGGTTGACTTCGTGCGCAACGTAACCGACATCGACGACCGCAGTATCGCGGAAGGACGAGAACGCGACGTGCCGTGGCACGTCGTCGTCGACGAGTATTTTGCAACCTTCAAGCGGTCGATGGACCGCTTGCACGTTATCGACCCCGATCGCGAGCCGCGCGCGACCCAGTACATCGCGGAGATTCTTGCGATGATCGAAGCGCTTATCGAAAAAGAACACGCGTACGTGGTCGGCGACGGTGTGTATTTCTCGGTCCCCTCGTTCCCGCGCTACGGCGCGCTTTCCGGCCGGAATACCGATGAGCTGCTGATCGGCGCGCGGATCGCCCCGGGCGAGGAGAAGCGCGATCCGCTCGACTTTGCGCTCTGGAAATTCGCCAAACCCGGCGAGCCCGCGTGGCCCTCGCCATGGGGCGATGGACGACCCGGCTGGCATATCGAGTGCTCGGCGATGTGCCACGCCCTGCTCGGCGAGCCGTTCGACATCCACGGCGGCGGCTACGACTTGATCTTCCCGCACCATGAGAACGAGATCGCGCAAACCGAGTCGCTGGTCCCGCCCCCGATGGCGAACGTCTGGATGCACGGCGGGCTCTTGCAATTCGACGGGAAGAAGATGTCGAAATCGCTCGGCAATTTCGAGCCGCTGTACGACGTGCTCGATCGGAACGATCCGCAAGCGATTCGGCTGCTCTTCCTCCAGACGGGGTACCGCAAGCCGATGAATCTCATGGAAGAGTCGCTCGCGGGAGCGACGACGGGCTTGCGGCGATTGCAAAGTGCCTACGATGCATTGCGCAAGGCACCGACCGTCCCGCACGATGAAGGCGCCGAGCGCGCGGCGCTCGAGCCGTTCGAAATGCGCTTCTTTGCCGCGCTCGACGACGACATGAACACCTCGGGCGCGGTCTCGGTGCTGTTCGATCTTGCCGCCGAGTCGGAGTCGCTTGCCGCCGCCGGCGCGGCGAGTCACGCCGCCGCGTTTCTACACCAAGCGATGAGCCTGCTCGGCATCTCGCCGGCAGAGCGAACCGTGCACGAGCGATCGCTGACGCAGGACACGCGGACGATCGGTAGCCTCGCGTATACGATCCGGCGCAGCGGAGCCGAGCATCTGGGCGGTGACGCGCTCGAGCGGTTGCGCCGCCTCCTCGGCGAGATTATCCCGCCGCATGCAATCGCGGCGCCGGATGCGATCGATGCGATCGTCGAAGCGCGGATCAAGGCGAAATCGGAGAAGGATTTCGCGCTCGCCGACCGGCTGCGCCACGCGCTGTCGGAAGCCGGCGTCACGCTCTCCGACTCGAAGGACGGTACCACGTGGACCGTCGACGACTAGGCTCGGGCCGGCCCAAGCGCAAGCCGCAACTCGACCTCGACGACGTCATCTACGGCGTACACGCCGTCGAGGAAGCACTGACCGCGGGTGAAGCGCTGCGCCGCCTCTACGTCGGCGACGAGCGCAAGCGCGATCCGGCACTGCGCCGCCTGCTCGACGACGCACGCACCGCGAGCATCCCGATCCGATTCGAGAGCCGCACGTTCTTCTCGCAGTTTCCGTATCGCGCGCACCAAAGTGTCGTGGCTTTCGGCGCGCCCTTCGACTACGTGACGCTCGAGGAGGCGATCGCGAAGCGCGATCCGGGCAAGGGACTCTTCGTCGTGCTCGATCACATCACCGATCCGCACAATGCCGGCGCGATCATTCGCTCGGCCGAGTGCGCCGGCGCGAATGCGGTCGTGCTGCCGGAGCGGCGCGCGGCCGGGGTTAACGCGACGGTTCGCAAAGCCTCGGCCGGCGCGACGGCGCATCTGCCGATCGCCCGCGTCGCAAACGTCGCGGGCGCGCTGCGCACGCTGAAAAAAGCCGGTGTCTGGATCGCGGGAGCGGCGGCCGCGCCCGATGCCGTCGATTACACGAAGGCGGATTTGCGCGGCGACGTCGCGCTCGTGATCGGCGCCGAAGGCGACGGAATATCGCCGGTCGTGCGCAAGGAATGCGACTACGTCGTTCGCATCCCGATGTTCGGGACGCTCGGATCGCTGAACGCATCGGTGGCCGCCGGCGTGTTGCTGTTCGAGGTGCGGCGCCAGCGCGGCGCGGAGGGGTGAGCGCATGACGCGGCGGCTGGCCACGGCCTTTCTCGGCTCGTTGCTGCTCGTGGCCTACAGCGCGCCTGTACGGGCGCAAGTGCAGACGATCGAGATCGGGCTCGATCTTCCGCTCTCGGGAATCGACGGTGCGAGTGCAATCCCGGTTCGCAACGCCGTATTGCTCGCAATCGAGGAGGCCAACCGGCGCGGACTTCCCGGCGGGGTGCATCTTGCGCTCGAGGATCTCGACGATACGGTGCAGGGCAAGCACGACCCGGCGCAGGGCGCGCAAAATATGAAGGCGTTTGTCGCCGATCCGGCGGTGCTCGTCGCGATCGGCCCGATGAATTCGAACGTCGCAAAAGCACAAATCCCGATCGGCAACGCGGCGGGTCTAGCGCAGATCACGATGGCGGCGACGGCTATCGAGCTGACCCACCCGCCCGACGCCGTCAAGCTGCGGCCGTACAACCCCAATCGCCCCGCATTTTTTCGCGTCTGCGCGTCGGACGATCGCCAGGGCGCCGCCGCGGCGCGCTTCGCGCGCGATGCAGGCTTGCGCCGGGCGTTTGTGATCGATGACAACGAGTCGTACGGCAAGGGTCTGGCCGACGTCTTCGCCCGGGCGTTCGCGGCCGACGGCGGGAGCGTGCTCGGGCGCGAGCACCTCACCCCGTTCGCGCTTGATTTTGGGCCGCTGCTCACGAAGGTCAAAGCGACCGGCCCCGACGCGATCTTTTTCGGCGGGATCGTTAGTACCGGCGGCGCGGTGCTGCGCAAGCAAATGGCCGATGCCGGACTCGGCGGCGTGCCCTATTTCGGGGGCGACGGCCTCGAGAGCCCGGAGTACCAGCCGCTCGCCGGGCCGGCTGCCGAGGGCACCTACTTCACCTTGATCGCGCCGGACGTCGGGCATCTGCCGGCCGCCCGCGCCTTCGCGGCCGCTTACCGCGCCCGCTTCGGCAGCCCGCCGGGCAGCTACAGCCCGGGCGGTTACGCGGCGGCGGTGGTTGCGATCGACGCCGTCCGCGGGGCGCTTCGGGCTCACCCGGACCGGCTTCCCACGCGCGACGAGGTTCTGGCGCGGGTGGCCGCCACGAACGGCCTCGTCACGCCGATCGGCCGGATTGCGTTCGACCCGAGTGGGGATCTCCGGCAGCCCGTCATCAGCCTGTACCGGATCCACGGCGGGCGGGTCGAGTTCGTGCGCCAGGCCGGCGGCTGAAGCCCCGGATTTGTCCTTGACGGGTTAGCAGGACCCTCCTATACTTAATCGGATGCGGACGGCTCGACGGGCTACGGCTCGCGATTTCGGCCGCGTCGCGCCCTAAAGGGAGTACGTACATGGGGCTGGCGCAAACCGCGCCCGAGGGGCTCGACTACCACGAGCGAGCCGACGAGGACCTTGTCTCTGCAGCTAAGGCGGGGGACAACCTGGCGATGGAATTCTTGCTCAACAAGTACAAGAATTTTGTCCGGATCAAAGCGAAGAGTTATTTTTTGATCGGTGCCGACCGCGAAGACATCATTCAGGAAGGCATGATCGGTCTGTACAAGGCCGTCCGTGACTTCAAAGCTGATAAGCTTTCGAGCTTCCGGGCCTTTGCCGAACTCTGTATCACGCGTCAGATCATCACCGCGATCAAGACGGCGACCCGTCAGAAGCACATCCCGCTCAATCAGTACATCTCGCTGAACAAGCCGATTTACGATGAAGACAGCGAGCGGACGCTGCTTGACGTCATGGCGTCGCAAAAAACCTCGGATCCGGAAGAGCTGGTCATCAACCAAGAAGTCTCCGAGGACATCAAGGAGCGCATCCAAGAGAACCTCTCGGATCTCGAGTCGCAGGTGCTGCTTTCGTACCTCGAGGGCAAGAGCTACCAGGAAATGGCCCGCGACCTCAACCGTCACGTAAAGTCGATCGACAACGCCCTGCAACGCGTCAAACGCAAAATCGAAAAGAACCTCGCGGAAATCGAACTGCCGTAGTAGCGTCGCGATAAGCGATCACGCAAGACGGCGCCTTTTGGCGCCGTCTTCATTTCATGTAGCGGGCGTGCCACATGCAACATGTCACCCCGAGTCCGTCGACGGGTCACACTCTGCTTGGCGCTAGGGCGTCAGGTCATGCGCACGCCAGGCGTGTCACTTCACCGGGATCGCATCGCCTCCGCGACGTCTTCGAGCGACTGCGTTTTAGGCGCCCGCCTCGCATCGCTAACGATGATGATCGACCGCGGCGGATCGGCGCCGAGCTCGAGCCGCGCGTCGATCGGCCACTCTGTTCCGGCGATCGCGTCGGCGGCAGCCATTCGGTAGCCGGCCGAATTCCGCGAGCATCGCCGCGCTCGCGTATGCGTCTACAATAGCCGGCCAACGTACGGCGACCCGTACAATGTCGAATCGGACGGATCGTACGTTCCCGGCGCGCGTTTTACTTGGTGTAATCAGAGCGACCCGCACCGCTTCCCACCGCAGCCCGAACGAGGAGAACATGCAACGGAACATTTCACCCATCGACCTTCGCCGCGCCGTCCGATTCGGAACGGCATTCGCAGGGATGCTGATGTTTTCAGCGGCGATACAAGCAGCCGCGCCTGGTCCCGCCGGTGCAGCCACAACGTCGGCATGCGTCAAGACCATCGAACCGCTTGCCGATGCGGATCGAACGGTGGCGAAGCCGCTTGACGCCAAGCACTACCTCAACACGCCTTCGGTCATCGCGGCGTGCGGGTCGGTTGCGAACGCCGTTGCAAAAATCGAAAAGGAGAACTCGGCGGCGTGTACGTCGCTCCTCCAGGGCGATCTCCCCGAACCGCAACCGGATTTCACGAACAACGGGGACATCATGAAGAATTGCGGGGAACCGTCGCACGCGCGAGCGCTCTACAAGCACATGTTGGCGAGGTACGTTCCACCCACACCGGCGCCGAGCCCCACGCCATGTTCCAATACGAACGCATCCCAGGCCAGACTCTGCGAGAGGATGTCGGGCGCGCACCACTAGCCCGCGGGCCGGCTTTTCCGGGATTTTCTCGTTTTTCGGTCGGAATCCGAATCAGGCTCGTCCTTGCTTCGCATGTAAGGGGCCAGGAGTTCGAGTCTCCTCATCTCCACCATTTGGAAACCCGTATGAGACAATTGTTTCTGCGGGTTTTTGATTTCAACGACGCAATACTGAACTGTCGAGTGCGTGCTTATCTCTCGCGAGGAGCGGGCACAGAGGACCTAATAACGAGGCTGCAAACCGCCGGGCATTCAGCCGGAAGAGACGCGCGAGCTAAAAGCAGCTTCGATTCAAGGAATGTGCCTTGTCAGTTACAGCTAGCCGACCGTGGGGCGCGGTCTCGGAGCGCTTAACTTCAGGCTCCGCCGACCCTCCAGCAGCCCTTCCTACGCCTTAGCGACCTCCGCGGGCCCCGTACGGTTCGTATTCGTACAAGCGATTGTACGGGTCGTCCGTTTGGGCTAGACGCTTCATGCGCTACTTAATGAAGCATGATGAAGATCGAAATTGCCGCTGCCGCTGCCCTAATAGCGACGACCGCTTCCGCTGCACCGGTTGCCGCGAGCGGCGACGGCCACTTGACGTTTACAAGCGCGCACTCGAACATGGTCATGATCTCGGTCGGCGGCGGGAAGCCCGTGCCCGCGACCTTCGATACGGGATCGATCGGGCTGCAAATTTACGACTTTGCCGTCGGCAAAGACGTCACGCCGGCAAAAGATAGCCCGGGCACGCGCGCGTACGGCGGCGGCCGCGTCTTTCACGTAAAGTACGCGATGGCAAAGGTTGCGATCGAAGGCATCTCGACCGTTAAGCCGATCGAGATCGCGATCGTGACG
>Ga0302324_100015720_pt1 | contig 15157 bp, 15 predicted proteins | sample Palsa_T0_1_FD_201949 | JGI IMG/M metagenome (GOLD analysis project Ga0302324, IMG submission 201949) | Peat permafrost microbial communities from Stordalen Mire near Abisko, Sweden - Palsa_T0_1 | ecosystem: Environmental > Terrestrial > Soil > Palsa > Peat permafrost | place: Sweden: Abisko...
GTCGCTCACGAACCGCGAATTTTACGCTGCCGGAACATGGGGCCCGATTGCCGCCGACGACCTGCTTGCGCAAAGCGGCCACGAATGGCACGAGCCGCAGGTGATAAAGTAAAAATGGATCCTGTATTTACGCTTCAATGGCCGGAATTTATTTTGGCGAATCGTTTGCAAACCCTTCTTCCAAAAAAGGAAGGCTATTCGGTTCTCATTCCAACTTCTCGACAAGAAAAGGGAATGGATTTAGCCGTCCTAAAAAAGAATGTGAAAGGAAATCGTGTCGTTACAATCCAGATTAAGGCTTCCCGCACCTGGGTAAAAACTCCTCCGAAAAAAGAAAGTAAGAGACATTTCCAATTTGAAACGTGGTTCACTCGTTTTGATGTTCCTGACGAAGCGGATTTCATTTTTCTATTTGGAATGTATGCGCCTGATTTGGGGAGAACAAAACTGATTGCAACAGACTGGTATCAAGATTGCACTTTGATTTTCAAAAATTCGGAAATGAGGGATTTTATGAAAGATTGCCTTACTGTTAGCGGCAGGCCGGATAGAATGTTTGGTTTTGGCTTTAGCCATCTTTCTTCCATTTTTCAAACAAGAGGCGACAAAAACAGATCGTTGAAAGATTTTTCTGATTTTGTTTTCAAAAAACGAATTAAACTAATCAAAGAAGCCCTGAATGCATGAGCGTAAACTTTGAACTAATTTCCTTCGCTAGCACCAAACGCCATGTCTGAACACAAAGCCACAATCAAATGGCAGCGAACCAGCCCTGATTTTCTCAAGGGCAGGTATTCGCGGGAACACAGCTGGACATTTGACGGCGGCGTCACCGTTCCGGCATCGGCTTCGCCATCCGTTGTGCCGGTGCCGTTCTCCAATCCGGCGCACATTGACCCCGAGGAAGCGATCGTCGCATCCATCTCAAGCTGCCACATGCTCACGTTTCTTTATCTGGCGTCCAAACAGGGATTCCAGATTGACAGCTACGAGGATGAAGCCATTGGTGTGATGGCCAGGAATCAAAACGGCGTGCCGTGGGTCAGTTTGGTCACGTTGAATCCCAGAATTGTTTACGGCGGCGACAAATCGCCGCCACAAGCGGATGAAAAACAATTGCATCATCTGGCGCACGAGCAGTGTTTCATCGCAAATTCAATTAAAACAGAGGTTGTTGTTAACTCCAAGTTGAACTGATTTCCGTTACCTGCGCCGGCCAAACCACCCGTCTAAAATAAATTAAAGATTGTTTGAACAGATTTCCGTGCCGCCAGTCTCATATTACGAATGGGTTGGGTTTTCGCTGTTCGTTTAGGGTTGGCATAGGGATTTTGCTCGTGGTGCGGCTCGGACAGCGACCCCAAGTTGGCCGCACCACCCTTCTGAGCGCCCCGGTGAGGGCCTTTCGCTTTTTGCCCGAGAAATCGCATTGATTACAACCAAAAAAACCTTAAACTTCCCGACGCATGAAACATCAGCTCGATTTCGAGAAACCGGTCATCGAACTGCAAACCAAGCTGGACGAACTCCGCCAGCACCCGGAAAAACACTCGCTCGGCATCCGTTTTGAGGAGGAAATCCAGCTCATCGAACGCAAGCTGGAGGAAACCCGGCGGCAGATTTTCCTGAACCTCACCGCCTGGCAGCGCGTCCAGCTCGCGCGGCATCCGCGCCGTCCTTACACCCTTGATTACATCGGCCACGCGTTCACGGATTTTCAGGAACTGCACGGCGACCGGCTGTTCGCCGAGGACCGCGCAATGGTCGGCGGCTTTGCGAAACTGGGCGAACATCGCGTTGTCGTCATCGGCACGCAAAAGGGCCGCGATACAAAGGAAAATATCTTGCGCAACTTCGGCTCCGCGCATCCCGAGGGTTATCGCAAGGCGTTGCGGTTGATGCGGCTCGCGGATAAATTCGGCCTGCCCGTCATCACGCTGATTGACACGGCGGGCGCGTATCCCGGCGTCGCCGCCGAGGAACGCCACATCGCCGAGGCCATCGCCGTCAACCTGCGCGAAATGACGCTGCTCGAAGTTCCCGTCATCGCCGCCGTCATTGGCGAAGGCGGTTCCGGCGGCGCACTGGGCATCGGCGTCGCCGACCGCGTTTTGATTCTGGAAAACGCCTATTATTCCGTCATCAGCCCCGAAGGTTGCGCGGCGATTTTATGGAAAGACCGCGCCAACGCCGCCAAGGCCGCCGCGGCACTGAAAATCACCGCGAATGATTTGCTCAAATTTAAGCTCGTGGATGATATTGTCCCCGAACCGCTCGGGGGTGCGCACACCGACATGGCGTTGTCGGCGGCAAATCTGAAAACCCACCTGCTCAAGCATCTCGAAGACGTTCTCGCATTGCCCGTCGCCGAACGGTTGAAAGTCCGTTACGAAAAATTCCGCGCGCATGGGCATTTTGTCGAGAAAATCGAGTCCACGGAAAATGGCGTCGTTCCCCAGGCCGCCGCCTAACCGCCGTGCTTTATCCGCTCACTTTCCATCCGGTCTTCAAGGAACGTGTCTGGGGCGGACGCGAAATCGAAAAACTTTACGGCAAAAAACTCCCGGCCGGCGCAGTCATCGGCGAATCGTGGGAAATCAGCGACCGTCCGGGTGACGCCAGCGTGATTGCCAACGGCCCGCTCGCCGGAAAAGATTTGCGCTGGCTCATGGAAAACCATGCGGCAGAAATCCTTGGCGGCGCGAGACCGGCGGCTGACGGACGCTTTCCACTGCTCTGCAAAATCCTCGACGCGCGTGAAAAACTTTCGTTGCAAGTCCATCCGCCGGCGGGCAAGGCCGCCGGACTGGGCGGCGAACCGAAAACCGAAATGTGGTTCGTCGCCGACGCCGCGCCCGGCGCGGAATTATTTGTCGGCCTCAAAAATGGCGTGACGCGCGCGGATTTTGAGAGAAAAATTTCCGACGGCAGCGTGGCCGGTTGTTTTCATCGCGTGCCCGTGCGCGCGGGCGACGCGATGTTTCTGCCGAGCGGCCGCGTCCACGCCATCGGCGACGGCCTGGTGATTTTTGAAATCCAGCAGAACTCGGACACGACGTATCGCGTGTTCGACTGGAACCGTGTCGGGCTCGACGGCAAGCCGCGTGAACTGCACGTCGCGCAATCGCTCGCCAGCATTGATTTCAATGACTTTGAACCGAAGCTGGTCGAAACCCAATTTGTGACCGACGGAAAAATTCAGAAGCGGGCGCTGGTCAACGACCCGTTGTTCGATGTCGAAACGTGGAAAATGAATTTAGACGCGAACGGTTTGTTGCAGCCGAAGAAATTGCAAATCGTTGCCGTGACAGGTGGTGAAATAGAAATTAAAAACGGTGCCACGACGGTAAATTTGTCCGCCGGACAATTTTGCCTGGTTCCGGCAAGTCTGGAACGGACGCAAATTCTGGCGAAGTCAGATGTGGGCCTGCTGCGCGTCGGGGCGAATTAGTTCAAAGACAGATCATCCGGCATCTGCGAGAGCAGCCTGTTTTTCCAGCCACCCTTGGTCTTCAAGATTTTCGGCCAGAGCTGGTCGGGCGGCGTTTCAAAGACAAGTTCGAGCGACGCCGGAAACGTGAGCCACGACTTGCGCTTCATCTCGTTTTCCAGCTGGCCGGGCGACCAGCCGGCGTAACCGGCGAACATTTTTACCTTTTTCGCGGTGGAGAATGATTCGCCGACCTCCAGCAAATCGTCGAGTGAATGGCCGAGGTTCAGATTGGGAAAAACACTCGCGTCGGGGATGAAATTATCCGAATGCAGAAAGCTCAAAGCGCCCGGCTGCACCGGGCCGCCCAGAAACAGCGGCGCGTGCTTGAGCGTGTCGGGCAGATCGGCGACAACGAGTTCGCCCACCTTGCTGCCGCTCGAACGGTTCAGCACGAGGCCGAACGCGCCCTCGGCATTGTGTTCGCAGATGAGCAGAACGGTGCGGTGAAAAAACGAACCGGTCAGATCGCCGCCGTCCAGCAGCAATTTCCCTTTCAAAGTTTTTTCCGGCTCGCTCATGGCCACACCCAATGTGCCTCAAGAATGCGCTGATGGCAATGGTCAGAAAGTTGACCTCAAGGACGCAAAGGCGCAAAGAAAAAAACGCGAAGGAAAAATTCCTCCGCGTTTTTTTGGTTTCAAAACTGCCTGGCGTTCTTCGCGACCTGGCGGCTAAAGAGATTTTACCTTTTTAACAATTGCCGCCGCGTCAATGCCGAACTTGGCGAGCAATTCCTCCGCCTTGCCGGAATGCGGGATGCCGACCACGGCAAGTTTGTGGACTTTGATGCCTTCCACGCTCAATTCGCCCGCGACCGCGTCGCCGAGACCGCCCTCGGCATAATGATCCTCGACGGTGATGACGGTGTTGCCGGTCTTTTTCGCGGCGGCGAGAATCACGTCCCTGCCGAGCGGCTTGATGCTGTAAGCGTCAATGACCGTGACGTTGATGCCTTCGGCCTTCAATGTGTCAGCGGCTTTCAACGCTTCAAACAAGGTGACGCCCGCGCCGACGATGGTGACTTTGTCGCCTTCGCGCAAAACTTTTGCGCCGCCGACCGGGAATTTTTCGTCGTTGCCGTAAATCACCGGCGTTTTCGGGCGCGAGGTGCGGAGAAAACAGACGCCTTTGATCAGCGCCATTTCTTCGAGCAATTTTTCCGTGGCGACGGCGTCGCCCGGATACAACACGGTGCTGCCGACGACCGCGCGCATCATCGCCAGATCTTCGAGCGCCATCTGCGACGGGCCGTCCTCGCCGATGCTCACGCCGACGTGCGAACCGACGAGCTTGATGTTCGACTGCGAAATGCCGGCGACGCGAATCTGGTCGTAGGCGCGCGCGAAAAACGCGGCGAACGTGGATGAGAACGGCACCTTGCCGCGCGCGCCAAAACCCATGGCCACGGCGACGAGGTTTTGCTCGGCGATGAAACATTCAGTGGAACGTTCCGGGAATTTTTTGAAAAACTTGTCCGCGAACGTGGAATTCTTGGTGTCGCCGTCCAGGGCGACGATGCGCAAATCCGCCGCGCCGATGCGCTCGAGCGCGGTGCCGTAGGCTTCGCGCGTGGCGATTTTTTCGCCAGGCGTGTAATGGATCGGCGGATAGCTCGCGGGAACCGCGTTGACCGGCGTAGGGAGTGCCGTCGGCGCGGGAATCTTGACGCCGAGGCCGGATTTTGCGGTCGGCTGAAGTTCGGCGACGGCGCGCGCGGCTTCTTCCTTGTTCAACGGCTTGCCATGCCAGCCGTCCTTGTCCTGCACAAATGAAATGCCCGCGCCCTTGTAAGTTTTGGCGATGATGGCGAGCGGCTTGTCGTCGAGGCCGACGCCGCCGAGGACTTCGGCGATTTCCTCGATGTCGTGGCCGTCAATGTCCTCGACGCGCCAGCCGAACGCTTCAAAACGGTCGCGATAAATTTCGATGTGATGGCCGAACGCCGTCGGGTCGCTCTGGCCAAGCCGGTTCGCGTCCACGATGGCGATCAAATTATTCAGCTTGTAATAGCCCGCGAGCGAAGCGGCTTCCCAGACGGCGCCTTCGGCGATTTCACCGTCGCCCATTAAAACGTAAGTGTTGTAATCCAGACTGTCCAAACGCGCGGCCAGCGCGATGCCGACGCCAACGCCCAAACCCTGGCCGAGCGAACCGGTCGCCACGTCGGCGAACGCGAGGCGCGGCGTGGGATGACCTTCGAGTTCGCTCGTGAACTGGCGGAGCGTGAGCAGTTCGGGGATCGGCACGAAACCATTTTCCGCCCACGCGGCATAGAGCAGCGGCGCGGCGTGGCCTTTCGACAAAATAAAACGGTCGTTGTTGTAAAAGTGCGGATTCTTCGCGTCGTAACGCATCTGGCCGAAGAACAGCGTGGCCACGAGATCCGCCGCCGAGCAGCAGGAGGTCGGATGGCCGCTGCCGGCCGCGGTCGTCGCTTCGATGGAGTGAATGCGCAGTTGGTTGGCGATGCCCTTCAAAAGTTCCGTGTCAGTGTCAATCATGAGCCGTGAAGTCTAGGGAAGAAATGGCGAAAGCCAAGAATGAAAATCGCCGTAACGTGAATGTCACTGCGGCAGCTCGTGACCGGGCACGGAGCAGGACGGCAGATAGCCCACGGCGTTAATCATATAGGTGCCGCCCGAAGGACAGGCCGGGAAAACTCCATCCTTAAAATACGGCAGGAGATCCTGCGCGGTGGGAATGGCCGTTGCCGGCTGGTTGGTTTCCAGGGCCCACTGCTGCTTGGCCGCGTTAATCTCGCGGAGATTGTTGATGCAGGCGTTGCGCTCGTCCGCCGCCGCAACCTGCTCCAGTTGCGCCTGCTGCTGCCGGGCGTAGGTGCTGGTGGCCTGCAACTGCCGGGATAATTTCTGGTTCGCCGCCTGCAACTGCGTGACCTGGTTCCGCAGGCGTGGCAGATCCTGGTTCTCCGCGCGCAGCCGGGCGACTTCCGCGCCTTGCGCTTCAGCGTTGGAAGTTTTGAGCTGGTCCAGTTGCGCCTGCAAATCATCCGCCCGCTGTTTTTGCGATTGAAAAGAAATCTGCAGGGACTCTTTTTGCCGGAGCGCGGCAAAAAGAAAAATTTCGCTGGCGAGAAACGCCACGACCAGCAACCAAAGAACCCATTTGGGAAGTTTCATGGCTGCATCTGTTTTCCACCTTTTGGGAACCGGCGTCAAACACCAAATGACCATGGTGCGCGCGGCGGGAGTCGAACCCACAACCTTCAGCTTCGGAGGCTGACGCTCTATCCAATTGAGCTACGCGCGCGTCACCGGATTCATGTTACAGGCTGGCGCGGTTTGCTCAAATGAATTTGCGCGCGAAAACAAAAAAGGGACGGCCAAAGCCGTCCCTCGTGTCAACCTGCGGTTTACCAAATCAGCTCGGGGGCGCCGTGGCTGAAGGTTTCGGAGAATCAGGAGTTCCCGCGGGCGGATGATTGTGCGGGCCCCGCTTGGTCATTTCCTGCCACTTGGCGAACTGTTCCGGCGTCAGCACGGCCTTCAACTGCGTGGACGTGTCTTCCTGGATTGCCTTGGCCTTGTCCCTCTTTTCTTCCGGCGTCAGACTGGTGTCTTCGCGCAAGGCCCGGCGTTTCTCCATCGCGCCCTTTATGATTGCCTCAACCTGGGGCTTTTGTGCATCGGTCAGGTCGAGCGCCTTGAGGTTCATGTGGCTCCTCATGCCGGGGCTGTGTTCACCGGCGGGCGGGGTGTTGGTGGCATCTTGCGCGCGCAACACGGAACTGCCGGCCAGCAAAGCGCCCGCCGCCAGCGCGGCGATTAACATTGTCTTCGTTGATTTCATACTCTTCGTTTGGTTGTTGTTTGTTTTGTTTCCACCGCACTTTCAAGTGCAGCAGGATACGAGATGAGACGCAAACATTTGCGCAAGGTTACAGCCCGCGAAAAAATTTTGCCGCCGCGCCGGCCGTCCTTTCGATGTCCTCCGCCGTGTGCGCCGTCGAAATAAATCCCGCCTCAAACTGCGACGGCGCAAAATAAAATCCCGCGTCCAGCATCCCGTGGAAAAATTTCTTGAACCGTTCGCGGTCGCTTTTCATCGCATCGGCCAGGTTGTGAACCGGTGCGCTCGTGAAGTAAGTGCAGAACATCGAGCCGCAGGAATTGAACTGCACGGGAATTTTCGCCGCCTTCGCCGCGTCGCGCATTCCGGCGGCAAGTTGCTCCGCGCTTTCTTCGAGCCGGGCATACGCGTCGCCCGACTGCAACTCTTCCAGATTCGCGATGCCCGCCGCCATCGCCAGCGGATTGCCGCTCAACGTCCCTGCCTGATACACCGGCCCCAGCGGCGCGAGCAAATCCATGATCTCCGCCCGGCCGCCGAACGCGCCCACCGGCAATCCGCCGCCGATGATTTTTCCGAGGCACGTCAAATCCGGCGTGATGCCAAACCGTTGCTGCGCGCCGCCGGGCGCGAGGCGAAAGCCCGTCATTACTTCGTCAAAAATCAAAAGCGCGCCATTTGCCTTGGTGATGCCGCTCAAAAATTCCAAATAGCCGGGCTTCGGTAGATACAAACCCGCATTGCCCGGCACCGGCTCGACGATGATGCCGGCGATTTGATTTTTGTTCGCCGCGAACGCCGCCTTCACCGCCTCGACATCGTTGAACGGCAAAACAATCGTGTGCTGCGTAAAGGCCGCCGGCACGCCCGCGCTGTCGGGATGTCCAAACGTCAGCGCGCCGCTGCCTGCCTTGACGAGCAACGAATCTACATGGCCGTGATAGCAGCCGTCGAACTTGATGATCTTGTCGCGCTGCGTGAATCCGCGCGCCAGCCGGACCGCGCTCATGCACGCCTCCGTGCCAGAACTGGTCATGCGGACTTTCTGGATGCTTGGCACAAGTTCACAAATCAATTTCGCCATTTTTACTTCCAACGGATTCGGAATGCCAAAACTCGTTCCGTTTTCAGCGGTGGCTTTTATGGCGGAAATGATTTTTGGATGCGCGTGACCAAGAATGGCCGGGCCCCAGGTGCCGACATAATCAGTCAGTTCATTTCCGTCCACGTCCCAGATTTTCGAACCGCTCGCCTTGTTGACGAAAAACGGCTGGCCGCCCACGGCGCGGAACGCGCGCACCGGCGAATTGACGCCGCCAGGAATATATTTCAACGCCTCGGCAAACAGTTCTTCGGATTGAACGCGGTTCACGGACATGAATTTAACCACCAAGGCACGCAGACACAAAGCAGAATGAAAAATGGCCCGACCGCGAAATACCCGAAAAGTTTTGACGCGAATTGCACGAATGGACACGGATTAAATCCAGACGCCCAAATTACCGGTTCCGATTCGTGATGATTCGTGCAATTCGTGTCTCAATACACCAAAACCAGCACCGCCCCGCTTGCTTCTCACTCGCCTCTACGAGGGAGAGGGTTGGGGTGAGGGGTTCGTTTAATACACGAGAACCAAGACAGCGGCCTGTTGCGCGGGTTTGACGACATTATATCAAACATAACTCACCCATTTGCCAACGAAATAGAAAAGCACCGGAATGAACAAATATGGCATCGAAATCGCGCGTGACACCCGACACCTCAAAAAAAAGATCGTTAAGGAGCTGTCCCGCTCTTTCTTGCGTCAATTTATCATTGCACAATGGGTGATAATTATGAATCAGCAGCCAGTTCTCATCAAATATCTGATAGCCCGTCTGATTTAATTTTTCCCTCTTGGTATTTAATGTCACGGCAATTTCCTGCTTCCACTGCAACATTCCCGCTTCAACCGATTCCCACGGTTGCAGTAATGCGTTGTATCCCATGCTATTCAAAAGCTCTTTATTTGTGCGCGGAGATAATCGGTTTTTGAAGTGTGTAATGTTAATCCAATGTGAGGGATATTTGGATGCTTGAATGCTCAAAGCCCTGAAATATTCTTCCGGTTCTGACCGCGTAGTTTCAACTCCTATTGTTCGGTCTGGCACAGTTATTATGAAGTCCGGCCTCTCCGAGTCGATTATAGAATCTGGCCTAAAACTATCTGTCTCCAAGAGGAGTTTCAAAAGAGCTTCGAGGTCTGCACGTTCAATCAATTTTTTTGAATTCATGTTTTTTAACATCGCTTTATTTGGCGAAAACTCAAACGTCATCTGCCCCAAACGTCCATCGCAAAATGAATTTGCCCATTACATCCACCTCCATCAGATTTCGGCGCGGTCGTTTTGCCCGACCGATCAACAACGTCCGGCCCTTGCATCCGGTTTCGGATTGGATTATCATCCCCAATGTCACGGCGGACGCGCCTGGATGCGGAATACTAAAGGCCCATTGACTGCCGGTTAAGTGGTCTTTGAATATCGGCCGCGGCCAGACTTGCCGGCCGGGTGCCGGCTGTCGCCGAAAGGGTGTTTTTTGCGAAACGAACCCATTCTGGAATTGTGAGAAACACCGGCAATTGCGGGGTTCAAAGCGGGCTTTTGGTGGTTCCCAAGAGTGCAAAACGAACCCATTCGAACCCATCCCACTAGGACTGGCCAAATTATAGAAAGTCCGGGTAAGTCCGGGTAAGTCCGACCATACAAATTACCAAGTTATGGCTGATTGTGCCAAAATGGCACAATTTGTGATTTTCATTTGATGCTTCGGATGTAAAGACGGAATTTGCCGCGAGTGTTTTTTTTTTTTGCGGATATAATTTCCCGCCATGGACAGTTTTTCAGGTTGTGCTGCGTCAACGATTGGAAATAAACTCGCAACATGAAAGCCAGCTTCTCCAGCCGCCGCAATTTCATCAAAACCACCAGCCTCGCCGCCGCCAGCCTGCCGTTGATCGGGGCCTTGTCGCCGTCCGTCCGCGCCGCCGGTTCGGACCGAAAGCTCGGGTTTGCCCTCGTCGGCCTCGGCAATTTGAGCACGCATCAGATCGCACCGGCGTTGCAGAAGACAAATTTTTGCAGACTGGCCGGCATCGTCACCGGCTCGCCCGCCAAGGCGGAAAGGTGGAAGGCGCAATATAATATTCCAGACAAAAATATTTACAGCTACGACACGATGGAGCAGATAGCGGACAATCCCGACATTGATGTCGTCTATGTCGTCACGCCCAACGCGCTGCACGCCGAACACACCATCAAGGCGGCCAAGGCGGGCAAGCACGTCCTCTGCGAAAAACCGATGGAGGTGTCGTCGGAAAAATGCCGGCAGATGATTGACGCCTGCAAAAAGGCCGGGCGGCAGCTCGCCATCGGCTACCGGCTGCATTTCGAGCCGAACAACCTGGAATGCGTCCGGCTGGCGCGCGAAAAAGTTTTCGGCGACATGAAATTCATCGAGGCGGACTTTGGTTTTCACATCGGCAATCCGACTCAATGGCGGCTCAACCGCGTGCTGGCCGGCGGCGGACCGTTGATGGACGTGGGCATTTACGCGCTGCAGGCCACGCGCTACATCACGGGCGAGGAACCCATACAGGTCACGGCGGTTCAAACCGTCACCGACCCGGTGAAGTTCAAGGACGTGGAGGAAACCATCGAGTGGCAGTTGAAGTTTCCCAGCGGCATCGTCGCCAGCAGCACCAGCACTTACAATTTCAACGGCATGGCCCGCTACCAGGCGTTCGCCGAGAACGGCTGGTTCGAACTCTCGCCAGCCTATGGCTACAACGGCATCACCGGCCGGCGCAGCGACGGCCAGCTGATCAACCTGGATTCCGGCGACCAATTCGCGGCGGAAATGGACAATTTTGCGGAATGCATCCTGAACAACCAGCCGACCAAGGTTCCCGGCGAGGAAGGTTTGCGTGACGTGAAGATCATGATGGCCATTTACGAAGCGGCCAGAACCGGAAAAAGCGTGAATCTGGCTTGAACCCAGCGCGAAATCATCTCTGTAAAAAGGTTTCCGCCAGCGAACCTTTTTCCGTGCGGACGACCATGCCGGTGTTCACGTTGTGCCGCGCGAACCAGCCCTCGCTGGTCTCCAGCACAAACCGGATGTTGTCGGTCGCGGCTAAAACCACGTTGGTGTCGTTCTGTTCAAGATGGTGGATTTCTTGAATCACGCCGTCGGGAGAAATATATGCGGCGGAAATGGATTCGGGACAATGCATCATCCAGAACGACGCGCGTTGCGTGTAAGGCAGGACAAAAATCATGGCATCCGTGTCCTGGATGTTCGTGCGGAACATCATGCCCGTTTCTTCCTGTTCGGGCGTGAGCGCGAGCTCGGCGTCAAGCGTTTCCGCGCCGAGATAAATCTTCATCGTCGGCAGTTTCGGCTGCGCATGCGTGGGGAGCGAATCGTCAATGGGCGGCGGCGCGGCAACCGTTTCAGTTTTTTTGCAACCGGCCAGCAGGACGGCGGCCAGCAGCAGCGCGGAATAATTCAAAAGTTTCACGCCGTTAAAATGCCGGACTCCGGGCGCATTTTCAACTTAACTTCGCAGCCCACACCGCAATTCACCGACAGTAAACCGCAAGCAACCGCCAACCGCCAAACTTGCCCGCCAGCCGCCGGCAATTTAGATTGGTCACCTGTGAATAAACTGGCTGCATCGCCGGAAAACGCCAAAGACGCCAACGCCGCTGATACGGAGCCTGCGCACGCAAAAAGTCCGACGCGCAGGGCTTTCCGCATTTCACTGATCGTTTGTGCGCTTATCATCGTCGTCGTTTTGGTCTGGCAGGGCGTCACCGCGCAGGGCAATCCCGACCCCACCGCGCCGCACACCAGCCCAACTGCGGCGGTGCTGGACATCGCCGTGCTGGTTTTCCGCGAAGGCCTGGAGTCCATTTTGGTTTTGGCCGCGATCATCGCCAGCATGACGGGCGAGAAACAATCGCATCGCAAGCCGATTGTCGCGGGCGCGGGCGTCGCGTTTGTCGCGACTTTGGTAAGCTGGTTCGTGGCCGTCGGCATCGTCAGCAACCTCGGAAAAAGTGTTTCTGCGTTGAACCTGCAGGCGGCGACCGGGCTGCTCGCTGTCGTGGTTTTGCTCGTCGTAATGAACTGGTTTTTTCACAAGGTTTACTGGGGCGGCTGGATCGCGATGCACAACCGCAACAAAAAAAATTTGCTGAACCGCGCAAATGAATCCGAAATCTCCGCGCGCCGGTTAAAGTGGGGCCTAGTGCTGCTCGGCTTCGCGTCGCTTTATCGCGAAGGTTTCGAAGTGGTGCTGTTCCTGCAAACTTATTATCTGCAGATGGGCGGAAAAATTGTCCTGCTCGGCGCGCTGCTCGGGCTTTTCTTCACGGGCATCGTCGCGGTGCTAACGTTCGTCGCACACCGCAAACTGCCCTATCGCAAAATGCTCATCGTCACCGGCGTCATGCTCGGCTTCGTTTTGCTGGTCATGGTTGGCGAACAGGCGTTTGAGATGCAGCAGGCCGGATGGATTCGCACGACACAGATCGGCTGGCTCGCGGACAAAATTCCGGCATGGGTGGGCGTCTGGTTTTCAATTTTCCCCACGGTGCAGACTTTGGTCGCGCAGGCCATCGCTGCGGTTCTCGTCGTCGGCTCCTATTTTGCGGCGCGCTATCAAAGCGCCCGGCTGCACGAAGAGGAAGAACTGGCTTTTGCGAAATAGCCGGTTCCAGCACGGATGGCCAGCCGCGAAATTTATTTTCACGGAACAAGGTTGTCTCTAATCTCGAAAGCATGAAACCAATCAATTTTTTATTCCTGGCCGTTTCAATTTTGGCTTTGCTGTCCCGGCCAGCCATTGGCACGGAGACGAACCACAATTTTGCCCAATGGGAGGGAGAAATTGCGGCCTTTGAGCAATCGGATCTCACGAATCCTCCGCCGAAAGGTGGGATCGAGTTTATCGGCTCCTCGATGATCAGGCGCTGGAAAACGCTCGCGCAGGATTTTCCCGGCCAGCTGGTTTTCAACCGCGGCTTTGGGGGTTCGGAGATCGTGGACTCCACGCATTTCGCTCCGCGCGTGATTTTTCCCTACGCGCCCCGGGTGATTTTTTTTCGCGCCGGCGGCAACGACCTGTGGGCGGGTAAATCGCCGGAACAGGTGTTTGCGGACTTCCAGAAATTTACCGCCACCGTCCACGCGAAACTGCCGGCGACGGAAATTATTTTCATCTCATGGAGTCCGACCCCGTCGCGCTGGAAACAGCATAAGCAGGAAGAGGCGCTGAACCGGCTGGTGGAAAATTTTGCCCGGCAGACGCCGCACCTGCAATACATCGAGACCTATGACCTGCCGCTCGGCGCGGACGGACTGCCGCGCCCGGAACTGTTCGTGGCGGACCAGCTGCATTTCAACGCCGACGGCTACAAGCTGCTCGCGGAGCGGGTGCGGACGATGCTAGCCAGGCAGCCCGGCGGCGCAAATGGAAATGACGCAGGAAAAATTTATTGAATCGCAGGTGAAAACAAGTGGTGCTTCCGCCCGGAATCGAACCGGGATAAGCGGCTTAGAAGGCTGCGGCTCTATCCATTTGAGCTACGGAAGCAACTCTATCACCAGTCAAAATAGCCCCCTTCCAATTTCTTTACAAGCTTGCCGGCGCGGGCGATTTGCCGGTTGTTCAAGGTGCCGGCAGAATCTCGATACCGTTGATCTGCGGATTTTCCACGTTGGGTGTGAAAGAAATGTCCAGCTTGCCGTCGGTGACTTCGACATTGACGATCTGGACATAGGCGCGCAACGGGCCGCCGGCCTTGACCCACACGTCAAAATCCTTGAACTCCTGCCCTTCGACGTTGAACGAAAAAACGCGCTGGCCCGGTCCGGTGATCCCGTCGTAAGTTTCACAAAAATGAAGTTTCACGATATACTTGCCGTTGGGAACCGGATATGAAAACGCAGTCATGCTGTAGCGTTCGCTCTGGTAAATCGCGGGCGTTTTCGTGTTGGCGATGTCCAGGTCGGTGCGTTCGACCGTTTCGCCGTCGGCAAAGCCCTGATCTGGCAGCCAGACATTCCCCTCGGAATCTTTGAACGAATCAGTGCTGCCGGCTTTGATATGCACGGGCGGCGGCACCGCAGCCGCCGGCTCCGCGGCCGGCACAGCGACGGCTGGTGCCGCCGGTGCGACCGGGGGAACCATTGCACTTTCCGTCGTTTTCCCAGCGGATTGGTTCTGGCTGGATTGACAGCCCGCCAGCAGCAAAGCCGACAGGGCAAAAATGAACAGCCCGCACGACAACAGGAAATATTTTATTAATTGCATAAATTTACCGTGTTAATGTTGATGGATAAAAGTTGGACGACCCGGTGCGCGACGACAATTAAAATCGCTTTGATTGTTGAGCCACATTTTCAATGCGAGCCGGTTTGAATCACGGCATCGAACGCCGGTTTGGGCTGGTGGTCGCGACCGAACAACAACGGATAGTTCATGCGTCCCCGGTTCAGCCACGAGTCGCCGTCGCTCACGCCCCAGAATGTGACCAGGGCGATGTCTTTCCGGTGTTTGAGAAAAACCGAAAAGAGATCGGCGTAGCGTCTGGCCAATGCCTGTTGCACCGAATCGGGAAGCCCGTTCGTGTAAATGTTGGACGTCATCTCCCGTTGCATTTCGGCGACGTCCGCGCTTTGACTTTTTCCCAGCAAGTCCACATCCAGTTCGGTGATCATCACCTTGACACCCAGGCTGGCGAAATCGGTAATGGTTGCGTCTTCCTGCTCGACGCTTGGCCAGTCCATCTTGACATGGTCCTGCAA
>Ga0302324_100015725_pt1 | contig 15153 bp, 9 predicted proteins | sample Palsa_T0_1_FD_201949 | JGI IMG/M metagenome (GOLD analysis project Ga0302324, IMG submission 201949) | Peat permafrost microbial communities from Stordalen Mire near Abisko, Sweden - Palsa_T0_1 | ecosystem: Environmental > Terrestrial > Soil > Palsa > Peat permafrost | place: Sweden: Abisko...
TGGAGTTGAAGAATACCATCAACACCATGGTCGATCAGCTCAGTTCTTTTGCCTCCGAAGTGACCCGCGTGGCGCGCGAAGTCGGTACCGAGGGCAAGTTGGGCGGCCAGGCCGATGTGCGCGGCGTGGCCGGCACCTGGAAGGACTTGACTGACAGCGTGAACTCCATGGCGGCGAACCTGACCACGCAGGTCCGCAATATCGCGGAAGTAACCACGGCCGTAGCAAAAGGAGACCTTTCGCGTAAAATCACCGTGGATGTGCGGGGCGAGATCCTGGAAGTGAAAAACACCGTGAACACCATGGTGGATCAGCTCAGCTCCTTTGCGGCGGAAGTGACTCGCGTCGCGCGGGAAGTGGGTACCGAGGGCAAACTGGGCGGCCAGGCCGAGGTGCGCGGTGTTGCCGGAACTTGGAAGGACCTTACGGATAGCGTCAATTCCATGGCGGGAAACCTGACGGCCCAGGTCCGCAACATTGCCCAAGTCACTACCGCGGTAGCCAACGGAGACCTGAGCCGGAAGATCACAGTCGATGTGCAGGGCGAGATTTTCGAGCTGAAGAGCACCATTAACACCATGGTGGATCAGCTCAACAGCTTCGCCTCCGAAGTCACTCGCGTCGCGCGTGAGGTGGGCACTGAAGGAAAGCTCGGAGGACAGGCCGAGGTGCGTGGGGTGGCGGGCACATGGAAAGATCTTACAGACAATGTGAACTCCATGGCCGCCAACCTCACCACCCAGGTGCGAGGTATCGCCAAGGTTGTCACCGACGTCGCCAACGGGAACCTGAAACGCAAGTTAGTGCTGGAGACCAAGGGTGAAATCGCGGAGCTGGCGGACACTATCAACGAAATGATCGACACGCTGGCCGTCTTCGCCGACCAGGTGAGTAATGTAGCTCGCGAAGTCGGCATCGAGGGGAAACTGGGCGGCCAGGCGCTGGTGCCCGGCGCCGCTGGAATCTGGCGCGACCTTACGGACAACGTCAATCAGTTAGCCGCTAATCTGACCACTCAGGTACGCGCCATCGCGGATGTCGCCACAGCCGTCACCAAGGGCGATCTGACTCGCTCTATCGCGGTGGAAGCTCTGGGCGAAGTTGCCGCCCTGAAAGACAACATCAACGAAATGATCGTTAACCTGGCCGAGACCACTCGCAAGAATACGGACCAGGACTGGCTCAAGACGAACATCGCGAAGTTTACGGGTATGATGCAGGGTCAGCGCGACCTGGTGACTGTTTCGCGGTTGCTGCTGTCGGAGCTGACTCCGTTGGTCAGCGCCCAGCATGGAACGTTCTACATCACCGACGAAGAGGAGGAGTCGTTGAAGCTCCTGGCCGCTTATGCCTCGGATGACCACGACGGCGTCCCTAAGCAGTTCCGGATGGGGCAGGGCCTGGTCGGCCAGTGTGCCATCGAGAAGCGCCGCAATCTGGTGACTGACATCCCCAAAGACTACATCCGGATCAGCTCCAGCTTAGGCGAAGCGACCCCCCTTAGCATCGTCGTACTGCCGGTTCTGTTCGAAGGGGAGACTAGAGCAGTCATCGAGCTCGCGGCATTCCGGCATTTCAGCGATGTTAACCTGGCCTTTCTCGATCAGCTTACGCAGAGCATCGGCATTGTGCTCAACACCATCGCCGCTACTATGCGGACTGAACAACTGCTCAAGAAGAGTCAGGCCCTCGCGGAGCAGCTCCAGAAGACCAATGCCGAGTTAGAGGAAAAGGCGCGCCTGCTGGCCGAGCAGAAGAACGAGGTGGAGACCAAAAATCGCGAAGTGGAGCAGGCCAAGGCGGCGCTCGAAGAGAAGGCCGAACAGTTGTCGCTGACTTCGAAATATAAGAGCGAATTCCTCGCCAACATGAGTCACGAGCTCCGCACGCCACTAAACAATCTCTTGATTCTGGCGCAGATGCTCGCGGAAAACACCGATAGTACTTTAACCTCGAAACAGGTCAAGTACGCCGAAACCATCCACTCGTCCGGCACCGACCTGCTGGCCCTGATTAACGACATCCTCGACCTGAGCAAGATAGAATCCGGAAAAATGGACGTGGAAGTGGGCAGCGTCCGCTTCAGCGAAGTACGAGACTTCTGTGGCCGTACGTTCCGCCACGTCGCGGAGGGCAAAAAGCTGGAGTTTTCGATTGACCTGGCAGAGAGCCTGCCGGCGGAGACTATCATTACCGACGCCAAGCGCCTGCAGCAGGTACTCAAGAACCTGTTGTCGAACGCGCTGAAATTCACCGAGCACGGCACGGTGCGTTTGCGGGTCGAACGGGCCGCCTCGGGTTGGAGCGCGAATCACTCCGTGCTCAATCGCGCCAAGTCTGTCATCGCGTTCTCCGTTACCGACACCGGCATTGGCATCCCGCAAGAGAAGCAACGGATTATATTCGAGGCTTTCCAGCAGGCCGATGGCACCACCAGCCGCAGGTACGGCGGCACTGGTCTGGGACTGTCGATCAGCCGCGAGCTCACCCGGTTACTGGGCGGCGAGATCCGGCTGCAAAGCTCCCCAGGGGTAGGCAGCACGTTCACGTTGTATCTTCCGCAAACCTATGTAGCGCAAGTGTCCCCCGCCAAGATTGACATGCAGCGGACCGTCCAGGGCGCCGACAACCGGCCGGCGCAGCCTGCCGCGGATGGAGCCGGCGTGCCCGGCACCGAGAGGTTGGAGTTTATTTTACCGTCTGCCTCCTCGCCGCCCGCCGCCGTGGTGCATGATATTGAAATCGATGACGACCGGCACCTCATTCGCCCCGGCGATCCGGTATTGTTGATCGTCGAGGATGACGTCACATTTGCCCGGATTTTGGTTGACCTGGCGCACGAGCGAGGCATAAAGATCCTGGTCGCGCTCCGGGGAGGTACGGCGCTTTCTCTCGCCCGCGAGTTCAGCCCCGGCGCGATTACACTGGACATCACTTTGCCCGACATGGCTGGCTGGACCATCCTGGACCGCCTGAAGCACGATTCAGCTACGCGCCATATTCCGGTGCACGTGATCACCGGCGATGAAAACCGCCGTCGTGGGCTGGCCCTGGGTGCCATGACCTATCTTGAAAAATCGGTCACGAAGGACAATCTGAACATTGCGTTCGATACCATCCATCACTCACTTGCGCAGCGCGCCAGGAAGCTGCTGATTGTGGCGCCCGAGGAAGCCCGTCGGATCGAATGGCTGGAGGGCCTCGGCGGTCGCGATATCGAGATAGTCGCAGTCGGTTCCGGCGGGGAAGCCTTGGCTGTGTTAAAGCGGCAATATCTGGACGCCATCGCGCTCGACCTTCGGGTGGCCGACATTCCGGCTTTGCAACTGGTAGAAGAAATTCAGGCCGAAACCAGTCCCGTACCGCCGGTGGTCGTGTGCGGTCCCAAGAGGCTCAGCCCGGAGGCCGAAGCAGCCATCAAACGCCTTGCCAGGCAAAGTGTGGTCAGGTACGCGGAATCCGAGGAGCGCCTTCTGGAGGAAACGGTGCTGTTGCTGCACCGGGCTGACGCAGACCTCTCCGAATCGCAAAGGGAAATCTTGAAGGCCATACGGCAGAGCGGTTCCGCGCTCGCCGGTAAGAGGGTTTTGGTGGTCGACGACGATGTGCGTAATATCTTTGCGCTCTCGACCGTCCTGGAGCAGCACGGCTTAGAGGTCTTTCACGCGGAGAATGGCCGTACCGGCATCGAGACGCTGCTCAAAACCCCAGGCATCGATGGAGTTCTCATGGACATCATGATGCCCGAGATGGACGGCTATGAAACCATGCGGGCGATTCGCCAGATCCCGGAATTAAGTTCGATTCCAATCGTGGCGGTGACAGCCAAAGCCATGAAAGGCGATCGGGCCAAGTGCATCGACGCGGGCGCGTCGGATTACATTACCAAGCCCGTCGATCTGGAGCAATTATTTTCCGTGCTGCGGGTGTGGTTGGTTCGCGCCCATGACCTGCTACCGGCAGCTATGACGGTCGCCAGATAAAGGCCATATGTCGTCCGCCGGCAATGGAGTGCAAACCGCTCGAGAACCCGCCGTGGAGCGCAGGATCAAGATTCTTCTGGTGGACGATACGCCGGAGAACCTGGTATCGCTCGAGGCGACGCTCAGTAGTTTGGGTGAAGAGCTGGTGCTCGCGAATTCCGGAAAGGAGGCCCTCAGACACGTTTTGAACGATGACTTCGCGGCCATATTATTGGATGTAAGAATGCCCGATATGGACGGGTTCGAGACCGCTGAGCTGATCCGAAGCCGCCCGCGATCGCGTGAGATTCCCATTCTTTTCCTGACCGGGTACCGGAACGAAGAGCACTTGTTTCGAGGTTACGATCTCGGGGCGGTTGATTTCCTGTTCAAGCCTATCGTGCCCGAAGTGCTTCGTTCCAAGGTGTCTGTCTTCGTGGAGCTCAGCCGCCGGAGCGCCCAGTTGAAGGAGCAGGCCAATGCATTGCAGAAACAAGCCGAGGTGCTGCAAAAGGCCGAGCAGCGCTTCCGGTCGTTGCTCGAAGCGGCGCCGGATGCAATGGTGATGTGCCGTGATGACGGCGAAGTCGTTATGGTTAATTCGCGGACCGAGGTCCTGTTCAACTGTGCGAGGGACAAACTGATATCCAGGAATATCAGAACTTTGGTGCCCGGTTGGGGATTCCGTTTACCGGTATCGTGGGATGAGGACTTTCCCCCGGCGCCGGTTGAACCCGTGGAGCGAGGAGTGGAACTGCTTGCTCGGCCGGAAGGTCGCGCGCCCTTTCCGGTCGAGATTACATTCAGCCCATTGCGTACCGAGGAAGGCGTGGTCATTACCAGCGCCATACGTGACATCAGCGAGCGCAAGAGAACCGAGGAGCAGATTCGCCAGCTGAATGCCAATCTGGAGGAGCGCGTTCTCGAGCGAACCGAAGCGCTGATGCGCTCCAACGAAGAACTGCAGCAGTTTGCGTACGTCGCCAGCCACGACTTGCAGGAGCCGCTACGCACCGTCTCGATCTATACCCAACTGCTGGCCAAGCGTTACAAGGGGCAGCTTGAGGGAGACGCGGATCAGTTCATCAGCTTCATCGTCGACAGCGCGCAACGCATGGAAACACTCATCCATGACCTTTTGGATTTCTCGCAGGTGGAAGCCCGGGGCGCCGACTTCTTCACCAGCATAAGCTGCGAAGCGGTCTTGGATGACGCCATCCGCAACCTTCGATCGCTCATCGAAGAGAGCGGTGCGATCGTTACGCGGGAGCTCTTGCCGGTGGTCAACGGAGATACAGTCCAATTGACTCGGCTGTTCCAAAATCTGCTGGTCAACTCCATCAAGTACCGAAGCGACGACACCCCCCGTATCCACATCGCTGCAAGTTGCGGGACCGGCGAATGGCTCTTTTCAGTGAAAGACAACGGAATCGGAATCGAGCCCCAGTATGCGGAGAAGGTCTTTGGGATCTTCAGGTGCCTTCAGCCGAGAGATAAAAGCTCCGGGAGCGGTATGGGCCTGGCCATATGCCGTAAGATCGTGAGCCGCCATGAAGGTCGTATATGGGTTGAATCCGAGCTTGGCAAAGGCGCGACATTTTGCTTTACTTTGCCGGGGCAAGAGCCGCCTTCACCCAGAACCTCGCCATCGTCCGTAAATCTCCCAAGCGCACTACCCGCTACGGAACGAGCACGATTGGAGCCTGCCAAAACGCCGCTTTCCGTCCGGTCGGATTAAGTACCGTCACCTGGCAGTCATACTTGCCCGGCGGTAGCGCGGTGAGTGCAATGCTGAATTGGATCGGCATCGTCTTTAACCGGTTAGTCGATGCACTCTGTACCTCGATCGGCTGGGTTTCCAACACTTTCTTTTGCCCGGCATAGAGACTCACAAACGCGATGACCGGCTAAGCGTCGGCCGCGCCCTGCTCATAGGCTTGCAGATAAACATACATATCGCGGCCTCTGCTGAAAACTCGTGTTACGCTGGGAATCAACTTCTGGCCATCCCGCACCAGCGGATTGGCCGTTTCACTCCTATCCTTGACTTTCACAGCGTTATACAGCGCCTCCTTCAAATCCACGCGCTGGCTGCTCAACACCACGGAGCTGATTGGGACGCGTTTCTCTTCTTTGTTCAGGTTCGGAATGATAAACGTAGTTTGATAGGTTCCGATTCGACCCGTTTCAGCATCCCGTGCCAGAAACTTGATAGTGTATTTTCCGGGTAGAAGTGTGAAGCCGCCGTCATACTCAATCGGACGCTTCGACAACTCGATCGCGGTTCGATCGCTCAGCCTGACATCCACCTTATCGCGCACATTAGTGATGGTTGTGCCGTAGTTATCCTTAATCTCGCCGACAAAATCGATAAGGGTCCGTTCGGCGCCGCCCCGTTTGGCCAGCGCCAGCTCTCGCCCCGGAATCTTGACCACTATAGGCACGAAATATTCGGCGCGGTTGAGCTGGAAGTAATCCACCTCCATCGCGATAGTAAGTTCCGTAATCGGATCGGGTAACATTAGGGCATCTTCGAGTTGCCGTTCTTTGTCAGCGGCGGTGAATTTGGCGAATTGCTTGCCGGCGAAGTAGCCTTGGCGGTAATCCAGGTTCGCCGCCAGGTTCGTATTGAGCGTGATTTTGATACGGCGGAACTTGCCGTCCTGCGCGGTGTTGCTGGTATAGTATCCGATGATGTAATAGCTGGAAACAGATTGCTCCGCCTGCAGAATTCCCTTTGCCAAATCGTTATAGTCGAGGAGCGCCTTGCCACCGGTGTCGGCCGCCAGCGCATAGAGAGTATCCTGCGACTGCTGCAGGTTGGTGGTCACGGCCAGGGCCGCCGCGCCGGAATACATGCCGACGTTGCCGGGCGATCCCAGGGTTGCGTCGCCCAGAGGCGCCTGCGCTATCAAGCCGCGCGCGTCAATCGGCCAAAACGACACGCCGACGCGGATGGCCGCATTGATCGTGGCATGGAGCTGCGCCTGATTATTAAGGCCATTCAGCCGTAAGCCGCTGGCGAAGTAAATCAGCGACTTCTTCTCGTTGAGCTGGCTTAACATATTTGCGGCGGTCTGGAGCGCGGATAACTGGCGGTCGGTATTGAAGATGTTGAACTCGCTGTCGTCCTGCCCGAAGGCGGCTCCGGTGTCGGGAGTGCTGGCGTCGGCAGTGGAGTAATCCATGCCCTGGCCTTCACCCACAATCATCGTTTGGATGATGCTCAGAAGGCGGTTATGATCGCCCGTGAAGTCCTGCAGAACGTCGACGGCGCCGCCGGAATAGCGCAGGATAGCCAGGAGATCCGCGGGCGTCATTTGTGTCCGGATGAACTTCTCCGCCGCGGCCAGCGAGCGCAGCTGGTCACCAGGCGGCATGGCGGTCATGTCGAAGTACAGTGCCAGCAGCCGCCTGTCTTTGTATCTGGTGTTTCCCAGCGCCTCGCGTGAGATCTGGGTTCGCCCAAGCTTATCGTAGATATGGATATGCTCGGGTTCGGACTCCGTGGGCTCGGCGCCTGGTGTGCGCGGCAGATTTTGACGGTCGAAGAAACGAATCGCTTGCGGCAAGCCGTCCTCGGTAATGGTGAAGTCTTTGGCGGTCAAGCCTTCGACGGGGCTACCTTTCTTGTCTGTGACCACTACGGCTTCCACGACTAACTGCGCGCCGGTAGTGAATGTGACTGCGCCATTGCTGCCGGACGTGACTCCAGGCGGCGCATTCTGGCCGATCTGCTGCGCCCGGCCAGCCACTGCCGCAAATAGAAGAATGGCAATCCCGCCGCGCATGTGTCAGAATCTAAGGCGCAGTGTAAGTTGCAAACTGCGCATAGTATTGGCCGCGGCCGGCAATCCGAACTGCGTGCTGTTGACGATCGTGTTCCAAGTCGTAAAGGTGACATGGTTTAGCGGATTCGTGGAGTCGGCGCGCACGTCCAGATTGAACCGGTCGCTCACCCGGAATATACGGCCCACAGAGGCATTCAAAGTGAACTGGGCGGGACCTGTGATGGAATCCCGCCCTGCATTTCCCCACTGCCCTGGCAGAGGCGCCGTGTAAGCCGCGGGATTGAGAAAGAAACCAGGAGCCGCCGCGTAGAGTGCCGCGCCGGTATAGTCGGGCCGTATGGTGCCTGTCACTCCCGTACCCTGGACAGGAGCCTGATAAACAGGTGTCTCAGGTAGGCCGCTGCCGGCCGTGATCTGTGTGGCAAAGGTCCACTCCTTGAAGAGCGTTCCCCTCCAGCCAGTCAGCAGCGTTCCTCCAGCGATTCCCATGCCTGTTGTGTACTGCACCTGCAAACTCAGCAGTTGTCGTTGATCGAAAGTCGATAGCCCGCGTTCGGCGCCTGGGTCAAGCCAATTCTGCGCGATGCAGGATGTTGTCCCGTGGATAACCGCCGAAGTTGTTGCTCCTCGATGGCGTCGTACATCTGCAGGCTTTGTGCCAGATGGCACAGAGGGTCCGCCCGCCAGTTTCCCGGGTCCCGCTCCCCATCTACCATGGCGCGCCAGATTCGCATACCCGTGACCCCCTGCGCATTGCAGACTGCGTCGTGCACCCGCACGTGCCTCTGGTCCAGGCACCTTGGCATGCGCCGCGTCTTGTTCGCCGCGGGTCCGCCAGTAAGGTTGCCAATCCGCAGCCCTCCAAAATCTCCAGCACCGGTATCCCGTACACGCCGGAGCTCTCCTTCGCCACCGACTCCACCTGCATCTGTTCAGCCATTCCGCGCCAGCCATATCTCTCCGGTCGCCGTCCCAAATACTTCCATCTGTCCCTCTTCCCCCGTTGGCGCGCACACGTGCATCTGCCGGTTCCCGATGTCAATCCCCGCTACATGGCTACGCAGCGGCCAAAGCTCTTGCCTTTTGCCCTTCCGCGGACTCCTCGTTCCCGCTACTTTTCCTTTGCGCATAGTCCTCTCCTTTCGAGCGCGGAACTGCCCGCGTGGCAAATCGTGGGATTCTCATCTGGAGGAGAGCCGGAGAGCACACCGAGGCGCGCGGATTCTGGTAGGGGGTCTCGGCCCGGTTTCACCCGCCTATGCGGGGGCTCTCGCTGAAGCATGCGCCACGCGAACAACTTCAGCCGGTCTGCGCCAATACCAGCCACCCAACCATCGCCGCATACTTCTCATCCTGCCGCCACGGCGCCCCCATCGCCCGCCCCATTTCCGACAGGCGCTCCTGCAGCGCATCCGCCGGAATGCCCAACTCGGCCGTTCCCCGCGCGAACAGTTCACGCTCCTTCACCGCCGCTATGGGGACGCCGCACTCCCGGCTGGCCGCGCGCAAAGCTTCGCGGAAAAGTTCGCCTTCGGCCGTATGAATCAGCGGGTGGGAGGCGAGGATGCTTTCCAGGCCAGGCAACGGCCGCCCGGAAGCCAGCAGCAGGCCGCAACCCGTCACCGCGTAGCCCGCATCCCGAAGCTCCTCCACCATGGCAGCCAGCGCCCGCTGCGCCAGCAGCGCCGCCCGCGCCGCGCAGCTGGTAACGATGCGTTCCGCGTCGCGTACGTTCAGGCCGGCAGCCGCATGATATGGCTGCGCCGAGCCCGGAACACTTCGATCCACCATCTCGATGCGCCGCCGCAAGAGCGCCGCCGGAGCATCCGCCGGCCCAGCCACGGCCACCGCCGCCGCCCATCCGGAATGCGCTCGAAAGCCCACCGCCGCGCGCGCCGCCATACCCGTCAGCCGAACACGATCTGCGCAATCACCAGCTGAGGCAGGGCCTGGTTCCAGCTTTCCGGAATGTTGTCGAAGGCCAATCGGAAATTCTTGATCTCGCCCGGCGCCAGGCCGCCGATCTTCCGGCTCACGATGGGCACCCGCTCACGCAGCACCACCTGCCCGTAAGGATCGTAAAACACGCAGTTGATTTCCACTACGTTCAGCACCCGATCGCCGTTGTTGCCGAGCTTGCCAGTGATCTCGACCACCGCCTGCTTCAGGTAGCTCTCGTGCTTCTGCATATCCACGTCCAACAACCGCAGGTTACGGACGTAGGCCTTTGCGTCGCCGGTCAGAGGCGGCGGTGGCGCAGGCGGGCGATGCGACAGGCGATCGAGGTACAGGAAGAATCCAGCGCCCAGAATTACCACCAGCGCAATCACCAGACCCGCTACGGGAATACTTTTCTGTTCGACTGCTGCTTTATCGGCCACCAACTGTCATCTCCGAAATGACCAGAGTCGGCGCCGCCATGGAACCGCGGAATTCGAAATCGGTGCCGACCGCTTCCAGGTTCAGCAGCATCTGCTGGAGCGTGCCCGCAATGGTCACCTCCGAAACCGGGAAGGCCAGCTCGCCGTTGCGAATCCAAAGACCGGCTGCGCCGCGGGAATAATCCCCGGTCACGATATTAGCACCGAAGCCCATCAGCTCGGTGACGTAGAATCCGTCCCGTATGCCGGCGATCAGTTGCTCCGGTGTGGCGGCGCCCTTTTCAATATAAAGGTTGCCATTGCCCACGCCGGCATTTCCCGCCAGGCCGCGCGAGGCATTGCCGGTGGTCTTGAGCCCCAACTTGCGCGCGGTATAGGTATTCAACAGGTAGCTCCGCAACACGCCCTCTTCGATCACCACGGTGCGGCGCGTGGGCACGCCTTCATCATCGAAAGGCGACGTGCCGAACAAGCCTGGAATGGTTCCGTCGTCGATCACGGTCAGATTCTCGGACGCAATGCGCTCGCCCAGCTTGCCCGCCAGGAAGGATTCGTTGCGATAGACGGCCCCGCCATGCACCGCGTCGAAAATGTGGTCGACCACCGCGCGTGCCGTGCGCGGCTCGAACACCACCGGCACTTTCCTGGTTTCGACTTTCACCGCCCCCAGCCGGCGCAACGCGCGTCCCGCGGCAATGCGCCCGATGTCCTCCGGCTTTTCCAGGCCGGCAAAGCCTCGCGCCGTCGAGAACCAGTAGTCGCGCTCCATGGATTCGCCCTCGCGGGCCACCGGCACCACGCTCAACGAACAATAGCTGGAGCGATACTGCCCCGCGAAGCCTCGCGAGTTGGCGAAAGCGCGGCTGCCCAGGTGCGTATCGAAGGATGCGCCTTCCGAATTGGTAATACGCGCGTCCGTACGCAGCGCGGCGTCTTCGGCGCGGCGCGCCGTGTCGATCTTCAGCTCTGTCTCGAGGTGCTCGACGTCATTGCAATAGAGCCCCAGGTCCCCGGCCACGGAGCCCAGATCCGATGGGTCGGGCAAGCCTGCGTGCGGATCTTCGCTGGTGATCTCGGCCAACTCCATGGCCGACCGCACCATATGCCGAAGGCCGTCCGCCGAGAGATCGGACGTATACGCCGAACCGGTATGCCGGCCCTGCAGGATGCGCAGCCCCGCGGCACGCGAGCCCGCTTCCTTGAGCGTCTCCAACTCGCGCAGGCGCACGCTGGCGGAAAATTCGTCGCCTTCGCTGACCGTGCACTCCGCGTCCGTGGCGCCGGCTGCCAGAGCCTGCTGTACAATGTCAGCCGCCAGATCGGCGTATCCATTCCCTCTCAAGCCGTGCCTCCTACGGTCATACGGTCGATCTTGATAGTCGGAATGCCCACACCCACCGGCACGCTCTGGCCCTCCTTGCCGCAAACCCCTATGCCTTCGTCCAGCTTCAGGTCGTTGCCCACCATGCTCACGTACTTCAATGCTTCCGGCCCGTTGCCGATCAGGCTGGCGTTGCGCACCGGCCGGGTTACCTTGCCGTCTTCGATGAGATAACTCTCCGACGCGGAAAATACGAAATTGCCGCTGGTGATGTCCACCTGGCCGCCGCCAAAATTTACGCAATAGAGCCCCTTCGGCACCGAGCGTATGATGTCCGCCGGATCGCTCTCCCCTGCCAGCATGAAGGTGTTGGTCATGCGCGGCATGGGAATGTGCGCATAGCTTTCGCGGCGGCCGCTGCCGGTCTCCGCGGCCCCCGTCACGCGGCTCGAAAGCTTGTCCTGCAGGTAGCCGCGCAGGATGCCGTTTTCGATCAGGACATTGCGCTGGGTGGCATGCCCTTCGTCGTCCACGTTCAGCGAGCCGCGCCGGTTGGCGATGGTGCCGTCGTCGATCACCGTGCATAAAGGGCTGGCCACCTGCTGCCCGATGCGCCCGCTGAATGCGGAGACGCCTTTGCGGTTGAAATCAGCTTCGAGGCCATGGCCTACGGCTTCGTGCAGCAGGATGCCGGGCCAGCCCGGTCCCAGCACCACGGTCATCTCACCGGCGGGCGCGTCCACCGCGTCCAGCATTACGATGGCTTCGCGCGCGGCTTCGGCGGCGAAATGCTCGGGCGTTTTCTCGTTGAGAAAAAAGCTCAGCTCCACGCGTCCCCCGCCGCCCGCATGGCCGCGCTGCGGCGGCCCGCCGTTTTCCCGCGCCAGCGCCGATACGTTGAGCCGCGCCAGCGGTTGCCGGTCGAAGCTCAGCACTCCATCGCTCGAGGCCACCATCACCTGGCGCAAATTATCCGCGTAGCTCGCCTGCACCTGGAAGATGCGCGGATCGTACGCTCGCGCCGCGCGGTCCGCGCGTTTCACCAACTCCACGCGTTCGCTGAAAGCCGTTTCGGTGGGCGCCGTCCCCACCGGATACAGGTTGCGCCGCTGGCCCTCGTTCAGCGAGACGTTCTCTACCGTGGCAGGCCCTTTCGCTATGTGCGCGGCCACCCGCGCGGCTTTGCGGATCTTGTCCGCGCTCAAATCGTCGCTATACGCATAGCCGGTGCGCTCCCCGGCGATGACTCGTACGCCCACCCCCAGCGAGACGCCCTGCGAGGCGCTCTTGACTATCGACTCGTCTATACTGATGGCGCTGGTCGAGAGATACTCGAAGTACAAATCGGCGTAGGCGCCCCCCTGCGAAAGCGCTTCCGACAAATAGCGTTCCAGGTCCTGCTGCGTGATGCCAAAGCGCTGCGCAAAGATCGACTCGGAAAAGTGCATATACCTTTAAGGCTAGCACTCTGTTCAAATGCTACACTCTACCCCATGGTGCGTCTGCTGCGGACCCTAACCCATTGGCTGGCAGCCCCGGTGCTTGCGGTAACGTTTGTGCTGAGCTTGCTGGCAGCCCCGCAAGTGGAACCTCTCGCCGGTCTGGACGATTACATCTCACAGGCGATGACGACCTTTCAGGTTCCGGGCGTCGCGGTGGCCATTGTCAAAGACGGCAAGGTGGTGCTCGCGAAAGGTTACGGCGTGCGTAAACTCGGCGAGCCCGCCAAGGTCGACGAGCATACCCTGTTTGGGATCGGATCGAACACCAAAGCCTTCACCACGGCGGCGCTTGCCATGTTAGTGGACGAAGGCCGATCCACTGGGACGATCCGGTCATCGAGCGCTTGCCGGGTTTCCAGATGTACGATCCATACGTCACCCATGAGATGACTATCCGGGACCTGCTCACGCATCGCAGCGGGATGGGTCTCGGCGAGGGCGACCTGCTCTTCTTTCCACCGTCCGACTACACCCGCGCTCAAATCATTCAAAAGCTGCGCTACATGAAGCCTGCGTCCAGCTTCCGCAGCAAGTATGCCTACGACAACTTGCTTTATATGGTTGCTGGTGAAATCGTGCCGGCGGTTACCGGTAAGCCGTGGAGCGATACGATTCGCGAGCGTATTTTCAAGCCGCTTGGGATGACCGACAGCAATACGTCGGTAGCGGAGTTCATACCCGGAGGTAACTTCGCGACGCCACATGCGCTGGTGGAAGGAAAGCTGACGCCGATACCGCCGACCCATGTCGACAATATCGCACCCGCGGGCGCGATCAACTCGAGCGTGTCCGACATGGCGCAATGGATCACAGCGCAATTGGGCGGTGGAGTAATCGGCGGGACCACGCAGCGCCTGTTCAGCGAGGCCCGGAATAGGGAGATGTGGTCGCCGCAGACGATAGTGCCGGTTTCGGACCCTCCACCGCTGGCCTCTCTGCGTACGAATTTCGCAGCATACGGTCTTGGCTGGGGGCTGCGGGAATATCGCGGCCGCAAATACGTGGGCCATACGGGCGGACTTCCCGGTTATGTGTCAGAAGTCGCACTCATCCCGGAGATGAAGCTTGGTGTGGTGGTTTTGACTAATCAGGAAGCGACGGGCCTCTTCCACTCCATCACTCTCCACGTTCTGGACCGGTATATGGGCGCCGGCGAATATGACTGGGTGAGAGCAGGGGTGGAACTGACGGATAAGCAGAAAGCGGACGCGGCCGAGACGGAAAGGAAGCAGGCGGCCGCCCGGCCGGCGGATTCCAAACCGGCGCTGCCGCTCGAAAAGTATGCGGGAGCCTATCTGGATGCCTGGTATGGAGCGATCGATATCGTTCTGCAAGAGGGCAAGCTGGTGATGCGCTTCAGCCATACCCCCGCGTTAACCGGCGACCTGGAGCACTGGCAGTACGACACCTTCAAAGTACGGTGGCGCGACCGAAGCCTCGCCGCAGACGCTTTCGTAACGTTCTCGCTGAATGCGGAGGGCGGTATCAAAGAGGCGACCATGAAACCGGTATCGCCGTTGACCGATTTCAGCTACGACTTTCAGGATCTGACACTGGTGCCAGTGGCGAAGAAGCCACCGGGCGATTGAACCTCACCTGCGTGTCGGCTTGACGCAGATTGTGATCGAGTTCTATCGCAATCGGCCCACTCCCACGTGATTCCGCGCGGTTCAACGATTGGTAACCGGAATGCCTGCATATCTGGCTGACCTACGGAAATGCCCAAACTCGCCCCGCTGTGCGCGTGTTGCGTCTCCTGGCTGCCCCTGCTGGCGAACCCGCCCCTCGTCAAGCTGCCTTTGGCTTTCGAGGAGAATCGGGGACAGGCCGCCGCGGATGCTCAGTTTCTGGCGCGCACGTCCAGATTTTCCGTGTCTCTCCTTGAGGGCACGGTCGACTTACAATCGCGCGCCGGGCGATTCCATATGCGTTTCGCCGGCAACCGGCGCAGCGTCCGCCCGGAGGCGCTCGATCCGCTGCCAGGAACGGCCAATTACCTTGTAGGCCGAAATCCGCGGGACTGGCACACTGGAATACCGACCTTTGGCAGGGTACTCTACAAAGGCCTGTATCGCTCCGTGGATCTCATCTTCCATGCCGGACCGGGCAATCAGCTTGAATACGACTTACACGTCGCACCCGGCGGCGACCCAAATGCCATCCGCCTGGCATTCGACGGCACCCGGGCGGTCAGGA
>Ga0302324_100015727_pt1 | contig 15153 bp, 14 predicted proteins | sample Palsa_T0_1_FD_201949 | JGI IMG/M metagenome (GOLD analysis project Ga0302324, IMG submission 201949) | Peat permafrost microbial communities from Stordalen Mire near Abisko, Sweden - Palsa_T0_1 | ecosystem: Environmental > Terrestrial > Soil > Palsa > Peat permafrost | place: Sweden: Abisko...
CCGCTGAAGGGTGCGGCTACGCTCGATCTCGGTCTCTGTCATGGTCAGGAGCTCCATAGGGGTACCCTTGGTTGCTCCGGACATCTGTGCTTTGCTAAGGACCGGACATTTGTGCTTTGCTCCTACATAGAATTACGGAACTTCGGCCCCTCTTGCCACGGCTTGTATAATAGTAAGGCTGTGAAAGACAAGATCCACCCCAAATGGTACCCCGAAGCCAAGGTCAGCTGTGCCTGCGGTTCGACGTTTACGACCGGTTCGACGCTCCCGTCGATCTCGGTCGAAATTTGTTCCGCCTGCCATCCGCTGTTCACCGGGCAACAAAAGTTCATCGATACGGCCGGCCGGGTCGACAAGTTCAACCAGCGCGTTGCGCAGGCTGACAAGAAAAAGGCCGAGGCAACGGCCCGCAAACAGAAGAAGGACGAAGAGGCCGCGGCCGCCGCGCTTTAGCCGTTCTGTTTCACCCCGAAAGCGAGCCGCATTGCGGCTCGCTTTTTGTTATCCTACACGGCTGCCAGTGAAGCATAGATCATGCAGTTTACCGACCGCTTAGAGACTCTCTCGAAAAAGTTTGACGAAATCGAGGCTGCGCTTGCCAATCCGAGCGGCAGTTTCGATCAAGCACGCTTTACCGCGGTCGTCAAAGAACGGGCCGCGATCGAAGAAACCGTCGCGACGTTCCGCGCCTACAAGAAATTGCTGGCCGATATGACCGCCAACGACGAATTGCTGGGCGATCGCAGCGACCCCGAGTTGCACGAGATGGCCGAAGAAGAAGCCAAGTCCTTGCGTGCCCAGCGCAAGGGGCTCGAAGAGCAGCTGCAAGAGCTGATGCTGCCGCGCGATCCGAACGACAGCAAAGACATTTTCATCGAAATCCGAGCCGGTGCCGGCGGCGACGAAGCCGGAATATTTGCGGGCGACCTCCTGCGCATGTACATGCGGTTCGCCGAGGGCCGCAAGATGAAGGTCGAGCTGCTCTCGGAAAACGAGAACGAATCAGGCGGCTACAAAGAAGTCGTCATTTCCGTTAAGAGCGGCGAGCCATATCGTTTCTTTAAGTACGAGAGCGGCGTCCATCGCGTGCAGCGCGTGCCGGTTACCGAAGCCGCCGGCCGCGTTCATACATCGACGGCGACGGTTGCCGTCATCCCGGAAGTCGATGAAGCTGCGCCCGTCGAGATCAATGCGAGAGATCTTCAAATCGATACCTATAAAGCATCAGGGGCGGGTGGGCAACACGTCAATAAGACCGAGTCCGCGATTCGGATCACCCATGTTCCCAGCGGCATCATCGTGTCATGCAGTGAGGAGCGTTCGCAATTGCAAAACCGCGATCGCGCAATGACGATGCTGCGCTCGCAACTCGTCGAGCGCCAGCGCCGTGAACGCGACGAAGCCGAAGGCTCGCTGCGGCGCAGTCAAGTCGGTACCGGCGATCGCAGCGAAAAAATTCGGACCTACAACTATCCGCAAGATCGTATTACCGATCATCGCATCAATCAGAATTTCCAGAACATCAAGGTCATTCTCGACGGCGACATGGACCGGCTCGTGGCCGAACTGCAGCGCGATGAAAAGGCGCGCCTGCTCGCAGGCGAGACGTCCGCCGCGTAATTCGTGCAGATCGGTGAAGCGCTGCGCGAGGCGACGGTACGCTTGCACCGGGTCGGTGAAACGGGCGCGCTCGACGCAAGCCGCTTACTCGAACACGTGACCGGACTCGACCGTGCAGCGTTCCTCATTCACGGCGAAGAGGCGTTGCGGGCGGATGTGCTCGAGTACTACTGGGTGCTCGTGCGGCGTCGCGAAGCGGGCGAACCGATCGCCTACATCGTCGGAAACATCGGCTTTTACGGACGGACATTCCTCGTCGACGAACGCGTACTCGTACCGCGGCCGGAAAGCGAGCATCTTGTCGAAGCGGCGATTGCGGATTTGCGCGGCCGCAACAAAGGCGCCGGCACGGTTGTCGACGTGGGCACCGGGAGCGGGGCGCTCGCGATTACGCTGGCCTGCGAGTTGCCCGAACTCGCCGTTTTCGGCACGGACATTTCGAGTGATGCGCTCGCGGTCGCGCGCCGTAATGCTGCCGCGAACCACGTGTTCCAACGCTGCACGTTTGTCGGCGGCGATTTACTCGCGCCAGTCGAGCGGTTTGGTCGCGTCGACTGTATCATCGCGAACCTGCCGTACATTCCGACAGACCTCATTCCCGTCGTTCCGCATCCGGTCGGCTACGAGCCGCGCGTGGCGCTCGACGGGGGGCCTGATGGCCTCGACCCCTACCGGCGCCTGCTTGCGCAAACGCCCGCCGTTGCGAACCCGGGTGCGAGCTTGTTTCTCGAGGCGGCGCCCGGCACGATCGATCCGCTGGCCGAGCTGATCCTGGCCGCTTTTCCGGAAGCGCACGTCGAGATCGGCGAGGACTACGCGGGCATGGACCGGTTCGTGTCGGCGACATTATGAACGCGCTGACAGGCCGCCCCCCGGACCTGCGCGAAGCGTAGCAATCCCATATATGGCGAAGTATGTCTTCTTTACCGGCGGTGTCGTTAGCTCGCTTGGTAAAGGGATCACCGCCGCCTCGCTGGGCCGGCTGCTCAAGAGTCGCGGCATCTCGGTGTCGATTCAAAAACTCGACCCGTATATCAACGTCGACGCCGGTACGATGAACCCGTACCAGCACGGCGAGGTCTTCGTCACCGAGGACGGCGCCGAGACGGACTTAGATCTCGGCCATTACGAGCGCTTCATCGATGAATCGCTGACTCGCGACAATAACGTCACGACGGGTCAGATCTATAAATCCGTCATCGAAAAAGAGCGGCGTGGCGATTATCTCGGTGCAACCGTGCAAGTCGTGCCCCATATCACCAACGAAATCAAGGCGCACATCACGCGCGTTGCGGAACGCAGCGGCGCAGATGTATGCATCGTCGAAGTCGGCGGCACGGTCGGCGACATCGAATCGTTGCCCTTCCTCGAAGCAATCCGCCAAGTGCGCCACTTCGTCGGCGACGACAACGTCATGTTCGTGCATCTCACGCTGCTGCCGCATTTGGGTGCCGCCGATGAGCTGAAAACCAAACCAACGCAGCATTCCGTTCGCGAACTGCGCGCAATTGGTATTTCACCCGATGCGATCGTGGTACGCACCGGCAGCTCGAAGCCGATACCGGTCGAACTCAAAGAGAAGATCGGTCTGTTTTGCGACGTGCCGACCCAGAACGTTGTGCAAAACGGTGACGCCGCGACGATTTACAAAGTCCCGTTGAACCTCGAGATGGAAGGCCTAGCGGATATCGCGATCCGCAAATTGCGTTTGACGCCGAGCGCACCACAGCTTGAAGAGTGGGCGAAGATCATCGAGCGGATCGAGAACCCGCAGAACCGGCTGCGCATCGCGCTGGTCGGGAAGTATGTCGAACTGAAGGATGCTTATATCTCGATTACCGAGGCCGTAAACCATTCGGGCATTTTCCACGATGCCAGCGTCGAGATTCTGCGTATCGATTCCGAGCGGATCGAGAACGAAGGCACGACGTTGCTTGGGACCGTTGACGGTATTCTCGTAGCGCCGGGCTTTGGCGAGCGCGGCGTCAAAGGCAAACTTCTCGCGGTGCAATATGCCCGCGAGAAGAAGGTTCCGTTTTTGGGCATATGTTACGGTATGCAGCTGGCGTGTGTCGAGTTCGCCCGCAACGTCTGCGGTTTACCGGACGCGATGACGACCGAAGTCGATGAGACGACGCCGAATCCCGTCATCGACTACATTCCCGAACAGCGCAATCTCGATATTAAAGGCGGCACGATGCGCCTAGGAGCGTACGATTGCACGCTCGAGCCGGACTCGCTTGCGCATCGCGCCTACGGCTCGACGAAGATCAGCGAGCGGCATCGCCACCGCTACGAGTTCAATAACAAATACAAAGAACTCTTCGAAGAGCACGGCCTGTGGTTTTCGGGCCATCATCCGCTCGGACCGACGTCGCTTGTCGAAGTGATCGAGTTGCCGCACGACGTGCATCCTTGGTTTGTCGGGACGCAAGCCCATCCCGAGTTCAAATCGCGTCCGACTCGGCCCTCGCCGTTGTACCGTGATTTCATCGGCGCAACGCTGGATCACGCGCGCATCCGCGCAGCCGACGGCGCCGCGCTCGTTCGACGCTGAACACGAACGATCTCACCGTCGTCGTCCTGACAAAAAACGAAGCCGACCGGCTGCCGGCAGCGCTAGCCCGCGTTCCGGCCGGTGCGCACATTTATGTGCTCGATGCCGAGTCGGACGACGAAACCGTGAACGTTGCCGGCCGCTTTGGCGCGACGGTGGAACGGCGTAGCTGGAACGGCTTTGTCGACGCACGGCGCTATGCCCTCACGCGCGTACAGACGCGCTGGATCTTAATGCTCGACGCCGACGAAGCGCTCAACGCCGAATTATGCCATGCAATTGAAACGGCGCCCGGGGACTACGATGCGTACCGGCTGCGCCGGATCACATCGCTGTGCGGACAGCCGATTCGCACCGCCGGCTGGTCGAACGAAAAGCTGATCCGGTTGTTCCGCTCCGGCCGAGTCCGCCTAACCGCCCATAGCGTCGGCGGCGGCGCCGATTTGCACGAGCGGTGGCTAGCCGAAGGAACTGTCGGCGAATTGCCCGGTGCGATTTTGCACGACTCGTACCCGACGCTCGCGTCATATCGCGAAAAGTTTGCCCGCTACACGACGATCGAAGCAGACAGTATCCACGGCTCTGCCAAAAACTTGTTACGCACGACCGTCACCGGCATCGCCCGCCTACCGTGGCTGATCGTGCGCTACGGCGGCTGGCGTGACGGTTGGCGCGGCGTACTCGTCGCCGCATTTTCGGCCGCATATCCGATTGTGGTCCAATGGAAGGCGCTTCGTACACGATGATCGCCGCGCGCGCCGATCTCGCCTTCGATCGGCGCATAACCTCACATATGTCGGCCGGCATGAGCACCTACGTGCGCCGGCTCGAAACACTGTTGCCGCGCGTCGCGCCTGATTTACAATTCGCATTCTTCGGGCAAGGTGACAATTTCGATGTGTGGGAGCAAATGACGTTCCCGCTTGCACTCGCGCGAACGCGTCCGAGACTTGTGCATATCCCCTCGCCGTTCGTGCCGCTGATTATGCCGGTTCCGTATGTCGTGACGATTCACGACCTGATCGATTTGCACTATCCGCATTTCGGCAAATGGCGCGTGGGTCCGTACTACCGCTTCGCCGTGGCGCCGGTCGCCCGACGCGCGCGCGCGGTTATTACGGATGACGAAATGACCGCAGCCGATCTCGAGCGTTTTCTCGGAGTTGATCCCGAGCGCGTACGCGTCATTCCGTTGGGTGTGGATTTGGCGGAACCGCTACCTCAACCGTTCGCTCACCCGCGACCATATTTTTTATACGTCGGCAACCGCCGGCTGCATAAGAATCTTGCGACACTCATCGAGGCGTGGTCGTCGCTGGCGCCCGACCGTACCGTCGACCTATTTTTGACGGGAGAAGAAAGCGATGCGCCGGCGATGCCGGGGGGCCGCAACGGCGCCGGCGCGATCGTCTTCCTCGGCAGGCGAACCGATGAAGAGCTCGTCGCCTACTACCGCGGTGCAGCGGCGTACGTGCATCCGGCTTTGCGCGAGGGTTTCGGCTTGCCGCTGCTCGAGGCGATGCGGGCGGGCGCGCCGGTCATTGCGGCGCACGGTGCATTACCTCGGGTACTCGCCCCGCACGCATTCGGTTTCGAGGCCGACGATGTCGACGAGCTGCGCGAGTTGCTGCAGCGCGCGCTTGATGAAGGCGACATCTTTGCACGCGGGGCCGAAGCTGCGCGCGTTGCTACGCAGACCCTGACGTGGGAAGCGACGGCTCGGGCGACCGCCGCGGTCTACCGGGAATTTTTGTGATCGACATTGCCATCGACGCGCGCACGACGCGACGGATGTCCGCCGGCACACGTATGTATCTGGACGAACTGCTGGCGGGCTTACCACGCGTCGCCGCGGACCTGCACGTCGCAGCAGTCGGCCAGGGCGACAACTTCGGAATCGCCGAGCAATACGGCTTGCCCCGGGAAATCGCGCGCATCAAACCGCGCGCCGTCCATTACCCGACAACGTTTGCGCCCGTCATTCGTCGCGAACGCTACATCGTGACGATTCACGATTTGATTCACCAGCGCTACCCGAAGTTTTTCGGGCCGCTGACGGCGCTGCACTACGCGCTGATCGGCGCTCCGCTTGCACGCGGTGCGGCGATGTTGTGCATGGGCGACGAACGAACGGTCGGTGATTGCGAACGATACCTTGCCGTGCCGCCGCAGCGCTGCCGCGTCGTGCCGCTCGGGTACGATCCCGAACTCCTCTCGCCGCAGGAACCACTCGTCACACCGCGGCCGTTCTTTTTTTACGCGGGAAATCACCGCGCGCATAAAAATCTCGCAACGCTCGCTGCAGCGTGGGCTGCATTGCCGCCGGCGTCCGAGGCCGACTTGTACCTTACGGGATACGATGATATGGGCTTTGCTGCCCGTTACCGCCGTGCAGGCAGCCGCATCGTCTTCACCGGGACCTTGCAGCCGGCGGAATTACGGCGTCACTATCGATCGGCGCTTGCCTACGTGCATCCCGCGTTGTGCGAAGGCTTCGGCATTCCGATGCTCGAGGCAGCGGTGGTCGGCACGCCCGTCATCGCAAGCGATGGCGCAATTCCCGGCATCGTCGCGCCGTATGCGGTCACCTTCGCTGCAACGGATATTTCGGCGTTGACCGGCCTGCTGCAGAGCGTGCTGCGCGATCCGCAGCCCTTCCGCCGCCGCGCCGCCGAGGGCGTCGTACCCCTTCGCGCGTATACTTGGGACCGGTTCGCGGCCGCTACGGCCGCTGTTTACCGTGAGGTTATTGGATGACAAAGGGCTCGCGCTGGATGGGGGCATTTCTGGTTTTGGGTACGCTCGCGTGCCTCGCACCGGCTTCTGTGCGCGCCATTCCGGCGGCTGCAGCCCCGAAAAAAACGGAGAGCCCCGCGCATTCGATCGCGATCACGGTCAACGGCGAAGAGCTTGCGCGCGACCCCGCACCGCGCTACGTCCGTTTCAGGCTCATGGTTCCCGTCGTGCGAATTTATAATGCGCTGGGCATTGCCGTCTCGCGCGACGGGGATTCGATCGTCGCAGCCGCGCCGTCAAAGACGATCACTTTGCATATTGGATCGCGCCGTGCGACGGTTGATAATCGGACGGTGATGATGGAAGGTCCGGCCCTAGAAATTGACGGTGCAACCTTCGTACCACTACGTTTTGTCGGCGAGTCGCTGGGCGCTCAGGTAAACTTCAATAAAGACACGGCTCGCGTCGACATCATTTCATCGCTCGTCGGCCGCACGCCGTCGTTGAGCCAAAACTCCGGCGGTTCGGACCAGGTTTTCGGAACGGTGAGCGCCGTCGATCTCAATTCAGCTCCTGAGTCGATCACGGTAGCCCGCAGCGGCTCCGCTCGCACGGTTTCAATTAATTCCGATGCCAAGATCGTCGTTCAAGACGTGATCACCAAGACGAATGCACTCGGGACGCTCAACGACATCCACGTCGGCGATGCCGTCAGTGTCTACTTCGCCAAAGACGGACGGGTCGATCAGCTCATCGACCGCTTCGCGTCGCGCACCGGAACCGTCGCCGCCGTTTCGCCTTCGGCAGTCGTCTTACAGAATGGTTTTGTCGTAACGCCGGACCGCTCGACTGAGGTGACGCTCAACGGAGCGTCGGCCGCCGTCGGCGATTTAAAGGTCGGCGACTCGCTCGTCATTCGATCCAATCCGGACACGGGCGAAAAACGCCAGATCATTGCGTCGCGGGCGATTGTACCCACCGCGCAACCGTCGGGTGCGACCACCGGCGCGAGTGCGGCTCCGATCGTCATCACGGCCTTCGTGGTTGCAGCCAAAGCCGCCATGCACGCCGGCGATACGTTCGATGTCACGCTCAAAGGAACGCCCGGCGGCCGAGCCAGCTTTGACATCGGAACGTACATCAGCGCGATACCGATGCATGAGGACCCGCCCGGTACGTACACTGCGCGTTACACGGTTCCGGCCGGCATCAATTTCGGCGGGACTCCGCTCTACGGTCATCTCGGTCTCAACGGAACCGACGCGCCGCGCGCGCAATCGGCCGCATTCATTGCGGTTTCGAATACGCTGCCGTCGATCACCGACGTTGCGCCGCCGAACGGCCAGACGGTCAACAATTCGAAGCCGAGCATCTATGCAACGTTTGGATCGCCGACTGATGTCGGGATCAATGCATCGGCCGTTACTATTAATGTCAACGGACTCGACGTAACGGCGTCTGCGACGCGAACAGCGACGTTTATCACCTATAGTCCAAGCGTTGCCTTCGCGGACGGCGTCGTCAACGTGCGGGTCACCGTTTTTGACAACGCCGGCAACAAACAGGACCGAACCTGGTCCTTTACCGTTCGGACGCGCTAGGAGGTTTCCGGTCTTGACACATCGCTTCTGCGGCATTGCCGCTTGCATTACTTTGGCTGCGCTCGCCGGCTGCGCAGGCGGCGGTAACGCGGGCACCGCGTCGCAGCAGTTGGTGATGGCGCGCGTCAAAGACGCGGTCTTTCTCGACCCGTCGCATGCGACCGACGGTTTGTCGCTCAACACGACATCCGAAGTCATGGAAAATCTCGTCACGTTCAAGCCGGGTACGTTCGACCTCATGCCGGCGCTCGCGACGAAATGGACGTCGAGCCCCGACGGTCTGACCTGGACGTTCACGCTGCGTTCGGGCGCGAAGTTTGCCGACGGAACGCCGGCCGATGCGCAAGCGGTGAAATTTAACTTCGATCGCTGGCGCCTCAAGAACGATCCATATCACGGCGCGTTCAGCTATCCGTACTATTCCGACCAGTTCGGCGCACCACCCGGCGTGATCAGCGATGTCCGCGTAACGTCACCGACCACGGTCGTCATTGTACTGGCCCATCCGCTGGGACCGTTTCTGCGGAACATCGCGATGCCGGCGTTCGCGATCGGTTCGCCGACGGCTATTCGAACGGATCCCAAAGGCTTTGAGATCAAACCGGTCGGCAGCGGGCCGTATTCGGTGACGGAGTGGGTCAAAGACGATCACATCACGCTCACCGCGAACCCGTTGTATTCCGGTGAGTTAGCGAAGCCGGCGTTTGCGACCGTGATCATCCGCGACATCCCCGATCAAGCGACGTCCGTCCTATCGATGGAGAAGGGCGACATTCAAATGCTGACCGATCCGCGTCCCGATGATGCGAAGGCGCTGGCGAAACAAAAAGGCGTCACGATCGCAAATCAGCCGTCGAACAACAATTCCTATGTTGCGATGAACGTCGAGAAGAAGCCGTTCGACAACCTGCTCGTGCGGCAAGCCGTGGCGTACGCGATTGACGCCGGCGCGATCGTGAAAGGGCTCTACGCGCCCGGTACCGTCGTGGCCGACAATTGGACGCCACCGGGGATGCTCGGTGAAAATCCAAGCGTCAAAGCGTATCCGCACGATCCCGCAAAAGCAAAAGCGCTGCTCGCGCAGGCCGGGTTTCCGAACGGCTTTAGCACGAATTTGTACTATCCTACCGCGCCCCGTCCGTACATGCCCGAACCGCAGCGCGTCGCGGAAACGCTACAGGCGCAGTTCAAAGAAGCCGGCATCACCGTGACGTTGCAACCGCTCGAATTCGGCGTGTTCTTGAGCAAGGTTCGATTGGGCGAGCACGAGATGTGCTTGATCGGCTGGACGGGTGACAACGGCGATCCCGACAATTTCTTTTATAACTTGCTCGATCAGGATTCCGCCCACAAAGGTACCGCGCAGAATTATTCGTTTTGGCGCGATCCGGCGTTTCACAAGTTGATGCTTGACGGGCAGGGCACGACCGATGATGCCAAACGCAAGGCGATCTACATGGCGGCCAACAAAATGGTACACGATCAAGTTCCCGCCGTCGCGCTCGTTCACACGGTTGTACCGATCGCAATAAGCTCTTCGCTCACGGGTTACGTGCCCAGTCCGGACACGCGCTACCACTTCGAGTTGATCAAACCGGTAGCCGCAAAATGACGCCGGCGGAGCCGGACTGCTTGTTCTGCAAGATCGTGCGTCGCGAAATACCCGCCGACGAAGTGCTGCGCGACGAATACGTCGTCGCCTTTCGCGATCTCAACCCGATGGCGCCGACGCACATCCTGGTGATCCCGACCGTCCACGCCGCGCATTTGAGCGAGTACGTAGCGCGCGCCGATGCTGCCGGTACCTTACGACTGCTCGCTGCGGCGGCCGAAATCGGCTCGCGCTTCGGTCCGAGCGGCTATCGTGTCGTTACAAACGAGGGCGGCGATGCCGGTCAAACGGTGCATCATCTGCATCTGCATGTGCTCGCCGGGCGCCATATGAGTTGGCCGCCGGGTTAAGCGGCAAAGGCGTTTGACCATAGCGGAAGGCTATGATAGACTCCCAGGTCGGGCCTTGAGGTTTCCTCGTGGGCACAGACGGCGTGGATGCGCCGGACGAAGGGAGGGTTGTTCGTGGAAGTACGAGTTGCACCAGGCGAGACGATTGAAAGCGCTTTACGGCGCTTCAAAAAAGCGACGCAAAAAGCCGGAGTCCTTGCCGAAGCGCGCAAGCACGAGCACTACGAAAAACCAAGCGTCCGCCGCAAAAAGAAATCCGCCGCCGCCCGCAAACGCCGCGCCTAATCCGCCGGAGCCCCAGAGAACAAGCGCCTCACCACCCTGGTGAGGCGCTTTCGTTTGCCTACGACGCCGGGCGCGCCAAGAACAAGCCATACCGGGGGCGAAGCGCCTTCCTACATGCTAAAAGACCAGATTTCCAGCGATTTGAAAGACGCCATGAAAGCGCGGGACCAGGTTCGGCTTGATGCCCTGCGGTCGGTCCTTTCGGCATTTACCTATCGCCGGGTTGAAGCCGGGCACGACCTGACGGCTGAAGAACAAGTTGCAGTCGTCGCCAAGCAAGTCAAACAGCGCAACGATTCCATTACGGAGTACCAGAAGGCCAAGCGCGACGACCTTGTCAGCAAGGAAGCCCAAGAGCGTGATATCCTTGCCAAGTATTTGCCGGCGCAAAAATCCGGGGATGACGTGCGGGAAATCGTGCGCAAGACGATCGCCGGCTTACCCGCCGACAGCGTCAATCAGGGTGCAATCATGAAAGCGGTCATGCCGCAACTCAAAGGCCAAGCCGATGGAAACCTCGTGCGCCAGATCGTAACCGAGGAGCTGACGGCATCCGCCGCCGGCTCGTAACCTTCGGCGCAGTCTTGCAGTAGTGAGAAGGGTGATCCGCCGCCTACTCTGTCTTGCGCTGCTTGGACTTGGGACCGTTACCGGTCTTGGGCCGGCGTTTGCGGCATCCGGCGATCAGGTTGTCGTTGTCCCCATCACCGGCACGGTCGACGAAGGCATGGCGCATCTCGTCGAGCGAGCCGTCCGTACCGCGCACGACCGGCACGCGCGAGCGATCGTGCTCGATGTGAATACGTTCGGCGGGCTCGTTTCCGCGGCCACCGAGATTCGCGACGCGCTACTCGATTCCGACGTTCCGGTGTATGCGTACGTGTCGCAGCGAGCGTGGTCGGCCGGTGCGCTCATCACGCTGTCCGCCTCCAAAATCGCGATGGCTCCCGGCTCGAGCATCGGCGCAGCCGAACCGATTCCCAAAACCGTAAAAACCGTTTCGGCGCTGCGCGGTGAATTCGAGGCGACGGCTGCGCGTAACCATCGTAATCCGAAGATCGCGGGCGCGATGGTCGACGCGACGCTCGACGTGCCGCCGTATAAGGCAGCCGGCGCAATCCTCACCTTGACCGCCGATGATGCCGCCCGTGCGCGCTTCGTTGACGCCGTTACGCCGACGATGCACGCGGCCTTTGCACGCTTCGGACTCGGTGGCGCGTCGTTCGTGACGGCCGATTATTCCTTTGGCGAACAACTCGCGCGATTCGCGACCAACCCGGAGATCAGCGGTATCCTGCTTGCGATCGGCATGCTCGGACTTTTGGTCGAAATGCAAACACTCCATGGTATCGCGGGAACGATCGGGGTCGCCGCGCTTGCACTCTTTTTTGGCACGCATGTGTACGCCGGTTTCTCGAACGCCTTTGTCTTGGCGCTGGCAATGGCAGGCGTACTCGGTATTCTTTTCGAGTTGCACGTTTTACCGGGGCACGGTATAGCGGGCACGCTGGGTCTCATTGCGCTCGCTGCCTCGATTGTGCTCGCGTTCGGCTTTGCGTTCGTGTTCGTCGCCGTACAGGCGCTGGCCATTGCGATCGTGTTGACGGCGATATTCTTCGTCCTGGCTACACGGGTATACCCTGAGAACGCATTCATGCGGCGTCTTGTTTTTGTGGGCGTGCAGGGTCCCGACTATGTGGCCAGTCTCAACCACCGCGATCTCGTCGGTCAGACGGGAGTCGCGTCGTCGTATTTACGTCCGGCCGGAATGGCTACGATTGACGGGCAGCGGATCGATGTTCTCACCGAAGGTGATTTTGTGACCGCCGGTACTGCCGTGCGCGTCACGCGTGTCGAGGGCGCACGAATTTTCGTGAAGCCGATCGAGACCCCGTACGAGACTGGAGGCTCGTAACGCTATGTATGGCCTATTTTTTGCCGCAATCGTCGTCGCGATCATTATCGGTGTGTCGCTCTTTCTGTACTACTTTCCGCTGGGGCTGTGGGTGCGGACGATTGCTGCCGGTGTACCGCTTTCCATCGGGTCGCTCATTCGGATGCGGATCATCGGCGTGCCGGCCGGCGTCATCGTCGCGAACCTCGTCCGCGCGCGCAAGGCAGGTCTGGCGCTGACCGTCGATCAGCTCGTCTCGCATATTCTGGCCGGCGGTAATGTCGAAAATGTGACGCTGGCGATGATCGCAGCGCAGCGTGCGCAGATTCCGCTCGAGTGGCAGCAGGCGACGGCCATCGATCTTGCGGGGCGCAACGTGCTCGAAGCATTACAGACGTCGGTCAATCCGCGCGTCATCGAAACGCCGATTTTTCAAGGCGTCGCGCAAAACGGTATTCAGCTCAATGTGAAGGCACGCATTACGGTGCGCAGCAATCTCGACCGCTACGTTGGCGGCGCGGGCGAACCCACGATCGTGGCGCGCGTCGGCGAAGGCGTCGTGTCGGCGGTCGGTGCTGCGGTCGACCATAAGGAAGTGCTTGAGTACCCCGACCGCATTTCCAAAGCCGTGCTTTCTAAAGGGCTCGACGCGGGTACGGCGTTTGAAATTGTCTCGATCGATATTGCCGACGTCGACGTCGGCAAGAATATCGGCGCTGAACTCCAGACCTCGCAGGCGGAAGCCGACCGGCGTATTGCGCAAGCGAAGGCGGCCGAACGCCAGTACGCCGCGCAAGCGGCCGAACAAGAGCAGAAGGCCGAAACGCAGCGCATGCGCGCGAAAGTCGTCGAGGCAGAAGCGAGCATTCCGCAGGCGATCGCCGAAGCGTTTCGTAGCGGCAATCTGGGCGTGATGGATTACTACAAACTCAACAACATCAAAGCGGATACGGAAATGCGCGGCGCGATCGGCCAGGGTATCGCGCCGACCGATCCGCAACCGCCGCAGCCGCCTCGTTAAGCGTGGATCCGTTCGGGGCGATCGCATCGCTTGCCGTCGTCGTCCTGCCGGCGATTGCGGCAATCAAGAAGGCGGCCGACAAGCGTGCTCTCCGGCAGAAGGCCATGCTCGCTCAGTTTGCACCGGGCGCAGCGCAACTGCGTGCCGAGGCGGCCTCGCCGATCATGCCGCCGGTAATGGTGCGCCAGCCCGTGCATCCGGCGCGGCCAGAGCCGGTGATCGCCGTTCCCGACGTGTCCGAAACGCTGCCGCAAGCGGAAACGCGCCTGATCGAAGGACTTTTCTCGGAGCCCCGATCGCTCGTTGCGGCGTTCGTGGCGTCGGAGATTCTTGGACCGCCGGTTGCTTTTCGGCAGCGCTGACAACCTCGACGGCGATTTGCGCGTTCTAGCGAAAGAGCATCCCTTTGCCCGATAGGAGCCGGTACTGGCTGCGCTGACCACCGAGTCGACCTTCCTGCTCGAAGGCCTCGCCGACCCGCTCCGCTTTTGCGGACAATACGATCAAAATTTAAGCGCCCTCGAGGCGCTCGTTCCGGTCGTCGTACGCCTCGACGGCGAACGGCTGCATGTTAGCGGCGAACGCGACGCGGTAACACGCGCGACGCGCGTCCTAGCACAGATGCTTGCGGCCGCCCAAGGCGGCGCGCAAGTCACGCCCGACGACGTAGCGCTCGCAGCGCGCGGCACCGGCGACTCGCGCGGTATTCCACCCACGCTCTTTGTGAGCAATCGCGGTAAAGAAATTCGGCCGAAGACGGCCGGCCAGCGCGCGTTCGTTGCCGCGATGGAACAGAACACGCTGTCGTTCGGCATTGGTCCGGCGGGTACCGGAAAAACATTCCTTGCTATCGTGATGGCAGCGCGCGCGCTCAAGAATCGTGAAGTGTCGCGTATCGTCCTCTCGCGCCCGGCGATCGAAGCCGGCGAGAAGCTCGGTTTTCTGCCGGGCGATTTCAAGGAGAAAGTTGACCCGTACTTGCGACCGCTCTACGATGCGCTCGGCGAGTTAATGGAAGACGGCACGGTCCAGAAGTACATCGAGCGCGGCACGATCGAGGTTGCGCCGCTGGCGTATATGCGCGGCCGGACGCTGTCGGATGCATACGTTATCCTGGATGAAGCCCAAAACGCGACGCACGCCCAGCTCAAGATGTTCTTGACGCGGCTTGGTACCAACGCCAAGATGATTGTCACGGGCGACGTAACGCAAGTCGATTTGCCGCGCGGTTCGACAAGCGGGTTATTCGATGCCGAGCGGCTGTTCGGCGATATCGATGACATCGGCATCGTGCAGCTCGATGAGAGCGATGTCGTGCGTCATCCGCTTGTCGGAAAGATCGTCGGCGCGTATGCCCGTCTATCTCACGAACGCAACCCGTAAGACCGGCCTCGATTTCGTCGAGATCGAACGCACCATCGGTGCGTTGCTGGCAGCGACGGGTGAACGCGAATCGAGCGTGTCGGTCTCGTTCGTG
>Ga0302324_100015728_pt1 | contig 15153 bp, 14 predicted proteins | sample Palsa_T0_1_FD_201949 | JGI IMG/M metagenome (GOLD analysis project Ga0302324, IMG submission 201949) | Peat permafrost microbial communities from Stordalen Mire near Abisko, Sweden - Palsa_T0_1 | ecosystem: Environmental > Terrestrial > Soil > Palsa > Peat permafrost | place: Sweden: Abisko...
GGGCCATCAATCCGTCGCTCACGGCGGTGGTCGAGCAAGTCCGGAAAGGGACGCTCGATTTCACGCTGCTCAAACCCGCCGATGCGCAGTTTCTCGTCTCCACCGCCCGCTTCCAACCCTGGAAGGGGACCGACGTCCTGGGCGGAATCGCGATCGGGGTGTACGCCTTCTTCCGACTGGGCCGCGCGCCGAGCCTTTCGGGCCTGGGGGCGGGCGCCCTGCTGCTGGCGGCTGCCCTGGCCGTGCTGTACTCGCTCTGGATTCTCACGATCTGCGCGGCGTTTTACGTCGTGAGACTCGACAACCTCGCCTATCTCTTCTCCTCGATCTTCGACCTGGGCCGCTGGCCGATCTCTTTTTTCCGAGGGGTCTATCGGCTCTTGTTCACGTTCGTGCTGCCGCTGGCCATCATGACCACCTATCCGGCCGTCGCGCTGCTCGGCAAGCTCTCGGGGGGATCGCTGGCCTGGGCCCTCTCTGGAACGGTGCTCTTCGCATTCATCTCGCGCCAGGTGTGGTCGCGCTCGATCGGCCACTACACATCCGCGAGCAGTTAACGTTTCTTCAGCAGATCGCCGAACGTCCCGAACCCCTTCTGCTTCGGCTGGTTCTCCTTGATGTACTCGTCGACCTGGGCGCGCTCCTCGGCTTGCGCGGCGGCAATGGCGGAGAGCCGAACGCGTCCCTGGGGATCGATCTCGATGACCTGGGCCTTGATCTTGGTACCGAGCGGATGGGTCCGGCGCAGGTCTCCAGCGCGGGGACCCATTTCGGAAGCCGGCAGCAAGCCGCGGCCACCGGGCCAGCGCACGAAGAGCCCGAAGCTCTCGATCTTGTCCACCGTGCTCTCGACGATGTCGCCCACCCGGGGCGGTCCGAGTCGAGGCGGAGGGGGCAGGGCGGCTTCTTCGTCGGACAGAGGACGGAGCCCGATCTTGCGCGAGGCGCGGTCGATGGTGTCGACCTCGACCCACAGTTGCTGGCCTTCCTTGAGCAGCTCCTCGGGATGGGTGACCCGGCCACCGCGAGCGCTGACCAGCCGCGACACGTGCACCAGGCCGTCGACGCCCGGCGCGAGCTCGACGAAAGCTCCGAAGGGCTGCAGCCGGACGACCTTGCCCTTGAAGCGCTGCCCTTCCACGACGGCATTGCCGAAGACCATCCAGGGGTCTTCCTCGAGCCGCTTGAGGGAGAGCGTGACACGCTCGCCCGCCTTGCCTTGGTTCGCTTGCGCCGATCCGGCCTCGACTCGTAGGACTTCGACGGTCACCAGTTGGCCGACCTTCAAGACCTCTTCGGGATGGGCCACACGCCGGTGAGCTATCTCCGAGATGGGAATCAGACCTTCGAGGCCCCCCAGGTCGACGAAGGCGCCGAACTCCCGCAGCGACGTGACCGTTCCCTCCAGCTGAATTCCCGGCACGAGCGTGTCACGCAGCGCCTCGGCTTTTTCCTTGCCCTCGCGCTCCAGCAGCGCCCGGCGCGAGAGGACGATGTCGCGATCCTTGACCTCGCTCACCAGGAACTGAAGGCGCTGTCCCACCAGACCCGAGAAGTCCGCCGTGAACCTGAGCGCCGCCTGCGACGAGGGAACGAAGCCGCGAATCCCGGACCCCAGGTCGACTTCCAGGCCGCCCTTGTTGATCCCGATGACGGTGCCCTCGACCGGCATTCCGCTCTCACGCGCCGATTGCAGCGCCTCCCGTTGGGCCCCCTTCGGCAGCGCGGTCGTGAGCCAGACGCCATCCTCGAGCGACTTCACATACCCGGTGATCTGGTCGCCGACGGCGAGCTTGAGCTCACCGTGCTCATCGCGCAGCTCGCGCGTGTCGATGAGCGCCTCGGTCTTGTGCCCACCGGCGGAGCCCGAGGTCAGCTCCAGGAACGTGGTCTCCCTTCCGATCTGGAGCACCCGCCCAGTCAGCTTCTGGCCGGGCGACACCCGACCATGCTGCTGGGCGGAGCTCTGGGCGAACATCTCGGCGAAGGATTCATGCTCGACGGGCGGCTGAGACTCGAGCGCCGGGGGCGGCTCGAGCTTCGGCTCGACCGGCGCGGCCCGACGGAACACGCGCTCGGGAGCTGGCTCCTTCGGCTCGGGTGCCGGCGCGGGCGCGCGCACCGGGCCGCCGCCGCGCCGCTCGACAATGGGGCCCTTCTTCTCGGGGGCAGGCTCCCGCTTGCCAGCCCGTCCACCCGAACCCGATCCGGATTCTCCTTCTGCCATCGTTTCCAGAGCCTCGCATCGAAGAGATGGCCTGCGTTTAGCAGCCGGGACCCGCGACAGGCAACGTCCAACGTCTTTCCCGTCGGCGCCCCAAACGTCTCGATGTTATGAGAAGGATCGAGCGATGCGCCTGTTTCACATCAGCGACCTCCACTTTCAAGCCGACATTCCCCTTTCGCGATTTCCGACGCTCGGTTGGCGCCGGCTGGTGGCGCAGACGGAATATCGCCTGCTGGGCAGGCGGAAACGCTTTGCCGACGTGCCGGGCGCGGTCCGCGGTCTATTGGCCGAGGCCACGGCCTGGGGCGCCGACCACCTTCTCGTGAGCGGCGACCTGACCGCCATCGCCCTCCCGGAGGAGTTCGAAGAGGCCCGCGCCGCGCTCGCGGGGTGGGCGGGGCGCATGACGATCATCCCCGGCAATCATGACCGCTACACTCCCGCCGCCGCGCGCCAGCAGCTCTTCGAACAGGCCTTCGAGAAGGAGCTGGTTTCGGATCTGAAAGGATCGGGCCTCGACGGCCCCTATCCGATCGTGAAGCTCGTGGGGCAGGATGTGGCGCTGATCGGATTGACCTCGGCGCGAGTGCCAATTTCACCGGGGTTCGCCGCCGGCTGGATCGGCAAGGCGCAGCGCCAGCGTCTGGCGGAGCTGCTGAAGGCGCCGGCGCTGCGCGGCCGGATGATCTTCGTGGCATGCCACCACGCTCCGTACAAAGCGAGCGGAGCCAGCGATCGCAAGAGCCACGGATTGCTCGACGCCTCTCAACTGTTGGCGGTACTGAAGGAAGGAAAGGCCGCCGGGCTTGGGCACGGCCACATTCACAAGCGTTACCGCGTCGACAAGCCTGGCCAGCCGCCGGTCTTCTGCGCCGGCTCGAGCACCGAGCTGGGTCACCGGGGGTTCTTTCGATACGAGCTTCGGGAGGGAAATCTGACCGCCGAGGCGGTGCACCTGGAGGATGGACCCCCGGCGAAGAGCGGCGAGGTGGCGGATCGGTGACAGCCGCAGTGTGCCCCCCTTCTGATATGCTGGGGACTCCGAGCTCTTCGGAACGAATGCAGATTCACGTCGCCCCCGAGCCGAAACCCAAGGTTGCCTATTTTTGCATGGAGTACGGGCTCGGGGAGACCCTGCCCCTCTACGCCGGCGGGCTGGGCGTCCTCGCTGGAGACCACCTCAAGGCCGCCGGGGATCTCGGCCTTCCGCTGACGGCGGTGGGCCTGCTCTGGCGCCACGGCTACAGCCGGCAATGGGTCGACGATGGCGGTGTTCCGAGGGATGCCGATGACACGCGCGATCTGTCGGCGCACCTCGCGACCACCGGCCTGCAGATCGACGTGCCGATCTGGGGGCGATCGATCCGCTGCGACGTCTGGCGCACGAGCGGCTTCGCCTGCGCCCCGCTTTACTTGCTCGAGCCGGTCGATGAACCGTGGATCACGAGCCGGCTCTACGGAGGTCCCCCGGAGCATCGCGTGGCGCAGGAGATGCTCCTGGGCATAGGCGGCGTCCGCGCCCTCCAAGCTCTCGGAATCGAGCCCGAGGTCTTCCATTTCAACGAAGGTCACGCGGTCTTCGCGGGGATCGAGCTCCTGGCCCATCGCCTGGGGGAGCTGGGCAATCGGCCGGGCGCCTTCGAGGAAGCCTGGCGCTGGGTACGGGAGCGCGTGGTCTTCACGACCCACACTCCGGTCGAGGCCGGCAACGAGGCGCACAGCGTCGATCTCCTGATGGCGCTGGGGGCCAACCGCGGCCTTTCCCGCGAGCAGCTGGTCAGCATCGGCGGAGATCCCTTCAACATGACGGTGGCTGGTCTGCGGCTGGCGCGCGCCGCCAACGCCGTCTCGACGCTGCATGGCGACACCGCCCGCCGGATGTGGCGAGGCATCGAGGACGCTGCGCCCATCAATGCAATCACCAACGGAGTGCACGTGGGTACCTGGCAGGATCCCGCCCTTCGCTCCGCCGAGACGGACAGCGAAGTCTGGGCGGTCCACCAGCGTCTCAAGCGCGGGTTGATCGCCGAGATCACACGGCGCAGCGGAGTGCAACTGCGGGAGGACGGCCTGCTCCTCGGATTCGCACGGCGGGCAGCCAGCTACAAACGCTCCGACCTGATCCTGCGTCAGCCGGACCGGCTGGCATCGCATCTGCGCAGCGGCCGGCTGCAGATCGTCTTCGCCGGCAAGTCGCATCCTGCCGACGAGCACGGCCGGCAGATCCTCACCAACCTCGTGGAGCTGGCCCGGCAGTTTCCCGAGTCGGTGGTGTTTCTGGCGGACTACAGCATCGGCCTTTCACAGCAGCTCACGCGGGGCTGCGACGTCTGGCTCAACAATCCGCGCCGGCCGCTCGAGGCCAGCGGCACGAGCGGGATGAAGGCCGCCCTCAACGGGGTGCTCAATGTCAGCATCCTCGACGGCTGGTGGCCGGAAGCCTGCGAGCACGGGGTCAATGGCTGGCACATCGGGGACTCCACCGAGCATGTCGACGTCGCGCTCGGCGACGAGCTCGACATGAAGGCCCTGCACGACGTCATCGACGGGGATGTCCTTCCCTCTTATGCCGACCGCCACCGCTGGATCCGAATGATGCGCTCCTCGATCCGGATGGCGGAGCGGGGCTTCTCTGCCGAGCGCATGGTGCGACAGTACGCGGCCGAGCTGTATCAACCGATCGACCAGCCCAGCCGGGCGGTTGGATAGGGGAAGGGCGCGTTCCCCGGCAGGCAGTCGGGAGCGTAGTGGGATAGACTCGATCCCATGCGCTCGCTGGCGCTCGCTTTTCTCCTGGGGTGCTCACCCAAGCTCACGGTCGCTCCGCTCGCCGGCTGGGCATTCGCGGCCGTGGGCCTGGAGACAACCGAGCTGCCGTTGCGCAACGGAGCCCGAGTTCAGGCGGTGCGTTTCGACCAGGCTCGCTATCAGCTGAAGCTGCTCTCCCCGGAGGGGGGAGTTCGAGTTCCAGCCGACGCACCGCCCGACGCATTGGCGATCTGGAACGGCGGCTACTTCGAGCCAGACCTGAAGCCGAGCGGTCTGGTGGTTGACCAGGGCCGCGAGGTCGCGCCGCCCAGCAGCGGCAGCGCGCTGCTGCTCCTGGGCGACCGCTTCTCCCTGGTTCGCTTCCGTGAGGCGCCGCCGGCGCGATTGCGAGAAAGCGCGCTGCAAGTCTGGCCGTTCTTGATCGAGCCCGGAGGGGGCGACGGCATTCGGCGCGACGACGGCCGGCGGGCCAGGCGCAGCGCCATCGGCCTCGACGACGCGGGACGCGGGCTACTGGCCGGCGTGGTGGGGGACGGAGTCTCGCTTTTCGAGCTCATGACCCTGTGCCGGCAACTCGGGGCGGTGGTGGCGGCCAACCTCGACGGTGGGCCTTCGACCGGCTTCGCGCTGGCGGCCGCACCCGCATGGAAGGTGCCTTCGGAGACGCCGGTCGCCAACGCGCTGGTGCTTCGCGCGCGCTGACCGCCTGAGACCTTTGATTTGACGCGCCGACACTCCCGAGCGTAAACCCCCGTTCATGTCGCGCCCCTTGGCAGCCGAGGTGGAGCTCACGCCGGCGGGCATGCGAGTCGCCGAGAGTCCCCTGTTTCTGGACGCCCGCAGACCGCGGGCGCTGTCCTTCGTCTCGCACGCCCACTCCGACCACATCGCGCGCCACGAGCAGGTCATCGCCACCGCCACCACCGCCTCGCTGATGGCGTCCAAGCTGCGGAGACGCGTGGGGGCCCTCACTGCGCCCTACGGCCAGACCTTCGACCTCGGAACTCTCAAGCTGTCGCTTCATCCCGCCGGCCACGTCCTCGGCTCGGCCCAGATCCTGGTGCGGCGCGACGGGCGAAGAATCCTCTACACCGGAGACCTCGGCCTCAGCCCGTCGCTCACCGCCGAGGCGGCGGAGGTCGTGCCCTGCGACGTGTTGATCCTCGAAGCGACCTTTGGCCACCCGCGCTACCGGCTGCCCTCGAGACCGGAAGCCCTGGCCCGGGTCGACGAGTTCATCGCGGCCGCGAACAGACGCGGAGAAGTCCCGGTCTTGCTGGCTTACGCCCTCGGCAAGGGTCAGGAGGTCATCGCGCACCTGGCACGCCGGGGAATCCCGGTTCGTGCCGAGCGCAGCATCCACGCCATGACCGCGGCCTATCGCGAGGCAGGCTGCGATCTTCCGCAGCCGGCGCAGTTCGACGGCGAGGTCGAACCTGGCGAGGTTCTGCTGGTGCCGCCCCACCCGACCCGGGGCTGCAGCCTGCGCTTGCTCCCCCGGCGCCGCACGGCGGTGCTGACGGGTTGGGCGGTGGAAGCTGGCGCGGCCCGGCGCTTCGGAGCCGACGAGGCGATTGCGCTGTCCGATCACGCCGACTGCGAGGGACTCGTGCGCTATGCCGCGGCGACCGGCGCCAAGCGAGTCTTCACCGTGCACGGCTTCTGCCAGTCGCTGGCGGCGTCCTTGCGCGCGCAAGGAATCAATGCCCAGCCGCTTGCCCGCTTCACCCAGCTCGAGCTCTTCGAGTGATCGAACGAGTCATCGGCGACGACCAGGCGGGTCAACGGCTCGACAAGTTCCTGCGCCGGCTGCTGCCGCAGGTTCCGCAGTCTCACATCTACAAGCTGCTGCGGCTCCGTCGCGTGCGCGTGAACGGCGTTCGGGCCCACGAGGACACGCTGCTGCAGCCCGGGGATCAGGTCGTGGTCCGCGGCGACGAGGAGAAGTTGCTGTCGGCCCCGACCGAAGCGCCGACTTTCCGGCAGAAGCTGGCGGTGCTCTACGAGGACGAGCACCTGATGGCCGTGGACAAACCGGCCGGCCTCGCAATCCATCCCGGAACCGGCATCGAGGGCCCCACCGTCGTGGAGCTCGCCCGAGCGCACGTGGGACCGGTTCCGGCCGGCACCTTCGAGGCTTCGCCGGCCCACCGTCTCGATCGCGAGACCTCGGGAGTGGTGCTGGTGGCAAAGACCCGTCAGGCCATGATCAAGCTCACCGAGATGTTCACCGCGGGAACGGTCCACAAGCGATATCTGGCCCTCGCCAAAGGGCGACTGCCCGAGGACCGCGGCGTGATCGAGATCCCACTGCCGGAGCATGAACAAACCGCCCGAAGTCGGGCCCAGCGCGGGGTCAAGCTTCAGGAGGCGATCACGCACTGGGAGCGACTGTCTGAGGGCGAGGCGGTTTCGTTCCTGGCCTGCCGCATCGAGACCGGAAGAACACATCAGATCAGGCGGCATCTCGCGGCCATCGGACACCCGATCGCCGGCGATCGACGCCACGGAGATTTCGGATTGAACCGGGTGCTGCGGCGGGAGGCGGGGTTGCGGCGCATGTTTCTCCACGCTGAGCAGATCTCGCTCCAGCATCCGCTGCGACGCGAGGTCCTGAAAGTCAGCGTGGCGCTCCCGGTCGAGCTCCGCGAGGTGCTCACCCGCCTTGGATTGAGCCAGAACAGCCCGTAGGACTGCCAAATTGACAGTCTGGCCTGTCAAACTGGCAGCTCGGAAGGCGCACACCCAGCAAGACTGGCAAGTTAGCCAGGCACGGCTTATGCTTTAGATCTCGGTCGTACGGACCCGAGGTTTTCCATGCGTCGCCTCCCAGATTTGGCCGTGGTCGTGGGTGTGCTGTGCCTCGCTGCTGCGATTGGCGAAGGTCGACATGAGTCCGCCATGGCGCGCGAACGTCATGACCCCTTGCTGTGGCAGTTGCAGGTTTTCAACGAGAGCGGAGCCCTTCTGCGCTCCCAGGAAGTCGTGGGCAAGGAAAACCAAACCCTGGCTCTGGCCGATCCCATCTCGGAGCAGCCTCAACTCCAGCTGTCGATTCTTCCGCTCGGGTTACCGGACGGAGGTCTCGACGTTCAGCTCCGCTTTGCCGTCAATGGCTCTTCGATCATTCCTCTGCAGGGGTTCAAGGTGACCCCCGGCGAGACGATTCACCTGGCCGTCCCGGGCCAGCCCTATCGGCTGGCCCTTCGAGCGACGCGGCTGGATGGTCGGCGACTGCTGATCTCCTAGACTCCGCGGTAAACGACGTCCTCAAGTGGGCGGCGCAATACATGTGCTGCTGATGCAGATTTCCGCAGTGCCGCAGGCGTTGCCGCAACTTCCGCAATTCTGCGGATCGGTTTCCAGATCGGGACACGGGTCGCACTCGCTGTCGGGGAGGCAGTAGGGGGCAAAGCCAGCGGCATGGCAGGCGCGGTTGCAATGCCAGCCGGCGCCGCAGTCGCTGTCGCTCGCGCAGGTGAAGCCACCCCCGTCGCGATTGGGGTCGACATCCGGATCCAGGCTGTATCGGCAGGCGCCGATCGTCCACAGCAGCAGGACCGAGCAACGAACGGCGTTCACGGCGAACTACCAGTGCTTGGAGCCTGCCATCTCGCGGCGGGCTCGGGGCTGAAGGCAGCGAAGGCGAGCCCGACCAGGGCGACGACCCCTGCCCCGATGAACAATCCGTTCGCGATGGTGGCATCGGTTTGACCCGCCAGGGCCGTCTTCCGCGTGAGCCCCAGATCGACGCCCATCGGGCTGAGGTTGACCCCGGCGCGGTGATCGATGTCCGCGGCCGAGGCGCCAAACCCAAGGGCAACTCCAAACAGCGCCGCCGCCAACCCCCCGCAAACCCAGGTGACGACCGGCACTTCCGACAGTGGGTTCCGCGGGGTCTCTCGGGATTGCGCGGTTGACGGTACGAGGGGCCCCACGCCGCCGTCGACGCCCGCATCAGGGCCAGCGTCGGAGCCCACGGCGGGCAGCGCCGGGGTTTGCTGGGCCAGCGCAAGCGATGACCGCAAGACCGAGACGACCATCAGGATGGCGAGTCCGCGGCGCAAGGTCACTCCCACGACGCCTTATAGCACGCGCTCTGCTAGGCTCGGATGAATGCGGGAAGTCATCTTCACGGTTCGCGAGGATGAGGCCGGCGTGCGGCTCGACACTTACCTTCGGCAAAAGCTGCGGGGGCCTTCACGCTGCCGCATCCAGCGCATGATTCGCGAGCAGCTGCGACCTCTCGGAACGGGGCGTCTCAAGCCCGCCAGCATCGTCAGATCGGGGCTGCGTTTCGCGGTCGCGCAGGAAAGCCCCCTCGAGGATCCTCTGCCGGAAATCCCCGTCGTCCACGAGGACGAGGCGATCCTGGTGCTGGAGAAGCCCGCCAACCTGGCGGTCCACCCCGCCGGCCGGCACCATCTGCACACGCTGACGGCGGCGCTGGCCGCCCGAACCGGCGCCCGCGCTCATCCGGCGCATCGGCTCGACCGGGAGACCTCGGGCCTCATCGCCTGCGGAATCGGGGCCTGGTCTCGAGACCTCAAGCGCGCCTTCGCGCTCGGGGAGGTTCAAAAGGGATATCTTGCGATCGTCGAAGGCTGGCCGAAGAACGAAACCTTCGCGATCGACCTGCCGCTCGAGATCGGGGCCGGCCGAGTGCGCGTTCGCATGGCAGTCGGAACGGGAAAGCCGTCCTGCACCGAGTTCCAGGTTCTGAACCGCTATCGAAACAGCGCGGGGGAGAGGTTCTCCCTGTTGCGCTGCTCTCCCCGCACCGGGCGCCAACACCAGATTCGCGCGCACCTCGGGGCCGCCGGGTTCCCCGTGGTCGGCGACAAGATCTATGGACCGGACGAGACGATTTTCATCCGATTCACCGAAGGAGCTCTGACCGAGACCGATCGCCGGAGGTTGCGGCTTACGCGCCACGCCCTGCATGCCGCCGAGCTCGCCTTTCGTCATCCGCTGCACGGATCGGTCGTCACGTTTCAGTCGGGCTTGCCCCCGGACCTGTCGGCTTTCCTTCAGGGTCTCGGAGACGGGTTCGGCGAAGGGTTCGGGGCGCCGCTCACTTGAGGTGGGGGGCGATCGCCAGGACCAGCACCGAATCGCCGGTCGCGCGCTTCCCCGCGCTGACAAAAACGGTGCCCCCATTTCGAACCGAGTATTCGGTGTCGAGGGACTCCTGTCCCTGCTCGATTCGAACGCGCAGTCGCACCGTTCGATTTCTCTTTTTCTCCTCCACTCCCAGGGCGGAGATGTGCGCCACCGCACCGTCCGGAAGGAAGAGGTCGGTCCCTTCGCCCACCGCCAGCACGCGCTGCTCACTCGAAAGCGTCCGGAAACTCTTGTAGCTCAGCGTCGCGCCCAGATCGCGGATGGCCACGGATTGCGCGCCTGGGCTGTCGCCGTTGTTGGAGGCCTCGATCACCTGCACGTCGATGGTCAAGCCAGCCCCCGCGGCATTTCCCAATCCGAGGGCTACCATCAGAGCCGTACCGATCATCATCCGCCTTTCCGCGACGCTTCGGACCTGTTGCTAGGGCTCGGCCGGGGTCGCTTGGCCGCCGTCCTCGTCGGTGGAGGGCACCATCCAGATGACGGTGTTGCCTTCCGCGGACTCGAAGACCATGGCGCTGCGATCGGGGCTGGTCACTTCGATTGAGTGAATTTGAGCCTCGTTCTCGGTGGTTTCCTGCAGATGATCGTCCTGGTTCCGCAGCGAGGGGGCAAAGACAATCGCCAGCGAAGCCGCCGCCGCCACCCCAACCAACCCGAGCGTCAGCGCGCGCCGGGGAGGTAGCCAAGCTCGCAGGGTCGCAATCAGGGTTGGCGGGGGCTGAGGCAACCGCGCCATCACGCCTCTGGCAAAGCCTGGTGGAAGCGCATGCTCGGCCTGAAGGAATTGAGCGCCCAGCAGTCGACTCAAGACCGCGGAGTCCGCCAGGCGCAGCTGACAGCTCCCGCACCCTTCGACGTGCTTCTCGAGCTCGGCCAGGTTTGCCGAGCTCAGCTCGCGGTCGCGATACCGGGAGAGCTCGAGGCCGGAAACATGACAGGGGGGCGGCATCCTGGGGATCAAGACGGGCGCGGCATGGGATTATTCACGATCCTTAACAATTGGCTTCGTGACCGGCGCAGGATGCGACCCGTCCAGATACTCCCGCAGTATTTCCTGCATTTTGACGCGGGAGTGAAAGAGCCTGGACATCACGGTCCCCACTGGAATTTCGAGGGCCTCCGACAGCTCCTGGTAAGAGAGGCCGTCGATTTCCCTCAGAATCAGGATGGCGCGGTGCTTCTCGGGAAGCCGGCCGAGGGCCCTTTCCAGCTCGGCGCCCAGCTCTCGCCGGAGGGTAGCAGTCTGGGGGTCGGCCGGTACCTGCGAGGCCAGTGTTCCAGCGTGGCCCTCACCGGGTTCGGGCAAGTCGTCGGTGAGCTCGGTGCTCGCCTGGATCTTCTGCCGCCGGAGAAAGTCGATGGCCAGGTTGTTGGTGATCTTGGCGATCCAGGCCGTGAAGCTCCCCTCGGCGCGGTAGCGCCGGAGGTTGCCGTAGGCACGAACGAAAGCTTCCTGTGCAATATCCGCCGCGTCCGCTTGGTTTCTCAGCAGCGACCTGGCGAGTGCAAACACCCGTGTCTGATGACGTTTGACGAGATCGGCAAAGGCCTCACGCTCGCCGCCAAGCACGCGAGCGACCAGTTGGCGGTCCACCTCGTCGCTGGGTGTCATGGAATCGGTGGAACCATAGGGGCGGATGGCGGTGGAATGGCAATTCGATGGGTTCCGAGTTCCTCGATCGCGCGAGCGTGAGCTACTGTAGCAAGATCGATGGTTTCGCACAGAAAAGCAGTCAAGAGCGGACCGGTCTCCTACGCGGACCTCGACGCGATGCTGGCCAAAGGCAGGGCCCGCCTCTGGCTGCATGGCACGCTGGTGGCTCTGGGACTGGCGCTGGGCGCCTTCAGCGCACTGACGCTCCTGGGTGCGCTCGCCCTCGGAGTCCACCCCTCCGGCGCGATCCGTTGGGCTTTTCTCGCGTTGATGGCGAGCGCGCTGGGGACTGGGCCGATCTGGGGCGTAGTGGGGTCTTGGCGCTCAGGTCCGTCGAGTGTCGCGGCCAGAATCTCCCGTTCCGATCCACGTTTGCGATCCCTGCTGCTCTCCGCGGTGGAGCTACGCAGCCTCGGGCCGGAAACCCGGGGCCTGTCGACCGTGCTGATCGAAGCCCAGGCGGGCTTCGCGATGGATCGCGCGAAACGCATCGATCTGCGGGAAGCCATCCCGACTGGACCCTCCCGCGCGTGCTTGGCGCTCGGGATTGGGTCGCTCTTGATCACCGGTTTGACGTGGCGTTACGGCCCCCCCGTCATGCACCGGGGCTTCGGGGTCTTGCGCCGGTTGCCGGACGCGGCCCATCCCGGAATGGCTGCCGAGCCCATCACGGGCGACATCGAGCTGACCTACTCCTATCCGGCTCACACCCATCTCGCGCAGCGAAGCGTCGCTGGAACGAATGGGGAAATCGACGTCCCGGCGGGGACTCAAGTCTCGCTCCGCACTCGCGCCGATCGCGCCGTGACGCAAGCCCAGCTAATCGTCAATGGAATCCCCCAGGCTCTCGCCATCAGCGGTGATCGGCTGCTGTCCGGTAGCTTCGTGGTCTCCCGTCCCGGCAGCTACTTTTTCCGCTTCGGGCCAGTGGGCCATCCCATCGCGGAGGGGCCACCGATCGCAATCGCGGTGCAGGCCGACGCCCCGCCGCAGATCTCCCTGGAGGCCCCGCCGGAAGAGCTCGAAGTCGAACCCAAGGAGATCGTCGAGCTACGCTATCAGGCGTCCGACGACTACGGACTCTCGGAGATCCGGCTGGTCTATCGACTTCCGGGCGCCCAGAAAGAGAGCAGCGTCTCGCTGCGGAAGCTCGACGAACCACCGCTGCGCCTGGATGGAACCGCCCGCTTCGACCTGGGCCCTTTGCATCTGATGGCCGGCGACCAGCTCTCGTATGCCCTGGAAGCGCTCGACAACGACGACGTGCAAGGCCCCAAGCTCGGACGTTCACGCCCGCATGTGCTCAAGATCTTCTCGCCGGCTGAGCACCACCGCGAGGCCCTGGCGCGGATGCGGGCCCTGTGGGAGAGGCTGCTCGGGCTGCTGGGAGATCGCCTGGATGAAGCCGAGACGCCGCGGGCCACCGACGCGAGTGGAACCGACGCTCGGGCGATGCAGCTCTGCCAGGATCTCGAACACGAGGCCCGGCAGCTCTTGAAGGACTCCGGTCAGGAGAAAGGGATCGCGATTGCGCTGCGCAACGTCGCGCGCGCCGAAGGGCGGCGAGCCAGCGCCACCTCCGACGAGCGCGACAGTCTTTCCGTCAGCCCGCGAGTCTCACAGGGGGCGCCCGATCAAGCTTCTCCGGCGCTGAATGAAGAGATCAACGGCCTGGAGCGTGACGTCTCGTATCTCGAGGCCTTGCTGGACCAGGCGACCACCGACGATCTCTCCGCCCTTTTGCGCGAGCTGACCATGCGGCGCCTCGAGCTCTCGGAGCTGCTCGAACGTTATCGCGAGCATCCCACCCCCGAGCTCAAGGAGCAGATCATGGCGCTGTTCGATCGCCTCAAGGCCCGCAGTGCCGAGCTGGCGAGCCGCATGCAGCAGCTCGCCAAGGGCCTCAGCAATCAGCCGCACCTCAACCTCGAAGCTTTGCCCAAGGGAATTGGATCCAATCTCTCGCAAGTCGAGCAAGCACTGGCAGCGGCGGACATCGACCAGGCGCTCAAGTCTCTCGATCAGCTGGCGGGTCAGCTCGACACGTTGCAGTCCGAGCTCGAGAGGTCACGGGGGGGCGAGCGAGAGGAGAACCGTGAGCTCGCGCAAAAGCTCAAGGACTTCAAGGATGACCTCGACGAGGTGCAGCGCGACCAGACGAAGATTGCGAGCGAAATCGACAGCCTGCTGCACGAAACACGCAAGGCCCTCGAACGGCGAGCTCCCGCGACGACCTCGATGCTGGACGAGCTTCGCTCCGAGACCCAACGAGCCAAAGCCCAACTCGATCAGATTCCGCAGACCGGGGTCGCGCGCGCTCTCATCGGCGACGACTCGCTCTTCGAGGCCAAGGATCGGACGGCGGAGCTCGATCGGGCGCTGCAATCCAAGGATCTCGACCAGGCGCTGCGTTCGGCCGAACAGGCGCTTCATGCGGTTGGTTCCCTCCGAGAAGAGCTGGATCGCTATGGCATCTTCCGTTCCTTGGCCGGCCGGCCTACGGACGATGCTTCTGCAGGCCCAAATCAGCCGGCCGCCCAGGCGCGCCTTCACCTCCAGCAGGCGACGACGCCGCTCCAGTCGGTGCGCGACAAGCTTCAGAAGCTCTTCCCAGATGAAAAGAGCCTTCTGGGCCCGGAGCAACGGGAGCATCTCAGCCGGCTCGAGCACGAACAAAACCGAGCTCAAGAGCGGACCCAGGGCCTCTCGCAAAAGCTCGATCAGATCGGCAAGGAGGCGCCGGTCTTCGATCCCAGCGCCCGCGATGCGCTGCACTCCGCCGAGAGTCGCATGCGAGAAGCCGGGAAGAGCTTGGGGCAAGGCGAACCCGGTCAGGCCAGCGAGGAGGATCACGGGGCGCTCGAGCAACTCGATCGACTGTCCAAGGCCATGAGCCATTCGCGCGGTGGCCGGGGAGGCGGAGTTCCGAATCCATTCTCCCTGGGGCAGAACGACGGCGAAGGCGACAGCGACGGGTCTCCGGGGGCCGCCAGTCGGGAGCCGGTCGTAGTGCCGGGAGCCGATCAGTACCAGGTCCCAGCGCAGTTCAGGCGCGACATCCTGGACGCCATGAAGCAACGAGCACCCAAGCCCTACGAGGACCAAGTGAAGCAATACTACCAGGAGATCGTGAAGTGACCTCCTGGGCGCTGCTGCTGCTCGCGGGAATGGCTTCCCGCGGTCCGGGACCGTCGACCGCCGAAGGGAATGCGTACGGGGAAGCCCTCGGCGCCCTGGAGATGTGGGATCTGCCGCGGGCTCACTCGCTGATTGCTTCGCTCGAGGCAAGCGAGGGCGATACCCCGGTTGTCAACGAGCTGCGCGGCCGCGAGCGCTTCTTCACCGGCGACTACGCCGGTTCCACCGAGCTGCTGAG
>Ga0302324_100015729_pt1 | contig 15149 bp, 13 predicted proteins | sample Palsa_T0_1_FD_201949 | JGI IMG/M metagenome (GOLD analysis project Ga0302324, IMG submission 201949) | Peat permafrost microbial communities from Stordalen Mire near Abisko, Sweden - Palsa_T0_1 | ecosystem: Environmental > Terrestrial > Soil > Palsa > Peat permafrost | place: Sweden: Abisko...
GAGCTCGGCACGGACTTCAAGCGCCTGGCGGAGAACGGCGTGGAGATCTTCTTCACCCAGGTGTTCCGCCACAATTTCTTCCACGCCGACATGCATCCAGGGAATATCTTCGTGCTGCTCGAGGATCCCTCCCATCCGCGCTACGCCGCGGTCGATTTCGGCATCGTCGGCTCGCTCGATCTGCGCGACCAGAGCTACCTGGCCGAGAATTTTCTGGCCGTATTCAATCGCGACTATCGTCGCGTGGCCACGTTGCACGTGCAGTCGGGCTGGGTGCCACCGGACACCCGGGTCGATGAAATGGAGTCCGCCGTGCGCACGATCTGTGAGCCGATCTTCGATCGGCCGCTCAAGGAGATCTCCTTCGGCACGGTGCTGCTGCGGCTGTTCGAAGCACTGCGCCGCTTCAACGGTCAGATCCAGCCGCAATTATTGTTATTGCAGAAAACGCTGCTGAACATCGAGGGGCTCGGGCGCCAGCTCTATCCGGAGCTCGACATCTGGCACACGGCGAGCCCGGTGCTGCGCCGCTGGATGCGCGATCGACTGAGTCCGCGCAACGTGTTGCGGGAACTGCGCCGCGGCTGGCCCGATGCGCTCGAGATCATCAAGGCGCTGCCGCCATTGACCAAGCGCATGGTCGAGCGCGCCCAGGATGGACAGTTTCGTCTTCCGATCGACACGGAGGCCGTGGATCAGTTGCGCCGGGACTGGCTCGAACAGTGCCGGCGCAGCGATCGGGCCCTGCTCGGCGCCGTGCTTTGGCTCGGCGGCATACTCTGGCTCGGGCTACGCCTCGAGCCACAACCGGTGGGCCTGGTGCTCGGCGCCGTGGGCGTCGGCCTGTGGCTCTCGATATGGCTCGCGCGCTCGCGCTGAACGCTAAACGCTAAACGCTAAACGCTGAACGCTGAACGCTGAACGCTTAGTCGGCGACTGCGGCCTTCCGCAGCTCCGGTTCAGGCCGCAATGCGCGCCGCGTTGCGGCGGCGCAGCAGGTCGATCGATCCGAGCAGATCCAGCGGCGAGACGTTCGCGCGACCGGCGCTGTATTTCAGCACCCCGCGGCGGCGTAGCTCATCGTCCACGATCAGCACGAAGCGCGGCGGCAGGCCGAGTATGTCCGCGCGCAACGCGCGCGCCGGCAGATCAACCGGCACATTCGGCAGATCCTCGGCCTCGGCGCTGGCCGTGGACTCGAGCCGCACCAGGCTGCGGTCGGCGATCAGATCGCTGACCCAGCTGCCGTCGAGCTCGGCGGCGCCTCGCCTGCACGCCATCGGGCGCACGCCACGGCTGCGGAATTCATCGCGCAATATCGACAGCCAGCGGTCGGTTTCCAATCCCTGGTATTGAAAATCGCGCGGGTGTGAGAACAGCATGGCCCAATCACTCCGCAGCCAATCGCGCAGACTCGTGCCGGCCTCGAAGGCGTGTACATTGAGCGCTGCACCCGGGGCCTCGGCCTCGCCAGCATTCACAAATAATGTCGCCATGCCGTTTCTCCTACAGAGCGGTGCGGATTTCAGTGGCGAGCAGTGTAGGGGCGCCTTGATGACAAAGCAGTCGCAGCGCAGTGACATCCCAGTCACATACCCCCCGTGCACTGAGAGGCCGCTCACCATTCGGGAAACGTGCGCTATTCGGCGCGCCTAAGGCGACGGCCCCTTGACTTGCGATCTGGGCTCGATCCAGACGGCCCGCGCGCGCGCACACAGTTCGCCCTCGCCGTCGAACAGCGCCGTTCCGACCTCGTGCTTGCGGCCGGCCAGAGACAGGCGCCAGCCGAGGATCACGCAGGGCTCATCCACGTGCACACAGCGATCCACGTGCGCGGTGAATTCCCCGAGCAGCATCGGCACACCCGCCGTATGGGTCGCGAAATATCCCGGACAGTCGAGCGCTGCACTCATGAACTCCGGCCGCACCTTGCCCGCGCCATCGGTCAATGAGGCATCCGGTATCCACGGCGCCGCGACGGCGCCCTCCTCGCGCAGCTTGCCGGCAAAGATGCGCAGCCCATCGCCACGAGCGCGATCCGGGCCGCAGACGAAGCAGGCCGGAAAAGCGTGGCGTTCGAAGCCGATGAAATGGCGCGAGGCCTCGAGTGCCTCGAGATAACTCACCGCCCTGGGTATCTCGAGCGCAAGGACAGCGGGCTTCGCCCGGGCGAGAATGCGCCCTGCAGCACTGAGCTCGAGCGAGGCGCCATCAGCATCGTTGAGCTCGAGCGGAGTCTGCAGCGGAATCGGCTGCTCGAGGCGCACGCGCAGTCGCTGTGTCGAGTGCTGCACCATCAGGCCCGCCACATAACCGCCGTTGCCGCAACCCGGCGGCCCGCAGAAGCGCTGCTCGATCACGAGGCGGGTGGTCATGGTGCGGAGCCCCGGCGCGGCCGCGGCCGCAGCGCGGCCAGAAAATTCTGTGGGGATTCGCCGCGCTCGAGCACTTCCACCAGCGCCGAGCCGATGATCACGCCATCGACCTGGCCGCGCAGGCGCTCGATCTGCTCGCGGTTGCGGATACCGAAGCCGGCACAGACCGGTACCGTCGCGACGCCGCGCACGCGCTCCAGGTAGGCGGCGATCTCCTGCGGCGCGGACACGTTCTTGCCCGTGGTGCCGGTCATGGTCACGGCGTACAGGAACCCCTGGCTCGCGGCCGCGAGCTTCGCCAGCCGCTCGGCACCGGTGACGGGCGTGACCATCTGCACCAGCGCCAGAGCATGCGGGGCAAGCGCCGCACGCATCAATTCGCTCTCATCAAAGGGCAGGTCCGGCACGATGAAGCCGCAGACTCCCGCACCGGCCGCCCGCCGCGCGAGCCGCTCGAGACCGAAGGCGAGCAGCGGATTCAGATAACTCATGAGCAACAATGGCGTCTGCAGCCGCGGCATGAGCTGCAGCTCTTCGAGTATCCAGGTCAGCGTGACGCCGGCGCGCAATGCCGCCTCGCTCGATCGTTGGATCGTAACGCCGTCGGCCATCGGATCGGTGAACGGCACACCGATTTCGACGACATCGGCCTCGCTGGCCACGGCGCGGAGGTGCTCGCGGAACTGCGCGCGGCTCGGATAGCCCGCGGTCAGAAATGCCACGAGGGCGGGCTGGCCCTGCTTGGCCGCGCCCCGCAACGCCGCGACGATCCGCTCGATCGGTGTGCGCGCGACAGCCGCCTTCATCGTGCGGCCTGCGCCGTCGGTGCGCTTGGAGCGCTCTGTGCGCTCGATTCGGTCGCCTCGGCCGGCGCGATCAGAGTGCGCGACAGCGTCGGCATGTCCTTATCACCCCGTCCCGACAGTCCGATCAGCACGCGCTTGCCCGCGTGCGCCGCGGCCCAGCGGCGGCCACCGGCGAGCGCATGGGCCGTCTCGAGGGCGGGCAGGATACCTTCGCATTCACAGCATTCACGCACCGCCTCCAAGGCCTCGGCATCATCGGCCATCTCATAGCGCACGCGACCGAGCGCGAGCAGCAACGAGTGCTCGGGTCCGACTCCCGGATAATCCAGACCTGCCGAAATCGAGTGGGTCTCCTGGATCTGTCCGTGCTCGTCCTGCAAGAGCATCGAGTAACTGCCGTGCAGCACGCCGGGGCTGCCCAGGGCGAGCGTCGCGGAGTTCTGGCCCAGCGCCGTACCCCGGCCGCCCGCCTCGATACCGATGATCTCGACGCCAGTATCAGCGAGAAAGGGGTGAAACAGACCGATGGCGTTGGAGCCGCCGCCGACGCAGGCCACCAGCGCATCGGGCAGCCCTCCGGCGCGCTCGAGCATCTGCGCGCGCGCTTCGCGCCCGATCACGGACTGCAGCTCGCGCACCAGATAGGGATAGGGGTGGCCGCCGACGGCCGAGCCCAGCAGATAGTACGTGCCCGTGGGATCGCCGACCCAGTCACGCAATGCTTCATCGATGGCCGCGCGCAAGGTGCGATCGCCGCTGGTGACCGGAACCACCTTGGCGCCCAGCAATTGCATGCGCCCGACGTTGGGCGCCTGGCGCTCCATGTCGAGCGCTCCCATGTACACGGTGCAAGGCAGGCCGACGCGGGCGCAGGCGGCGGCGCTCGCGACCCCGTGCTGACCGGCACCGGTTTCAGCCACGACGCGGCGCGCGCCGAGCCGTCGCGCCAGCAATGCCTGGCCGATCGCGTTGTTGATCTTGTGGGCCCCTGTGTGCGCGAGGTCCTCGCGCTTGAGCCAGACCTCCGCACCCCAGCGCCTGGAGAGGTGCGGCGCCGGGCTCAAGGCCGTCGGCCGGCCGACCCAATCGCGCAGCTCGCGCTCGAGTTCGGCGCGAAACTCCGGATCGGGCAGCCAGCGGCGCACGCCGCGCTCGAGCCGCTCGTGGGCGGGAATCAGCGTCTCGGGCACGTAGCGGCCGCCATAGGGACCGTAGCGTCCGCGCTCGTCGGGAAAGCGCCCGGCCAGCAGCTCCGCGAGGGTGTGCGCGGGCTCAGCGAGTGTTTCGATTGGACTCATGATCGATCTCTGCAAACGCCGCTCGTGCGGCCTGGACAAACTCCGCGATGCGCTGCGGGCTCTTGTGCCCGGGCGTGGACTCGACCCCGCTCGACACGTCGACGCCGAATGGACGCACCGCCCTGATCGCCGACGCGACGTTGGCCGCGTCGAGGCCCCCGGCCAGGATCAGCTGTGTCGCCCCGGCGAGCAGCATAGCCTGCCCCCAGTCCGCTGCCGCGCCGCTGCCGCTGCGTTGGCCTTCGAACAGCAGCCGCGGCGGCGGCGAGAGCGAGCCGGGCAGTGCAGCGCGCACGACCGGCAACACGGGCAGACCCGAGGGCAGACTCAAGCGCTCGAGATCGGCGAGGTCGCTCTGCAACACGTCGGGCGCGAAATCGCGCAGGATCCGATCGATATGCGCCTGCTCCGGGTGCAAGGTGACCGCCACACACAGCGCCTGGCCGCGGGCCGGCGCGGCCAGCTGCGCCGCACGCTCGGGCTCGAGCCGGCGTACCGAGGGCGCGAACACGAAGCCGATCGCATCGACGCGCGCAGCCAGCGCCGCGGCCACGGACTCAGGACTCGTCATGCCGCAGATCTTCAGCCACATTGACGTGCCTGCCGCCCCGCCGCCAGCAGCGAGCGCGCGAACTGCAACCGATCGGGAGCGCGCATGAGGGCGCTGCCGACCAGCGCCACGTCATAACCCGCGCGCACGAGGCGGGCCGCGTCCGCGCCATCCTCCACACCGCTCTCGGCCACCCTGGGGACGCCCACGGGCAATTCTGCCGCCAGCGCTTCGAGCCGCCCCGGCACCACTTTAAGTGTACTGAGGTCGCGGCAATTGACGCCCACGAGCAGGCGCGCGCGCGCGCCGTGTTCGCGCACGAGCTCTCCGGCGTACTCCAGATCGGCCTCGTCGAAGGCCTCGAGCAGCGCGAACAACTGCAGCTCGGCTGCGGCATCGAGCAATGCCAGGATCAGCGCCGGCTCGAGCATGCGCAGAATGATCAGTACGCCGCCCGCGCCCGCAACCCGCGCCTCATAGACCTGGTAGGGATCGACCAGAAAATCCTTGCGCATCGCGGGGATTCGCCCCTGCAGGGCGAGCGAGGCGAGTCGCAGGTGTTCGAGCTCGCCGTCGAAGCGCGTGGGTTCGGTCAGCACCGAGATTGCCGCGGCGCCGGCGTGCGCGTAATCAGCGACCCTGGCGCCAATGTTCTCGCGGGGAGGCTGCAGAGCCCCTTGCGCCGGTGAGCGCAATTTGACCTCCGCGATCAGATCGAAGCCGAGCGCGGAGAGCTGCAGCGGCGGCGGTGCGCTGGTGGCATGCGCCCGCGCCTTGAGTGCGCTCTCGGCGCACACGGCGCGCGCCTGCGCCACGCGCTCGCGGCTCGAGCGTGCCATGTCCTGTAGAAAATCTCCGCTCATGCGCTTTGTGCCCGCCGCGCCTCGTCCTGACCGAAGCGCTGCAGGCGCTCGAGCAGGGCTCGGGCCCCGCCGCCATCGATGGCGGCGGCGGCGCGAGCGAGCGCCGCGCGCGGCTCACTCTCACGACCCGTCACTTCGAGCGCCAGCGCCGCGCCGAGCAACAAGGCATCTCGATGCGGATCGTGCGGGGCTGCGCCACGAGCCTCCCCGGCCAGCACGCGCTGCAGTTCGCGCGCGTTGTGGGCCGCGTCCGCACCGGCCAGCGCCTCCGGAGCGCAGCGCAGGAGACCATAGTCACTCGGCGCACGCTGCTCGGTGCGCACGCCGCCGGGACCGACGTCAAAGAGCGTGAAGGGGCCGATTGGTGTGGGTTCGTCCCAGCCTTCGGCACCATGGATGACAAAAGCGCGCGTGATCCCGCTGCCAAACAGGGCGCTGGCCATGAGTTCGGCGGTCGCCAGGTCGAAGGCGCCGACAACGAGGTAGGGCGGCGCGGCCGGATTGCTCAACGGTCCGAGAATATTGAAGACCGTGCGCACGCCGAGCGCCGCGCGCACCGCGCCGATGCCCCGGGTCGCGGCGTGATAGTACGGGGCGTACAGGAACGTGAAACCGAGTGCCGCGTAGCAGCGACCCGCGGCCGCCTCATCGAGTGGCAACGGCAGCCCCAGCGCCTGCAGAACGTCGGCGCTGCCGGCGCGGCTCGAGAGGCCGCGATTGCCGTGTTTGTATACCGGCAGACCGCAGGCAGCCGCCAGCAGCGCCGCACCGGTGGACAGATTCAGGCTCCCGGAGCGATCGCCGCCGGTGCCCACGATGTCGATCGCGTCGTGCAATGGCGGCAGTTCGGGCCGGCGCGCGAGGCTGCGCATGCAGCGCGCGAAGCCGCGCAATTCCTCGGCACTCACGCCCTTGGCGCGCAGAGCCGCGAGCACTGCCCCGGCCAGCGCCGGGGCGAGTTCAGCCGCGGTGAGCTCGGGCAGCAGCGCCATGGCCTCCGCCTCGCTCAGACTCGCCCCATCGAGCAGCCGCTCGAGCGTGGCGCGCAGGGCAAGCGGCTCGTTCATGCGCCGGACTCATCGCGGCCGTCGCCGCGCCAGCGCAGAAAGTTGCGCATCATCAGCGGTCCATCCGGAGTGAGCACGCTCTCGGGATGGAACTGCACCCCCTCGACCTGCCACTGACGGTGGCGCACGCCCATGATCTCGCCCGCATCGGTGCGGGCCGTCACGAACAACTGCGCGGGTATCGAGCGCGCCTCGGCGATCAAAGAATGGTAGCGTCCGACCTCGCACTTCGCGGGGACCTCGGCAAATACGCCCAGGCCGTCGTGCTCGATCGGCGAGGTCTTGCCGTGCATGAGCCGCGGCGCGCGCACGATCTGACCGCCGAAGGCCTCGACGATCGACTGGTGTCCCAAGCACACGCCGAACACCGGAATGTGCCCGGCGAAGTGGCGAATCATCGGTATCGACATCCCGGCCTGTGCGGGGGTACCGGGACCGGGGGAGATGCACAGATGCGTGGGCTCAAGCTCGTTCGCCATCTCGATCGTGATGGCGTCGTTGCGATACACCCGCACGTCCGCTCCCAGCACGAGAAATGCCTGCACCAGGTTGTAGGTGAAGGAGTCGTAGTTATCGATCAACAAGAGCCGCGCATTCATAGGCCGGCCTCCGCCATCGTCAGCGCGCGCAATAACGCGGCGCTCTTGGCCAGCACTTCGTCATGTTCCGCCGCCGGTTGGCTGTCGGCCACGACGCCGGCGCCTGCCTGGTAGCTGTACTGCTCGCCGTTGAACACCAGTGTGCGGATAGTGATGGCCTGGTCCATGTCACCCTGCGCACCGAAATAGCCGACAGTGCCGCCGTAGAGGCCGCGGCGCACCGGCTCGAGCTGCTCGATGATCTCCATCGCCCGCACTTTGGGGGCGCCGACCAGGGTACCGGCCGGAAAGGTTGCCGCAAACAGATCAAAGGCATCGCACTGTGGTGCGAGTTCCCCGTGCACGCCGCTGACGATGTGCATGACATGGCTGTAGCGCTCGATCGAACGAAACGGCTCGACGTGCACGCTGCCCGCGCGCGCGACACGGCCCAGATCGTTGCGCGCCAGATCTACCAGCATGACGTGCTCGGCGTTCTCCTTGGTATCGGCGCGCAGCTCGGCTTCGAGGCGCGCATCCTGCGCGGCATCGTCATGCCGCGGTCGCGTGCCGGCGATGGGCCGCAGTTGCGCCTCGCGCCCATTGAGCTTGACCAGGGCTTCGGGCGAAGAGCCGACCACGGTCAGGCCGCCGAGGCGGCAGAAATACATATAGGGCGAGGGATTGATCAGGCGCAGCGCCCGGTACACCTGAAACGGGTCGAGGTCGTGGCGGCCCGAGAAGCGCGAGGAGAGCACGAGTTGATAGACATCGCCCGCGGCGATGTGCTCCTGCGCCCGCCGCACGCCGGCCATGTACTCCTCGCGACTGAGCGCGGGCTCGGGCGCCGAGAAGCGTCCGCCGCTTGCGATGCGCGGCACGGCCCCGCGCAACGCCGCGATGACCTCGCGTCGCAGCGACGCGCGCTCGGAGGGCGTGCCAGCGTGCACCAGTGCGATACCGCGACTGACATGATCGAACACCAGCAACGAGCGTGGCGCCACATAATGCAACAAGGGCACGCCGGCCAATACCGGCAGGCGCGAGGGCAGGCGTTCGAAGAAACGCACGACGTCGTAGGCCGTGAATCCCACCAGTCCGCCGGCCAGCGGTACCTGGCCGAACGCCGGCAAAGGCAACGGTACCGCGGCCAGCGCGGCGCGCAGACCGTCGAGCAGCGCCTCGCGGCTGGTGGGAAACGGCCGGCGCTCCTGGCCGATGCGTAGCCCGGACTCATCGAGGCGCACGTCCAGGCCGTCGCCGAAGCCAATGAAGGAATAGCGACCGAGCCGCTCACCACCCTCCACGCTCTCGAGCAGGAAGCGCGGCGCGAACGGCGCGAGCTTGGCGAACGCCGATACCGGCGTGTCCAGGTCCCCAGCAATATCGAATGGTGGCTTCATAACAAAAAACCCATCCCGGAGCGCTCCGGAGATGGGTTCTGGTGTGATCTTAACCTGTAGGTTGCGATTACAGCGTGCGGCAACGCCCAGCGCCCACTCCACTTGGGGAGTGGCGCCACCAGCGGCGCGAGGGCGCCTCGTGTGCGATTGCGGAGTCGACAGCCATACGAAGAGTATGGCGAGCGCCGCGGCGCGGCGTCAAGAGTTACTCGACAAGAGCATCCGGCACTATTTGAGTTGCCTGGCAGCACTATCCGAGGAATCTTGCCTATATGAATGAGCGTTACTCATAGAATGGTAACCAGGTCATCCACCGAGGAGAGCTTTCATGTCAGGTGCAACCACGGGCGCGGTACGTGTAGTGCTTCGGCTGGAAGGTTTGAGCGTGCTGATTGCCGCTTTGATCACCTATTCAAAGTTTGGCCTTGGATGGAAGATATTCGCTCTCTTCTTTCTCACGCCGGATGTTTCGTTTTTAGGATATCTCGCCGGCTCAAAAATCGGCGCGATCAGCTATAACCTAGCCCATTCATACGTCGTGGCTCTTTGCTGCCTGATTGTCGGCCTTCTTCTTTCGGCACCAGTTGTTCTTTGCGCGGGTCTCATATGGTGCGCGCACATCGGTTTCGACCGGGCGCTCGGCTATGGACTTAAATACTCCGCTGGTTTTGGTTTTACCCATCTCGGGCGCATTGGTAGGCAATCACTTGGCGCAAGCGACCTGCTGATAAGTCCCGACGCCGCGCGTTAAGGTCGCTGTAAGATGGGATGCGGCGGCACCAGCGTTAATGGGCAATATGCCTCTGGCGTATGGGGGCCACCCCGCTGAACGCCCCAGATCGCCACACGCTACGATGACTTCGTGGCTCACCCGGACGGGCCAAACTTGTTCATCAATGCGATGAAGCGTGGCTCGTGAGCCAGAGGCTTGAACAGCGGATCGACTTTCGCGTCAAGAATCCCCCACATCTTCAAATCGTAGTCCCGCTGCAGCCAATCCAAGGCTGCCGAATTATTGCCGCGCTCGGCGTATATTTGGGCGATCTCATAAGGGGCATCCCGAGAGTCTTTGGCTAGCAGGGTTTGCAGAGCCGCATTCGCCTCATCCTTCCTGCCGAGCGCGTCGTAGACCATCGCCAGACCCGTTCGGCGCCAATACGAATCCTCCATACCCTGCATCACGGTAAGGGCTTCTGCCGTTTTATGCCGGGCGATGAGGACCAGGCCCAAGCTGAGTTTTCCATTCACACGATCAGGGCTGACTTCGAGCGAGCGACGTACGTCAGACTCCGCCGCCTCGAGTTCACCGGCGTAGTAGTGGGCATAACCTCGAGCCAACAATGCGTCGGCGTTAAACGGGTCGCGCTCTATATCCCGAGAGATGTCGCGGACGTATTTATCAAGGCAGGGCCCCGCAACGCAGCCGGTCACATGGGCCAAATAGTCGGGCTCCGTAAGGTTGGGATCAGCCCGGCGCGCGGCGTCTATCTCGGCTAGTGCGCCGTCCCAATCGTGCTCGTAGGCGATCTTTATCTGGGCAAGAAGATAATGTGCCGCAGCGTCCGCGGGATTCAACGCCAACGCCTTCTGAATCGCGTCGCGCCCCGACTCCATGTCATGTGCGGGTTCCGAGTCGACGTATACCGAAAGATCGACGTACGAATTTGCAAGCTCCGCCCAGGCGGCAGCGTACGATGAATCCAAGCTCACGGCGCGTTGCAAAGCGCGAATCGCATTGCGGAAGTCGGCCTCGGAGCCTTGGTCGTTCAGGTATCGACCCTGCAAAAGCAGCGGATACGCATCCATGTTTGCCGTACGGTCGGCTGTGGATGTGTTCGTCAGCAACTGCAGTTTGAGCGACTGCACGACGGCGCCCGCGATCTCGTCCTGCACTTTGAAAATATCTTTTATCTCGCGGTCGTAGGTTTGGGACCAGACGTCATAACCCGTGTTCACGCGAATCAAATGGGCGGTGATCCGCACTGCACTCCCGGCTCTTCGCACGCTGCCTTCCAGGACATTGGAGACGTTCAGGGCTTTGGCGATGTCCGCGATCTGCGTCGGCTTGCCCTTGAAGTAGAACGAAGACGTGCGCGCCGGCACCCGCAGGTCCGGAACCTTCGCCAGTAAATCGATGAGTTCTTCGGACAGGCCGTCGGAGAAATATTCCTGGTCATGCTTTTCGCTCATGTCCACGAAGGGCAGAACAGCGATCGATTTCTCCGAGACGGCTGCCGGAACCGGCGAATCAGATGGCGCCGCCGACGCAGCGACCTGGCCGATCTCGCCCGAGTGCTTCGACAGCACCAACCTGTCGATCAGAAAGTAGCCCAGTGCGAAGACGGCACACACCGCGAGCAGCATCGAGGCCACGGGTATGCGCCGCGCGGCTGCTCGGTTGCGGATTGAGGTCTTTGATACCGCGGCAGTGTCTCCCCCTCCATTCTCCGTGCTGGCCGAAAGCAATCGCGCGATGCGCTCGATGAACTCAGGGGAAGTCGCGCCGTCCGGCAGTCGCGTCCATTGGACTTCGTGAAATCTCTCCGGCGTGCTCGCGCCGCGCTCGGAAGTGCCGTCAATGACGACCGGTACCAGGAACGGCTTCTCATCGGCCATATCGTGCGTACGGTCGGCGGCCAGTTTCCACTCGCGCCGGAAATACCCTTCAAGTCTCGCCTCCGAATGAGCCGAGATGATGGGAATGAACAGTGCGCAGTCGCGGATCTGATTACGGATCTTGCGATCCCAGGCATCTCCGCCTCGCAGCTCACTCTGATCGAACCAGACCTCGATCCCGGCGGCTCGGAGCGCCTCGCAAATCCGCAGCGCTGCTTCTGCGTCTTGCGATGCGTAGCTTAGAAAGACCGCGTTCTGGGATTGGGTCATGAGCCGCTGGTACTGCAAGTCGCCATTGAAGAGAATTCAGGCCATGGACGGTTTTTTTATCACAAAAAAACCGTCCATGGCCTGAATTCTCTCGCGCTGCCAATTGCCTCAGCGCGGGTTCACATTAATCGGGCGCTCGCTGGCCAGGAGCGCTACATCAGATCTCGAGCGCAGCCGGCTTCTTGAGCACGAAGTACAGGACGGCGTAGTACAGCACGCCGATCGCGATCCAGCATGCGCCCATGATCTTCGCCGCATTGTCCATCTCGTAGAGCACATAGGCGATCACGAGCATGCCGGCCAGCGGGCACAGCAGGTGGCGCAGCCAGTTCCGGCTGCGCTCGCGCACGAAGTAGTGGTTGATCACGCTCAGGTGCAGTAGCAAAAAGCCCGTGAGCGCGCCGAAGTTCACGATACGGGTCAGGTCATCGAGGCGCTGGGAGAAAAACCATCCGACCAGCAGCGACACGCCGGCTACGAACAAGGTGCTGATGTAAGGTGTTTGATAGCGCGGATGGACCCGCGCGAGCACCGCGGGCAATTTGCCATCGCGCGCCATGGCGTAGAGGATGCGGGCAACCGCCGCCTGCGCGGCCATCGCGTTGGCGATGCCGGAGGCAATGACCAACGCGGCGATGGTGATCACGCGCAGCCAACGGCCGCCGGCTCGCGCCGCGATCTCATAGAAGGCCGTATCGGAGGAAGCGAAGCGCATGCCTTGCGCGAGATCGGTGGCTATCCACGTCTGCAGCATGAACAGCGCTCCCACCAGGGCGAGAGAGAGCAGGGTCGCGCGTCCGACCGCGTCGCGTCCGCCACGGCTCTCCTCCGCGAGAGTCGAAATGCCGTCGAAGCCGAGAAATGACAGCACCGCGATCGAGGTGGCACCCGCGACCGTGGCCAGCGAGAACACCTTGGGATCGTAGATCGGCCGGAGCGTGAGCTGGCCCGCTCCTTGGCCGTGGTAGAGCGCGAGCAGTCCGAACAGCACGAACAGCGCGAGCGCTACGCATTCCATCACCAGCAGATAAATATTCACCCGTGCCGTGAGCTGCATGCCGAGCAGGTTCACGTAGGCGTTGAAGACGACGAACCCCAGCAGCCATAGCCACTCGGGCACGCCGGGCAGCAGCTCGCGCAAGGCGACGGCACTGAAGAGATACAGCAGTGCGGGCACGAGGATGTAGTCGAGCAGGATCAGCCAGCCGGCGAAGAAGCCGGCCAGCTCGTGCAGTCCGCGCTGTGCATAGGTGTACACCGAGCCGGCGAGCGGGAACGCACGCGACATGGCCGCATAGCTCATGGCGGTAAAGAACATGCCGATCAGGCCGATCAGATAGGCGAGCGGCACCATGGCCTTGGAGTCGTTCCAGACGAACCCGAACACGCCGTAGGGTGCGATCGGCACCATCAGGATCAGGCCATAGACGAGCAGATCGCGCGTGCGCAACGAACGCCGTAACTGCTGCACGTAACCGAATTGCTCGAGCTCCGCCATTGCGCCTGAGCCTAGCGCGGATCGGCCGCCAGTTCCTGAAGAAAATCGATGAGCCCGGAGAAGTAGCACTCCTGCGCATCGTACATGGCCATGTGGCTGCCGCCGGGGCAGTCCAGATAACGGCCCTGCGGCAGCGAGCGCGCCATGGCCTGCATGTGGACGGGATCCATGGTGTCGTATTGCGCGCCGATGGTCAGTGCCGGCACGTCGATGGTGCGCAGCTGCGCGCTTCGATCCCAGTTCAACAGCTTGCCGCTCGCACCGAGCTCGCTCGGTCCCTGCATCGGTATGTACACCTTGGGGTTCAGATGTTTGAAAGCCCGCAGTACCGGATCGGGCCACTGCTTCGCATCCATGCGCAACACGTGATAGACGTAGTGATGCTGCATGAGCAGATCCATGTACTGCGGATCCGTATAGGCCTGCGCGGCCTCGAGCCGTTTGATCTGTGCCAGCGCCGCCTGGTCCATGCCGGGCATGAGCACCCGCTCGGCGTAGTAGTTGTACGCCGGAATGCTCGACATCATGTTGGATATCACGAGGCCCTTGAGTTGCCGTGCGTGTCGCAGCGCATATTCGATCGCGAGGATGCCGCCCCAGGAGTGACCGAGCAGCACGAAGTTCTCGGGCTCGAGCCCGAGTGCCACACGCACTTGCTCGACCTCATCGACGCAGCGCGGTATCTCCCAGAGCTCCGGAATGTCGGGTTGATCGCTGTAGTAGGAGCCCAGCTGATCGTAGTAGTAGTACTCGATGCCGGCGGCCGGCAGGTAACTGTCGCAGGCCTCGAAGTACTCGTGCGTCGCGCCCGGACCGCCATGCAATAGCAATAGTTTGAGACGCGGCTGGTTGCCCACGCGCTTGGTCCAGACGTTGAAGGCCCCATGGGGCGTCGTGATCGGAATGAGCCGCACGCCGCCGCTGAGACGATCGGCGCGAGCGGTGTTATCCAGATACTGCGCGATGTCATTCATGCGCATGAGCGTTGAGTCCGCGAGGAGGGTTCTGCACTCTAAGACCTCGGGTTGCGGCGCTCAAGCCCATGTTAGGCTAGTCAATCGACTTTAGCGGCGCGATAGACACCCCATATCGGACGCACATGACTGATCTGAAGCTCAAGGACCTGCGTTATCTGGTGGCCGTGGCAGAAACCCGCCATTTCGGCCGTGCCGCCGCCAAATGCTTCGTGAGCCAGCCGACGCTCTCGGCGCAGCTGCGCAAGCTCGAGGAATATCTCGGCATACAGTTGATCGAGCGCCGTCCGCGCCGCGTGACACTCACGCAGGCCGGGGAAGAGGTGGCGCGGCGCGCGCGCGATATGCTCGACCTCGGCGATTCCATCGTGACGCTGGCGCAGACGCGGCGCGATCCGCTGGCGGGACAATTGCGGCTCGCGCTGCTGCCGACCATCGGCCCGTATCTGCTGCCGCTGGTGGCGCTCAAGATCCGCAAGGCCCTGCCGCGCCTGGAGCTCATGCTGTACGAATACCAGACCGGGCCGATGCTCGAGCGGCTGCACAGCGGTGAGATCGACGTCGGCGTGCTGGCCCTGCCGATCCACGATGAGGGCCTCGCGAGCCGTGAGCTCTATCAGGAGCCGTTCATGCTGGCGCTGCCGCAGTCCCATCGCCTTGCCGCCCGCGCCACTGCCCGCATCGAGGACCTGGACGGCGAGACATTGTTGCTGCTCGATGACGGTCATTGCCTGCGCGATCAGGCGCTCGCGATCTGCGCCCGCAGTGGGGTGCACGAGAAGCAGGACTTCCGCGCCACCAGCATCGAGACGCTGCGGCAGATGGTCGTGGCCGGCGTCGGTATCACCCTG
>Ga0302324_100015730_pt1 | contig 15149 bp, 11 predicted proteins | sample Palsa_T0_1_FD_201949 | JGI IMG/M metagenome (GOLD analysis project Ga0302324, IMG submission 201949) | Peat permafrost microbial communities from Stordalen Mire near Abisko, Sweden - Palsa_T0_1 | ecosystem: Environmental > Terrestrial > Soil > Palsa > Peat permafrost | place: Sweden: Abisko...
AGTACCGCGATCTGATCACCGAGCCAACCAAAACCACCTGAACAGGATGGAAAAAACAAACCCCACCAAAAATGATGGGGTTCGTCAGCAGTCTGAAGGCCCTTCGGCACGAACCGAAGGGCCTTTTCGTCATCCGGGGAGAAGCCTACGAGGTAACGGTTCGCGTGGGCTTGTGGCCAGCGAAGCCGTAGTAAGCGATGTAGAGGTAGCAGATGACCGGGATGACGAAGGAATACTGAATGCCCACTTTGTCTGCCAACGCGCCGATCGCCAGAGGAACAATTGCGCCACCCACCACCGCCGTCATGATCAGGCCGGAACCTTTGCTGGTCATCGGTCCCAGTCCGGCAATTCCCAGCGTAAAGATGTTGGGGAACATGACAGAGTTGAAGAAGCCGCAGAGCACCAGGGTTCCGATGGCCACGGAGCCTGAGGTAAACATGGAGATGGCAATGAGAATCGCGGCAGTCAATCCAAAGATGCCCAGAAGCTTTCCGGCCTTGACCTTGGTCATGATGCCGGCGCCGAGCAAGCGGCCAATGAGCGCGCCGCCCCAGTAGAGCGAAACCAGGTAAGACGCGGTCTTGGCGCTGCTTATGCCCTGGGAGCTGAAGTAGTTGACCGCAATCGAGGCCAGACCCACTTCGACGCCCACATACAGGAAGATGCCGATGGCGCCGAGCACAGTGTGCTTGTAGCTCCAAATGCTGCGGCTGAGGATTGGATCGCCTTCTTTGCCGGGGCGGAATGCCTGCGTCTGCTCAATATGCGGCAGGTGCATGAAGGCCAGAGCCAGGCCGAGAAGAAGCAGGGCTGCGGCAATCAGGATGTAGGGGATTCGCACCGTGTCGGCGACTTGCATCTGCGTCGCATCGGGGGCAAGATCCTTGAGAATGTACGCGCCGGCCACGATGGGGGCAATCGTGCCGCCGATGGAGTTGAATGCCTGGGCGAGGTTCAGGCGGATCGATGAGCTAGTGTCCGGGCCGAGAATCGACACATACGGATTCGCCGAGGTCTGCAGCGCAGTCACGCCCGCTCCAACAATGAAAACAGCGGTGAGAAAGAGCGGGAAGCTGACCATTTTGGCGGCCGGAATGAACAGCAGGCAACCAACCACCTGGATGAAAAGCGACACCACCATGGTCTTCTTGTAGCCGATGGTCTCAATCAGCTTTGAAGTCGGCGCGGAAAACACGAAATACGCCAGGAAAAAGGCTGACTCAGCCAGCATGGCCCACGCATAGGGCAGCGTGAAGATCTTTTTCAGATGCGGCACGAGCGCCATGTTCAGGTTGGTAATAAACCCGAAGATGAAAAACAGCGCCGTCACCGTGATAAACGGGACGAGATACCCAGGCGACGTAAGCGCCGACGATTGTTTCGTTTGTGTTGCCATACTGATTTGATCCCCGTTTCCTCAAAAAGTTACGCCCGGTAAGGGCTTGTTCGCACCCTGGAAGTCACACTCTTCCCAGGACGGCCGTCCGGCTTGGCTGCCAGTTGGTTTACCGCTGCTCCGGATTCCCGGCTTTCGGCTGCACACAACACTATACGGGAAACCCTGTTCCGGGGAAGTGGCCAGGCTGCGAATCGTCCTTATCCACCATCCACAAGAGGAACAGGCTACCGCGCACGCCTCGCATTCGTTATCCTCAATACACAGCGAGGAGATATTCGTGGCCACTGCAACGCTGAGCGGCGCCAGGTTGAAGAAGGTTCTGGCGGCTCTGGAAGAAAACTGGCAAGCCGAGGTGGAGGCCTACCACACCTATCTCGCCCTGGCCGAGCGCGATACCGACGCGGTGCGTGCGCAAGTGTTGCGCCATCTGGCCGCGGCAGAGTGGGAGCACGCGGTGCTGTGGCATGGGCGCATTATCGAGCTGGGCGGCCCGGAGCCGATCTACAAAGGCAAACCGGGTGGTGAGGCGGATACGCTGGCCAATCGCGCCGGCGGCGTGCGCATGGCGCTGAGGCGTCTTGAAATTGAGGAGAGCCGGCACATCGCCACCTATGGCGAGCAGCTGAAGGCGCTGGGCGACGAGGGTTCTCTCGCCATTTTCGATCATGTGATTGAAGACGAGAAGGATCACTACCGCGAGCTTGGCTCGCTGCTGCGCGGCCACTACACCGCTCCCGTTGGCGCTCACAAAATTGACGCCAGGGCGATTCTGGAAGAGCTGCTGGCCAAGCGCAATCAGGGGCGCAAGCAGCCGGGAGCGTGGATTGGCGATGCGATTTATGGCGTGAATGACGGCCTCGGAGCGATCTTCGGCATCGTCTCCGGAGTCTCCGGCGCTACGGCAGGCGATAGCAAATTTGTCCTGCTGGCGGGCTTGTCCGGCATGATTGCGTCGGCGCTGAGCATGGGGTCGGGCGCTTACCTGGCTGCCAAGAGCGAGCGCGAAATCTACCAGGCAGAGATCGCCCGGGAGCGCGACGCGATCCGGATGAATGGGCCCGAAGCGCGGGAGCTGCTCTCGCTCTACTACCAGGTCAAGGGGCTGCCTGAGGCCGACGCCGTGCATATGGTGAACCACATTGCCAGCGATCCCGAGCAGTTGCTGCGCGCCTTGGCCAGCGAGCGGCTTGGCTCGTCAGAAGAGGCGCTCAGTAATCCGCTGGTTTCTGCCAGTTCAGGAGCGCTGTCGACCGCTGTTGGCGCGGCGATTCCTATCATTCCGTTCTTCTTCCTCAGCGGACTGGACGCAGTGATTGCGGCGGCCATTGTTTCGCTGGCGGCACATTTTGCGGTAGGCGCGGCCAAGAGTCTCATTACGGTTCGGTCCTGGTGGTCATCTGGATTCGAAATGACGGTGGTGGGCGCGGTGGAGGGCGCGGTGACGTACGGGATCGGGATTCTGCTGGGCAAGGGCGGCGTGTAATGGGCGGGATGATCCCCCTGGGAGTGGCATCGCGCCCGCTGCGACGGCCTGCCATCGTCACCATTCTGCTCATCGTCATCAACGTGCTCGTATTCACGCAGGAGCTTACCGGCGGCCGGCGTTTCCTGCTCCGGTGGTCTGCAATTCCTGTCCGCCTGATGCATGGCCATAACGGCATTACGCTGCTGACCTCGATGTTCATGCATGCCGGCTGGATGCACATCATCGGCAACATGGTTTACCTGTGGGCATTCGGTCCGGAGATTGAAGACGCAATGGGCTCGGTCCGGTTCCTGTTCTTTTACCTTGGCGGCGGACTGCTGGCCATGGTTGCCCAGGTGGCCGCCGACCCCCAGTCCTCCATTCCCATGCTCGGAGCCAGCGGCGCAATCGCCGCGGTAATGGGCGCATTTATCGTCACGTACCCCCGCGACCGCATCCGCACGGTGCTGTTCTTTCTCATCTTTTTCCGCATTACCTTCATTCCGGCGGCCTTGCTGATCGGCTTCTGGTTCCTGTTGCAGGTGTTGAACCTGGGCGCGGTTGCCGAGGTGCACAGCGGCGGAGTGGCATACATGGCGCACGTTGCAGGATTTCTGTTCGGCGTGCTGGCGGCTCGATTTCTTGAGGACCCGCGCCGCGTAGCATGGCGCAAAAGCCTCTCCTGACGCGCGCACGTGCGCTGAGTGAGTAAAATTGATTCGTTTCGACTCCGAAGGGATGTAAACGGAATGCGCAAGACTCTTCTGCACTCAATCTTCTTTGCCGCCACGCTCGTGCCCGCTCTTACCGGCTTCGGCCAGACTGCACCGATGGTTGCGGCCCCTCCGGCGCAAATCGTGGTGGAGAAAGACGTGGCCATGAAGACGCGCGACGGCGTTACTTTGCGCGCGGACATTTATCGGCCGCTGGCGGAGGGCAAGTATCCGACGCTGCTGCAGCGGACGCCTTACAACAAGGACGGCACAGCTGAATTTGCGGGCAAGGCCGCTGCGCGCGGCTACATGGTGGTGGTGCAGGATGTGCGTGGGCGCTACACGTCAGACGGCGAGTGGTATGTGTTCAAGCACGAGTCAGAAGACGGCTACGACGCGGTGGAGTGGGCCGCGGCGCTGCCTCACTCCGACGGCCGCGTGGGGATGTTCGGCGGCTCGTATGTGGGCGCGACGCAGATGCTGGCGGCGATTGCGCACCCGCCGCATCTCAAGGGGATTTGCCCGGTGGTGACGGCGAGCAACTACCACGAAAACTGGACTTACCAGGGCGGCGCGTTCGAGCAGTGGTTCAACGAGTCGTGGACGTCGGGCCTGGCGCAGGACACGATGAGTCGGGTGATCGGCGCGAACACCAATGCGCGCGTGGGGGCAACAGTGTTGCCGCTGAACAACTATCCGCTCTTCAATATTCCCGCGCAGGAACATGCATCAGCTTTGACCGGCGCGCTGGCGCCTTATTTTCTGGATTGGTTGGCGCATCCCACGTATGACGATTACTGGAAGAAGTTGTCGATCGAAGAAAATTACCAGAACATCCAGGTGCCGGCGCTGACCATTACCGCGTGGTACGACATTTTTGAGGGCGGGTCGCTGCGGAATTACCTGGGCATGAAGGAACACGCTGGGACGGAGGCTGCGCGCAAGGGGCAGCGGTTGCTGGTGACTATTGGCGGCCACGCAGGCGGCGGACGTCACATCGGCGCGGTGGATTTTGGCGCGGCAGCGGAGGAGTTCGACGAGAACGAAACAACGCTGCGCTGGTACAACTATCTGTTCAAGGGCGAAGAGAACGAGTTTGCGGACGCGTCGAAGCCCGTGCGAATTTTTGTCATGGGCAAGAACGAGTGGCGGAATGAGGACGAGTGGCCGCTGAAGCGGGCGAAGGAGATGCGGCTCCTGCTGGTGTCTGCAGGCAAGGCGAACAGCGCCACAGGAGATGGAGCGCTCGTGACGTCGGGCGCCGCGGTGGTGGCTGCGGACTCCTTCGTTTACGATCCGGCCAACCCGGTACCCACCGTTGGCGGGCCGCTGTGCTGCGATGGCGGCCACCTGCCCGCCGGGCCACGCGATCAGAAGGAAGTGGAAGCGCGGGCGGATGTGCTGGTCTACTCGACGATGCCGATGGAAGAGGACGTGGAAGTGACGGGGCCGGTTACGCTCGATCTGTTTGCGAAAACTTCTGCCGCCGACACGGACTTTACGGCGAAGCTGGTGGACGTGGGCCCGGATGGGACGGCGATCAACCTGACCGAGGGGATTCTGCGGGCGCGGTTTCGCGAGTCAACGACGGGCGCGCCCAAGCCGATTACGCCGGGACAGGTTTACGAGTACAAGATCGATATGTGGTCGACGAGCAATGTCTTTTTGAGGGGGCACAGGATTCGGCTGGAGATAAGCAGCAGCAACTTTCCGCGGTTCGACCGGAATTTGAATACGGGGAAGGACGATGCTACGGATGGGGAGATGGTGAAGGCTACGAATACGGTGCTGCATGATGCGGCGCATCCTAGCGCGTTGATTTTGCCTGTGATCGGGAAGTAGTTGCTGGAGGGCTCGGTGCTGTTTCCTATTTTTGTCGCTCAGGGCAAAAGCAAAGCGCGCTTTAAGGTTGGCTACATCAGTCAAGATGGCCGCGTGGTCATCGACCCCATCTTTGAGGGGGGAACCCTCTTTTACGAGGGTTTGGCCTCGGTCAGGGTCAAGGGCGGACGCTGGGGTGTGATCAATTCGAAAGGCGATTTTGTAATACCACCGACTCTTTGGAACTGGTGTCAGTTTCAGGAGGGATTGGCTGGTTTAGCCTCGAGGACCGGGAAGTGGGGCGTCATCGACGTTGCGGGCAATCAGGTTGTTGAACCAAAGTACGATTGGTTTCAGCCTTTCCATGAAGGCCTTGCGTTGGTCCGCGTGGGCAGCACGGTTCACGCGGGAGACGATGCTCGATATTGCTTCATCGACCGGACGGGAGCGGAGACTATTCCAGTTCAATTCCACGACGCGTGGGATTTCTCTGAGGGCCTCGCTGCCGTTAAGGTAGCCGACAAATGGGGCTACATCCGTCTCTCTGGTGAATTCGCGATCACCCCTCGGTTCGACGGAACTGGTAAGGCAAAGCGCGGGGCCGCCAAGCGCGCGGGAAGGTTCGTAAGCGGCCTTGCGCCGGTCTGGGTGGGGCAGGATTTATACAAATTTATCGATGACAAGGGTTCCTGCGCCTTGGACATCGCTTTCGATGACGCGAATAGCTTCTCCGAGGGTCGCGCTATGGTTGGGTTGAATGGTCGATACGGGTATATTGACGTGCAAGGCCGGCTGGCCATCGATTGCCGATTTACCCTGGCACGTGATTTCTCGGATGGTTTGGCAAGGGTAGAGCAAGAAGAATCACGGGCCGGATTCTCCCCTCCGAGCGGATTCATTGATCACGATGGCCAAATGGTTATTGCGCCAACACTTTATTCAGCGGAGAGTTTCCGTGGCGGAATGAGCCTGGTGACGACCGAGAAGTCGATTGGCTACATAAACAGGACCGGAGAATTCGTCTGGCAGGGACCGTTTGTAGAATACGGTGTCTTGTTCTAAACCCGCCAATTGCTCGGCAAGAAGCCGCGATACTTAGCCGACAGATTCAGTAACCCGCTCGCTGACAAGTCGGCTCTTCAGCAGCTCCTTGGCGGCGGCGCGGCCGAGGCGGATGCAATCCGGGATGCCGATGCCGTCGTAGGCGTTGCCGGCGAGCTTGAGGCCGTCGAGCAACGCTGCGCGCTCGGCGATTCGTTTGGTGCGGGTCTGGTGGCCGACGGCGTATTGGGCCATGGCCCGGCTCCAGCGGGAGACCTGGGTATGTTCGGGTGGAGCGTTGATGCCGAGGATCTCGTGCAATTCGCGGCGGACGATTGCTACTAGAACATCGTCGGGCTCCGCGAGCAGCCCTTCGTTCTTCATGCCGCCGAGGAAGGCGCGCAGCACGGCTTTGCCGGTCGGCGTGCGGCCGAGAAATTTGCGATGCACAAAAGTGCAGGCCAGCATGGCGCGGCCTTCGCTGGCCGGGACGAGGAAGCCGAAACCATCGGGGAGCGCGCCGAGTTGGTCCTGGTCGTAGAGCAGGTTGACGGTGATCGAAGACGAATAGGGAATTGCGCTGAGGTCCTCGGCCAGCGCGGCGTCTACCCCACTGAGGAGCAGGCCAGCAGCCCAGGCGGGCGAGCAGAGAATCACTGCATCGTAATCTTCGCGCTGCTCGGCTGCTTCAACTCTCCATCCGTGCGCGGTCTTCTCGAGTGCGCTTACCGGCGTGCCTTTGCGCACCCATGCGGGATTGAGATTGGCTTCGATTGCGTCGACGAGCTGCTGCATGCCGCCACGAAGAGAAGTAAAGACGGAGCGCGGGACGGGCCGAGCGACGTTGTTGCCGTCGCGCTTCGCCGCGCCGATTTTCTTTGCGGCTTCTTTTGCCTTGGCGCGCATCTTGCGGTGAGCGGCCAGCATGCCGCGGGTGAGAGAGCCGTACTCGGCCTCCATCTCGACGAGGCGTGGAAGGACAGTGCGGGCGCTGAGCTGGGTTGCGTCTCCACCAAAGATGCCACTGAGCAGCGGGTCGGCGAGGCGCTCCACGGCTTCGCGGCCGAAGTGGCGTTCAACCAGCGTGGCTACAGATTCATCTTCTTCGGCACCGCGACGCGGAGGATGTAGCAGCTCAAGCCCCATGCGAATTTTAGTGCGCAAGCTAAAGAGCGAGGTCAGCGCAGTGGGGATCAGCTTGGTGGGGATGAGGAACATGAGGCCGTCGGGCAGCGGGATGAGGCGGTTTTTCACCACGACGTACGTCTTGCGAGCGGCGTCGTTCGATGGGATGAGGTCCGCGCCAATTCCCAGTTCGCGGCAGAGTTCGGCGGCGGCCGGTTTCTCAGTGAGGAAGGAATCGGGGCCGCGCTCAAGCACCGCGCCGTTGACGATCTCCGACGCCAACGCACCGCCAAGCTGATCGCTGGACTCGAAAAGCGCGTACTCGACGGCGGCTCCGGCGGCGCGAGCTTTCTCCAGCTCATAAGCAGCTGCCAAGCCTGCGATGCCTCCGCCGATGATTGCCGTCTTCATAGTCCGACCCTATTTCATCTTAGAGCAGTTGCCGCTATTCGCAACAACCTGAGACGACGGCAAGCTTGCGCCGCACAGATTCCGGCTCCACAAAACTAGCATCAGGACTAGTGACCTATTTGAAATGTGATCGAAATCACACAGATTGACACCATTCATCCGGATAGAATGCGACTGTCCAAGATTCAAAACGATTGTCCAGGATTTGATGTTCAGACAATCTCTTCTTACCCGCCAACTCAATCTGTTCGGCAAGTTTTTGAAGACTTCCGCGCCCCCTCTTGAAACCGGAGACACCGTATGACCGCCGAGTTGATTCACCGATTGCATTTTGCCTTCACGATCACCTTCCACTATTTGTTTCCTCAGCTCACCATGGGCCTGGCGCTTCTGATTGTCGTGCTCAAGTCAGTTGCGCTCAAGACCGGAGACGAGAAGTGGGACCGGGCAGCGCGTTTCTGGGGCCGGATATTCGGCATCAACTTTGTGTTCGGAGTGGTGACGGGCATTCCGATGGAGTTTGAGTTCGGCACCAACTGGGCGCGATTTTCGCGGCTCTCCGGCGGGGTGATCGGGCAGCCGCTGGCCATGGAAGGGGTGTTCAGCTTCTTTCTCGAGTCGGCGTTTCTGGGGCTGTTTCTCTACGGAGAGAAGCGGCTGTCGAAGCTGATGCATTGGTTCTCTGCATTCATGGTCTTCGCGGGCTCGTGGCTCTCGGGCTTCTTCATTATTGTGACGGATGCGTGGATGCAGCATCCGGTCGCCTATGACCGGCTGCCCAACGGGCAGTTTGAAGTGCTCAGCTTCTGGCAACTGCTGCTCAACCCGTGGGGGCTGCTGCAGTACGTGCACAACATGACAGGCGCTGTGATTACGGGATCGTTTGTGATGGCTGCGGTGGGCGCGTTTTACCTTTTGGAAGGACGCCGGGAAGAGTACGCACGGATCTTTCTCAAAGTGGGCGTGATTGCGGGCTGTTTGAGCTCGATTCTGATTATCTTCCCCACCGGCGATCTGGCGGGCAAGTACGTGGCGCGCAACCAGCCGGCGGCAATCGCCGCGATGGAAGGCCTGTTTCACACCCAGGATGGAGCGGACATGGTGGTGATGGGCCAGCCCAACGAAGAGACTGGGCTGATCGACAATCCGCTGGTGGTGAACAACGCGCTGAGCTTTCTGATCTACGGAACCACCAAGGCGCAGGTGAAGGGGTTGGATCAGATTCCGCACGACCAGTGGCCGACGGCGCTGCCTCTGCTGTTTTACGCGTACCACATCATGGTCGGGCTGGGGACGTGGTTTCTGCTGCTGATGGCAGTGGCTGCCTTTCTGCTGTGGAGGGGCGCGCTGCAGCGGTCGCGCCCGGTGCTGTGGGCGCTGCTGCTGAGCTTTCCGCTGCCTTACATTGCCAACACGGCCGGGTGGATGACAGCTGAGCTGGGACGGCAACCGTGGCTTATCTATGGGTTGATGAGGACCAGCGAGGGGTACTCGAATACGGTGTCGGCAAGCAACGGGCTGTTTACGCTGATTGGATTCATGGGGCTCTACGCGCTGCTGGGGCTGCTGTTTACGGTGCTGATCTATCGCGAAATCAGCTGTGGGCCGGAGCCCACGAAGAAAGAGGTTCGCGCATGATGGGCTTTATCTGGTTTTGGCTGGTTGCGGTGATGATTGTCGGGTATGTGGTGCTGGACGGTTTTGACCTGGGGGTAGGAGTTCTTCACCTGTTTCTGGTCCAGACCGAGGAAGACCGGCGCACGACGCTTGCGAGCATCGGGCCGGTATGGGACGGCAATGAGGTCTGGCTGCTGGCGGGTGGCGGAACTTTATATTTTGCTTTTCCGCTGCTCTATGCCTCGGCGTTCAGCGGTTTCTATCTGCCGCTGATGATTGTGCTGTGGCTGCTGATTCTGCGCGGCATTAGCCTGGAACTGCGCAACCACATCGATGTCGGCGTATGGCGTGCGCTGCTGGACGGGGTGTTCGGCCTGGCAAGCGGGATGCTTGCAATCTTCTACGGCGCCGCGTTGGCGAACGTGCTGCGAGGCGTTCCGTTGCAGGCCGACGGCTACTTTTTTCTTCCTTTGTGGACCAACTGGCGGCCGGGTGTCCATCCCGGCATTCTGGACTGGTACACGGTGATTTGCGCGGTGCTGGCCCTGGTGGCTCTGACGCTGCACGGGGCGCTATGGATAGCGCTCAAAACTTCAGGAGACCTGGCGAAGCGGGCGCGGCGGCTGGTGACTCCAATGTGTCTGCTGGTATTGGCACTGACGTCGCTTAGCCTGGTTGCGACCATTCTGGTGCGGCCTGCGAGCCTGGACAACTACTTCCATTATCCGCTGACATTTGTTGTGCCGGTGGGCGTGGTTGCGTCGCTGATTTGTATCCGGTTATTCAATCGCAGGCTTCAGCCCTTGCGGGCGTTTCTTTCCTCGTGCCTGTACTTGTTCTTCATGCTGGCAGGGGCCTGCTGGGGAGTTTATCCCACGCTGCTGCCGGCCACCACAGGCGCGGACCGGGATATCACGCTGGCAAAGGCTATCTCCGGTCCGCACACGCTGGCGGTGGGGCTGGTATGGTGGGGATTCGGGATGACGCTGGCAGTGGGGTATGTGACTTTTGTGTATATGAAGTTTCGCGGAAAAGTTGACCTGGCTTCGGCGGATCATTGAAAACTGGCTGCAGAGTATACGCCATTCGAAATGCCGTGATGCCTTGAAGGTAGCGAGCCATTACAATAGCTAATCGCTGATTCCAAGAGTCATCTTACGGAGCGAAATTGTATGAGAACCCGCTCAGTTGTTGTCGTGACCATGCTCTTGCTGGTCGCAATCCTTGCGTCTTGGGGCACCTACGCACGCGCGCAAAGCTATTCAGTTGCAGGTGCGTTAAAGTATCAAAATGCAAAGGACTGGCAGGGCCTTCTGCGCTATGCCAACGCCTGGACGAAGGCCGAACCGAATAGCATGGACGCTTGGGGATTTGTGGGCAACGCCTACACCTTGGGCTTGAACCAACCGGAGAAGGGAATCGATCCCTTGAAACGCTGCGTGGCTATCCAGCCCAATTCGGCGCCGGCCTGGCACGCTCTCGGTGTTACTTACATCATGGCGAAACAATATGGTCCTGCTGTCGATGCAATCAAGCATGCTATTCAGATCAATCCCAACCAGCCCACGTATTACAACAATCTCGCGGTTGCCTACTCCGATGGCGGAGCCTTCAAATCGGCATTGGCCACTCTTGACCAGGAAAAGCCTTTGGCACAGCGGCTGAACAAGTCCAACGTCTGGTATGTGCTTGGCAATGGCTACGTCAAGCTGGGCGCTCTCGATAGCGCCATCCCCGCATATCGGCAAGTGCTGCAATCGACTCCGAATTTTGCGCAGGGCTGGACCAATCTGGGAGCAGCTTTGCAATTCAACGGCGACGACGCAGGAGCGAAGTCAGCTTACCAGCGTGGCAAAGCATTGGGCGATCCGCTGGCGGGGCAGAACCTTGCCCGCCTACAAGCTGCGGAACAACAGGCCCAGGCGCGCGTGACTTATCATGCGGGCAGCCCGAACGTCAGCCACATGTATGACTACTACCATGGCGTAGATGCAGGCGTTGATATCTCTCGAAGCTATTGATTCCGCCGCCACAGTTCCCCGAGACAGACAGCGCTTTCGGTGAAATGGGAAGCTGGTTCAAGCCAGCACTTGCAGTGAATCCGTGTAGCCGGCTGCCTCAGATTCCAGCGCCGGGTCCCAGTTCTTCGGCTGATAGATGCAGCAGGGCTCTTGTGCCAGCGGGTCGCCGGTCAGTGCGTAGGCGCGGGCACGGGAGCCGCCGCAGATTTCCTTATACTCGCATGCACCGCATTTGCCGCGGAGCTTGCTGGTATCGCGCAGGGATTTGAAGATGGGCGCGTTGCGGTAGATTTCCGCGACTGGCGTCTCGCGGATGTTGCCGGCGTGAATGGGCAGAAATCCGCTGGGATAGACGTTGCCGATGTGAGAGATGAACATGAAGCCTTTGCCGTCGTTGACGCGGCGCGTGGCCCAGCTGGCGGTGCGGGTTTTGGCGTCTGCGGTCGGAGCGCCGGGCTCATAGACCGTGGTTGCCGCAGGGGCTGAAGCCCCTTCTTTTCCGGTAGCCATTTTGGCACGACTGAAGTCGTGCCCTTTCAAAGCGGCTGGAGCTTCAGTGGCGATTTCGGCACGCCCTTTCAAAGCGGCGCCGGGGTGGCCGCCCTCGTGGCCATGCCCATTTGCCATGCGGCGCTCTTCGAGATTGTGCTGGAGAAGATAGCGGCGGTAGTGCATGGCTTCGGTGGTCTTGATCTGGAAGCTGACACGGTGGCTTAGCTCGTAGATTTTGCCGAAGACCTGCTCAAATTCCTCGCCGGACAGCAGATCGGCCTCTTGGCCACGGCCGACGGGGACGAGGAAGAATACGTTCCACATCACGATGGCGAGCTTCTCGAACAGAGCGCAGAGGTTGTCGAGATCGTGGGCGTTGTGGCGGCTGATGGTGGTGTGCACTTGAATGGGAATGCCGGCTTCGTTGGCCCACTGGATGGCCTGGATGGTGCGGGCATATGCGCCCGAAAGGCCGCGAAATGTGTCGTGAATTTCGGGAGTAGAGCCGTCGAGCGAAATGCCCAGCCGCACCAGTCCGGCTTCTTTCAGCTTGAAGATGGCTTCGCGTGTCAGCAGTGGCGTCGCGCTGGGCGTGAGCGCGACCTTGACGCCCCTGCCTGCCGCGTACTCAATCAGGTCGAAGACGTCTTTTCTTTTCATGGGGTCGCCACCCGTGAATACGAAGATGGGTACTCCCATATTGGCGATCTGATCGATCAGATTCTTGCCTTCGGCGTTGGTGAGCTCGTCGGGATGCGCGATGGGCTGGGCGGCGGCGCGGCAGTGTTTGCAGGCCAGGTCACAGGACTGCGTGACCTCCCAGATGGCTAGAAAGGGTGTCTCGTCGAAGTTCAATTCGCCACGGGCGGGAATGACGTGCATCGGCTGCATGAGGCCTCCTCGGGAATCGCGCTCAGAATCAAGCGGACTGGCTGGGAAGCCATTCGTCGCTGCAGAGCGCCTCGACTCAATCCGACTCTAGAAGAGCAGCCCGGAGGCAATTCAAGCTGTGATTTGGATCACGCCAACGCGTCCTATTTCGACCGAGCCGCCACCACGCAGGCCTTGCCGCCGCAGAGCGCGCCGGTAATCCCCTTACCTTCGGTGATGGTGAAGATGCGGTCTTCGGCAGGGATTTTTACCGTCTCCTTGGCTCCAGAGGGCCAGTGGATTTCAGCTGTTCCGGCATTGGTCGAGTTGCCGAGACCGAAGTGGAGACGGCGGTCGTTTGAGGAGATGTAGCTGCCGCTGGACAGCACGTCCTGGCGCTGGCGCATGCCGTTGGCAGTGAGGTAGACGGTAGCGCAGGTGGCGTCGCGGGGGCTTTTAGGTCCGCCAACCAGCGCCAGTTCGACCCAGTGATGATGGTCGGGATTCACGTTGCGCAGCAGCACGGGCGGGCCGTCGATGGGGCTGATGACGACGTCAATTTTGCCATCGTTGAACAGGTCGCCAAAGGCTGCGCCTCGGCCCGGAATTACGTCGGCCAGCCCGGTACCTTTCACCGGCGGAACATATTCAAACTTGCGCCCTTTGCCACTTGGATCGGGAATGTTGTGGAAGAGGAGCGGGCGCTCGGCGAAGGTGGTTCCCCAGTCGTGTTGATCTACCTGCGGGTACACGTGGCCGTTCACCATGAACAGATCAAGCCATCCGTCGTTGTCGAAGTCCAGAAAGCCGTCGCCCCAGCCGACAAAAGGAATGGTGGTTTGCGCAATGCCTGCCTTGTAGCTGACGTCGGTGAAGCTGGAGTCGCCGTCGTTGTGGTAGAGCACCTTGTAGTCGTCGCCGAAGTCGGTGACGAAAAAGTCCACCAGGCCGTTGTTCTCGTAGTCGCCGGCGGCAATGCCCATCGAGGCAATCTCGCGGCCATCCTTATTGAGCGCGAAGCCGGAGACGTAACTCTGGTCGTCGAAGGTGCCATCGCCCTTATTGATGTAGAGGAAGTTTGGCTCGGAGTCGTTGCCGACCACCAGGTCGGGCTTGCCATTGCCGTTAAGCGAGACAAAGATGGCGGTGAAGCCGTAGTACTTGTCTTTGTCTTCAACACCGGCCTTCACCGTCACATCGGTAAAAGTTCCGTCGCCATTGTTGTGGAACAGGTGGTCTGGCTCGCCCTGCAGACCGCGTGGGCCGCAGTTGACGGCAGCGCCGCGATATTGGCAAAGGGCGTAACCTACCGCTTTGCTTCCGGCGATGGGCAGGTTGTCGCGATCAAAATGGACGTAGCCGGTGACGTAAAGATCGAGGAGGCCGTCGCCGTCGAAGTCGCCCCAGGTGGAACCGGGCGACCAGTTGCCGAGGCCTACGCCAGCCTTTTCGGCTACATCGGTGAACGTTCCGTCGTGGTTGTTGCGGTAGAGACGGTTTTTGCCGTAGTTGCCTACGTAGATATCAGGCCAGCCATCGTTGTTGTAATCGGCAATGCTGACACCGTAACCCCAGCGGTCGTTGGTGACGCCGGCTTTTTCGGCGACATCGGTAAACGTCCCATCGTGGTTGTTGCGGAAGAGCGCGGCCTTCGGCGTGGGTTCTTTGCCATCGAGCGCGTCGAATGTTGAGCCGTTGACCAGATAGATGGAGAGCCAACCGCTGTGGTCGTAGTCGATGAGGCCGACGCCGGAGCCATTGGTCTCGACGATAAACTGCTTGTCCGGCACGCCCATCTTGTGGACCCAGCCAGAGAGACCGGCCTGCTTGGTGATGTCCTCGAACACGACCGGGCCGGAGTCGACGAAACCGCCGGCGGTGATGGGACGTTTTTCCGCATCGTAGACGGCGGCTGCGCCCAGGCCTGTGGCGATTCCACTTGAGCTGCTTTGAGCAGGAGCGGCTTGCTGGGGGGTGGTGGATTGTGTGGCCTGGGAAGTCGAGGTTGACTTGGCTCGGGCGGGTTCGACGGCCGTCGCAATCAGAACGGTAGAAGCGGGAGCTTTGGCAGTTGCGCTGCGCTGCGGATGCGCGGTTTGCGCCAGGCAATCACCGGGAACGGATAGAACACCGATCAGAATGAAGGAAGTGAGTCCACGAGCGAGCAACTG
>Ga0302324_100015740_pt1 | contig 15144 bp, 9 predicted proteins | sample Palsa_T0_1_FD_201949 | JGI IMG/M metagenome (GOLD analysis project Ga0302324, IMG submission 201949) | Peat permafrost microbial communities from Stordalen Mire near Abisko, Sweden - Palsa_T0_1 | ecosystem: Environmental > Terrestrial > Soil > Palsa > Peat permafrost | place: Sweden: Abisko...
TCGATATCGGTCGGCGGCTGCACGATCTGTCCACCGAGCAGGACGACCGCCTCGACTGCCTTGTCAGTATCCGCGACGGCGAAGTACACACCCCAGTGCGCCGGCACCTCGGCGGGCATCGTCTCCGGTTTCGGCAACATGCCGCCGACCGAGCGATCTCCCAACTTCCACTCCACGTACTGCAGGGGTGCGCCAGTCGGGGGCATCTTGTTGACGTCCCAACCGAACACCGCCGGGTAGAACGTCAGGGCGCCCTCCGCGTCGGTGGCGAGCAACTCGGACCAGGAGTAGGTGCCGGGCTCGTTGACCAGCCCAGCCCCCTGATGGCTGTTCGGCTGCCACACCGAGAACACCGCTCCGCTCGGGTCGGCGAACACGCCCATTCGCCCGGCGTCGAGCACGTCGAACGGCGCAGCCAGCACCTGGCCGCCGTGGGCGGTGACTCGGTCCGCAACGGCATCCGCGTCGGCAGTGTTGACATACGTCGCCCACACGGGTGGGCCCGGGTTCATCTGAGGACCGAGTCCAGCCACGGGCCGGCCCCGGAGGGTGCAGATCCGGTAGCCGCCGGCTTCGTGCGGCAACTCTGGTGACTCCCACCCGAATAGCCCTGCGTAGAACGTGGCGGCTGCTTCGATGTCCCCCGTGCCCAGATCCACCCAGGACGGAACGCCTTCACTGTACTTGTCGACTTCCATCTCGCCTCCCTGATCGGCCCGATGCGATAACCCGAGCGTACGCAAAGCTGACCGCTATGAGTGCCGAACAGGTGCTTGGGCCCGGTCCCAGGCCCGCTGCAGCGTCTGGAGAAACACCTCGGACTCCTGCGCCCCGGGGACAGCAAAAGCCCGATCGAAGACGAAGAACGGCACACCCGTGGCACCCAACGCGGCGGCCTCCGCCTCATCGGCGCGAACGTCGCCGGCGAAACGGTCGCCGGCGAGCAGGGCCGACATCTCGGCGCGATCCAGACCCGCCCGCTCGCCGACCTCGAGGAGCACGTCCGGCTCGCTGACCGGCCGCCGCTCGACAAAGTACGCGTGCAGGAGGGCTTCCTTGACCCGGTCCCCCACGTCCAGCCCGGACTCGTTGGCGAGGTGGATGAGGCGATGGGCTGCGAAGGTGTTGCCACCCTGGGTCGCCGCCAGGTCGTAGTCGAGTCCATCGGCAGCAGCCAGCTCGTCGAGGCTGGTGAGGCGAGCCCGGGCGTCGTCGACGCTCATTCCGTACTTGGCCGCCAGATGCTCAGCCGTGCTCCCCGAACGGCGGAAGGGCGCGTGCGGGTCGAGTTCGAAGCTCCGCCACCGCACCTCGACCTCGTCCGCGTGCTCGAAGCCGGCCAGAGCCGCCTCGAAGCGACGCTTGCCGATGTAGCACCACGGGCAGACGATGTCGGACCAGATCTCGACTCGCATGCTCGATACAACGCACCCGCGAGGTCCTGTGTTCCGCACCCTGCCGCGCCCCGTTTGACGATCAATCGCCTTCGAGCAGCACGGCTAGGGTTCGCCTGTGCACCTGTCCGCCTTGCTGCACTGCCACGTGCTGTCGACGACCGACGAGAGCGTTGGGAAGGTCGACGACGTCATCGTTCGCCTAAGAGGTGGCGATCTGCCGCTAGTGACCGGCCTGGTGGCCAAGGTGGGCGGCCGGCGGGTGTACGTGTCGATCCGGCGCATCGCAGAGCTGAGCGAACAACGGGCGGTCTTGGCGAAAGCCAAGGTGGACCTCAGGGGCTTCGAGCGCCGCGAGGGTGAAGTGCTGCTGCGCGAGGACATCCTGGGCCACCGGCTCATCGACGTCGCCGACGTGGAGCTGGTCCGAGCGTGGGACATCGAGTTGCAGGAGACCCCGGAGGGATGGGTGGTGACGTGCCTGGACACCCGCCGCCCCGCCCGCCTCTTCGGCCTCATCCGCTCGTCCGGGGGGCATCCGTGCCAGGACTGGAAAGCCTTCGAACCGCTGATCGGCCACACCGCCAGCGTGCGGGCCAGGGCCGGCTTCCGGCGGGTCCGCCGGCTCAAGGCGGCCCAGATCGCCGACCTGCTCGAAGACGCCTCCCATGAGGAGGGCGAGGACATCCTCGACGTGGTACACGGCGACCCCGAACTCGAGGCGGACGTGTTCGAGGAGCTCGATCCCGACATCGCCAACCGCCTCTTCGAGGATATGACCGACGCTGAGGTGGCCGACGTCCTCGCCCACATGCGGGCGGACGACGCCGCGGATGCCATCGCCGAGCTGCCCCAGAGCCGACGGGTCAAGGTCCTCGACCTTCTGCCCGCCGGCGTCAGGACAAAGGTGGTCACCCTCCTCGGCTTCAACGCCACCAGCGCCGGCGGCATCATGGGCGTGGAATTCCTGGCCGTCCCCGCCGACGCCAACGTCGACGAGGCCCTGCGGCGCATCCGCCTGGCCGAGAACATCCAGCCCGAGGCGCTGCTGACGGTGCACGCGGTGGACGCCAACGACCGGCTGCGCGGCACCGTGAGCGTGATCGGGCTTCTGCACGCGGAACCCGAGACGCCGCTGCTCGACATCGTGGACACCGATCCGGTCCGGGTGAGCCCGGACACTGACGTCGTCGACGTCACCCTCCTGATGGCGGACTACAACCTCATGACGGTTCCCGTCGTCGGGCCTGACAACCAGTTGCTCGGGGTGATCACGGTCGACGACGTCCTGGAGGCGACCATCCCCGACGACTGGAGGCGCCGAGAACCGCCCTCACACCCTGAGCCGGTACACGCTGCCGACGAGCCGGAAGCCGCCCTGGGCGGCAAATCCCCCCAACCCGCCGAACCCGCCCCTCCGGGACCCACGGTATAGCCCATGACGGAGCGACTGACCGCCGGCGGCGCCGAGGGCTCCGGGGCGGCAGAGCCGTCACGCCCCGACGAGGCCACCAAGCGCCAACTAAAGGCGCCGGCCTCGGCCGTCCTCGACTCGGCCCACCTCGGCGACATCGAGGGCGCGTTCGGCCGTATTCCAGTCGACAACCTCGGCGAACGCCACAGCTGGAAGCAGCGCCTCCTCACCCTGGCCGCCATCGTCGGGCCCGGGATCATCGTCATGGTCGGCGACAACGACGCCGGCGGGGTCTCCACCTACGCCCAGGCCGGGCAGGACTACCACACCAGCCTGCTCTGGACCCTCCTCCTGCTCATCCCGGTGCTCGTCGTCAACCAGGAGATGGTCGTCCGCCTCGGGGCCGTCACCGGTGTCGGCCACGCCCGGCTCATCAACGAGCGGTTCGGCAAAGGCTGGGGCTGGTTCAGCGTGGGGGACCTCTTCGTCCTCAACTTCCTCACTATCGTCACCGAGTTCATCGGGATCTCTCTGGCCGCGTCGTACGCGGGGATCTCGGCCTACATCGCGGTGCCGACCGCCGCCGTGGCCCTGGTGGCCATCATGGCCACCGGGAGCTTCCGGAAATGGGAGCGAGCCATGTTCGCCTTCATCGCGGTGAGCTCACTCCAGATCCCCATGTTCTTCCTGTCTCATCCACATTGGGGCTCCATCGGCAAGAACTTCGTCGTCCCGAGCATCTACGGCGGACCCTCCTCCGCCGCCGTACTGCTGATCATCGCCATCGTCGGGACCACTGTCGCCCCCTGGCAGCTGTTCTTCCAGCAGTCCAACATCGTGGACAAGCGCATCACGCCCCGCTTCATCAGCTACGAGCGGGCCGACACCTTCATCGGGTCCCTGGTCGTCGTGGGCGGCGCGGCCGCCATCATGGTCACCGGCGACTACGCGGCCCGAGGCACCAAGGCCTTCGGCCACTTCACCGACGCCGCCGGGGTCGCCCACCTGCTGGCCCACCGGGGCCACGAGCTGGGGGCCATCTTCGCCATCGTCCTCTTTGACGCCAGCATCATCGGCGCCGCGGCCGTCACCCTCTCGACCAGCTACGCCTTCGGGGATGTGTTCGGGATCCGCCACTCACTGCACCGGGGCTTCATGGAAGCCAAGCAGTTCTACTTCAGCTACACGACCATGGTGGCCGTCGCGGCGGGCATCGTGCTCATCCCGGGCGCCCCCCTCGGCCTGATCACCACCAGCGTCCAGGCTCTGGCCGGCCTGCTGCTCCCCTCCGCCAGCGTCTTCCTCTTGCTGCTGTGCAATGACTCGCAGGTCCTCGGCCCGTGGGTCAACCCGAAATGGCTCAACGGGCTGGCGGCCGTCATCGTGTCCGTACTGCTCATCCTCTCGGGCACGCTCATGGCCACCACCCTCTTCCCGGACATCAACGTCACGTCGGTATTCCTCTGGCTGGCCGTGGCCCTGGTCGTCGTCGGCCTGGCGGTGGTGTTGGCACTGCGGATCCTGTCCCGCGGCCTCCCGGCCGTGGCCCCCGCTCCAACGATGAGCACGACCGAGAAGATGTCCTGGCGGATGCCGCCCCTCGCCCTCCTCACGCCCGTCAAGTGGTCCCCGGGTCTGCGGGTGGGGATCCTTTCGCTTCGTTTCTACCTCGTCGCCAGTGCCGCGCTGTTGTTGGTGAAAGCAATCCAGCTCGGCGGCGGCTGAGCTACCGGTGACACCCGAGGGAGTCGCACCAGAGGCGGGTGTTCCGGCGCGCGGGTTGCGCCGGCTCCTGATCGAACCCCGCCGCCCCGAGTCGATCCGCAACTCGCACCGGGCCCCGTGGCTGGTCGTGGCCACAGTGTGCGTCGGCGCCTTTATGGGCCAGCTCGACGCCAGCATCGTCACCCTCGCCTTCCCGACCTTGCGTCACAGCTTTCATGCCTCCCTGGCGTCGGTGCAGTGGGTCGGGCAGGCCTACCTGCTCATGCTGATAGGTCTACTCAGCGCCATCGGTTCCTACGCCGACATGATCGGGCGCAAACTCCTCTACACCTATGGCTTTCTGATCTTCATCGCCGGCTCGGCCCTGTGCGGCCTGGCGCCCAACCTCCCGGTCCTGGTGGCCTTCCGCCTCATCCAAGGCGCGGGGGCGGCCATGCTGGCGGCCAACAGCGTGGCTATCATCGTCGGCACCATCCCCAGGGGCCAGCTCGGTCGTGCCCTCGGCATCCAGGGTGCGGCCCAGGCTCTCGGCCTGGCCCTCGGACCAGCCCTGGGCGGGCTGCTGATCGACCTCGGCGGTTGGCGGCTCATCTTTCTCGTCAACGTTCCCTTCGGTCTGGTGGGCACCGTCCTGGCGTGGTTGCTCATCCCGCGCAGCCGGGACCTCGCCGAGCGCCGGACCTTCGACTGGGCCGGCTTGGCGGTGTTCCTCCCCGCCGTGTCGGCCCTGTTGCTCGCCGTCTCGTACGGAGATCGGTACGGTTGGAGTTCGCTCCTGATCGTTGGCCTCTTCATCGGGGCGGCCGCCCTGCTCGGGCTGTTCGTGACCCGCGAACGCCGGGCGACCCCGCCGATGCTCGACCTCGGCCTGTTCTCCCGGGCTTCGTTCAGCGCCGGCATCGTCGGCGGGCTCCTGTCGTACCTGGTCCTGTTCGGCACCCTGACGGTGGTGCCTTTCTTTCTGGAGGTGGCGCGCCACAAGAGCACCGCCGTGGCGGGCTCTACCTTGCTTGCCCTGCCGCTCGGGCTCGGTCTCACTGCCCCCTTCGCGGGCTGGCTAGCCGATCGTCTCGGCGCCCGCTTACTTACAGTGGGCGGCATGAGCGTCGCGGCGGCAGCCTTGGCCTGCAGTTTGCTGGCCAAAGAAGACTTCGTCCTTTATCTGGTCACCCTGGCCGCGGCTGGGATCGGGCTGGGCGCCTTCATGTCACCCAATAACGCCGCCGTCATGAGTGCGATCCCCCGCCACCAGGCCGGTATGGCGAGCGGCACCCTCAACATGACCCGCAGCCTGGGCACCTCGCTGGGGTTGGCCTTCGGGGCGCTCTTCTATACCCTTGGCGCCGGCGTCCACTCCGCCAGCCCCAACCAAGCGGCTCGCGGCTACACCGACGCGATGCTGTTCTTGGCGGGGGTGGCGGCGGTGGCGGCGGTCATCGCTGGCCTGCGCCAGGGGAGCGGTAATCGCCATCGGTGACTCCTTAGGCTCGCATGGATGCGAACCAGGCGGCACCCTCGGGCGGCAGCGTGTCGAGTTCCCGGGCCCGGTCGCCCCATGCCGTCACCATCGACATGAAGCTCATGGGGTTGTAGACGTCCTCCTCGTAGGAGAACTGGTTCCCGCCGGCGTAGTGCAGGATCGAGATGTTGGAGGCCTCGTGGACGCTGCCGTCGCCGGGATCGGTCATCCGGTTGATGACGTCGCAGACGATCCAGCCCCGGTCCTCATCGATGACGTGCCACTTCATGGGGAACGCCGGCATCGAGCTCCCCGGGAACGAGCTCATGGTTCGGGTGATCCAGGTCCGGATCTCCTCGCGGCCGTGGAACTGGCCGTACACATGCTCGATGTAAGTGGCGTCATCCGTGAAGAGATCGGCGAAGAGGTTCCAGTCGCCCAGCGCACTGGCCCGCCGGACTTCACTCTGATAGTGCTCGAAGGCCTCCTCGAGTTCGGCCCGGCTCCACTTGCCCATCAAGGATCCCCCTGGTGCGATTTGATCGATCAGTCCCAGTGCCGGCGTGGCCGCAGGCCGAGCGACCCTACCATCGGATGAGAACGCGTTCTCGTTCGATCGGCGGCGGAGGGCGGCGTGACTCATTAGCCTTCGCGGCGTGCCAGGCGGTCATCCAAGGCAGAGCCGTGCTTGACCTCGTCATCCGCGGCGGCACCGTCGTGGACGGCACGGGCACGCCAGGCCACGTCGCCGATGTCGGCGTACGCGATGGTCGGGTGACCTGCGTGGGGACGGTGGAGGATCCCACCCGCCGGACCCTCGACGCCACCGGGCTCGTCGTCGCCCCCGGCTTCGTCGATCTTCACACCCACTACGACGCCCAATTGTTCTGGGACCCGACCGCCAGCCCCTCCGCCCTGCACGGGGTGACTACCGTCTTCGGCGGGAACTGCGGGTTTACGCTCGCCCCAGCCGGGCCCGACCACGCGGAGTACCTGATGCGGATGATGGCCCGAGTGGAGGGTATGCCGCTGGCGGCCCTGGAAGCGGGGCTGCCATGGGACTGGGTGACCGTCGAGGAGTGGCTGGCCCGACTCGACAAGCCTATGGGGGTCAACGCCGGCTTCCTCGTGGGGCATTCGGCGCTACGGCGGGTGGTCATGGGCGAGGACGCCGTCGCCGGTCCGGCCACGCCGGCTCAGGTCGAGCAGATGGTGGCGCTCCTCCATGGCGCCCTGGCGGCCGGGTCCCTGGGCTTCTCCTCCTCACAATCGCCGACCCACCACGACGGTGACGGCCAGCCGGTTCCTTCCCGCCACGCCGGGCGCCCCGAGCTGCTGGCCCTGGCCGCGGCGGCCCGCGATCATCCCGGGACCACGCTCGAGGTGATCCTCGCCGGGTGTCTCAATGGTTTCACCGACGACGAGATCCAGTTGATGACGGCCATGTCGCTCGCCGGCAACCGGCCGGTCAACTGGAACGTGCTCGGCGTGACGGCCGCCGATCCGGCCGCCCACCAGCACCAGTTGGATGCCTCGACCCGGGCGGAGGCACAGGGTGCGACGGTCCGGGCGCTGACCTTGCCGCACCAAGTGAGGATCCGCCTCTCCTTCCTCACTGGGTTCGTCCTCGACGGATTTCCGGGGTGGCGGGAGACGTTCGCCTTGCCCGTCCCCGAGCGCATGGTCGCCTTGCGCGACACCGAGGTCCGCCGACAGCTCTCCGAAGGGGCCCGTTCCAAGGAGGCGGGCGTGCTACGCGGTCTGGCCCGCTGGGATCGTCTGGAGATTGCTGAAACCTTCGCCTCGGCCAACACCGGCCTCGCCGGACTGACCGTCGGCGCCGCGGCGGCCCAGCGAGGGGTGCCGCATGACGACCTGTTCGACTTCCTCCTCGACGTCGTGCTGACCGACGGATTGCGTACCGGTCTGCACCCGCCGACCTTCTCCGACCGCGCCGAAGACTGGAAGCTGCGAGCTGAGGTATGGCTCGATCCGCGCACCGTGGTCGGGGGCTCGGATGCCGGTGCGCACCTCGACATGATGTGCGGCGCGGTGTACTCGACGTCCCTGCTCGGTGACGGCGTCCGGGAGCGACAGCTGCTGTCGATCGAAGCCGCGGTGCACGAGCTCACCGACGTCCCGGCCCGCCTTTACGGTCTGCGCCACCGCGGCCGGATCGCCGAAGGGTGGCACGCCGACCTCACCGTGTTCGACCCGGAGCGGGTCGCGTCCGGGCCGGTCTACACCCGGGAGGACCTACCTGGAGGTGCGCCGCGGCTCTTCGCCGAGTCCGAGGGCATCGTCGGTGTCTTCGTCAGTGGCGTCGAGGTGGTCCGTGACGGCGCGTCGACTGGCAGCCTGCCGGGAACGCTGTTGCGATCGGGCCGTGACACCGACACCGTGGTGGTGCCGGCCGGAGCAGGTTGACCCGGCTCCCCTGGCCCAGATTTCCTACGCCCTGACCTCAGGGAGGAGGGCCCCCTGCGGTCGGGCTAGGTCGGTCCGACCGTAGGCAGGTATGAAGGTCTCTTGGGCTGACCGGCTTGACGAAGTACGCCTCGGCGCCGCGATCCAGAGCTGCCCGCTTCGTTGCCGCGTCCTGGTGGAATGAGCAGACGATGATCCGAAGGTCCGGGTAGGCGAGATTCAAGGCGCTGATCGTGTCCAATCCCTGAGGGACGGGGAGTTGGATCTCGATCAGGGCCGCGTTCGCTCCTAATCGTTCCACCGCCTCCACCGCGCTGGCTGGGTCGTCCGCATACCCAACCACGGTCATGTTGTAGCCACCCTGCTGCACCACATGGCCCATGAGCTGACGACGATCCTGACGCCCGTCGACCACCAGGACTCGCACCTCGGAACTGGAGATGATGCCCGGGTCAGCGGTGATTGTCGACGTAGTCGGGGTTCCCATGGGAACCGCCCATCTGCCCCCGTAGATCGAGGGCCCCGCCGTCCGATATGGACGACAGCGCCACCTTACACCTCCGGATGTTGGGCTCGTGCCATGCGCACCCGGCGGCCTGTGCACATTCAGTGCCCACTAAGGTTCGTCGGTGCCACGCTCGAGGGCGCCAGTCGCGGGAAAAGGACGTCGCGCCCGCACCCTGGGCCTCGTCGCCGCGGGCTACCTGGCGCTGTCGCTCTTCTACTGGTGGCACGTGTGGCTCACCGGCCATCCGACCTCCTCGATCACCTGCGGCTGCGGTGACACTGCCCAGGGCGTGTGGTGGATGGAGTGGACGCCTTGGGCGTTGACCCACGGCCACAACCCCTTCTTGAGCCAAGAGTTGTTCTCGCGCAGCGGTGGGGTGAGCGCCCTGGCGAACACCTCGGCCTTGGCGCTGACGCTCCTCTTCGCCCCCGTCACGCTCCTGTTCGGACCGGTGGCGTCATTCAATCTGGCCAACCTGTTGGCGCCGGTCGCATCGGGAACGGCGATGTACGCGGCCGCAGGAAAGTTGACCCGTCTGGCCCCGGCCCGGGTGGCCGCGGGCGCTCTCTATGCATTCAGTCCCTTCATGCTGCGCAACACCGTGATCGGACACCTGCAGCTGACGTGGGCGTTCTACCCGCCGCTGGTCTTCGCCATCGTGATGACCCTTGTCACCGATCCCCACCGCAGACCGGTCCGGCTGGGGTTGTGGTTGGCCGGCATCACCATCTTGCAGTTCTTCATCGGCATAGAGACACTCGCCCTGACGGCGATGGCGGCCGGCACCTCTCTGGGCCTCGGGTTCGCGGCTCGGCCCCGACACCAATCGGAGCGGCTGCGGCGACTGGCAACGGCATTCGCGGTGGCGACCGGGACCGCGGGCGTCGTCCTGGCCTATCCGATCTGGCTCTTCGTGGCCGGGCCCCGTCACGTGGTCGGGCCGGTGTACGGCGCGGGAACTTCGGCCACCTTGACGGGCATCATCGACCGCGGCCGCGGTATCTACCAGGGCAACGCGGCCGAGCGGGTCGTCGGCTACTTCGGCGCAGGAGGCCCAGGGGTCAACTATCTGGGCGTCGCCCTCCTCGTCTCTTTGGCGGTGTCTGCCGCCGTCTGGCGCCGACCGCTGCTAGGAGCGGTCATGGCCGCCACCGCCGCGCTCGCCTGGTCCTACTCGATTCATTTCCGCGTCTGGGACCCCGTAAAGAGCTTGCCGCTCATCGACAATGTGATGCCCATACGGCTCACCTTGATCGTCGACGCGTCGGCGGCCCTGCTCCTGGCCCTCAGCATCGACGGGTGGTGGACGGTGGCGCGCCGGCGCGCCACCTCTGCTCCGGCCGCCTGCCGCCGATGGGCCGTCGCCCTTTTCGCGGCCGTGCTCACGGAGATTGTCGCGGGCGGGTTGGCCCCGGTGGCTATTACGTACACGTTGCCCCTGACGGTCACGACGCCCGTCGTGCCGCCGTGGCTGCTGTCGTCGGGTCCGGCTGCCGAGGGCGGCTCGACCCTCTTGTCCCTGCCGTTCTCGGACACTGTCCAGACGGCCACGCTGTTCTGGCAGGCGAAGGCTCGATTCTCGTATTCGATGATCGGTGGTTGGCAGTTCGTGCCCGGGCAGGATGGCAAGCACGACCAAATCCTGTCCCCCTTCACGGGCGCGTTTCCGATCCTGACTGGCTTGTCCCAGGACTCGGACGAGCCGGCGCCGTCCCTGACAGCGGCCACGGCGTCCACCCTCCGGCTGGCGCTGCGGTCGTGGCTGCCCCTCGTGGTCGCCGTCGTCCAGCAATCGCCGGGAAGCGCCGAATCCGTCGGATTCATGACCGCCGTTATCGGGGAGCTGCCCTCCTTCGCCGGGGGCGTGTGGTCGTGGCGCCTGCGCGCCCTGGGCCCGGACCGCAACGTCTCGGAGGCGACGTTGCAACAATGCCTGACCGAGCCCATCGCAACTGGCCCCGCTATGGCGATCCCCGACTGTGTCCTATCGCTTGGGGTGGTTGAATCGCATTTCGCGTGATCCTTTGGCGGGTTCCTCTCGCGTAGTCCTTTCGCGTAATCAATGTCGTCCAATCATCATGTCGCGCCCCTCATTTTCAGGCGCCAGATGCCGATAAGTCCGGTAGTGAGCGACCCGCCGCGTCCGGAAACCATGCATACCCTCTCATCGGTCGACCGACTGGTCGGTCCCGACTGTGCGCCCGATTGCGCCATCTCGGGCGGCAGTGAACACGACGTACGCGGCTTTTGGCAGGTCACCCGTGACGTCACCGAACGTCGGGCGGCCGATCAGGCGTTACGGGAAAGCGAGGAAAGCTTCCGGCTTCTGGTGGAAGGGGTGCGTGATTACGCCATCCTGGGCTTGGATGTCGATGGCCGAGTGAAAAGTTGGAATTCGGGGGCGGAACTCATCAAGGGTCACCGGACCGAGGAGATCATCGGACGGCATTTCTCGGTGTTCTACGGAGCCGAGGACCTCGCCGCCGGCGTGCCCGACGCGGAGCTGGCCGCGGCGGCGTCCGTCGGCAGGTTCGAGACCGAAGGGTGGCGCTACCGCAAGGACGGTTCATCGTTTTGGGCGAACGTGGTGATCACGGCGCTGTACGACGATGAAGGCAATCTGCGCGGGTTTGCCAAGGTCACCCGCGATATCACCGAACGTAACCGTCACGAACAGATCATCGCCGTCGAGTCCCGGCGCTTGCGTGCGGCCGAGTCGATCGGACATGTCGGCTCCTGGGAGATGGATATCGCGACCCACATGGTCGCCTGGTCCGACACGCTCTTCGATCTTTTCGGCATCCAACGGGATGGCTTCGCCGGCGACAGAGCGGCCGCGACGGGTAATATTCATCCGGACGACCGTCGGATGGTCGAGGCGGCTCTGGACAAATGCGCGCAGACGGGCGAGCCCATATGGAACCGCCACCGGGTGTACCGGAGTAACGACGGCAAGCTGCGCTGGTTTGAGGTACGGGCCGAGCGGATTATCGAGGACGACCGAGTGGTGCGCCTCGCGGGCACGGTTGCTGATGTAACCGAGCTGATCTTGGCCGCGCAGGCGGTGGAGGCGGCCCGGGATGCGGCCGTGGAGGCGTCCCGTCAGAGGTCGGCGTTCCTGGCGACAATGAGCCACGAGATCCGCACCCCGATGAACGCGGTGATCGGGATGACCGAGTTGTTGTTGGAAACGGCACTCGACGCCGAACAGCGCGACTTCGCCGAGACGGTCCGCACTAGCGGAGAATCGCTGCTGGGCATCATCAACAACATCCTCGACTTTTCCAAGATCGAAAGCGGCGGCACGGAGTTGGAGCACGAGGCCTTCGATCTGCGCAGCTGCGTCGAGGACGCCTTGGCCCTAGTGGCGACCATGTCGACTCCGAAGGACCTCGAGCTCATCGGTCACGTCGACGACGGGTGCCCGGTCGCGGTCGTCGGTGACGTCACCCGTCTGCGCCAGGTACTCGTCAACCTGTTGGCCAATGCCGTCAAGTTCACCGCCGAAGGAGAAGTGATTCTGACCGTCGAACCGGTCGAGCGTCCCGCTGGCGACGGCTGCGGGGAGGCGGACCTGCGATTCTCAGTGGTGGACACGGGCATCGGTATCCCGCCTGAGCGTCAAGCCAGCCTGTTCGAGCCGTTTAGCCAGGTCGACGCGTCGACCACCCGAGTGCACGGTGGCACCGGCCTCGGATTGGCCATCAGCCACCGACTGGTCGAGGCCATGGGCGGAACCCTCGAAATGGAGAGTGCCTTCGGCGCCGGCAGCACGTTCCACTTCTCGGTCCCTCTCGATCGCGCCGGGCCGGTCGAAGAGATCAGCTCGCACGCGGACCGCCTGACGCCAGAACACCGAGACCTGTTTTCGGCGGTGCTCACCAAGCCGGTACGCATCGCTCGGCTGCGCCACAGCCTGGGCACCGCCCTGTCACCGGGCGATCAGTCGTCGGCCTCGCCCTCCCCGCAAAGGGTCGAGAGGTCGCCAAGCCGACGGTGGCGCGTGCTGGTGGTCGATGACAATGCCGTCAACCAGTTCGTGGTGCGGCAGCAGCTCGAGAAACTCGGGCACCACGTCGAGGTGGCCGCCACCGGGCGTGAGGCGATCAAAGCGGTCCATCTCACTCGCTATGACACCGTGCTGATGGATATCGAAATGCCGGAGATGGACGGACTCGAAGCAACGAGAGTCATTCGACGCGAGCTGCCCACTCACAGACAGCCTGCCATCGTGGGTCTCACTGCCAGCCTGCTGGTGAAGGACCGACAGGCTTGCCAGGAAGCCGGCATGGACGGCTACCTAGCCAAACCCTTGCGTATCAAGGACCTCGACGCGGCTTTGCACAAAGTGGCCGATACCTATCCCAAATCGGAAGCGACGGTTGCCGACCGTTCTATCGACGCAGAAGACCTCGCTCTCCCCGGCTGGAACCTGCCTATTGGCGACGATCCGGCCGATGAGACGGAGCCCCTTATCGATCAGGCGGCCACCATGGAGCTCATGGAGGTCGGTGGCGTCGCTCTTTTCGGCGAACTCCTGGCGCTGTACGACGAGGATCTCGGAAAGTTACGCGCTCAACTCGACAGCGCGCTGAACTCACGGGAGTTAGTCTCAATACGGAGGGCTGCCCACAACATCACCGGCAGCAGTGCCAACATGGGTGCCATCCGCCTCGCCGCGACGGCGCGCGCCATTGAGCAACTGGCTCTGGCGGGCGACCTGGACGGCGCAACTGTCCTGAACACCGACATCACCAGCCACTCGCGGCAGACGCTCGACGCGTTCGCGGCAGAAATCAGGCGATTCGAGACGCTCGAAAAGCTCCCCTCCCCATCCTGCGCTCTCGCAGGATCCTCGCTAAAACGAAACGAGAAGAACATGACCTTCACGAACGTCCCACTGAAACCAGAAACCGAGACACCCAAGCTCCGCGTCCTCGTAGTTGAGGACGCCGCATCTACCAGACACCTGCTACGCGCCATTCTCGGCACGGTCCATGCCCTCGAGGTGATCGACGAGGCCAGCACCGGACGCGCCGCCGTCGAGTCCGCCGCCGAGCTCCAGCCCGACGTGATCCTGCTCGACCTGTCACTGCCCGACATCGACGGCGCTCTCCTCTTGCACGAACTCATGGGCGTCGCATCGAGAGCCCGAATCGTTGTCCTCTCGAACAGCGCCAAGCTCGCAGGACCCGATCTGGTAGACGTGGGCGCGGCCGGCTATATCGAAAAGGGCTTGGATCCGAGCGAACTCATCATGAAGCTCTCCAGAATTCTGCAAACGCCACTCCCCATTACAGGAAACCTGGCATCCGAGGTGACCCGGAACTTCCGATAGGTCCTATATGTCGGGATAGAGCAGAAGGGCGCGGTCAGGGTTGATCGCTCCGCGGTCGTCCATGGGCTGCGTACCCAAGCGCGGTCACGCCGAAGCCGATCTCGGCACCCAAGTAAGCCCAGAAGGTCCAGTCGGTTCGAGGGCGGTCTAGTACCAAGGAACACAGCCGGGCGCCTGCTGCGCCCAACCAGGTGACACCGACGGCCGCTTGCGCGGTGGGGTCGCGGCTGACAAGGGCCCATCCACCCAGAGCTGCGAAGGTGCCCCCCAAACCAGCCCGCGTCTCCGCGATCCCGCGCCCAGTTGTAGCGGAGAGGTCGAGAGCCGACGCGACTCTCTTGGGCGCCACAACTCCGGCGACACCGGACAACATGAGCGCTGCGCTGCTTAGTCGGCCGGCGTCCAACCCGTGGGGGTTAGACCGGGCGCTCCCTTCATAGTCACATTTCGGCCCCCGAGTACAACCTGGTCAAGCCGGAACCCTCGTCGGGGCCAGCCTGGACCCCGAATAAGTCCCCATATCATCGCCCTCGACAAGTCCTGAGTCTCCAAATAGCCCGCTGAATACCTGTGACAAAACTGAGAACTGTGACCCAGCTGAGAACTGTGACAAAGCTGAGAACCACCACCACCTATTTCTCGCCAACGCTGATATGTTGCGTTCGCCACCTGAGAAATCCCGGCGAAACACAGCCCGGGGTGAACCACAATCCCGGGTGAAGCACCAGGAGGAAAGGAGGAGGGGAAGGGGCTTTTGGCTTACACAGGAGACCGGCACTGCGGTGCCGGTCACGAGACGAGGAGGGTCTCGCAAGGTGATTGGTCTTAGAAGGAAAACGATTTATCTGGCCACGGGGGTTGTGGCGGTTGGCATGATTG
>Ga0302324_100015741_pt1 | contig 15144 bp, 9 predicted proteins | sample Palsa_T0_1_FD_201949 | JGI IMG/M metagenome (GOLD analysis project Ga0302324, IMG submission 201949) | Peat permafrost microbial communities from Stordalen Mire near Abisko, Sweden - Palsa_T0_1 | ecosystem: Environmental > Terrestrial > Soil > Palsa > Peat permafrost | place: Sweden: Abisko...
CGATGTCGGTGACACTGGGCGCAACGCCGGGCAGGTCGGCCTCGATGCGCAGGCGCGTGAGCGGCGCGGGATTTTCCAAGGTGAGCTCAATTTGGCCCGCCCCGCCGGCGAAAGTGGCAATCGCAGTTGCGTCCTTGAGGGCGATCCCCAAGAGATTGCGATGGCAGCGGTGCAGCCCGACCAGAACGAAGCCACCGAGCCAAAAAGTGAGAAATAGGGCGGTACTGTTGCTGTAGTTGAGACCGGCGACGAACATGCAGAACAACAGGAGCGCGAAACCCCAGCCGGCGCGCGTCGGCAGGATGTAGATACGCCGATAATGCACCGTGACGGGCAGGACATCCGCGCCCTGGCGCCGTCTTGCCCAGCTTGCGATGCGTGCGCGGAGGAAGCGCTTCACGGCCGTCGCTACAGCGGCACCGGAACCGCTTTCAAGATCTCATCCGTCAGGGCGCTGCCCGCGCGCATATCGAGGCCTTCGCGCCTCTCAAGCCGATGCGCGACCACCGCGGGCAGCACGGCCTGCACATCCTCCGGCATCACTGCGACGCGGTTTTGGATGTAGGCCCAGGCTTGAGATGCGCGGATGAGTCCCTGCCCCGCGCGCGGCGAGAGACCGAGCTTTAAGTCCGCGCGCACGCGCGTGCGCGCAATGACAGCGAGCGCATAATCGAGCAGCGCATCAGCAACATGCACCTCGCGCACCGCCCCCTGAATGCGCAACAGCGCGGCGGCATTGAGGGCGGGGGTGATGTGCGGCAGTAGTTCGCGCCGCGAGCCACCCTTCAGTAGTTCGCGCTCGTGATCGGTGTCGGGATAGCCGAGCGTCACGCACATGAGGAATCGATCGAGCTGCGACTCCGGCAGCGCAAACGTGCCGACCTCATCGTGCGGGTTTTGCGTCGCGACGACAAAGAATGGGTCGGGCAGAGAATACGTCGTGAGATCGGCGCTCACCTGGCGCTCCTCCATCGCTTCCAATAGGGCGCTTTGCGTGCGTGGACTTGCGCGGTTGATCTCGTCGGCGAGCAAGAGCTGCGTGAAGATCGGGCCCTTGCGAAACTCAAAGAGCTGACGGGTACGCTCAAACACGGAGACGCCGATGACGTCGGCCGGCAGGAGATCGCTTGTGAACTGCACGCGTTGCCACGCGAGTCCCAGCACGTGCGCGAGCGCGTGCGCAAGGGTCGTCTTGCCGACGCCCGGCACGTCCTCGATGAGAAGGTGGCCGCGCGCGAGGAGGCAGGCGAGACACAGGCGCACCTGAGCGCTCTTGCCGAGAATTACCGTCTCGAGTGCCGCAAGGCCCCGCTGCAGTGCGGCGCGATCCGACTCCATCATGCGCTCTGCAGAGTGCGCACTCGCTGGAGTTGCGCCTCGAGCCCGACGGCGGTGCGCTCCAGTTCCGCCGCACGTTCGCGCAGTGCGCCGACGACGGGCGCGGGTGCATTAGCCACGAAGTTCTCATTGCCGAGCTGCGCGCGCGTCTTATCCAGGTCCTGGCGTGTCTTCGCCAAGCGCTTGCCCAGACGCTCGGACTCGGCGGCCGCATCAATGAGATTTGCCATCGGCACGAGAATCGTGAGGTCCCCCACCATCGCGGTCGCGGCCTGCGGCGCGGCAGTGCCGCGCTCGAGCACGGCAATTCTTTCGATGCCCGCGAGGCGCTCAAGATAGGTGCGGTGCCGCTCGATACTGGCCCGATCGCCTGCCGAGGGCTCTTTCACCAGCACCGGAATGCGCTTGGCGGGGTTGATGTCCATCTCGCCGCGAATCTGCCGCACCGCGAGAATGAACTCCTGCAACCAGGCGATTTCGGCCTCGGCTGCAGCATCGGCAGGATAGTCGGCGGCCTGCGGATACGGCTCGAGCATGACGCTTGCACCGCCGCGACCGGCAAGCGCCGCGGTTTTCTGCCAGATTTCCTCGGTGATGAACGGCATCAGCGGATGCAGTGCACGCTGCAGCGCTTCGAGGATCTGCGCCAGCGTCTGGCGTGTCCCGAGCTTCGCTTCTGCGGATGTGCTTTCCGACTGCAGCACGGGTTTCGTCAGCTCCACATACCAGGAGCAGAACTCATCCCAGGTGAATTCGTAGAGCGCCGTGGCTGCGAAGTCGAAGCGATAGTTGGCAAGCGCGCTGTGCACTTCGGCGAGGCGCCGGCCGAAGCGCGCGCGGATCCAGCGGTCTGCAATCGAAAGTTCGGCGCCTGCGACGCTCGCACTCTCGTCGCCCGGCACCATGAGCGTGACGAAGCGCGCGGCGTTCCACAGTTTGTTGCAGAAATTCCGGTAACCGGCCACACGCTGCAGGTCAAAGCGGATGTCGCGATTCGCGGAGGCGAGCGCAGCGAAAGTGAAGCGCAGCGCATCGGTTCCGTGGGCGGCAATGCCGTCCGGGTAGGCCTTGCGCGTCGCCTTCTCGATCCCGGGCGCGAGCTGCGGCTGCATGAGCCCGCGCGTGCGCTTGGCGACGAGCGACTCGAGATCGATGCCGTCGATGATGTCGAGCGGGTCGATGACATTGCCCTTCGATTTCGACATCTTCTCGCCGTGCTCGTCGCGCACTAGGCCCGTGATGTAGACGTCGCGGAACGGCACATCGCCCATGAACTTCAGGCCCATCATCAGCATGCGCGCGACCCAGAAAAAGATGATATCGAACCCGGTGACGAGGACGTTCGTCGGGTAGAACTGCGCAAGTTCCGGCGTCTTGTGGGGCCAGCCGAGAGTCGAGAAGGGCCAAAGCGCCGAGGAGAACCAAGTGTCGAGAACGTCCTCATCCTGGCGCAGCGGCAGCGCCGCAGCCAGGCCGTGCTTGGCGCGCACTTCCTCCTCGCTTCTGCCGACATAGCTCTGTCCGCTCGCGTCATACCAGGCCGGAATGCGGTGCCCCCACCACAGCTGCCGACTCACGCACCAGTCCTTGATGTTGCGCATCCACTCGAAGTACGTTTTCGCCCAATTCTCCGGCACGAACTGCGTGCGGCCGCTCTCGACCGCGCTGATGGCGGGCGCGGCGAGCGGCGCAATCTTCACGTACCACTGATCGGTGAGGTAGGGCTCGAGGATGGCGCCGCTGCGATCGCCGCGCGGAATCATCAGCCGATGCTTCTCGATGCGCTCGACCAGCCCCGCGGCTTGAAGCTCCGCGACGACCCGCTCGCGCGCGACGAAACGATCGAGTCCGCGAAAGCGAGGCGGCGCGTTATCATTGAGCGCTGCGCTCGGGGTGAAGAGATTGATCAGCGGCAGGTTGTGGCGCAGTCCGATCTCATAGTCGTTGAAGTCGTGAGCGGGCGTGATCTTGACGCACCCGGAGCCGAACGTGGCATCAACGTAGGCATCAGCGATGAGCGGAATGACGCGCCCGGCAAGCGGCAGCTGTAGGTGCTTGCCGACGAGGTGCTGGTAGCGTGCATCCTCGGGGTTTACCGCGACCGCGGTGTCACCGAGCATAGTCTCCGGGCGCGTGGTCGCAACCACGATGTAGCCCGAGCCGTCCTCGAAGGGATAGCGCAGATGCCACAGCCGCCCTTCCTCCTCCTCGCTTTGCACCTCGAGGTCCGAGAGTGCCGTCAGGAGCACTGGATCCCAGTTGACGAGCCGCTTGCCGCGATAGATGAGCCCCTCGTCGTGCAATTTGACGAACACTTCGGTGACGGCGCGCGACAGATCCGCATCCATCGTGAAGCGCTCGCGCGACCAATCGACGGAGGAGCCGAGCCTGCGCATCTGCGCGCCGATCGTGCCGCCGGAGTGCGCCTTCCACTGCCACACGCGCAGCAGGAAGGCCTCGCGCCCGAGACTCAGGCGATTCGTACCCTCAGCTTCGAGCTGGCGTTCCACCACCATCTGGGTGGCAATGCCTGCGTGATCGGTGCCCGGCTGCCACAGGGTCACATCGCCGCGCATGCGGTGATAGCGCGTCAGCACATCCATCAACGTGTGCTGAAAGGCGTGCCCCATATGCAGCGTGCCCGTCACGTTGGGCGGCGGAATGACGATGCAGTAGGGGGCGCCGCCGGTTTGGCGCGGCGCAAACCAGCCGTGCGCCTCCCAGTGTGCGTAGATCCGCTGCTCGATGTCAGGCGGAGCGTAGACCTTTTGCATTACCGCCCGGCGCGGTGGATCAGGAAGTCCGCCAGCAGCGGCGAAGGCCGCCCGGTGCTGCCCTTGTGCGCGCCCCCCACGTACGCCGTTCCGGCGATGTCGAGGTGCGCCCACTTCATGCCCTGCGTGAACTTTGCCAAGTACGCGGCGGCCGTGATCGCGCCGGCCTCGCGGCCGCCAATATTGGCAAAATCCGCAAAATTACTCTTGAGCTGCTCGCTGTACTCCTCCGTGATGGGCAGCTGCCAGGCGCGATCATCCGCGCGCACGCCGGCGCTGATGATCTCGCGCGCGAGTCCATCATCATTGCTCATGACGCCGGTGTGATGCGAGCCGAGCGCAATGACGCAGGCCCCCGTAAGGGTCGCGATGTCGATGACGGCGGCCGGTTTGTAGCGGCGCGCATAGTGCAGGGCGTCGCACAGGACGAGGCGGCCCTCGGCGTCGGTGTTCAGGATCTCAACCGTCTGGCCTGATGCGCTCGCGACGATGTCGCCGGGTTTGATCGCCTTGCCGCTCGGCATGTTTTCGCAGGATGCGACGAGGCCCACGACATTAAGCGGCAGTCGCAATTCGGCGGCCAGGCCGACGGCTGCGATCACGGCGGCGGCGCCGCTCATGTCGTATTTCATCTCGTCCATGGCGCCCGGGTCCTTGAGCGAGATGCCTCCGGTATCAAATGTGATGCCCTTGCCGACGAGGACCACCGTCGGGGCACTCTTCGAGTGACGATGCTCCATGATGATGAACTTCGCGGGCTCCTCGCTGCCCTGCGTGACCGCGAGGAAGCAGCCCATTTTCTCGCGCTTGAGCGCAGCCTCATCCAGGACCTGCACTTTAAGCGAGGCGACGCCCTTCGCCAGCGCGCGCGCACGCTCGGCGATATACGTTGGTGTGCACACATTCGACGGCAGGTTCGCCAGATCCCGCTGCACGCGCATGGCGTTTGCCACCGCGACTCCATGGGCGAGCCCGCGGCGCGCCGCAGCGGCGCCTGCGCGGCGCACGGGTCCTACGAGCACGGTCTCGAGGGCCGTGGGTTTGGGCTTCTTGCCCGTTTTAAGATCATTCACCTGATAGAGGGCGGCGCCCGTGAGTTCAGCGGCAGCCCGCCCGAGATAGTAGTCATCGAGCTCCTTCGCGCCGGGGCGCGCCACGGCGAGCGCGATACTGGCAATGCGGGTGCGCGCCACGGCGATGAGTGCCGAGCTGCAGGCTCGCCGCCACGCCTTGCGCGCGAAGCTTTTTTTGGGCCCCAGACCCGTCAAGAGGGCGCGCGCGGCCTTCGTGCCAGTCAGATCCGTCACGAGCAAGGTCTCGCCGATCTTGCCGGAGAGATCGCCGCGCGCCAGCAGCGCCGCGATGCGGCCGCCGGCCGCTGAGTCCACCGCGCGCGCCTCCTCGGTGAGCTCGCCTTCCTCGAAGACGCCCAGAATGAGGCACTCCACGGGAACTGTCGTGATCGCCGTCGTCCAAATATCGAAATGCATTGAATTCATCCCCGCAACGTCTTGAGATTTTGGCCGCGCACGAACTATTGAGGCTCGGCCGCGTCTGAATTACCTTAGGGAGCCTAAATTCCCTTTACCGTTCCCCATTCGCGTCCACTCATGCATAAACGCACGGCGCGCCCGCCACACCCGAGTTTAACCCAAGAGTCGCCCGCCGTTCTGCCGGGCATGGGCTGAGCCCACTTTGGGGCGGATTCTCGGCCGATATGTTCTGAAGGAGGTCCTGGCGAGCTGGCTGGTGGTCACCGGCGTCCTGCTCATCATCCTCCTCACGAATCAAATGGCTCGCGTGCTCGCGCGAGCGGCGGAAAATCAGTATCCACAGCAGGTGGTGCTGCAACTCATTGGTCTAGGCGCGCTGCAGGATGTGAGCGTTCTCATGCCGATTGGGCTGCTCCTGGGTGTGGTGCTCGCCTTTGGCCGGCTCTACCACGACAGCGAGATGACGGCGGCTCTGGCATGCGGCGTCGGCACGGCGCGCCTCTACTGGCCCGTAACGCTGCTCGCGGTATTCGTCACCGCCGTGCTTGCGTGGCTGACGCTCGATCTTGGGCCGCAGGCCGTGGAGCGATCGCTCGCGCTGCGCAGCGCAGCACTGCGTGCGGGGCAGTTCGCGCCCATCTCGCCAGGACACTTCCGCACCTTCGGCGGCAGCAGCGGCGCCGTCGTGTACGCCGAGGGGCTCAACCCCGACGGGTCGCTTTCGCATGTGTTCGTCGAGCGCGAATATGATGGTCGGGTTCAGGTGGCGGTGGCAAACCGTGCCCGCCATGCGCTCGCGGCGGACGGTGCGACGCATACCCTGACGCTTTATAACGGTGAGCGTTTTGAAGGGGTTCCCGGCAGCGCCGAGTTCAGGATCGTGCGCTTCGCCGAGCATGTCATTCCTGTGCAGGTGCCGCAGCTGACGGATGCCGTCACGGCGCTCGAGGCGCGGCCCACGCGCGAGTTGCTGCAAAGCGCCGACCCTGGAGAGCGGGCTGAGCTGCACTGGCGAGTCGCACTGCCCGTCATGTGCATCGTGCTCACTCTGCTCGCCGTGCCGCTCGCCCATCTGCGCCCGCGACAAGGGCGCTTCGCGCGTGTCTGGCTCGCGGTACTCGTGTACCTCCTGTATTCAAATCTGGTATCGGCCGGCAAGGTATGGATCGCCCGCGGCACGGTGCCCGAAGTGTTCGGACTGTGGTGGGTGCACGCGGCGGTCGTACTCTTGACCGTGGTCGCGATTTACTCCCCGGGGCGCCTGGCACGGTGGCGTAACAAGAGTCCCGCATGACGATCCTTGACCGCTACATTATCCGCAACATCTTAGGATCGGTGGCGCTGGTGCTCGCCATTTTTCTCGTGTTGGGGGCGCTCTTTGCCTTCATCGGCGAGCAGGACGATATCGGTATTGGTCACTACAGCGCACTCGATGCATTCTGGTTCGTGCTGCTGAGTCTGCCGCAGCAGGCCTGGGAGGTGCTGCCGATCGCAGCGCTCATTGGGTCGCTCATCGGCCTCGGGAGTTTGGCGCGTGGCAGCGAACTGACGGTCATCCGTGCGACCGGCGTCTCGGTCGCGCGCCTGGCCGCGGCCGCGCTCGCGGCTGCACTCGTTCTCATCGTGTGCGAAGTTGCCGTGGGGGAGTTTTTGGGACCGCCGTTGCAGCAGGCGGCCAAGCAGCACAAGGCCTTCGCCAAATTCACCGATATGAGTTTTGGCAGCGGCGGTGGGGCCTGGGTGCGCGACGGCAATTTGATCCTGAATGTCACCCGGCAGTCCCTTGGCCATCATTTCGGCGCCATGCAGGTCTTCGAGCTCTCCGCCGATCATCACCTGCTCGCCATCGGGCACGCGGCACGCGCCACCGCCGGCTCGAACCGCACGTGGCTGCTGTCGGATTACGCAGAATCGCAATTCACCCCGGCTCGCGTCATCGCCCGCCCTGCCGGTGAACGCGTGCTGCATTCTAGTGTCAGCGCAGGATTTCTCGGACTTGCGGTGGTGGATCCGAGCGATTTGGAGGTTTCGGCGCTGTGGCGCTTGATCAGCTACTTTAAGGCGAACGAACTTGATGCGCGTCCCTACGTGTTTGCCTTCTGGTCGCGCGTCGCGCGCACCGTGGCAATTGTCTTTGCAGTGTTGCTCGCCATCCCCTTCGTGTTGGGATCGCTGCGCTCCGCTGGCGCCGGCGCACGCACTCTCGTAGGCCTCATGCTCGGCATGATATTTTTTCTGCTGCAGCGCCTGATCGAAAGCGGCACGATCGTGTTTCAGCTGAATCCCATCGTGCTCGCCTGGTTGCCTACAACCTTGCTGATGGCGGCGGCCCTCGGGCTTCTTTGGCGCACGCGCTGAAGCCGACGCCCTGATGGCGTGCATACGGATTTGCGCGCGCAAACAGACGAAAGCATCGAAACCCGTGGCCGGGTTGCCGCGAGCGCCGCATCGGGCTCGGTATCGCCGCAGCATGCGGCGTGGATCGCCTGGCGCCTCGTGCGGCGCGTTGCGCAACACCTTGTGTGCCAGGGAGTTTATAATTTCAGTCCGCCACTCGTCCGAGGCGGGTTAATCTACCAGCGCCGCAGCGGGTTCGCGGCGACCACTCTCGTTTGAGGTCCAGCAGGCATGGCCGACATCTTTATTTCCTACGCCCGCAGCGACAAAGCGCGCGTCGCGCCGCTCGTGGCCGCGATTGAGGCGAAGGGCTGGTCAGTTTGGTGGGACCCTGCGATTGCGGCTGGGCAGCAGTTCGACGACCAGATCGACGCTGAACTTCAGGCGGCCAGTGTCGTGCTGGTGGTGTGGACCGCGACATCGGTGGCCTCGCGCTGGGTGCGCGGCGAAGCGCGCGACGCCGCGGAGCGCGGCATCCTGGTTCCGGTGCGATTCGATGACGCGCGCCTGCCAATCGATGTACGGGCGATTCAAACCACCGACCTCGATAGGTGGGGCGAGGATCCCGCGAGCGTCCCGTTCCAGGACCTGCTGCGTTCGCTCGAGAGCGTCATCAAGCGTCAACGCGCATCGGCGCAGGCAGCCGCAAACTCTGCGCCATCGGCCGCCGCGGCCGTCGTTCCGCGCGTCACGATCTGCGTCCTGCCCTTCTCCAACATGAGCGGCGATCAGGAGCAGGAGTATTTCAGCGACGGCATCACCGAGGACATCATCACCGATCTCAGCAAGGTTTCGGCACTGGCCGTTGTTTCGCGCAACAGCGCGTTTATGTACAAGGGCAAGCATGTTGATGTCCCCAAACTCGCACGCGAACTCAAAGTCGGCTACGTCCTCGAAGGCAGCGTGCGCAAGGCGGGTGGCCGCGTACGCATTACCGCGCAGCTGGTCGACGGTCCGAGTAACGAGCACCTCTGGGCCGAGCGCTACGACCGTGACTTGAACGATATCTTCGCGCTGCAGGCCGAAATCTCCGAAGCCATCGTCAAGGCCCTGAAATTGAAGCTACTGCCTGAAGAGAAGAAGGCGATCGAGCGGCGCGGGACGGACAATGTCGAGGCCTACAATCTGTATCTTATGGCGCGACAGACATACATCACCGGCCACGAAGCTGATGTTCGGCGGGTGGAAGCGCTCATCCGGCTGTGCAGCCGCGCCATCGAAATCGACCCCAGGTATTCGCGTGCCTGGGCGCTCATGGCCATTGGGCAGATGACGCTGCGCTTCGTCCACGGCAGACGCGGTGACGACGGTTTGGTGCCAGCGGAACGCGCGCTCGCGCTGGACGCCAATCTGGCCGAGGCCCATGCCGTCAAGGCGAGAATCCTCTCTCAGCACGGCCGTCATGATGAGGCGGCCGCCGAAATCGATGTCGCCCTGCGTCTGGACCCAGAGTCCTACGAGGTCAATAGATCGGCCGCGTATTTGCGATTCAGGCAGCACCGGCTGGACGAGGCCATTCGCTATTATGAGAAGTCGATGTCGCTCATGGAGACGGATCTGAATTCGGGCTCCATGTTACTCACCTGTTACACCGCCCTCGGAAATTCCCAGGGCGCGCGGCGAGTTGCGCAAATCACGCTAACCCGAACCGAAAAGACCCTGGCGCAGGATCCCAACAATGGAGCGGCCATGGCCTACGGAGCCAATGCTCTTGCGGCTCTAGGGGAGGCGGAACGCGCAAAGGATTGGATGAATCGTGCGCTCTTGATTGATCCGGACAATATGAACGCGCGCTATAACTTCGCCTGCCAAATGGCGGCCCATTTGAAAGACTCCGACGCCGCACTGAAATTGCTGGCTCCGGTTTTCGAAACGCTGGCCATTGGCTTCTTGAACCACGCCAAAGCCGATCCGGACCTCGATCTCCTGCGCGACGATCCGCGTTTCAAGGCGATGGTCGCGGCCGCCGAGGCGCGGCTTGCGGCGGCGAATGACGGGGACCCCTTACCGAAGCCTTGAGCCCGGGTCACCGCGGCACGATTGGGGGCGGGTCCGTTAAAGACAATCTGCCGCAGCACCCGCCCATTCGCGCTACCTTCGCCGCATGCCCCGACTCTCCGCCCGCCAGGCCCGACGCATCGCCCTTGCCTCCCAGGGACTGGCCGCGCGCCGGCCCGAGGGGCCGGCAAATCGGCGCGATCTGCGCAAGCTCGCCGACAGGCTCGGTGCCATTCAAATCGACAGCGTCAATGTGTTGGCCCGCGCCCATTATCTGCCCGCGTTCTCACGCTTAGGCGGCTATCCGCTGACACTGCTCGAGGACGAAGCCTGGGGCAAGCGGCCCTCGCTGTTTGAATATTGGGGCCATGCAGCCTCGCTGATGCCGCTGGCGCTGCAGCCGCTGCTGCGCTGGCGGATGGCGCGCACGCGCAGCATGCGCGACGGACACTGGGGGAAATTCGCCGGTGAGCGCCGTGACTACATCGGCCAGGTGCTCGCCGAAGTCGAGCGGCGCGGAGCGGTGACGGGCGGTGATTTCGCAGACGGGCCGCGCAAGAGCGGTTGGTGGAACTGGGGCCACGGCAAGCATGCTCTCGAGTGGCTGTTCGCGGCCGGATTGATCGCCACCAAAACTCGCCGCGGATTTGAGCGTGTCTACGATCTGATCGACCGTGTTATTCCGCGGGCTGTGTTGGAGCAACCTACGCCCGCTGAGGCTGACGCACACCGTGCGCTTCTGATGATCGCCGCGCGCGCGATGGGGGTTGCGACTGAAGGCGATCTGCGCGACTACTTCCGCATGCCGGTGGCGGAGACCCGCGCGTGCCTGGCGGATCTTGTCGCGGCGGGCGAATTGCAACTCGTCGAGGTCGAGGGCTGGCGCCAGCGCGCGTACCTCGCTGCAGATGCACATACGCCGCGCAGGCTCGCAGCTTGTACGCTCCTTTCACCCTTTGACAACCTCATTTGGCGGCGCGAGCGTACGGAACGGCTCTTTGGCGCACGCATTCGGCTCGAGATCTACACTCCGGCGCACAAACGCGAGCACGGCTACTACGTGCTGCCGTTTCTCCTGGGCGAGAGCATCGCGGCTCGTGTCGACTTAAAAGCCGATCGTCAGGCGCGGCGCCTGCTGGTCCAGGCCGCTCATTTGGAGCCGGGCGCTGAGCGCGCGGCCGTCGTTCCGTGCCTCGCTGCCGAATTGGTGCAGCTTGCTGCCTGGCTCGATCTGAGTGAAGTCGCAGTCGCAAAAAAGGGCAGCCTCGCGGCTGCCCTTGTGCGTGAACTCGGTTAGGCTGCCTCAGGCGAGATTGCGGTTCGCGGCAGCGGTATCCGCAACGGCTCGCTCGAGTGCTGCAAAGTCCACGGGTTTGACGAGGTGCGCGTCGAATCCGGCGGCGCGCGTGCGCTGCACATCCTCGGCTTGCCCGTAACCTGTGAGCGCGATGAGGCGCACCGTGCTGCCGGAGGCGCGCAGGCGCTGGGCCACCTCGTAACCGTCCAGTTCAGGCAGGCCGATATCAAGTAGCACCACGTCGGGCTTGAAACTTGTCACGGCGGCGAGCGCCTCCTTGCCGCCGTAGACCGCCAGCGATTCATGCCCGTCGAGCCGCAGGAATTCTGCCAGCGAAGTTGCCGCGTCGCGGTTGTCGTCTACGACAAGCACCCGCTTCGGTGCAACGTTGCGGGCGCGATGAGTGGTCTTTGTTGCAGCAGGCAGAGCAATGAGCGGCAGGCGAATCTCAAAGGTCGAGCCGCGCCCGGGCCCGGCACTGGCGGCCGTCACTTGTCCGTCATGCATTTCAACGAGCCGCTGCACGACCGACAACCCGATGCCGAGGCCACCTTCGGAGCGGTCAAGGGACCGATCGCTTTGCACGAAGAGCTCGAAGATGCGCGGCAGCAGTTCCTTCGCAATTCCAACGCCGTTGTCGGCCACCGAGATAACCGCGCTCGACTGCTCGCTGCGCAGTTCCACCCGGACCTCTCCAGAAGGATCGGTGTACTTTGCGGCGTTCGTCAAAAGGTTGGCCACGCACTGCACGAGCCGGGCACTGTCGCCGTCAACATACAGAGGCTGAAAGCTTGAGGCGACGATGACTTTATGCCGCTTCTCACGCAGCAGCGGTTCGACGCTCTCCATCGCCTGGGAAATAATTGTCGACAGCTCGAGCGGCTGGCGCTGCAGCTGAATTCGTCCCTGAGTGATGCGCGACACATCGAGCAGATCATCGACCAGGCGCGTCAGATGCGTGACCTGGCGCTTGATGATGTCAACGCCAGCCTGCGTGCGCGGGTCGGGGGGCAGCATCCGTGCGAGGAGCTCGCTTGCCGTGCGGATGGGAGCGAGCGGATTGCGCAGCTCGTGCGCCAGCATCGCCAGAAACTCATCCTTGCGGCGGTCGGCGTTGCGCAGTGTTTCCTCGGCTTGCAAGAGCGCGCCGAGCTGGTCGCGGATCTGGTACTGCCGGGCACGCCCGCGGATGGCCGCCAGTACCGCACTCACGAGCGTGCGTATGGAGGTTGGACGATCGAGAATCGTCACATTGGTGAGCGAGGCCAGGAGCCTGGTCGTCGCCGCAGACTGCCCATCGGTCGCGCTCAAGAGGATCGTAGGCGTATCGGACCATGGCGGCTGGCGCGCGAGCGTGCTCAGAAGCTTCTGCATAGCCGGCTGCGTCGCAACCGCATCCGTAAGGAGGAGAGCTCCCACGCCGGCACTCATCTCGGCGGCGAGCGCGCTCGCGGATGAGCAGACCTCACAGGCTATTCCGGCGCGCTCAAGAGCTTTGCGCGTAGCCTCGCCGTCGCGCCGCGTCGGCGGCAGAATGAGCACCCGATAATCGTTGGCGCGGTTCGCCTCAGACGTCATGGTTCCGCGATCACGACTGAGCTTGCTTCTCGTCCGCGGATCTAAGCTCCACCGGCACGCCGGAGAAAACTCCGCGCAATTTCAGCAGGGGCTCGCTCAAGTGTATGCCGCGGCTGTCGAATGTAAGCTCGCGAATGGATTCCTCGTGTGCTCCGGTGCGCTTTTTCAGAACCGAGATGGCTTTCTTGATTCTTCCTGCATGTTCGAAGTAGCGCAGCATCACCACTGAATCGGCGAGGTAACTTGCGTCTACCGGAGAGGCCATATTGGCGCCCATCATGCCGCTCTGCGCCACCACCAGAAACGTTGCAACGCCGCGGTTGTTCAAGTACGACAGCAGCTCGTGGAGCTGCGAGGTGAGATAGTTGTTCTGCGGCATCGCGTTCAGATAGCCGTTCAGACTGTCGATGATGACGACGCGTGCCGAGTCGCGCTCGACCGCCTTCCGCACGACGTGGGCGAACTCGCCCGGCGAGATCTCGACCGGATCGATTTGGCGCACCATGATCTCGCTGGGACCGTCGCCCTCGACGACTTTCACACCCAGTCCTGCCGACCGCGTGAGCAGCGCTGCCTTCGTTTCGTCAAAGATGAAGGCCACCGAGTGGTCGCCGCGCTGCGTAGCTGCGACCGCATACTGCAACGCGATCGTCGACTTGCCGCAGCCGGGCGGCCCGATCAAGAGCGTCGTCGTGCCGCGCTCAACGCCCCCTCCGAGAAGCGTATCGAGCAGCGTCACGCCGCTTGGGATCAAGGCACGCCGGAACGAGATGTCGTGATCGGCGGCCACCAATCGAGGAAATACGGAGATTCCTCCGGTGCGGATGGCAAAGTCATGGTAGCCGCTGGCGAAATCGCTGCCGCGGAACTTCAGCACCTGCAGCTCCCTGCGCACCTGTCCGTAGGGAGGGGCCTTGAAGTCAAGAGCAATGACGCCGTGGGCAATGCTGTGCAGCTGCAGGTCGGGCCCCTCTGCCGTGCGATCATCCAATAGGAGTACCGTGCATTGGCGGTCGACAAAGAACTGCTTCAACGCAAGAATCTGCCGTCGGTAGCGCAGAGAACTCTGCGCCAAAAGGCGCAGCTCCGACAGAGAGTCGAATACCATGCGGCGTGGCTTCAAACGCTCAACCGCCGCAAGCACCTTGCGCGTGGTCTCGGTGAGCTCGACCTCAGAAGGGTTCAACATCGTGAGGTCACCTTCGCCGTCAAGCTCGTTCGCATCGGCGATGACCTCGAAGACCTCGATGCCGTCGAGAGACCAACCATGCGACTCGGCGCCGGAGATCAACTCCTCGCAAGTCTCGGACAGCGTGATATACAGACAGCGCTCCCGCGCAGCGACGCCTTGCAGCAGATACTGCAACGCAAAAGTGGTTTTGCCCGCTCCGGGATTGCCGTCAATCAGATACAGGCGATCCGAAATGAGACCGCCGCAGACCACTTCGTCGAAGCCGGGGATTCCTGTTTTGGAACGCTGCGCTTTTTGTTTGTTCATGGAATCTCTTATCAGGCAGTACACTTTCGCAAGGCGCGAGGCTCCTGCTTCGGCTGAGCATGTTTTGTGCCTGCAGAACCCGTGCGCCATAAGCAGACGCATGAGTCGTCAACAACCCGCCGCCGATGGCGGTACTCGCCGCACTATATACAGGTTGCCGGCGGCGGCGGCCGCTCTTGATATGTAAAGCGCAAGGTTGCGCGCGGCGGCGCAGGCGACGGTTCACGACTGCTGGGCTTGAGCAGTATCGGTTTAGCTGATCCTGCGCCTCATGCGCTGCCAATTAGAAATCCGGCTTATGCCCATTATTCAGTTTTCTTCGCTGCGCTCGCCTTCGTGGCCTTGGGCTTCGGCGGCTCAACTTTTTTCAACAGCTCCTCGAGAGGACGGAACATGGCCTGGTACTTGTAGCCCGGAATTTCAATCTGCCAGCCCTGGAAGCGCTTATTGAGAGCGTCGGCCTCGGTCTGCGCCTCCTTGGCGGTTGCGCGTGCGACGAGCGTAATGAAATGGTGCTCGCCTTCCACAAGTCCCGTGACCTCAAGCTCCAGGCCATTGAACATGCGGAAGACGGCGTGGTCAGGTTTGGCAGCCGGTGCAGCGGGTGCAGCGGGCGCAGCGGGCGCAGCGGGTGCAGCGGGTGTTGCGGGTGTTGCGGGTGTTGCGGGTGCGGCGGCTTGCGCACGCCGGACGTCATCGGCTTGCAGCGTCGCGAAGGCGCTGCCGATATCGTTCGCTGCAGAGCTGCTCGAGAGTTCGCGACCTTTGGGG